>Ga0100403_1000361_pt1 | contig 43843 bp, 46 predicted proteins | sample CryGeymet201501t_FD_83663 | JGI IMG/M metagenome (GOLD analysis project Ga0100403, IMG submission 83663) | Groundwater microbial communities from Crystal Geyser aquifers in Utah, USA - Crystal Geyser metaG 2015-01t | ecosystem: Environmental > Aquatic > Deep subsurface > Groundwater | place...
AAGCCGTCCTCGTCCGGATCAAGCGCCTGGAGGACACGCAGCTCACGAAGGACGGCGTGCGGGAAGCTATCGAACTGGCCCTGGCTCATCGCGACAGGGAACATGAGCACCGTCGGCTGGCGTCGGACAAACTTGCACGCTTCGAACTCCGCGCGACGGTGACCGAAGAGATGGAGAAGTGGTTCCGCCGCCTCCACCAGGAGCTGAGGGAGGAGAACGACAAAGGGGTGACCGAGTGAGTGGAGGTATCCTAATGCCCACACGGACGGAGGAGAAGATGCTCACGACTGGCAGCTGGCGCACGTCGCGCGCCGGGAAGATCGCGGCGATCGGTACCGTGCTCATCGCGCTCGCTCACGTGCTTTCGGGGGACTTCGACCGCCTCGACGTTCCGGTCCTCCTGGAGGCGCTCGGGACGCTCGGTCTTGGGGGTGGCCTTCTCTACGGGTTCCTGCGCGCGCGCGACGACAGCGTCAGCTCCGAGGAGTCCGGCGCGAAGCCGGCGGTCCCTCCGCCGCCCCCGTCGGTCCTGGCGCGCCGGCGCGGGGCGTCCCTGCTGCTCTTGCTCGCGCTGCCGTTCTTCTCTCTCCTCATGCCGTCGTGCTGCACGGTGTCCCCCGAGGCGCGCGTGACCGCTGGCACCCTGGCGAGGTCGCTACCGGTGGTCGCCGACCACGCCGTCGCCGGCCCGCTCACCGAAGAGGAACGCAGGGCGGGCGTCACCCCCGAAGCCAAGGAAGCCACCCTCAGGGCCCTACTCAAGGACGCGATCTACAACGCGGAGCGGCTGCGCCAGGAGCTCGACCAGTGAGCCTCGAAGGCGCGAAGGAACTTCTCGAGGAGGGCGGCCGCGAGGTCGTCCTCGAACTCCTCGACTTCGCGCACGAACAGGCGCGCGTCCTGCTCTCGCAGCCGAACGTCGACCTCGCGCATGTCCTCGCCGACCACCCGGCGCTAACGGCGCTCCAGCAGGAAGCGCTCCGGCAGCGGCTCATGCGGCACGCCTGGTACGCACGCGATGCGCGCACCGAGAAGGAGCGGCAGGAGCGCGGGCAGCGCGCCGCGGAGATCGCGCTCACGGTGCTGCGCTTCGCTCTCGGGGCGGCGGGTGCCGCGCTCCTGTAACCGCAGCCTGGAGGAGACAAGCCGTGGGCGAAGAAGACCTGGCCCTGGCCATGCGCCGACAGCAGATGCAGCGCGGCTTCCGACAGGCGTCTCGGCAGGGCGTAGGCGATCAGTACGCCATGCGCAACGCCGACGCGATCGGCGAGGCCGGCGGCTACTACAGGCCGCCCGGAGCCGCGCTCCCGGGTACGCCGGGGGCATACCGCGCCGGGATGGAGACGGAGGGCGGCTGGAACCGCGCGAGCCCCCAGCAGCAGCACAACTACCAGCAGGGCTACTACCAGCAGCAGCCCGGCGGGAGCTACTTCCAAGGCGGCGGCGGGGCGGGGCGCGTCGTCGGAGCGGGCTCTGGCCAGACGGCGGGGTCCACCGTCAACTGGGGCCTGGTCAACGCCTACCAGAACGACCCCTACATGCGGCAGCAGATGCAGGCCGCGGGGCTCATCCCCTCCTTCAACGAGTTCGACATCCGGGATGGATCGGGGCGGGTGATCGGCGGGCGGAACATGTACGGGTCGGCGCAGAACCCGTGGAGCCAGGGGCCTAGATCCTTAGCGGAAACTGGCGTAGGCACTAACCCAGGAGGTGACGCAGCTCGGGGGAGAGGCTACTTTGCTCCTGGGATGCCCGGAGCGTCTGGCGGGCCGAGCGCGGCCCCTCCCTCGCCACCGATGGCCGGCGGCTTCGGTGGCGGGGGAGGGATGCCTGGCGGTGGAGGCTTCGGAGGCGGTGGGGGCTTCGGAGGCGGGGCTGGAGGCGGCCTCGCGGGGCAGATGGCGGGTGTGATCGGGCAGCAGATCAACCGACCGCCCGGCCTCCCCGTGAACCAGATGTTCTCGCAGGTCGCCGACGCGCGGGGCGCCTCCGGACAGCGTGAAGAGCAGTCCCTGCGGGCTGACTTCGCGCGGCGGGGACAGAGCGGGTCTGCGGCCGAAGCGGCCGCGCTGCGCGACCTCGAAGGCCGGACTTCAGGCGCGCGGTCCAACGACTACCGCGACCTGCTCGCCCAGGACTACCTCGCGCAGATCCAGAACCGCTACCAGGCGCTCGGCCTCGGGAACAGCTTCCTGCAGGGTCAGCAGCAGAACCAGAACCAGGGGCTCCAGCTCCTCATGGGGGCCCATACGTGAGCGTCTACAAGCCGCGGGAGATCGCGGACGCGATCGACTCGGGCTACCGGCGCTCCCGGGGGATGGCCCCGCGCGGCGCCGAGGATGCCGCGTGGCGGCCGCCACCCACGCCGGATCAGGAGCGCGAGCTCGAGGAGGAGCGTGCGCAGCGCGCGGCGCAGATCGAGGCCACCCAGGCCCTGACGCAGCAGCGCACCGACGAGGCGCGGCGCAAGGCGGAGGACGACAAGCGGAGCGCGACCGAGCGGGCGGCGCAGCACTCGGCAGATCTTGCCTCCGCACGCTACTACGCCAAGCTCTTAGGTGAGCCCCTCGACGAGTCGAATCCCACGGGTGCCGCAGCCATGGGCCGGCACCTGCGCGATCGGTTCCAGCGCGAGCAGGACCTCGCGCTCACCGAGCGCCGCGAGGGTCGCGCGGATTCGAGCGCGGCGCACCGGAAGGCGCAGGACAACTTCACGAACGCCATGCGGCGGGCACAGGCGGCGCGGGAGGCGGCGCGCCTCGGCGCCCTCCTCCAGAACCAGGACCAGTCGAAGTATTCCTCGTCGCTCGCCCGCGAGAGCGAGTACCACCATCGGCTCGCGGCGGAGTTCAACCGCCAGCTCGACCGCCTCGGGAAGGTCCAGATCCTTCCTGTTGTCGACGAGAAGAGCGGCGACACGACGGGGTACCGCGCGCAGTGGGTGCCAGCGCACGAGCGCTGGGGCAACCCTGCCGACCCGACCCGACCCCCCGACAGCGCGTGGGACGAGGCGATGCGCCGGGCGCGGATCTTGGTGCCACCGGTGCCGGGGCGCATGAGCCCGACGGACGGCGAGATGCTCTCGCCACCGCCGGGGGGCGTCGGTGCCGCCGACGTCGGCGTTCCTGGTGTTGACGGCGGCAGCATGGCGGTCGGCGGGGACGGGAGCCTCGATCGAGCAACGGTCGGCGCGCTGCAGGAGCTGCTGGAAGATCCCGAGACGCCGATCGAGGAGCGCGAGGAGGCGATCGACCTTCTCGAGGCCGCAGGGGTGCGCACGGACGAACACCGCCGCTTGGCGCCTGGGCGCGGGCCCGGTGACTCCTCGGCGGACCAACTCCCGCCGCCACCGTCTGAGGACCCCGGCCCGCTCGACGTCTGGCAGGCCGCGCAGCAGCCCCAGCGGGCGGCGGCCTTCGAGGTCGGACGGGTGGGTCCGGATCCCGGCCAGCTCCCGCAGCGATCCCGGCGGACCGCCAGCGACGCTCGTGGCGTTGCGTTGAGCGCGATCGAGCTGGCCGACAACCTCAACCTTCACTTGCCCCAGTACCCGGCGTCGTCTCCGGACGCGAAGTACCGCAACTTCATGAACGAGCAGCTGTCGAAGGGTGTGCCACTGGAGCAAGCCAAGGCCGCTTGGGTCACCTACGACGATCCCTTTGGCCTCTCCGCCGCCGCCCGGGTCAAACCGTCCTCCTACGCCAGCCCAACCCGGCAATGGGATGTCATGGAATCCCAGATGGCAGGGGAAGTCAGGCGGCGTGAGCTCGACCAGCGGATCGAACAGCACTACGCCGAGATCCTGGCGGGTCTACGATGACCAGCGTCGACGACCCCGAGAGCGAAGACGTCTTCGACCGCGCCAACCGCCTCCTCCGTAGACGAGACACCCGGAAGCGTGCGTCGGCGCTGCTCGAGCGCGCGGCTGCGCGCCGAGGCGAGCGCCTCTCGGGGGCAGCCTGGTCGCAGAGCTACGCCGCAAGCGGGGCAGCAGAAACGGCGGTGTCACTCGCGCCCGCCGCGCCACCGTCCGCACCTCGCACCCCGCGAGTCGCGCCCGAGCCCCCGGTTTCCGAGGGCGTTTACCGCGACGCGCTCTACGGCGCCGACGTAGCAGCGACACCCCGCTACCAGGTCGGGGCCCCTCGCGCCCCCCGGCGCGGCCAGCCGGCAGTGATCCACCCCGACCCCCGCGTGCAGGCTGCGGTGATGAGCATGGTGCCGCCGGGCGTGAACCCCGCCGTCTACGCGGAAGCGTTCGCGCCGGTCGCTGACCTCCGTGGCCAGCCCTTCGACGCAAAGATCGACTACGACCGCGTCGAGCGGCACGCGCGCGATGGCTTCATCGCCGCGCCGCTCGCCGGCGGGAAGTGGGGGCTCTACGAGCGCCAGGCCGACGGGTCGGTGAAGCCCGTCTACACCGCGGACCCGCGGCACGATCCAGAGACGGTGCTCGGCCTCCTGCGGCCGCTGTTCGTGTACCAGACGTCCACTGCGCCGAAGCAGATGGCGGCCTACGAACAGATCGAGGCACAGCAGGCCCATGAGCACGACGTCAAGGAGCGCGCGAAGGAGGCGCGGTTCGAGCAGCAGCAGACGGTAGTCGAAGGGCTCGGCGCGGTGCAGCGGGCGGAGGTGGGCGCGCAGCAGCTCCTCCACGGCGCGGACCAGGTGCTCACGACCGCGGCCCAGGGCGCGCTGCGCGACTTCCCGCGCGCGGCCCTCGAGAAGATGGGCGCGGGCCCCGCCGAGGGCCTCGAACCCTGGAAGGCGAAGGCCCACGGCACGATCCACGGCGTCGACGTCGCGCAAGCGTCGCGCGAGGGCGCGGGCTGGTGGCGCCAGCAGGCGGGCCACGCCGAGGCGCAGTCGCTCTCGCCACAGAACCTCGAAGCGTTGCGAGCAGCTGTGGCCGACGTCTCGACGGCGCCCGCGCAGCGCGCGGAGTACAGCGCGCTCCTGGAGCAGCACCAGCGGCAGGCGCCCGAGCGCGACCGCCTCGGCCACCACGAGGTCGCCCCCGGCAGCACCGACACGACAGCCGCGCCCGGGATCGGCGAGACGATGGCACACCTCCTCGAGACGGGCCGGGTGCCTGAGGAAGACGCGCCCTGGTGGGCGAACGTGCTGAAGCCATTCGAGGTCGGCGCGGTGCCGTTCGACCTCATGCGCGAGCTCGCGGGCGGGAAGCGGATCACGGGCGACTGGCGTGCGGACATCCTCCCCGACCTGCTCATGCTCGCGGCCACGCCTGAGGGGTTGCGCTCGATCAGCGCGCTGGGCCGCCGCGTGAAGAACATGGACCCGCGCGCGGCGGCGCGCGCGGTCCTCGCCGACCTCAAGTCGATGACGGCTACCGAGGCGCAGGCCGCGCGCCACGCGGCCGAGCGCGGGCTCTTCGTGGGCGAGATCCCGAACCGGGTCGACGTGCCCGCGCGGCGCGCGTTGCCGAACGTCCGCACGCACAAGATGCCGCAGCCCCCCGGGAGCTCTCCGGCGACCGTTCCAGGGGCCGACGAGATCAGCCGCCCGGACACCGCACAGCGGGTGTCTGACCTCATGAGCCAGCGTGCCAGCTCGCCGGCGACCTCCGCGCGCCCCACCGTCACGTCGGACGACGCCTGGTTCGAGAGCCTCGAGGGCGTCGCGCGCGGGCGCAAGGACCCCAAGGGGACGCGCACGCGCGTCATCGCCCAGGCGGAGCCCGAGCCGGGCTACACGCTACGCCAGACGCGCCGCCGCACCCCTGAGGACGAGCTCCGCACCCAGGCAGCGCGTGGCGACCGTGAGGGGTACGCGGATGCGCTCGAGCGTGTCGAGCGCGCGCGGTCGGTCGGCGGCGAGGATGTGCGGATCACCACGGAGTCGGAGACGCCGGGCTTCCAGCGCGTCGAGGGGCGGAAGCTGCTGAACCGGAAGGTGGCGCAGATCGAGCGCGCCCTCGCGCGCGAGGACTTGAAGCCCGCGTCGCGGGCGAAGCTCATCGAGGAGCGCGAGCGGCTGCGGATGCGCCTCGGACACGAGCCGGGCGGCGCGCGCGAGGAGGCGGAGCTCCTGCGGCGCGCGCGCGAGATCGAGGAGGAGGTCACGCCGGGCGGCGTCGCTGGGCGCCGCGCGCGCGAACGGCGGGACCTCGAAGGTGCGGTCGAGGGACGCACTGATCGCTACGCGCTGAAGGAACGTCTCGAGCCCTACCAGAGCCCCTTCGAGGATGCGGTCGAGCCGATCGCTGCTGGCGGCGATGCGCGCCTCACCGGGAAGATTCCCCGCGGCCTCGACGACGCCATCGCCAGCGTGAGTGACCCGACCACGCGCGACACGCTGCGCATCGCGGCGCGCGACGCGCGCGCGGGGAAGCTGGGCGAGGCAAAGGCGGGGCTGCGGCGCGCGGGGCGGCTCGCGTTCCAGGAGACGGGACTCAAGGACCGGGCCGCGCTCGAGGAGTTCTACCAGCTCATCGAGAGCCGCACTCCCGCCGAGCTGCGCCGCGGCTCGCCCGCCGAGCGGCTGCGGCGCACGAAGGCGCGCCTCGAGCCCACGCGCCCCGCGGGCAACCGCGAGGGGGAGTGGGCGGACGCGAAGCGCGAACTCGACCGCCCCGAGGGCGAGCGCGCGGCGCGCAGCGCGGCGCAACGCCAGCGCGAGGTCACCGCGCTCAAGCGCGAGTACGCCGAGGTCATGCGACGCATCGCGAAGCTGCGCAAGCAGCGCGCGGTCACGCCGGCCGAGGGGGCGCGCGCGTTGCGTCGCCTGAAGCGCGAGTACCGCGCGGGCGCGCGCGCGGTAATGGAGGACTCGCTGTCGCGGAACGTGACCGGCACGCAGGCGCAGCGCGGCCGCGTGCAGCGCGCGGTCGACGAGCTCATGGATCGCATCCACGACCCGCGCACGACGCCCCGCGACCGCGCCGCGGCCTGGGCGCAGGTGCGGCGCTACCAGCGCGCGCTCGACGACCTCGGCGAGGACCCCACGGAGGGAGCAACGGTGACGCCGCGCGCGCAGCGCGAGGCTCCCAACCTCGACCGCGCGCGGCGCTTCGACATGGTTCTCGCTGAGATCGCGGCCGACGAGGGCGTCCCGCTGCCGCGGTGGCTGTCGCAGCGCCGGGGCGGCGACCCGGTGGCTGCGCCCGAGGCCCCGGCGGTCTTCCGCGCGCAGGACGCCGGCCCCGAGTACGCCACCGCGCACCCCGGGCTGCGCTTCCTCCACGTGGAGGAGGACCAGCCGGGGCCCTACGCCCGGCGCGGGCGCCGCGTGGTCTTCGAGGACGCCCAGGGGCGACGGCACGAGGTGCGGGAGCAGGAGGTGCAGCGCTGGTGGGAAGCGCGGCAGCGCGCGCTCCAGGCGGCACGCGACCGCGCGACTGCGCGGCGGAGCGCTGCCACGGGGGGAGCGCCCGGGGACGGGCGGCGCGTGATCGAGCTCGACGAGCCGCCCTATCAGGCCGGCCCTGAGGCGCCGGACCCCCAGAGGACGAACCGCTTCCGCCACATCCTCGACGAGATCCACGCGGCGGAGGCGGCCCCTGCGGGCGCGGGCGCACCCGAGGCGCCCCTGCCGCCGCGTCGGCTCGAGCTCGACGCGACACCTCCGCCCGCGGGCACGCGGTCCCCCCGCGAGCTGGCCGCGGCTGCAGATGAGTTAGTCGAGGCTGCGGCCCGCGCAGAGGAGCGCGGCAACCACATCCTCGCGGCGCGCTTGCGCCAGGCCGCGGACCGAGTGCGCGCGGGTGACGCCGACGGCGAGCTCGACGCGCTCCGGCGGCGCGTCGCGGAAGCTGAGCGCGAGGCCGCGCAACTCCGCCAGGTCGAGGAAGCCGAACGCCAGGCTACCCCAGCGGAGCGGCGCGCGGCGGCGGAGCAGCGCGCGCGGGAACGACAGCAGGAGCGGGGTCGGCACCCCGACGCACCCGAACCGGAGGCGCCGCCCGCGCCTCCGCGTGCGACCCGTCGTGCCTCGATGGACGACACCTCGCCGCCCGCGGACGCCTCGCGACCCGTCGCGCCGGCGGAGCCGACGCCTCCGCCCGCCGCCGCGCAGCGCCCACCGCGCTCGGTGGGTCGCGACAACGCCCTCGTCGTCCACGACTCCGAGAACCGCGCCTACCCTATCACGGCGGCGCGCGTGGACATCGCCGACCTGTGGGTGTCGTCGACGCCTGGTCCGTTCCAGAGCCGCGACCTCACGCGCCAGTTCGAGACGGCGATGATCAGCCGGATGGGGCGCGACTTCGACCGCACGCGCTTCGCCCGCCTCGACACCGGGACGCCGACGGAAGGCGCGCCGGTGATCTGGCGGGACCCGGTGGACGGGCGGAACTACGTCCTCGCGGGCAACAAGCGCACGATGGCAGCGCGCCTCGCCGGCATCGAGGGCGAGGTCGACGTCCGCTGGTTCCGTGGGACGCGCGAAGAGGCCGTGCGCCTCGCCGCCGCGAGCCAGGACAGCGGCGCGGGGACGCGCTCTCCGCTCCAGCGCGCGTCGGCGCGCGCGCAGTCCCTCGGCCTCGAGGCCACCGACGCTCCCACCAACCTCCCCGCCGCTGGGGTGACCGTCGACAACTTCCGCCAGGTCCTGCACGACAACCCCGCCTTCGCGCGCAAGCTGCCGCTCACCGGCGAGGCCGCGTCCGACTTCGCGCTCGTCCGCGAAGCGCTCGTCGGGATGCTGCCGCAGCAGGTGCGCGACGTCGCCGCCCTCGCAGGCGAGGCGTTCGAGGACGCTATCGCCGGCGCCGCGCCGCGCCTGCTCGCGCTCCGCTCCCTCCGCGAGCAGGGGCGCGTGCGCGCGGAGTTCGACGTCCTCCACCTCTTCGAGCGCGCGTCGGTGATCCTCGCCGAGACGGGCGGCCTCTCGCGCGAAGGGTCGATCTCGGCGTTCGTCACCGAGCTGCGCGACCTCGTGGCGATGCGCGGCGGCTTCTTCGGCGCCGAGCGGCGCATCGACTCGATCAGCAAGCTCGAGCTCGGCTTCGTGCTGGGCCTGCGTCAGCTCGCGCGCCGCACCGACCCCGCGGAGGCAACGTCGGCAGCGTTCCGCGCGATCTACGACTTGGCGCTCGCCCCGGAGAACATCCCGGGGCAGCGCGGGCTCTTCGGGCCCGTTGAGGTCGACGTGATCCGCATGGTCGACGACGCCTTCGGCGAGCGGATCTCGAGCCAGGTGCGGCGGTGGGACGGTCCCCTCGGGATCACCCCCGACGACGACCTCTCCGCCTTCGCAGGCGGTGGCCAGTACGCCCCGAAGACCGACGCCTTCGTGACGTTCGGCGAGGGCCACAGCGGGCCGCTCGCGCCGCCCTCGCCGCGGACGGCCGCGGCGACGCCGAAGGTGCTCTACAACCCCGAGGAGATCCTGCGCTGGACCCTGCAGAAGCTCGGACTCTGGGCGGACAAGCGCGTCACGAAGCGCATGTACGGCGGCAAGGCCCTCGGGCTGTGGAACCGGTTCAAGCGCGCAATCTCTCTCGCGGACACGCAGGACGTCCCCACCGCGATGCACGAGGTCGGCCACGGGCTCGTCTCGAGCGGCTGGTTCAACGCCGCCCACCCGACCGCTGCGGGCCCGCCGGGCCTCAACGCTCTCCCACGCCCGGTGCAGATGGAGCTCGGCGTGATGTCCGCGTCGCGATGGGCGGGCGGCTACCCGCCGTCGAAGTGGGTAGAGGAGGGCTTCGTCGAGGCCTTCGCCCAGTGGGCGGTCTACAACAACCACCACGCGCTCGTGCCGCAGTGGGCGCGCTGGTGGGACGACTGGCTGATCGCGAACCCCGACAAGGCAGCGGTCCTCGAGCGCACGCGCGACTTCATCACCGCATGGGATCGTGCCGATCCTGAGAAGGCGATGAAGGCGGCCTTCGCGCCGCTCGGCGGCGAGCACGCGATCGAGCGCTACGGGGTGTCGTGGTGGGGTAAGCAGCTGGCCATGGCCACGCGCGGCCGCATGATCGACGACCTGCTGCCGCTCGAAACCTACGTGCGTGACGCGATGAAGCACCACGGGATGAAGTGGGAGGATCTTCCCGCCCACCTCAACCCCGCGGAGGTCGCGCGCAACGCCAAGATGACGTCTCAGGCGCGTTCAGAGGCCTACGTGCTGTACGGGGAGCTCGAGACGCCGCGCGGCCTGGTCAAGGGCAAGGGCCTCCGCGAGATCGTCAAGGACGCCGGCAGCCTCACCGACTTCGAGGACCTCCTCGCGCATCACGTCGGGCAGCACGTCCTCGAGCTCGCCGACAACACCCGCTACCTCGCGAACGAGGCCCGCATCGGGACGCTGCGCACGCGCATTCAGCGCCTTCGAGCCCTGATCGCACGATCCCCCGCCGGACAGCGTGGCCCGCTCAACGCTCAGCTCCAGGCCTTCGAGCGGGCGTACCAGAGCCTCATCGACGCGCGCACGCGCCTCGCCCCGAAGTTCACGCCCATCAACGCGGAGACGGCGCAGCTCGCGGTCGACCAGATCCGCGACCGGTGGCGACGCTCCGGACGGCTCGCCGCCATGGACGCGGTCGGGGACGACCTGAAGGAGTTCATCGACCGCCCGTTCCGCCTGCTGCGCGACAACGGGGTCGTGTCTCCGCAGGCGTACCGCGCGATGAAGGCCGCGTACCCCTGGTACTTCTCGCTCGCGCGCGACACGCGCGCCGAGGCGCAGGTTAGCCGGCTCTTCGGCACCAGCCACGGCCAGTTCCAGCGCGTCGCATCGCCGATCTACAAGCTCGAGGGCTCGACCGCCGGCAAGCTCAAGCACCCCATCGAAGCGTTGATCCACACCGTCAGCGTGAAGATCGATGCCGCGAACCGCGCGCGGGTAGCCAAGACGCTCATCGACTTTGCCGAGACGTTCCCCGGGCAGGGCCAGTGGGTGTCGCGCGCGGGGGCAGTGCCCGAACGGCAGTTGCGCATCGCCGACGACTACCTCAACACGATCCTGAACAGCGGCATGTCGATGACGCTCAACACCCAGGACGACATCCGGACGGCGGTCGCCAACATGGCGGCGCTCCAGGGGCGCCACAACACCGTCGTCGTGTGGCACAAGGGCAAGCCGGTCGCCTACAACGTGTCCGCGTCGCTGACCGAGGCTCTCGCTGGCATGGGGCCGCAGCAGAGCAACCTCGCCCTCGACCTCCTGGCGGCGCCGGCACGGCTCGCGCGCGCGGGGGCGACCTCGTGGAACCCCGGGTTCGCGCTCGTGACCAACACGCTGCGCGACCTCCAAACCGCCCTCGTGCAGGGTGAGGGGTCCGCCGGCGAGGCCGCCATGCGCCTCGCCCGCACCTTCCGGAACCAGGGCCAGCTCTACGGCCTCCCGCTCTCCAGGATGCGGATCGGGCTGCACGATGACGTGCTCTCGGCGTTCCGCGCGATGGGTCTCGAGGGGGCCTCGCTCATAGGCCAGGACGTCTCGAGGACGCCCGCGACGATCGCCCGTCGCCTCGGCGCGCAGAACCGGGCCGAACGGGCGATCAGCGGCTCGACGCGCGGCCGCGGCGTGCTGACGGCGGTCGGCCTGCGGCGCACCTACGACGCGATGGTGCGCAGCCCGGCGGCACGGCGCGCCTACAACGTCGCCGTCCACCCCGTCGAGGCGTTCCGCCACGTCCTGAACGCGAGCGAGATGGCGCCGCGCCTCGCGGAGTTCGAGCGCGTGCTGCGGAAGATGGGCTGGCGTCCGGGAGCGCGGATCACCCAGGAGCAGATGCACGCAGCGGCGCGGGCGGCCGCCGAGATCACCATCGACTTCCGGCGGGCGGGCACCTGGGGGCGGCAGATCAGCCGCTACGTCCCGTTCTTCAACGCGAACCTGCAGGGCCTGTCGAAGTTCGCGCGCGCCCACCAGCGCAACCCCATCGGAGCCATGACGCGCGGCGTGGCGTACCTGACGACGCTCGGCCTGATGGAGTACGCCATCTCCGGCGACAAGCCCTGGTGGAAGGATTCGCTGCCGTGGCAGCGGAACCTCTTCTACCAGTTCGAACTCGAGAACGAGGAGATCCTGCGCATCCCGATTCCGCACGAGTGGGGCTTCTTCTACGGGAAGCTGCCCCAGTACGTGCTGGACGACGACCCGGACGCGGCGCGCATGGTGCGCGAGGGCCTGTTCAACTTGCTCCCCGACCTCAAGCCGCCGGCGATTGCGGCCCCTGTTGAGGCGGTGATGAACTACGACTCCTTCCGCGAGATGGACCTCTACCCCTACTACACGGCACGGACGACGCCCAACGAGCTGCACGTGCGCCCGTGGACGACGACGATCTCGCGGGAGGTCGCCATGGCCACCGCGAAGAGCGATGCCTGGCGGGCGGCGTTCGGTGAAGCGCTCACGCCGGTCGGGCTCGACCACGTGCTGAACGGCTGGTCCGGCGGCATGTACGGCGACATCGCGCGCGCCCCTGGCGCCGTGAAGAGGATCTTCAGCGGCGATAAGGGCAAGGGCCTCTACGACCTCCCTGTCGCCGGCCGGCTCTTCCAACGGCCCACCGAGGGCCGTGCGGTACGCGAGCTCCGCGACGAGCTCGAGGCGATCCGCAGTGAGCGGAACCGGTGGGTGGCCTACCGCAAGCAGGAAGGCATGGCAGCGAAGCGCGCAAACCAGCTCTTCGCGCGCACCGAGCGCGGGCGCAAGCTGGCGAGTCTCGAGGCCACGCTCAAGAAAATCAACGCGATCCGCGAGAAGGAGGGCGACGCGGGAGTGCAGCGCGCAGCCTTAGCGGAGATGGCCGACGAGGCCAGCGCGGCCCTCGGGAAGTAGAGGCTCCGGCGGGCACTGACACGGCGGCCCGTAGCCGTGGCAGCCCGCGTGCCGGCAATGGCACCGGTCACACGCAGAGAACATGCGGTCACCCGGAAACGCCTGCGTCTCGTGAACGCGGAACACGCTGCCGTCCGCGATCACCTCGCGGTAGTGGTCGCTGTCGGTCACGCTGGCCTCCTTGCTACAATGTCATGACACCCGTCAGACACTTGTGCTACGATACCACGCACGCAAGGAGGACCCAGACCGGATGAGCCAGAACCTCGCCTTCCGCCTCGCCGACCGGACCGTCGAGGAGATCGACGAACTCCGGCCGCGCGTGGCGCTCCAGATCAACAAGGACACCGCCACGCGCGCGGACGTGGTCCGGGAGGCGCTCCGGCTGGGGATAGACGCCCTCCGCGCCACGCTGCCGTCCGGTGACGCGCCCTCGGAAGCCCAGGCCAAGGCGCGTGCAGCCCTCGCCGAGTACAGGAAGACGTCATGAAGGTCCACCTCCCAGAAGGGGCCCTGCGGAAGTTCCGCGCTCGTGCTCGGCGCACCGGGGAGAAGGTGGGCGACCTCGCAGCACGCCTGCTGATCGCGGAGCTGGACGGGACCTCCCCCGCTCCGCCGCCTGAGGCGCGGCTGACCCTCGAGAGCGCGCTGGTCCGGTATCGGGACCACTTCATCCGCGATGGCGGCTACGAGCTCGCGCTGTCCAGGGGTCGGACCTGGCACAAGAGCGCCGCGTGTCTGTCGGCCTTCAAGGTGTGGGCGGAGGTGGACCACGACTTCCTCGACCAGGTCACCGACCTCTGGCCTTACCGGGAGAGGCTCTCGGGCCGGTCGCTGACGGGAGCGTCGCGGAACAAGCACCTCCGCGTCGTGAGCGGCCTCTTCTCGTGGGCGATGGCCGCGGGCCACCACGGAGGGCCGAACCCCGTCGCGGCCCTGCGGGCCTTCCCGGTCGTCTCGCGGACGCCGGAGGTCCTGGAGCGCGCGCAGGTGGTCGAGGTCCTACGCGAGGCCGGCGACGACGAGGTGTTCCCGCTGGTAGCCGCGGCTGCCCTTGCGGGGCTGCGGCGGTCGGAGATCGTCCACCTCCGCCCGGAGCACGTGGACCTGGCCCGCAAGGTCATCCGCGTTGTCAGCACCGGCAGCGGCGACGGCTTCGTCACGAAGGGCCGGCGGGACCGGACCGTCCCTCTCCTCTTCTCGGACCTCCTTGACGTGCTGCGCCCTCTGGTCCAGCGGTACTCCGACCTCCACGGCGGCTACCTCCTCGAGCACCGGGGCGAGCGGTGGAAGGACACCACCATCACCCGCCACGTCACGGCGCTGTCCGACAGGCTACCGTTCGATGTCTCGTTGCAGAGCTTGCGGCGGACCTGGGTGACCATCTGTGTGAAGGACCTCGGATACCCCGCTGCCCTCGTCCAGCAGTGGGCGGGGCACCGGTCCCTCCGGACGACCGCCGACCACTACGTCGGCGACCTCGAGATCAGCCCGGCGGCCGCCCGTCGGATTGGAGACGTAGCGTGAGCGACCAGATCCGCGTCCCCGGGCGCGAGGCCCCCGCCATCCAGCCCCAGGCCCTGCGCGACCCCATGGTGCAGATCCCCCAGGCCGAGTACCGGGACCTGCTGAACCGGCGCGCGATCACCGACACGGTGACGCAGGCATTGACTAGGAAGACCGCCGAGGTCGAGCAGCTCCGCCGCGCCCTGCGGTCGACCGGGGAGGCGGCGTCGACGATGTCATCGGACCGCCTCCGCCTGGAGGCCGCCTTCACTCGCGACCTCGCGCGCCAGGTCGAGCAGATCGCAGACGACAACGAGCGGCTGCGCGAGATGCTGGCGGTGTGCGTCGAGCGCGTGCGCGTGCTCGAGGACCACAGGCAGCCGTCGATCCCTGCGTGCCCGTGCGGTAGCGCTGCGGAGCGCGTCATCCGTCTGAACAACGGAAGCCTCCTTCCGCTCTGCGAGCCCTGCTTCAAGAGCCAAGAGCGCCCGGAGAGCCTGGAATCGTCGCAGCCCCTCGACGAGACGCTCACCTCGCTCGCGCAAGCGTCGTCAGCTTCTCAGCCCGACGACTCGCGGCAGCGGCTCGAGGACCTCCGCCAGGCTCTCGACGACCTCGGGACCGGGGCGTGCTCCGGAGTCGAAGCCCTGGCGACCTTCCGCCGCCTCCTGGCGGACGTCTGAACGGAGTGACGCCTGTGACCGACCTCACCGTGACCCGGGACGTGCTCGCGGACGACTTCGGCATCCGCTCGGAGGTCGAGCTGTTCGCGACCGAGGCCGAGTGGCTGAAGGCCAGGGGGCGGCGACTCACCTCCTCCCGCGGTCCGATCGTCGCCGGCGTGCGTGGCTCCGCCTACGCCCTCAACCTCGAACTGCGCGGGCGTCTCGAGGTGCGCGAGCCGGAAGGCCTCCATCTCGAGGTCGGCCGCCTCCTCGAGCCGGTCCTGCTCCAGATGCTCGCGGCCATGGTGCCAGGGCTGCAGCTGTTCGACCCGGGGTACGCGATCTTCTCCGACCCCGAGCGACCGTGGCTCGCAGCGTCTCTGGACGCCGTCGCGCGTCACCCGGACCTGGAGGGTCCTGGTGCCGTGGAGCTGAAGACCACCGACAGCATCCGCCGATCGGACTGGATCACCGAGGAGGGGACGTTCCAGATCCCGGCCTATCCGCTGGCCCAGCTCAACCACCACGCCCTCGCCGCCGCCGGCCTCAAGTGGGGGGTCGTTGCCTGCCTCGTCGGGATCGGCTTCAGCTGCCGCTTCGTCTACAAGGTCCTCCACGTGGACCAGACCTGGCAGCGCGAGGTCTACCTGCCGCAGCTCGAGGCGTTCCAGGGCGCGCTCGAGCGCGACGAGGACTGGCCGGCGGACGGCTCGGTGGCGACCGGCGAAGCCGTCGCTCGGCTCTGGCCCAAGGAAGTCGCCGGCAAGTCGGTGGTCCTGCCCGAGTCGGCCTCGGCGCTCGTCGATGCGCTCGAGACCGCCCGAGCGGAGAAGTCGGCCTGGAAGAAGATCGAGAACGAAAACAAGGCGAGGCTCGCGGCCCTCATGGGAGACGCCGAGGTCGGTCTCGTCGACGGAGAGAGGTACGTTCAGTGGCGAGTCGAGCCCCGCAAAGGTCACGTGGTCAAGGCCAGCAGCCCCAGGGTCCTCAGGATCAGGCCGCGCTAAGCAGCGACACCCCCATCCTCGCGATGAAGAAGTTCCTGTACGGCCTCACGAAGGCGGTACAGGCGGTCGTCCCGGGGACGTCCCCCGAGGTCGCCACCAACCGCGTCCTCGGGATGATGGCGACCTGGGTACAGCGGCAGCCGGACCTGCTGTTGTGCCTCGACACGAAGCTCGGGCAGGAGACGCTCCGCCGAGCCGTCCTCGAGGCCGCCGCCATGGATCTCCCGGTGGACGGCGTGGCCGGCCACGCCTACATCATCCCGTTCAAGGACCACGGCGTCATGACCGCGGTCCTGGTCATCGGCTACAAGGGCTACCTGCAGCTCCTCTACCGCTCCGGGCAGATCAAGCGCGCGGGCGCCTGGCCCGTGTTCGAGGGCGAGGCGTTCCGCTACAGCCGCGGCCAGAACCAGGTCCTGCAGCACGAGCCCCAGTCGCACCGCGACCGCCTGTGGGTGCCCGAGACCAAGAAGGTCTCCCACGTCTACGGCTACTTCGAGACGATCACGGGGGGCTTCGAGTTCGACGTGTGGACCTGGGGCGAGGTCATGACGATCAAGGACCGCTCCCGGGGGGCGTCGTCCTCCTTCTCCCCGTGGTCCTCGAAGCACGCCTCCGACGTCCTCTGGATGGCCCGCAAGACGCTCCTCCGCCAGATCGCGAAGCTCGCACCGATCTCGGTGATCGTCCACCACCTGATCGCACGAGAGGAGCGCTTCGACGACCGCACGCTGAACATGGTTGAGGCGGGGAACGACTTCTTCACGTTCGATGGTGGGCGCGGGCAGAGCCACGTCGACTTCCGCGGGCCGGCCCCCGCAGCGCTGCCCCAACCAGCCGTCGAGCGCGAGATCCCCGGCGTCAACGCCCCAGCGCCTCGCCGCGAGCGCGCCCCCGTCAGCGACCCCGCCACCGAGCAGCGCCGGCAGGAGGCTATCCGCCGGCTCGATGAGTCCGATCTGCCGAACCTGCCGATCGACAGCGACATCACCCCCGAGGAGACCGACTTTTGAGCACGAACATGAACACGAACATCATGCCCCTGGGCGCCCGCGTCCTCGTGCGCCGGGCGGCACCCGTCAAGGTGTCGGCGGGGGGGCTCGTGATCCCAGACGCAGCCCAGGAGAAACGTCCGATGCGCGGGGTGGTCGTCGCGCTCGGCGACCAGGCGTACTTTTCCCGGCGCTGCAATCTGCACGTCGGCGACACGGTGATCTTCTCGGTCTACGCCGGGATCGAGTACACGGGTGTGCTGTTCCTCAACGAGGAGGAGATCCTCGGGGTCCTGCGGGAGGACCACGAGGAGAAGGAGCCCCTGACGCCGCCGCCCCCGGTGCCCGAGGACGTTATCGACGAAGAGGACATCCCGTTCTGATGGATCTCTACTCCGCCTACTTCGAGGTCCCCGGCGCGCCCGCTACCAAGCGGCGGTCGCAGGTCATCATGCTGCCCGACGGCAAGGGTGGGAAGCGCCCCTCGATCACATCAACGGGCGCCGTCAAGAGCGCCCAGGCTCGCTTCGAGCAGTGGGCGCAACCTCACGCGCCGCCGGCCCCACTCGAGGGGGCGGTGTCGATCACGATCGTCTTCGAGTTCCCGATTCCGAAGAGCCGGCCGAAGTGGTGGAAGCAGGCAGCGGAGGAGGGCCTCGCGCTGGCGACCGCCAGGAACTTCGACGTGGACAACCTCACGAAGCTCGCCCTCGACGCCATGACGAAGGTCGGCTTCTGGATCGACGACGGGCAGGTGACGACCTGCAAGGTCCAGAAGCGGTACGGGGCTGCGCCCAAGACGCGGGTCTGGGTGCGAGGCGACAACAGCGTCACCAACAAGGAGGACGCCGCCCAGATGCGGGCGGCGCGCGATGATGGCTAAGAAAACCACCAAGAAGAAGCCCGACGAGATCGAGCCCCTCGTGATCCACCGGCTCGAGGTAGAGGGGTTCCGCCGGATCCGCGCCGTCCAGATCGACGTCGACGGCGGCATCGTCCGGATCTCCGGCGCTAACGGAGCGGGCAAGAGCTCGCTCCTCGACGCCATCCGCTTCGCTCTGGAGGGGAAGCGCGCGAAGCTGCCCGAGCCGGTGCGCGGGGGCGTGAGCGAGTGCAAGGTCGAGCTCGACATCGGGGAGTACATCGTCCGCCGGCGCCAGACCCAGGAAGGGCGGCACAGCGTCGAAGTCCTCGCCGCCGACAGCAAGGCGCGGATGCCGTCGCCGCAGAGGGTCTTGACCTCCCTCATGTCCCCCGAGGCCATGGAGCCGATGGAGTTCCTCGACCTGCCGCCTCGCGAGCTCGCCAACCGGCTCGCACGGTTGCTCGACCTCGACTTTGCCGATCTCGACGCCCGCCGCGCCGCCGCCTACGAGAGCCGCACCCGCGCAGGGCATGTGGCGACGGCGCTCCGCGGTGAGCTCGAGCAGCTCCCCGCGCAGGAGCCGGGCGACCCGCCGACGACGCCGGCCAGGCTGACGGAGGAGCTCTCCGAGACCCGCACCGCGCTCCGGCGAGCGGTCGCAGCGGAGAAGACCGCAGAGGATGCCCGCACCGCCCTCCAGGCGACCGTCAACGAGGTAGCGGTCATCGACCGCCAGATCGCCCAGCTGCGGACCCGTCGTACCGAGCTCATGGACAGGTACACGAAGAGGCGCGCCGACGCCGAGTCCGCCATCTCGTTCGTCACGGCCTTCGACACGTCGAACCGCTCCGAAGCGCTCGAGGAGCGCCTCCGCGACCTCGAAGCCATGATGGGCCAGGTCGCCGAGGAACACGCCACCTACGAGGTCAAGCGTGGCGCCTGGGAGCGCCGGCGCGCGCTCGAGGAGCGCCTCGGCACCGCTCGGGCGCAGATCGACCAGATGACGAAGCAGATCCTGGCGAACGACGAGCTCAAGGCAAGGATGATCGGCGAGGCGCGGTTCCCGGTCGAAGGCCTCGGCTTCAGCCCCGAGGGCACCGTGACCCTCCACGGCCACGACTTCGCGGCTGCGTCCCACGCCGAGAAGCTGCGCGTCCTCACCGCGATGTGCTTCCTCAGCAACCCGCGCCTCCGGGTCGTCCTGCTGCGGGACGCCTCGCTCCTCGACCAGGACAGCCTCCGGCTCGTAGCCGAGATCACCGCACGTCACGGCGGCCAGACCTGGATCGAGACGGTAGGCGCCGGTGAGAGCGGCTTCGTCCTCGAGGAGGGCGAGCTCGCGCCCAAAGCCCCGCGCCGGAGCAAGCCTCAACCTCCATGCGGCGAGTGCGGGGCGGTACACGACGAGCCGCCCTACCACCACACCGAGCCCTGCGACCGCTGCGGCGAGCCCACAGGCACGGTGCACGACGTCGAGGGCGAGGGCCGGTTCTGGCGCTGCGCCCCGTGCTCGTCGCGTCCTCAGGCCACCGAGGCGTCGACCGTCGACCCGCGACCCGTCGTGACCGCCACCCCCGTCTGCGAGGCGTGCGGGTGGGTCACCGACGAGTGCAAGTGTCCGACGGACGAGATCCCGATCGAGATCCCCGAGACGATCGAGGAGGTGTTCGCGGAGGTGTTCGCGGAGGCGAAGGGGGGTGCAGCCCTGCCGCGGGCGCTGTCCGCGCTGCCGGACTTGCCGCCAGAGCCCGATTTCTGAGAAGCCGTCCAATCGAGCGAAGCACGACACCAACATATGAGGGGAGGAGAGAAAGTGGCGAAGAAGAAGGACCCTGGCCCCGTCGGCGTGCAGCTGCGCGGCGTGCAGCTGCGCGGCGTCGGCGTGGGCGTGACGACTGCCTCGATCGGGTTCGAGGTGAGCCGCGAGAAGATCACGCTCGACCAGGCCGACGAGCTCCTCGTCGGCGCGCGGCTCAAGGTGATCCTCACGAACGACGACCCCGACCAGCCGGAGCTGGTCGAGGGAGCCACGCTGCGCGTGAGCAGCGTGGCCGACGTCGGCCGGATCTCGGTGGGGCGAGACAACCTCACCGGGCGGTTTTCGTTCCGGCGTGACGATGCCGGCGAGGAGGAGTTCAGCCTGCAGATGCTCACCGCGCTCGCTGGCAAGATCGCAAACGTCCACGCAATCCGCGTGGGCGACGTCGGCGCCGAGGACGCGGCCGACGCCGCCGCTGGCGCCTCGATCGACGCGGCGCCCGTGCTGCCGCCTGTGCCGCCGAAGACCGCCAAGAGCGACGGTCCGCGCGTCTTCGACAAGAATCTCCTCAAGAGCGCGACGGACTTCGAGCTCGTGATGTGGCAGAACGCCGGCGCGCAGGGCGACCTGTCGGGGGCCGACCTCGCCGCGATCCGCGACGAGATCAAGAAGCGGGACCAGGGTCGCGTCGACCGGCGCACCGCAAGCACGGGGAGCGCCTAACCCATGACCGACACGAACAACGAGCCGGAGCCCACACCACCGCCGAGCGAGCCCTCGACGCTCGACCTGTGGGCCCAGCGGGCCGCCACGTCGTCGAGCCCCTACGCCGCCCAGGTCGTAGAGCTCTGCTGCCTCGTGAAGGAGCTCCGCCAGACCGAGGAGACTCTCGTCGAAGAAGTGGCGGCAGCGCGGGCCCTGACCAAGGACCACCGGGAGTCGATCTCCCAGCTCGAGCGCGAGGGGCGGGCGAAGGTCGACGCGGCGGAGGCGGAGGCAGCCAAGGCCAAAACCGCCCACGACAAGGCCGCGGCGAACGTCGCCGACCTGCGCGAGCGCCTCGCCACCGCGGAGGCTGAGCGCGAGAAGGAGCACGCCGCCGCCCTCGAGGCCCGAGACGCGGCCGCCCTCGCCGAGGCGGAGGTGCGGGGCCAGCAGCTCTCGGTCGACAACGCTGCCGAGGAGGTCGAGAACGAGCGCCGGAAGACCAAGGAGGCCCGCGCCGTCACCGACGGCATGAAGGCTGAGTACCTCGACGCCGTCTCACGCGCGAAGGACCTCGAGCGCGACTTCGAGGAGGCTTCGAAGGCGTTCGTGGACGCCGTCTCCGAGCGTGAGCGACTCGAGGAGCTTCTCTCTCAGACGCGCGAGGAACTGGCAGCCGAGCGGTCCGCGCTCGTGAGGCTGAGTCGGTTCCTCTCCGACAGCACCCCCTATCCGCCCGCCAACGACGACACGTCGTCGGCGGCGATCCACGCCCTCGCCACCTACCAGGGCCTGCTCGAGGAGGCTGGCAGCACGATCGAGAGCCGCGACCGTGAGCTCGCCGCCACGCGCCGGGACCTCGGCGTCCTCGAGGAGATGAAGCGCAAGGGCAAGCTGGCCGCTGCGAACTACGTCCGCGAGGGCCTCAAGGCGCAGTGGCAGGCGAAGGGCTGGCGCGAAGCCGCGAGCCAGCTCTTCGCCAAGCTGGAGCAGATCGAGCGCCTCAAGCAGGAGCTGCGGGAGGCCCTCCCTGTCGGCGTCCCACCGATGCGCACGTTCCAGCACCGGGCCCTCAAGCTGGCGGCCGAGCGCCGATTCGTCGCGGTTCGAGGCGCGACGGGTGATGTGGTCGTCCTCGACGAGGAGCAGCGGAACCGACTGCTGGCCTCGGAACAGGGCCGGCCGGCGTGACGTCGTCACCTGGAGGGCGCGACGGCTGCCGGTGGTGTCGCCGGCGGCGGCGGCGGCCCGCACGCCGTAGCACGCGAACCGCCAGTGGGCCTGCCGACACCGCTTCGAGCAGAACCGGGCGTCACGCCGAGCCGTCACCTCGAGGTCGACCACCGCACAAGTTCATAAAGGAGCTACGATGACACAGTACATAACTCTCATGGGGGCGGAAGATGTGCAGCGCGCCGGTTACACTATTCGGGAAGCCGCTGACAGCTTTGCCCGCAGCGTCAGCAACCTCGAGATGATTCTGGAGCGTCACGCGGCCAGGATCGAGGAGGTCGTCACCCGCATCGAAGAAGCCATTCGGTTCCAAGGGACCTCAGGGGACCTCAGCCGAACAGGCCCCGCTGCCGCGGGTCAGCAGGCTTCGGCGTAACGTCTCTACTCTACATCGCACACCGACGAATGTCTTGATGGTTCTCGCGAGCCTGCGCCCGACCCACATGGCGAGCGTCGTCGGGATCGCGTTGCCGAGCGCGCGGTAGCGCGGGCCGTCCGGGCAGCGGCAAGTGGCCGTCGAATACGGGGCGCAGCCGCAGGTGCAACTCCATCCATCCGGGAACCCCTGGAGTCGCTCGGCCTCGAGCGGCGTCAGGCGGCGCACGCCGAACGCGGGCGAGGCGACGGCACCCCGGCCCGTCGCGGCGACCGCGTAGGCGGGCGAGCCCGGTCGACACGCGCTCCGGTTCTCGGGGTGGGTGACCTGCTCGAGGTTGACCGGGATCAGCATCTCGGACGCGACCTCGCCGTTCGTCTCGCCGCGGCACAGCGACTCGGTGACGGTGGGCGAGACGATGAACGTGTCCGACTCGCCGTCGATCCGCTGGCCGCTCGTCAGGAGGGGGCGAGCGACGAGGAGATGGCCTGCCTGGGCGTCGTCGTCGGGGCCGGCAACGCCGTGCCCGCTCCCGGTCCTCGCTCGGAGCGTCCCCGCGACGCGACCTCCTCGAGCACGCCCGCCAGATCCGTCGGCAGCGTCCGCCCCCGCTTCTTCGCCCGTATGAGCACGCCCGCACACGCTTTCGGGCTCAGAAAGAACCGCGCAGGCACGGTCCCGGGCTCCAAGATGTCCGACAACGATGACGCGGCGCCGTCGCTGGGGCACTCCGGTGTACTGAGCGTCCAGCACGCGCCACGCGCCCACGTACCCGAGGTCGGCCAGGGCCCCGAGAAGGCGTCCCATGCTGCTCCGAACAGGCTCGGCTTGGTCCACGCCCCGCCGGGCTCGCGCGTCGCCAGGAGGCGCGTGGAGGAGCCCGCAGACGTTCTCGAGGACGATCCACTCGGGACGGCAGACGTCGGCGAGCTCGAAGAAGCGGAAGACGAGGGAGGATCGCTCGCCTGCGAAGCCGCGCCGCGCGCCCGCCTGCGAGAGGTCTTGGCAGGGGAAACCTGCGCTCCAGATGTCGGCGGGCGGGATCTCATTGGGGTGGACCTCGGCGATGTCGTGGAAGAGCGGCGGGGTGCCGAAGCGCGCCTCGTAGACCCGGCGCGCGAAGGGGTCGAGTTCGCACGCGGAGACGGTCGCGATGCCGGCCGCGGCGAAGCCGATCTCGAAGCCGCCGATGCCGCTGAAGAACGAAGCATGCTTCATGCGTCCGCGTCCTTCAAGCGCGCGTGGGACCTGTTCCAAGGGACCTCAGCCGAACAGGCCCCGCTGCCGCGGGTCAGCAGGCTTCGGCGTAACCAGGCCGAGCTGGTGCTTCACCTCGTCACACCACGCCTTGTAGGGGTGGTGCTTCCGCTCGCCGAGGAGGAGCCGGTCCCACTCCGCGCGAAGCCGCTTCCGCGTCTCCTTCAGGTCGCAGCCGTCCGCGCGCGCGCTGGCGATCACGCGCGCGATGTGGGGACGCAAGCGATCCCGCCAGGTGCTCACAGCACGTCCCCCGGCACCCAGTGCTGTTCGCCGCCCTCGTCCGCCACCTCGCGGATGCGCCGGACCTCCTCCCTGACCGCCTTCGTCGACCTCAGCAGGTCGACCAGGCACGACTCGCGAGGGACGTTGTAGCGCCTCGCGATCACCGTCAGGGCCCGCGCCACCTCCCGAGGCACGCGGTGGCGGATCTCTACGTAGTCCCGCTTCGGCCGCGGGATCTCCGCGGTCGCCTCGCCGCCCTCCCGGCCGGCCGCCTTGCGCTGCTTCCGTGCGCGCTCCCGCGCGAACCGGTTCAGGTCCTCAAGCCGTTTGGTGCCCATCGTTCGCTCCTCTCGGGTCTTGGTCCTCGAGACGATCCAACGCCGTCCGGACCTGGGGCTCCCTGATAGCGATCACACACGCGGTCAGGGGGCACCCCATGAAGTAGAGCGGCTGGTCCGCACACGGCGTGGGGCTCGAGGGCCCCCACGCCGGCTGCAGCCAGCCGCGACAGACGCTGCAGCGGCCGTGGCCGATCACGGATCGTCGTCGTCCGCCGGCTCATCATTGTCCGCCTCGGCCTCCTCGAGGCAGTCGAGGCAGTATGCCTCGCCCCGGGCGGCCGGCCCGAGGCACCCGCGCGACGCGCACTCCGGTGGTTCGTCGGGCGGGCCACCAAAGGGGTCGTGAGGATCCCCGCCCGCGAACCGCTCGGGCCAGTCGTCGAGGTACCCGGTGTCGTCGATCATGGACCGCTCCTGTCCGCGGGACCAGCTCCGCGCGGCGGCCGGCCGGAAGGCTCGGCGACAAGGACGGCCTCGTCGGGGCCGCCGATCGCGGCGCTGCGGTCGTCGTGGCACGCATCGCAGCTCCGGTTGGGACCCGGCCGGCGCGGGAGCCACCGCGCGCCGACCGGGGGAGCTGGGCTCCCATCGCCGCGAGCCCCGCCGGGTTCTGGTCCCGGCGGGGCTAGACAGGGTGCGTGCGCTACGCCCCGCGAACGGGGCCGAGGGTTGTGTAGGAGGTCGTCCGGGACCGCTGCCACGCCGCATGGCGCCGCGTGAACCGCGCCCACCTGGCCGCCGCTGCGCTCGCCGCATCCCCGTGCCGCTCGAGCTCTCGATCCGTCAACGGTGTCCCCTCGGGCGACTTCGGCTCCTCGAAGAGAGCCAGGGCCCGCCGGAGCAGAGTGACCGCTTCTGCCCGGAGTTGACGGCACGTCGGGCAGATGTGGGTGATGTTACGCATAGCGATCTTGATGCCCATCCGTCGAGCGTCGCGGACCGCAGCGATGCAGCCCGGGATCATGGCCGGCCCCCGCACCTCCCCGGACCACACGAATCCGAGCTCGCACCGGACCGCCCGGTAGCGGATGCGGGCGCGGGCCAGGGCGACGAGCCCGGGCGCGTCGAGAGGGGGCGCGCTCATCCTCGAGCCTCGTCGCCCGTGATCGTGATCGTCGTCACCTCCCGCGCGTGCTCATTCCCGCACGCTTCGGCCTCGGCCGCCTCGCGCGTCGGCCACTTCCGGGCCACCCGCGTGCGCCGCACGTAGCTCTTGGGGCGCCCGGGCAGCGCCACGAACCAGAGCTTCCCCTCTTCGTTCTTCGCCAGGACCCACGCCATCTCAGCCTCCCCTGGTGCCGCCTCGACGCGGCAGAAAGCCCACGGGCCCGCTCGGGTACCGGTGCACCGAGCAGAGCCGGCAGGCGTTGCACGTTGTCCCGTGGGTGTCCCACGGGCACACGATCCCCGGCCGACCCGCCGGGGTGACGAACGACGGGCCCTCGAGCCCGTCCGGTGGTCGACCGTGTAGCGGTCGGGCTCCCGGGCCGCGGCGCGCTGCACGCTCCCGAGGGCCCGGTCAACGTTGCCGCGGTACGCGTAGCACGCTGGCAGCTCGTCGCCGCGCTCGCGCGGGCCGCCCGCGCTGGCCGGCAGCAGCGGGCACCCCCCGCAGCTCGCGCGCGTCTCCGCGCGCGTCGAGCCCACCCAGGCCGTCGGGACGTTCCCTGTCTTCTCGTTCGTGGAGCGGGAGGTCCAGAGCAGGATGCTCATGCCCGCCCCCCTGCGCGCTCGAGCTTGGGCCGGCAGGGCCACTCGCCCCGCACGAACGCCTCTTCGTCGTGCTCCTCGTCGGCGCACACCACGCAGAGTGGGATGGCGCCGTCGCCGTCGCCCGTGTCGACGAGGATGACGTGCTCACCACCGCGGCAGCACCGGCACCGGCGCCCGCGGGTCCGACCCTCAGCAGCCATGGCGCAGCTCGCTTGCCACGAGCGCGCGGTAGCGGCGGTCGTCCTCCTGGTCGTCGAGCCACAGCTTGTAGAGCCCGTCGACGCTCGGGTTGACGTGCGCACCCTCGCCGTCGCACCGGCCGCAGACCTCCCAGCGCGCCGGCAGCTCGTGGACGTGCTCCTCGCCGTCGTCGTCCTCAACCGTGAATCGGACCGTTGTGGGCTTAGCCATCGTGGATCTCCACCGCTGCGGGCACCCAGCTCGGGCGCGCCTCGTCGTCCAGCACCAGCCAGTAGCCGCCCCCCTCCACGCGCCGGGCGTGAGCCCGGGCGCGAAGGGCGAGGCGCACGCGCAGGGCAAGCGAGCGCCGAGGGCGCGTCCGCCGCGCGGTCCACACGCGGATCACGACTGCGCCTCGGCGAGCCGGATGAGCGCCGCCCGTAGCTCGCGCGCGGCCGCGACGAGCGCCGGCGCCGCGGCTTCGATCACGGGAAGCGTCACCCGCCCGTCCGCCGGGTTCACGATGAGGTAGCCCTGCCGGTCGATCGCGACCGCGAACGAAGTCCCGTCGTCGAGCACGCAGAAGAGGACGTTGTGCGACTCGGCCGCGGACCGAGCGCGGCGCACACGCGCCTCCCGCTCCCGGCGCTCCCGGCTCCGAGCCGCCTCCCGCTCCAGGCGAGTCGGGCCCCACGGGCCCTCCTCGCGGTGGGTGCTGTTCGCGTTGACGAGCCGCTCAGAGCCGCACGTCTCGCAGACCTCGAGCAGGCACACGTTGCCGTGGGCGGCGCGCACCTCGTCGCGCGCCACGGGACCCGCGTAGGGCCGCGGGGCGCCCGTACTCGTCGCCTCGTGGCCGCAGCGCGCGCTCACTGGACCACCTCGGCAAGCTCGGCCACGAGCGGCGCCAGCGCCTCACGCGTCGCGCGCACGACCCCCGCCTCGAGCTCGGCGAGGTCGGGCAGCCGCGCCTGGTTCTCGAGCTCCCAGAGGTGGAACCGGAGCCGGTAGAGCTCGAGCCGGGTGTAGCCCTCCACCGATTGGCGGAACGACCGCAGGGCGCGGACGACGAGCGGGCTGAGCTCGGGAGCGGGCATGGGAAGCCTCCGGGAGCTGGGGAGCGGGCGCACGGGCGGGCCCACCCCGGTTGGTGTCAGACAGACGTAGTGGGAGTGTAGGACAATGCGAGCCGCGGCGCAAGCCGAAATCGTAGGCGACCGCAGCGGCGATCCCTGGGCCCCGCGCGCTCGCCCCCGGGGTTGGGTGTCTTGTGGGGAGAAATGGGGGCAGATGGGGTGCTTTTGGGGTAGTTCGAGGCGCGCAAGTGTGCGCTCGGCGGGCACTTGAGCCCGAGGGTCCCGAGGGCATCGAGGGCCGGGCGCGTATGCGCACGACGCGCCCGTTCCGCGTGGTTGAGCCGATCGGAGCGTGCGTAGCGCGCGGGGCGGGCCGGAGGCGTGCTCGGGGAGGCGTGCGTGCGTGGGTGAGACGCGCTCCGGCGCGAGCTCGGGCACCAGGCCGGGGGTGGGGGTGCGGGCCTCGCGCCCGGCCAGACTTAGTCTACCCCTCCCCCCAGATTTTCCGGCAAGCCCATGCCAACCGGGAAGAATCTCATGCTATGCTGAAGGCGCCGGTACCAGGGGTGGCGGCCGCTACCCTCCATGAGCTCTGGGGCAAAGCCTGGTCCGGCACCACCTACCCGCGTGGAGCGGGGCGTTGAAGCGGCCCCTCGCGAACAAGAGGGGGTTGTGGAGCCCCGACTCCGGCGAGTGTCCCGGGAGGGCTGGCAGCCCGGCCTCGGGCGTCGCGGTGTGCCAGGGCAAGGCTCACCGCCCACCGGGCTGCCACCTCCCACCCTCCCCTCCCCTCCCCTCCCCTCCCGTCGTGCAGGACCTCAGGCGACGCTTTGCTCTGAGCTCGAGCAGACGTCTACGTGCTCAGAACAGCGGCCGTTCGCACGAGGGGCAGGCGGGCCTGAGGAAGGCGTCGCCCCCGGTGGGAACGCCGTTCGGAGATGGTCCGGTGTAGCCGCAGGCGTGGCACTCGATCCAGGCCTTGAGGACGCTGGATCTGTTCTCGACGTTGGCGGCGATCAGGGTGCCTCCGTCCCACTTCCGCCAGGTCAGAGGCGGTCCGTACTTCCCAACGTGCAGGGTGACGGGCATGTCGTCGTGGGGGCGGGGCAGGCGGCCGACGAAGTTGCCGACGCGACCCTTCGGGAGGAAGTAGAGGATGGTGTTGTCGTGGGGCTCGATCGGGATCTCGGGGAGGCTTCCTGGGTCGTCGTAGCTGCCGTCGTCCCGTGGGCTGGGGTATCGGTGACCCTTCAGCGACTGCGCGAGGACCTTGCAGCGTCGATCCCAGCTCGGACGTAGAGGACCGTCGTAGCAGACGGTTACGGGGATCAGGACGGTGTTTTCCACAGGTTCTCCACAGGCGGCCTCCTCGATGTGGAAAAGTCCCAGCGAGGGGTCTGACGAACATCAGACCCCGCACTGGAAGATTGCTCAAGGATTCTTGGAGAGCTTCGACCGGCGGATCGCCGCACGAGCTCGTCGGCTGCCGGGGTGAGAGGCCCGCCGATCTCGCACGGCGCTCCGCCTTCGTTCGGGCGGTAGGCACAGCGGTCCCCTCCCCTCCTGAAGGTTCCCCTCCCGCCGGCGCGGCGGGGGTGTGGAAAACCCTCCAAGCGCGGGTGCTTCCCCCGCGCCCCTGGTCGGCGGCGACGCCCACTGCGGTCCCCTGGTTCAGGGGAGCCGGCGCGCCAGCCAGACCGGACGCACGATGATCCCGGGGCGGCTGGGGCCCTCGAGCCCCCGGCCGTTGGTGTGCTGCTTGGCGAGGTGGATTGACACCCGGCGCTCCCCGACCCTTCGTGGTCCCCTCCGGGCCTTCACCCGGTCCCAAACAGCGATGGGCCTCCCCGGCCGTCGCGTCGGAAGGTTGTCGGGGACCAGATGACCACGGAGGCAGGGACCTCATCAAGCCTGGTAAGAAGTTAGGGTCTTCTCGCGGTCCAGGACGGCGCGCTCGGCCGGGGCTGCAGGTGCGGCTGCGGTGGCATGTCAGTCCTCCACGTCGGGGAGCCACGAGCCCTCCAGCTCGATGTCGACGGCATCGTTCTCGTCGACGATGGCGTCGAGCTCCTCCAGCGTGAGGAGGTGGCGGTCGGGAACCTCGGCGAGCGGGTGAGCCGTCGCGGGTCGACGCGCGACGATCTCGTGGTAGCGGTCCAGCCGCGGGTTCACGGTCGGGTCGGCGCGGAGGGCGATCTCGAGCTTCTCACCGGGATCGAGGGCGTGGTACTCGGCGCGGACCTGGCTCACGGCACCGTTGAGGCGGGCGACCTCGACGTCGTGGCGCGCGGCCGCAGCCTGCTCGGCGGTGATGCCGGCGTCCTCGTCGGCTTCCCAGGGCAGGACGACGCCCGCGGGCTGCACCAGCATCCCGGCGGTGTCTTCGGCCTCGGGGCCGGCCATCCACTCCGTCGGCATGAGAGCCTCGATCTCGGGGCGCGTCGCCTCCTGGAGCGAGGTTGGCGCCTTCGCGTAGCGCAGCATCTCGGGCGTCATGCGGGGGCGGTCGTCCCGCAAGGCGATGGCGTCGTCGGGGAGCTCCTCGAAGCCGAGGAGGAGCTCGTCCTCGACGGGAACCTCGATCGGCTCGCGCTCGCGCTGGATCTCGTGCTCCATGGTCACCTCGGCGGGGTGTAGCCGGGATCTCCCGGCAGGATGAGCCTGGAAACCGGCTTCTTGAACGGCTTCGCCTTCCTCGCGAAGCCGAAGCGTGTGACCACCTCCGAGAGCATGGTCTTGATCTCGACCTGCTCCTTGATCGTCTCGCGCCCGAAGGCGTCGTCGTCTGTGAGGCGAGCGAGCGCGACGATCTCGTCACTCAGCTCGAGCGCGCGCCTGACCATCTGCTGGACCTGGGCGGGCGTCTCGAGGCAGTCTTCGAGCACCGCAACCTGGCGGGCCTGCAACGCGCGCAGGCGGCGGATCTCATCGTTGAGCTTCGCCTGCCCCTCGTTCTCGAGGTCATCCATCATGCGACACCACAGGGACCGTCGTGGTCGTGGTAGCAAACGGCCGCGGTGCCGGGCTCGCCGCAGTTGCAGCCGTGCACGCGGTGATGCTGGTAGACGAAGCCGACGTCGCCGTGGGCATCCGGCGTCGGGAGAGCCTGGAACAGCTGCATGTGCAGGAAGCTGGCGTCCTCGACGTGCATGAAGATGCACGGCCGCCGGGCCCCCATGACCGGGAGACCGAGGACCCCAGGCGACTGAACGAACCGCTTCTCCCCCTCCTTCCAGAACCTGGCCAGCATGTCCTTGACCTCGAGTTCGAGGACCCCAGGGTCGTCAAATCTCAGGACGCAGTGCGTGTAGCCCACCGGCTGTGCTCCCCGCCTTCGGTTGTTGGGCGGAGCCCCGGGGCGCTCGAAGCGGTTCGACGCTACCGGCCGGATCGCGAGGCCCTTGTCCCGTCCCCCGGGGCTCCGCTGTCAGCGTAGCACAGAGGTATGACAAGCGAGGTACAGAAGAGTGGGGGAAGGTGGGGGAGGGGCCCGTGCAGGTTTCGGCCTCTGCACGGGTAACGGGTTGGGCCGGGCCGGGGAAGTCGGTGAAGCCGAAACGGTTGGGGAGGACCAGCCGACTACTGGGACCACTTATACTACCGCAGTCCGACAACCACAAGACAGGGAAGGTCACGCATGAGCGAAGCACAGACGCCGGCGGCGATAGGGCCTCGGATGATGGCGGTGTGGCGGGCCCTCACGGAGTACGTCTCCAATCGGAACGCCGTCCCGAACCACATCGTCGTCCCTGACATCGTCCACCAGGAGCTGCTCGTGGAGCTCGCGTCGTCCCTCGAGGCGCGACGGCACCTCGAACGCGGCGAGCCGCTCAAGATCGGCGGCGTCGAGGTGATCCCGGCGCGCGCCGAGGTCCGGGGGATCACGGTCGGTCGCTGATGGGCGAGTTCGAGCTCGACCAGTACCTCAACGGAGACGACTACCAGGAGCTGCGACGGCAGGCCCGCGGCAGCTTCTGGATCTTCGCGTCCAAGGTGATCGGAAACGAGGCCTACGACGCCGCGTTTCACCGGCTGCTCTGCGCCATCTACGAGCACGAGCAGCCGGGGTGCCCGTCCTACCCTCCCGGGGACTATTACTACCCCACGCGCTCCGAGTTGGTGGAGGCGGCCGAGGTCGACTTCTTCACCGACCGGTGGCGGATCTCGTACCCCTGCGCGCACGACACCTGGAAGCCGCCGGCGGACAAGGAGGTCCTGAACCTCACGTCTCGGCTACGCCGCGACCCGACCAGCCTGGACGGGAGCTTCATCGGGGTCTTCGTCCGGATCACGATGAAGGCCGACTTGAAGGTCTTCCTCGTGCCGCGCGCCCACCTCAAGAGCACGCTGCTGACGCGCGACTCCACGATGTGGGACTTTGCGCGCAACCAGAGCGACATCATCGGGCTCATCATGAACAGCGGCGACAACGTGAAGCTCCAGGTGAGCGGCATGAAGTCGCAGATCACGCACAACGAGCGCCTGCAGCGCACGTTTCCCACGATGATCCCCGACTACCTCATGAACGTCGGCTCCCGCGACCGAGCGGTGAAGAAGCGGGACAACCCGCTGCGCTGGCAGCAGAAGATGTTCGACGTCCCGATCAACGAGGAGGAGCGGCTCGGGATCTTCCGGGAGCGCGTTGAGGCGTCGCTCGTGGGCATCGGGATCACGGCGCGGCTGGTCTCCCAGCACTACCGTCGGATCAAGTACGACGACATCTGCGACGACAAGAACACCAAGACCCCCGAGGGGATCCAGAAGACGATCCTCGACTTCCAGGCGATCGAGAGCCTCGGGATCGGCGACATCACCGTGAAGACGCTCGTCGGGACGCCGTGGAGCTACGGCGACGTCCACATGTGGCTCTTGGATCCGAAGCTCAGCGGCTACGACAACCTCACAACCGTCATCGCTACGGTCCATGGGACGGACGGCGAACCGTTCTACCCGAAGAAGTTCACGGTGAAGAACCACCCGGGCTTCACGCGACGGCGCATCCAGCAGCTGAAGAGTCGATCCAAGACCGCGCACCTGTTCAGCTCCCAGTACCTAATGCAGCCCGTCGACTCGAGCCGGCAGAGCTTCAAGCCGGGATGGTGGAAGTTCTTCGACCCGACGATGACACCGTGGCGAAAGAGGCCCTACACGACCGTCATCACACTCGACCCGGCGATCAGCGAGAAGCGCCAGGGCGACTACTCCGCCTTCATCGTGGCGCACATCACCGACCAGGGCTTCTGGTACGTGGTCGAGATCCAGCACCACCGGGGCCTCGGCACGCACGGTCTGCTCGACGTGATCTTCGAGCTCAACGACCAGCACCAGCCCCACGCGTTCGGGATCGAGGGGATCGCGTTCCAGAAGACGATCCGCGACGCGGTCTACGACCGCGCCGTCACGAAGCGCCTCGCGATTCCGCCGATCGTCGACGTCTACAGCTCGCACACGACCGACACGTCGAAGGAGTTCCGGATCAAGCGCATCGCCCCGCGCGTCGAGCAGGGCATGGTCATGCTCCCGGTCGGAGACGCAGCCTTGCCGTGGGACATGAAGTGGCAGCGGAGCGTGCTGCCCGAAGCCTTCCAGGTTCTCGTCTCTCAGGGTGAGCGGTTCCCGCGCGTGACCAACGACGACATCCTCGACGCGATGAGCATGGTCCTCGACGTCAACCTGGTTCCGGTCTCCGACACCGATGTGGTTGGGGAGTCGTTCGCCGAGCGAAACCTCCGTGAGACCCGGGAAAGTTCCGGGGCGGAGACCTGGCAGGTAGGATACGACGACGACATGGGAACGGATTGGTGAGGGGAGACCGCTCTTGAGCGAGGACCGGGCTCTGCTGCTGGAGATCCAGCGCGACCTGGCGGAGGTCCGCCGCATGGTCAACCAGGTGCGCAACGACCTGGACGTGCTCATGCGCCTAGAGCGTCCGGAAACGATCGACGACCTCCCGCCGGAGGTGCGCGCGCTCATGAACAAGAAGGGCACCTTCGACGTGATCGAGCTCGACGACGACGAGCTCTACGAACGTGAGCGCCGCTCTCTCGAGCGGGGAGGCGTAGGCGCATGAAGGAAGGCGGACTGCTGGCCCCGTTCGAGTTCCAGGGGAACGACGAGGTCGAGCTCGGCCTGTCGAGCCAGAGCCTCCTCCGAGACAGCCAGTTCGAGCGGGACGACGTCGGCACCGTGGGGTGGATCGACGCCTGGTACGAGGACGGGGAGCGGCGGAAGGTCAACCTCGACCGCACCTGGTACCGGAACATCGAGTTCTTCGAGGGCAACCAGTGGGTGCAGTGGAGTGAGGAGGAGCAGCGCCACGCCCCCGCCCGCGCCCCGAAGTGGCGCGTGCGCTACACCGGCAACCTCTGCTCGGTGTTCACCGTCACGAAGGCGTCGAAGATCCTGCAGCAGCGCCCGCGGATCTACGTGCGGCCGGCGACGGGGAGCCCCGAGGACGAGCGCACCGCGCACGTGTCGCAGAAGATCCTGCGCTACTTCTGGGCCTGGCAGGGACACCAGCACAAGACCTTGCCCGAGTTCTGCTATTGGCTCGTCCTGACGGGTCTCGGCACGCTCAAGTGGGGCTTCGACCCCATCGCTGGCCCTCTGCGCGAGATCCCCGAAGAACACGACCACCTCGTCGACCCAGAGGACGCTGAGCGCGTCTTCGGGGCGCGGGAGCGCCAGCAGGGCGAGGTCCGCAGCTTCGCCCTGGGCGAGCCGTTCGTCGAGCCGGTGTCACCCTTCAACCTCTACCCGGACCCGAGCGCTCAGCGCTGGGAGGACCTGGGCTGGCTGCTCGACGTCCGCCGCAAGAGCCTCGACTTCTTCTACGACCGCTGGGGCCCCCGGGGCGCCCTCGTCTCGAGCGAGGGCACGCACGATCGTCGCGACTTCTACGAGATGCGCATCCGCGACGTCACGGGCTACCGCAACTTCCTGGCGGACAGCCAGCCCGGCGCGCCGTCCGCGCTCATGAAGGAGCTGTGGGTGCGGCCGTGCCGCCGCTATCCGCAGGGCTACCACGTGATCGTCGCGGGGCAGGTGGTCCTCGAGCGTGGCCCGCTGCCGAAGTGGTGTCGAGGCCGGCTGCCCTACGCCATGGCGCGCGACAAGCCGACGCCCGGGAAGCTGTGGCCGGACGCCACCTTCAACGACCTCGTCGGCCCGCAGAAGCTCCGCAACCGCGCCGTGTCCCTCGTGATCGAGAACGGGAACAAGATCGGCTCGCCGGCGATCCTGTTGCCGGCGCAGTGCCGCGTGAACCAGACCGACTTCACCGGCGGTCCCGGGAACATCATCTCGTACTTCGGGGCCGGCGGGCTGAAGCCCGAACTCATGCAGCACGGCACGCTCCCCGACTACGTGAAGAACATGCCGGAGATGTTCGAGGCCGACATCATGCTCATCTCGGGCATGAACGAGCCGACGTTCGCCGCGCGGTCCCCCAGAGGGGTGCGCACGGCGTCTGGGCTGGCGCAGCTGCAGGAGTCGGACAACAGCAGGCAGGTCGTCCTGATCGAGGGCGTGAACGGCACGCTCGGGGAAGCCTTCTCGGGGTTCCTCGCCGTCGCAGCCGAGGAGGTGGTCGAGGAGCGCCTCGCCACCATCGCCGACGAGGACCGGATCGACCTCCTGCGCTGGTCAGGGAAGGACCTCGCGGGGAAGTTCACCGACACCCCCGGGGTCAACTACTTCAACGTCGAGTGCCGCGTTGACTCCGGCTACAAGAGCCGCAGCGCGACGCAGGAGTTCCTGCTCTCGCTCGCGACCGCCGGGATCATCCGGATCGACAACGACGAAGAACGGCGATGGCTGGTCCGCGAGCTCCGGATCGGGGACGACGACGACGCGATCTTTGGCCAGGTGCTCGGCAAGGAGCAGCAGGCCCGGCTCGAGAACATCCTCATCGGCTACACCGAAGAGCAGTTCTGGATGATGCCGGAGATCCAGGGCAAGCTCGGCCCGTGGGAGTGGGACGACGACGAGGTCCACATCATGGCGCACGAGGAGTTCATGCGCCGGCCGCAGTTCCTCGAGGTTGCAGCCAAGAACCCCGCCGTCGTGGCCCGGTTCCAGACTCACATCCGCGAGCACCGGATGAACCTCCAGATGAAGATGCTCCAGCAGGCCGCCATGCAGATGGGGGCGCCGGTGGGCGGCCCGATGGGTGGCCCCATGAACGGACAAGGTCCGCCTCCGTTGGAGCCCGGACAGAAACATCCTGGCGATCCAGGGGTTGCTCGTGCGAGGCTGAAGCAAGGAAGCAGGAAGGGTCAGGCTGAACCGCCGCGGGGAGCGATCTCCCCCGGGCTGGATCGGCAGATCCCAAAGTAGGGGCGAAAGATGCCGCAGGACGAAGACTTCGACTTCGAGAGTGCGCTCGACGAGATCGAGAAGCTCGAGCAGGGCAAGCGCGAGGACACGCAGCGCCCGGTAGCGTCTCTCGTGAGCACGGACCCGGAGCCGGAGATCACGAGCACGGTCGAGGTCGAGACGGACGACGCCGAGCCGGAGCCGCCCTACAGCTGGGGCGAAGGCGAGGCCCTCAAGCGCTCGGACGAGCGCTCGGGCGCGGCGCCCCCGCCAGCGGCGGCCGCCCCCGCCGCGCCGGCGGCGCCACCCACCCCCGGCGCGTCGGAGCGCCAGCAGAAGCTGCTCGAGGAGCTGGCGCGCCTGAAGGCCGCGCGCACCTCGCAGCAGAACGACCAGCCACGTGTGATCGGTTGGACCGCCGACGGTCAGCCGATCCTCAACGTGCCCCCGCCTCAGCGGGCGCAGACCTCGACCGATCCCGCGCGGGAGCGTTCGCGCGTCCACGACGCAGAACCGCCGGAGAACGACGAGGACGTGGGCGACCTGCCCATGACGGACCACGAGGCCCGGCTGCACCGACGGTTCCTGGCCCAGCAGAACGAGCTCCAGGAGCTGCGCAAGCAGCTCGCGGAGGCAGCGCCCGTCGTGGCGCGGCTTCAGCAGCAGGAGCGCGAGCAGGGGCGGGAGCACTTCCTGCGGCAGCTCGAGACCACGGCCGCCGCGCGGCACCCGGACACGTTCGGGAAGGACGCAGCGCGACGGACCGACGCCCTCAACCGCCTCAAGCTGCGGGTGTACGAGGGTGAGAGCGACCTGGAGCTGGCGGCCACCGAGGTTGCCCTCGAGATGACTCGCGAGGAGGAAGGGCGGCTTCGCGGCTACTACGCGAAGAAGCTCGGCCAGCAGGCCACCGCTGGCGCGGGTCCGCAGGCTGGGGGTGTCCCCGATCGCGCGCGCCCTCCGGGGAAGCGCCGCGAGCTCACGGCGAAGGACCTCGACGACGACGTCGTCCTGGAAAGCGCCTTCAAGGAGCTCGAGGGGTACACCCACTTCGACTTCAACAAGACGTCCGCGCGCAAGTAGCGCGCGGCGGCTGAAAGGACGCACCCATGGCTGGCGCCACGATCACGACGCTGCAGAACATCCTCAAGGAGAAGTACGAGGGTCCCATCCGGGACCAGCTCAACACGAAGAAGACCCTGATGCGCATGGTGCGTCGGGGTCCGAAGCGCGACGTCGAGGGCAAGACGATCGTCATCCCGATGTGGACCGGGCGCCACTTCGGGTACGGCTCGCGCGCGGAGGACGGCGACCTCCCGACGGCCGGGAACGTCGGCTACACCCAGAACAACCCGTCCATGAAGTACCACTACCTCGTGGTCAAGATCACGGGGCCTGGCATCGACGCTGGGCAGACCGACAAGGGCTCCTTCCTGCGCGCGCTCAACGCGGAGCTCAAGGGCGGGCTCGAGGGCTTCCTCGACGGCTCGAACCGCAGCATGTTCGGCGACTCGTCGGGCATCCTGACGAAAACCATCATCGGCGGCGCGAGCACGACGGTCAACCTCGACGCGGACTCGTTCGACACCCAGTACCTGCAGGTCGGGATGCCGATCGACATCGAGGAGTTCGCCGACGGGACGAACCTCGCCGCAGACCGGACGATCGACTCGATCGACGTCGCGAACTCCACCATCGTGATCTCGGGCGCTGCGGTCACGACGACCGCGGATCACGCGATCTACATCAAGGACAACCGCAACGCCGAGCTCATGGGCCTCCTGGGGATCGTCTCCGACCAGAACCCCGGCGACATCCAGACGAGCGGCGTCGGCAACCTCCAGAACCTGGCGGTCGCGACGGAGCCGTCGTGGAAGGCGACGGTCCTCGACAACAGCGGCGTGCTGCGCTCGATCAGCATCTCGCTGATGCAGGACGTCGTGATCGAGGTCGACCTCGCGTCGGGGCTCGGCGACGAGCTCGGGCTGATCCTCTGCCACCACAAGACCTGGAAGCCCTACGGGCTGCTCCTGACGCCCGACCGTCGCTACGCGCACAACTCGACCAAGCTCGAGGGCGGCTACCGCTACCTCGAGTTCGACGGCGTGCCGCTCATGTACGACCGCCACTGCCAGCACAACCGCATGTACTGGCTGAACCGCAAGCACCTCGCGATCTACGAGCAGACGCCGATCGAGTGGTCGGCGCGCGAGGGGCACATCCTGAAGTGGGTCACCGGGAAGGACGGCTGGCAGGCCTTCCTCCACTGGTACTCGCAGTTCGTGACGACCCGGCGGAACGCTCACGCGCTCCTCACGGACCTCAAGGAGTCCTAACCGGCTGACGCCGAAGGGGCTTTGACAGGAAGACCAACGACGCCGGGCTGAGTGCCCGGCGTCTTCGTAGGAGACAGAACCGTGGGTATCCGCAACATCAACATCGAGGACGACGCCCGGATCAGCCCGGACAAGCTCGGGCTCGCCCTGGCCGAGGACCGCTACCAGTTCCTCGAGGACTTCCTCCTCCCGACGATCGGCGACACGGAGGAGGTCATCCTCGCGACGGAGGCGGCGAACGGGATCGCCGACACCGACGAGTACCGCCTCAAGCTCTTCGGCCGCGGCGAGATCGTGTCGATCTTCGTCCGGGCGATCGACGAGGTCACCACGGCGGCGAAGACGGCGACGCTCACCGCGTCCCTCAACACGACCGCGATCACGGGCGCGGCCGGCGCGTTCGCGAGCGCCGACTTCGTCAACGAGGGCGACGAGAAGGAGTACCAGGCGACCGCCGTCAACGTCTGGGCGCCGGGCGACGTCTTGAAGCTCGTCGCCTCGCTGGTCACCGCGTTCGTGGAGGGGGCGTTCCAGATCGGCGTGCGCCTCAAGCGCTACAACCACGCCTGGTTCACGCGCGACTACGACGGCGGCGGGGTGTCGCCCCTCGACGGCGACGGCGGCCTCGTCCAGGTCCAGTCCGGCGGCGCGGACAACGACGAGTGCTACCTGATCTCCGCGCGCGAGGCGGTCAAGTTCCAGACCGGCAAGCCGTTCCGGCTGAAGGTGCGCCTCAAGCTCGCCGAGGCTGCCACCGACGACGCGAACATCCTCTTCGGGGTCATGGACGCCGCCGGTGCGAACGCGCTCCTGGACAACGGCGGTGGGCCCGCGGCGACCTATGACGGCGCGGTCGTCTTCAAGGTGGACGGCGGCACCGTCTGGCAGTGCGAGACGTCCAACGCGGCGACCCAGGTCACGACCGCGAGCGCCGCGGCGTTCGTCACCGACACCTGGGACGAGTGGGAGATCGTCTGGGACGGCGCGGGCACCGTGTCGTTCGTCAAGGACGGGACCGGCGTGGCGGACCACGCGCTCTCGGCGACGGGTCTCGAGGAGATGCACATCATCGCGGGCGTGAAGTCGGGCGGGGCGAACGCCGAGACGCTCAAGGTCGACTTCATCGCGTTCGAGGGGACCCGGTAACCCGTGGCGACCTCGGACTACCTCCACGCCATGTTCGGCGGCGGTCAGCGGGTGCGCCTGCAGAAGACCGCCGCCGGCGAGCACGAGCTCGTCCCCCCGGGGGAGGTCCCCAAGGACGAGCGCGTGGTCGTGGACCGCTTCGCCTTCGAGGCGAGCGACGACGTGGTCTTCTCCTTCTTGGGGAAGACCCAGGAGAACCAGCCCGTGCTCTACCGCGGGCGGTTCATCGACACGGTCGGCGGCGATACCGGCATCCGGGACGTCGACCTGCGGGGCGAGCCGGGCGAGGACCTCCGGTTCAAGGTCGTGGGAGATGTGACGGCCTGGTCCGTCTACGTCGAGTACCACGTCGAGTAGGCGTGTAGGATGCGGGTAGCCAGATCCGAAACCAGGAGGACGTCAAGATGTCGCGCAAGGGCATGTTCGAGACGAGCGGGTTCAAGGACGTAGCCGGGGCCGACACCTCGGCCGACGTCATGGGGTGCCTCAACGCCGGGGGTCCGGACAGCATGATGCCGGCGAAGGGTGCGCAGAGCGCCGGCGATCGGACCGCGAACCGCGAGGGGTCGGGGGAGAAGCGCGTCGGCGCCAACCCCAGCCGCGACGCCGGGAGCGGGAGCGGGGGCAAGGCCGCGAAGGTCAATACCGACCAGGCCTACTCGAAGTAGCCGTCGGCCCGATCTCTGACCGACGGAAGGACCGCATGCTCGAAGCGCCGATCTGCAACGAGGAGGACCGGAGGATGCGCGGGGCGCTCCGCCGGCACAACCCTCGGCTCCGCATCGGGTTCAACCCGCGCCGCCGGCGCTTCGAGATGCTCTACCTGCTATCCCAGGGCGGCCAGCCGTTCCCCGAGCCCCCGGCGCTCTACCCCGACAAGCTCGAGGGGCTCAAGCACCCCTCCCTCGAGTTCCGCTTCGCATGCGTCCGCGATGACGGCAGCCCGCGCGCGCCCGCCTGGTGCGACTACCACCGCATCCGGGCGATGGACACGGTGAACATGACCCCGGCGCAGCTGTGCCGAGAGATCGAGGACCACAACACGGGCGTCGACCTCGCGGCGGACAAGAAGGTCGACGTCCACCTCGCGGAGATCGCGGAGTACGCCTGGCGTCTCCGCACGGGGAGCGTCCAGCGCGGCTACGAGCCCGCCGGCGCGCGCTGGTGGTGACGTGGCCACCGAGACGATCGGCGACCTGAAGACCCGCCTCCTGCGCCTCCTGCGCGACCCGAGCGGGGACGTCTACGAAGACGCCTTCGTCGAGGAGTGCCTCCAGCTCGCGCTCGACGAGCTCGCGATGCAGACCGCGCACGCGAAGGCGCTTCCCTTCGTAGCCCGCGCGACGGTGACGCTCGTCGCGGACCAGGAGCTCTACGCGATCGGCACCTCACCGGCGGCGCAACGCGTGCTCCGGATCGAGAAGGTCACGCGCCTCGATGCGAACGGGAAGGAGGTCGTCCTCGTCCCGGTCGAGTTCGGGCAGAAGTTCACCGGTGCCGATGCGGGCACGCCCCTCTACTACTTCCTCCGGGCCGACTCGGTGGGGGAGGTGAAGCTGGGCCTGCTGCCGATCCCGGATGTGGCGGGGACCGTGTACGTCTACCACGTCTCCATGGGCGCCGACATCGTGGACGACAACACGGAGATCGTGTTCCCGCGCGCGTTCCGGCCCTTCATCCTCATGGAGGCCCTCGCGAAGGCTACCGCCTTCGGGGGCGACGGGAAGGCGAACCTCATGCTCCAGCAGCAGCTCGCGCAGGCGATCCAGGAGCGCGACTGGCTCGTGGTGAAGTGGCAGCAGGACGAGACGCCGGAGCCTCGCGGCCTGTGGGAAATGAGCCTGTGGGGGTAGCCCTGTGCAGACGGTCATCTCCCCAACTGGCGGGCTCCACACCGACGCAGAGCCTCACGTCATCGCGGACAGCGAGGCGGCCGACCTTCTGAACGTCAGCTTCTCGACCCCCGGCGTCGCGAAGACGCGGAAGGGGTCACGGCGCGCGAACGTCACCGCCGCGGGCGCGGTCTTCCTCGGGATCTTCGAGTTCCGCAAGAGCGACGGAACGACGAAGATCCTGGTCAAGCTGGGGACCGAGCTCAAGGTTGCGACGCGGGACAGCTCCGACGACTTCACGTTCGGGGCGGCGATCCTCACGGGGATGGCAGCCGACTTCAAGTCGGTGTTCCTGACGTTCAAGGACAAGTGCCTGATCTTCGACAAGGCGGCGAACTACGTCTACGACGGAACCAACGTCACCCGCCTCGGCCGCGCCGCGGTCGCGAGCACGATCGTCTTCACCTCGAAGTTGACAGGCGGGGGCGGGCTGACGCCGGGGACGTACCAGTACCGTTTCAGCTACTACTCGACCTCGCTCGACTTCGAGAGCGAGCTCTCTGCCCAGCTACCCGCAACGGTGTCCGGCGGGCACAACGCGCTCGGGGTCGACTTCCAGGGCACAATCCTCGACGCGACGAAGATCGACCCCGTCTGGGACAAGATCCGCGTCTACCGGTCGGCGGTCGGCGGCTCGAGCCTCCTGTTCAACCAGGACGTCACCGCCGACTTCGATGACGAGACGGCGGACGCGTCGCTCGGGGCCGTCGCCGTCAACAGCAACTACACGCAGCCTCCCGGAGCTCGCTACGCGATCGAGCACCTGGGCGTGCTCTTCCTCGTGGTCGACGCCGATCCGACTCTCGTCTACTTCAGCGACCCCGGCGAGCCGGAGAAGGTCGGGACCGCGTCGCAGCTCCGGTGCGGGCAGCAGGACGGCGACCCCGGCCTCGGGTTCCTCGCACTGCACAGCCGGCTCTACGTCATGAAGCGCGACACGGTCTTCCTGCTGATCGGCCAGGACGCGTCGACGTTCTCGTTCGAGAACTTCGAGGCGGCCGGCGGGACCGAGGCGGGGCGAGCGGTGACCTCCGTAGCGGGGATCGCCTACGCGTTCAACGCGCGGATCTCCTGCTACCGGTGGCGGGGGGCAGAGGTCCAGCGGATCGGCGAGTCGATCCGTCCCACCGTGCGGGCGCTCAAGCTGTCCGTCGCCGAGGCTGAGTTCGTCGCTGGCTACGAGCCGGTCGAGCACGCGGTCTGGTTCACGGTGCAGACGGCGTCGAGCGGGATCAACGACCGGGTTCTCGTCTACTTCGTCCGCACGGGGGTCTGGTCCCTCTACGACCACCGCGTCTCGGTCATGGCGTTGGTCCAGCGCGCGGGCGGCGAGCGCGAGCTGCTGCTCGGCGACGAGGACGGGTTCCTGACCTGGGCGGCGGAAGGTGAGTTCGAGGACCCGGGGACAGGGGCGAGCTACAGCGGCACGGTCCAGGCCGGGGGCGACACGGACACGATCGTCACCGCTGCCACGCTGCCGACAACCGGTGACGGTCTCGCAGGGATGCTGCTCCACCTGCGGGACGCTACCGACGGCGCGATCTACACGAGGCGCATCACCTCCAACACCGCGACCAACATCGAATTGGCGTCTGCTCTGCCGGTCACCCCAGCCGCGGGTGCCGACACGTGGGCGGTGGGGCCAGTCCACTTCTACTGGCAGGGGAAGTCCTTGGACTTTGGCTCCCCGTGGTTGAAGAAACGCGTGCGCACGATGCAGGTTGCGTTGCGCGGCGCGGTTGCTGGCGAGGACCTGCGCGCGCGCGTAGTACCTGACCAGAAGACGCTGTCCTTCGTGGAGCGCACCACCGCGGCAGACGTCGACGTGGTCGAGTTCGCGGTGCAGCGCTCCGGCTACCGCTTCCAGCCGGAGCTGGACTACGTCGGCGGCATGGGCGGTACGACGACGCCCTTGGTGCTGACAGCGCTACGGCTGATCCACGACGAGGTGGGTGTGCAGCGCGGAGCAGAGCAGTGACGCCCGGCTCGGTTCCGGGCAACTTCAGCTACCGCGTCGACCACGAGCCTGGCCTTCAGGGGGCCGACGACGGTATCCGCGGACGCATCGGCGAGCTGGAGCTGCTCGCGCGCGCCCTCTATGAGGTGGTTTCGGGGCGTCTCGACAGCGACAACATCGACTTCGACGCGATCGTCGACACCGACACGGGGCTGATCGTGACGGTGCGTGCCGCCATAGGTGTCAAGGGCAAGATCGGGATCGACCCGGCCGTCGTTGCTCCGACGCTCGACCACGGGGCGCTCGACGCGACGAGCCTGGCGGACGACGACCACCCCCACTACACCCTTGCCGACGGCACGCGCCCATTCACTGGCACCGTTGGGTTCACCGCGGGGCTCGACGTCACCGGCGGCGCGTTCACGCCACGACGCATGACCGCCGAGGAGTCCAACACTCGCATCTTCGCCGTGGGCGAGATGGTGCTGACAACCGACCGACCCGGCATTGACTTCGGAGGAACGTGACGCATGGACGTAGTGCCTATCAAGGTGACGCTTCGGCAGATCCCCCGCACAGCACGCGGCGCGACCATCGAGTACCCGCCGTTCGAGCGGGTGCCGGACGCCGCGCGCCTCGGACTGCCGTGGCAGCAGCTTGTGGACGCCTATGGTGGTCCGATCTACGACAAAGCGAGCGGATTCGGCGAGACGGACCCCGAGAGCCCCGATCCGCTGCTGTGGCACGTCGTCTATCTCGTGCCGTCTGCCTTCGCAGCCGAGGCCGAGGCGCGCTGGCCGGAGCGCGTGACGCGCCTGACCGAGGCTGCGCTGGAGACGTTCTACGATCGGCGTTCCCTGGCCGCGAGCTCGCCGGACGAGACCGTGTCCCCCGAGGTGCTGGCCGGTCTGCGCGCCAAGTACGCGCAGCCGGCGGGCTTGCTGGTGCCGGATGCAACGTGGTCGCAGGCCGACAAGGACGCGATCGATCCGCGACACCCGGCGCCGGGCATCGTCCGCAACGCCCGCAAGCGGTGGTCGCGACTCAAGGCCGCGCGGGGGTACAGGGTCGTCTGATGGGCAAGCCGCGCGTCATCCTCAGCCTGCCGCACCAGGGCTCAGTCAGCGTCGGCACGATGCTGGCCGCGACGCGCATGGCGGCTGATCCGCGCTACGACGTACGCCTGCTGCCACGGTCCGCGACGCCCTACGAGGCTAACCTGCACGGGATCGTGCAGCACGTCATCGGGAGCGAAGCCGACTGGTGGCTCAACCTCGACGACGACGTGGTGCCGACGCGCAACCTGCTCGATCTGATCGCGCTTGACCTGGACATCGTGGGCGCGCCCTACCCCAACGTCAACGTCACCGGCGGCCCACGCATGCCTTTCTTCTGGTCGGCGTTCGACTGGAATCCTGAAGCGCATGCGCACCGCGAGCATCCGCACGGCCCGGACGACGAGCCACTCCAGCGTGTCGACGCCGTGGCATCGGGCTCCATGCTGGTCGCGCGGCGCGTACTGTTGCGGCTGCGGGCGCCG
>Ga0100403_1000362_pt1 | contig 43805 bp, 101 predicted proteins | sample CryGeymet201501t_FD_83663 | JGI IMG/M metagenome (GOLD analysis project Ga0100403, IMG submission 83663) | Groundwater microbial communities from Crystal Geyser aquifers in Utah, USA - Crystal Geyser metaG 2015-01t | ecosystem: Environmental > Aquatic > Deep subsurface > Groundwater | place...
CAACCTTATGGCCGATCTGGTAGATGAGCTTGATTACCAGCGACGGCTCCAAATGACGAGCACGACGCTCCTGTTGTCGCCGCCGCTCGATTGTCCAGGCGTTGAGGAGCTCTGGTCCATAAACAACTGAGACGAGTAGGAGAAAGACCCCCATCGTCCACAGTAGGAGGTCACCTACATCAATAAGTGCCAGGGTCACTCGTTGGCCTCTACTCGAAGCGGTGCGATTGTTCGCACCTCGCCAAACCCGGTGAGGTTGACATCCACACGATCACCGGGGTTCCAGGCGGCCCACTCGTTGAAGTCGAGTGTTGTCCAAGTGCGGCCCTTGCCGTCCTGACACTCGACGAGCACGGTATAAGGCCTTCTGATTTCACCTACTTGGCACTGATGCTGAGTTCGCGCGTCCGTGGTTGGGCGCTCCAGGACGAAGTCGGTTGGTGGGTGTGGCGAGCGGTCAGTGCCGGTGACCGAGAACGTGCGGTGAGGAACCCACTCGTCGTGATCGTATGCGTGGTAGGTATCTACGTGTACATGGATAGAGGTATTACCCTTGCTATCGGTTGAGGTTGTAGTGCGGGCCTCCGTCCATGACCGAAAGTTGTAGACGCCACCGCAGAATGACTCGTCAGGGCATGATGATGGGTGGCGGTAACTGACACGCTCGTAGTGTCGCTTGTCCCATTTCTGCACGTCGATGTGCCATGCCCATCGACATACCACCACCTTACCCGTCTGGTGCTCGACGCCGAAGAGCCCCCACCCCAACCAGGCGAACAACGACACGGCGAACGCCATCACGGCGAGCGCAACAATTCGCTGTGGGTGCGACAACTCACTCCACCTGGGCACTGACCGTCTGCGGTATCCATAGCTGCCCATCTATACCTCCTCTCGCTCCTTGACTGCCTACGTCATACCGGACCCGACGTCCTGCTCTCCATTCAAATCGATAAAAGAAAGTGGAATCGGACCTATTCCAAGCATTGGAGGTGAACATGGCGGTTCCGAACCTGAGTAAAATCCAGCGTCTAGAGGCCGAGCTCGCGGCGGAGCGTAAGAAGCTCGACGAGTGGGATAAGAGGCCCGACGATGCGCAGAAGCTCGCAGAGCTACTCCACGAGCGATTCTGTAGATACAACCACACCGACGGGTGCAGCTGGGGCTACGAGTGCGGATCCAGCCATCCGGCACGTCACGATCCGTGGGAGTTCGGATTTGCGCACAAGGAGTGGCTCGGCAAGGCTCGCCTTTTTTTGGACACGGCTGGCAAGATCCAGAAGACAGTTAAGGGAAAGAGTGGTTATCAGCTCGCTGAGGCGCTGCTGATGGAGTGGCCGTCGTTCCTTCGCTAGATGTCAGCGAGGTCATCGAGGATCATCGCCTCTCGTAGACGAGGCAAGACAACGGTTGTGACAAGTTGCCTGTCGATGAAGCCGTCACTCAGCTCGTAGGCCTGCGTGTAGGCTCTGAGACGTCCATACCCATGGGGGCCGGTAAGGACGTCTATGATGATGCCCGGCCGCCACATTATCTTGAGTCCAGCTACACGAAGGCCTGTCGAGTTAACACGGGGCAGGGCGGTCAGGATAGGGCCGAGCAGGCGCATTGCACGGGCGTCGAGCTCCTCGACGAGCTGCCTCTGAAGCTCGTAGTCCTCTGGGGTTCCATCCTGATCGTCATCCCACATGACAGCGTTCTACCTGGATCGGGTAGAACGCTGTATGCCTACGATGACGATCATGCGCGGTGGACCGGGTTCCGGAAAGAGCTACTACGTGGCCCAGCGGTGCTTCACGACCGGTGTCATCCCGACCGTCTGCTCGGCCGATGAGTTCTTCATCAACGATAACGGCGTCTACGACTTCGACCCGAAGTGGTTGGGCCGCGCCCACGGCGCTTGTTTGAAGAAGTGCGTCGAGTCGATGATGGCTCGACTCGATGTGATCGTCGACAACACCAACTCCAAGGCGGAGGAGTTGATCCCTTACCTCGCGCTCTGCCAGGCCTTCAGCTACAGCTGCGTCGTGGTTCGGGTGCTCTGCAACCCTGAGCTCGCGTGGCAGCGTCAAACGCACGCGGTTCCCCGAGACAAGTTCGACGACATCCACACGACCGTCCGTCAGCAGCAGGTACCCAAGATGTATCGCGGCGCTCCTTGGTTGATGATCAGGGACGTTGGTGAGGTTGAGCTTCCTTGCAACTGTGGGGTCTCGATGGGACTGCGGTCCGACCACGAGGGTGAGTGCCAGGCCGCCTACCGAAGGGACCGGTGAACAGCCGTAAGGAGAGCACGAATCGGGTGCGGATCGACGACTGCATCGCCCGTCGGCTCTACAGGATCCGATCGCGCAGCCTCGGCCCCCTCGCCGTCTACAACGGCAATGAGGGTTTTATTGGGCTGAGGTGCAAGTTTACGAGCGTTTTCCTGTCTACCGAGTTTCACTGGGACCAGGGACCCCCGTTCGGTACGGTGTTTGGAGTCGAGGATACCGGCATTGATCTGCCGGAAAACATCGGGCTGTGCGAGTCGCCTGGTGACATCGATGAGGCCACCGGACGGTGGGTCGAATTCGACCCACCATCGATGGATGGTGGCCGTGGTTGGTATTTCACGGATACCGGTGAGGCGTCAGCAGATATCCGACCCGTCGTCAAGCACAACGACGCCCTGTTCGGCTGGCTCTGGGATCATGGCGCTAACGAGAAGCACTGGAACAGGCCAGAGAGAGTCTGATAGACTCTCTCTGATGGACACATCAGACCCCTTGTCATGCCCTCAGTGTGGGTCCCACCGGACTCTAGGTAAGCTACGGACCAAACACGCCGAGGTGAAAAAGCGGATAGCCAACCAAGCGAAGCCGCGCTATAGGTCGCCGCCGACCCCGCCTACCGTTGTTTACCCCTACGACATGCACACGCACACCCTTTCTAGTCATTCGCACTCGGTCACCGATATCAAGATCGACCCAGCCCAGGTTGTGTTGGGGTATGAGGACGGTAAGGACCTGTGTATCTCCACGCCTGGCATAGATGATCAGGTAGGCACTGTGCTGATCAATGGAGCGCTGCTCGACGTGTGCGTCGATTGCGGCTCCTTCTACGCGCCCAATGCACGGGCGCTTGGTGAGCGGCTGCAGACCGAGATCTACGAGCTAGACCCTCTTGGTGCCCTTGCCGAGATTCCTAGTTCTGATGTGACCAATTCCGGGTAAGAGAGATGTATGAGGGAGGAGAAGCCGACCTATACATACGGCGAAGAGGTTGTGCTAACGCGCGCCAAGGTCTTCTACCGAGTAGATGATCGGTCCAGGCGGACTCTCCCAAAGGGAAGCGTGGTCCAGGTCGACAGGCCTGAGGCCCTCTGCGACGATCACGGGCACTTCGGGCGGTTCTGGTATCACCTAAAGTACGAATTCTGGTGGTCGGCCATCGCCGAAGAGGGTGACATCACCAAGCCCGGTGTGTTGGATCGACTATCCATCATCAGAGGACCTGAATGAGCGATGTCCAACTCTTCCGATCATCCGTGGAGATCCTCGTCTGGAACGGGTCTGGTCAGCTCCTGACGGTGACCAACCGCCGATGGGGAGGCTTCAGTTGTCCCGGCGGCAAGGTCGAGCCAGGCGAGAAGTTGATTGACGCGGCCCGACGTGAACTCTTAGAAGAGACCGGCTGCCGAGCCCTGGTTCTGCATGGCCTTCAAGGCCACGGTATCGACTCCGCCCAGTCAACAAGAGGAGGGCACCGTGGTTGGCTGGCATACTCCTAGTGAGTTGGTCGAGCGATCGATCTACCCAGACTGGTACAAGTTTCTGTTTGGCTTGATGCCAGAGGTGTCGCTCAAGTGAAGGTCACCGTCGCTGAAGATTTCAATATCTTCGAGCTCTTCGTCCACGACAATGAGGCGATCCAAGCTGTCTGCCCCTACGCCCTGGCAGAGGCCATCAACGAGCATCTCGTAGACTGGCAGGTGATGGCACCTGAGAGCTTGGACCGCTTTACCTTGTTCTCAACCGACGATGAGGACGAGCGCTACATAGAGCGCTACTATAGCGTGCAGCAGGTGAAGGACGCGCTTCCAGCGGAAGCTGTGGAGCAGCTTGAGGCGATCAACGACATGGAGCTCAACCTCAGCGCCGGGTCGAGCCCAACGTAGCCTCAGACGATGTCTACCCCGTGCAGGAGAGCCGACTTGAGATCGTGGTAGACCGGAATGGGGTCTACGGCGTCCGGTAGACCCAGATGTCGGGCGAATGTATTGACGCCACTGGCGATCGACTCCAGGTAGCGGTTCTTCGGAGCGTTCTCGGGGAATCCGAGGACCATGCGCTCAGGATAGATGGCTGCCATGAAGCCGAACTCGACGTTGGTCGTGAAGGCTGGCATAGTCTCAAGGTTTCGAGGGACCCAGAAAAGCACGCGCTCGGCGCGTCCTAGCGCGGCCCACTCCCACTCGACCTGACGCTTGTAGTCTCCACATCAGCCCCAGTCCTCTGTCTGAGGCACGAAGGCGTGGCCGTCGTAGCCGGCGCTACGGAGGATCTCCAGGGCCTCCTCTCTCCAGCCGTTCACATCACCTGATCTGGGTGTCGGTCCAGCCAAGAAAATGCTGTTTGGCGTGACGTGCCGGGGGGTGGGAGACGGGCGGCAAGGTTTGGGGCGCGAAGACGATCCTCACGGGTTGCTCCTGTAATGAACTCGCTCGTTGTGTTCGAGCCCTTCCCAGGCTTGAGCGCGACTGATGAGATAGAGCACGAGCTCGACTGGCACTTCGACAGAGGTTCTACCCTCCGACGCTTCGTTCTGGATCTTGACCTTGTAGGCCTCCAACATGTTGACCGTGATACTGAAGCACGCCTTCTCCGCCGAACTATCGGCGTCCAACACTGGACCGCTCCTCTTCCATACACTGGGCCTCGTAGGCGCACGTATCTAGAATCGCCAAGAACGTGTCTGATGCTGTGATTCTGTCCCTCAGCTCTTCGGGCGTCGTCGCGCCTGAACTGGCGTAGAAGAACTTTGGCAGGTGCTTCACCAGCCCGTCCAGCATTCGGCTTCTTATCTGGGCGAACCGCAGCTGGTCTGCATCACTTTTAGGGTCGGGCATATCACTTCTCATCCTCAACTATGGGCTGGACATCCCTAATGTCTCGCAGGGCGTAAGTTCTGATGGCATCCTTGTCCAGGTCCTTACCACGAACTAGCCACTGCGGCTCTGTGTGCCACTCGTTCGAACCCCAATAAACCCCGAGCATTACGGCTCGACGGCGACCAAACTCGCCCTTGTAGTTCACGTAGGAGAACGAGACCTTTCTCACCCCAGTGATGGAGATGAGGGCGTTCTCCGGAAGATCTAGACGCGGCATGGATAGCTCCGATTGAGGTAGAAGAGTGGTATGACGACCGAGACGATTACCGAGATCGAGACTAACACCCGTCTCATTCCACCTTGGAATGTGGTTCTACTCAACGACGACGACCATTCCTACGACTATGTCATCGTCATGCTTTACGCCGTATTCGGCTTTCAGCCGGAGAAGGGTGTGATGCACGCTAAGGAGGTGGACTCGGTCGGTAGAACCATCCTGATCACCACCAGTCGAGAGCATGCTGAGCTCAAACAGGAACAATGCCATAATTTCGGACCAGACCCCCTTGTTCCACGCTGCAAGGGTCCGATGACTGTGATCATTGAGCCGGCGTGAGGGTCCCATGAGGTCTACCCCTGTAGCTACTGGCGACCGGTTTGGTCGGCTGGTTATTGAGTGTGAGCTCCCAAGAAACAAGCACGGTCGGCGAATGTTCAAGTGCCGTTGCGACTGCGGAGGGTATCGAACAACCCGCCAGGACAGCCTGGTGACAGGAAGGACCACGTCATGTGGTTGTAAGCATCGCGAGCGAGCAAAGACTCTTGCCAAGACTTACTTAACGGCGCACGGTCACCACGGGTCGCCAGAATACGTCTCCTGGCGGGCGATGAAAACCCGCTGCTTAAATCCGAACCACGAGTGGTTTGATCGTTATAGCAAGCTAGGGATCTGCGAAGAGTGGATCGAAGACTTCGAGAAGTTTCTCTCCGATGTTGGTCATCGTCCATCATCGGAGCACACGCTTGAGCGCATCGACAACAACAAGGGTTACTTCCCCGGAAATGTGAAGTGGGCTACTCGCAAGGAGCAGGCCAGGAACACACGTTCGAGTCGAATTGTGACGGTCGAAGGCGTGTCCCGAACTGTCACCGAGTGGTCCGAGATTACGGGAGTCCCTGCGACGGCGATCTTCAAGAGACTTGATGCTGGACGCGATCCAAAGGAGGCTGTCTGGAAACCTAGCCGGAGGAAGCGCAAGTGAGCGAGAATTCCTCCGAATATCGTGAGACTCTGGCCGCCGAGGTTATGAGAACGCGCCGGGTCCACGCGTTCGGGCCTGATCCTCTTGTACCTCGGTGTCGTGGATCGATGACCTGCATAATCGAGCCGGTATGACCCTAGAGCAGCGCGTAATAATTGAGGAGCTTCAGGGGAAGCTCGATGCGTTGCGCCGACTGTGCCGTGATACTGTCGCCAGCTCAAGCCTGGTTGACACCCCTACTGGGCCACGAGTGCTCATCAACTACGAGCACTTCAAAGCCCTATCAGAGAGCGGTGAGGATGAGCGACCCGGTTAACCTGGCCAGGCTGTCCAAGCCACAGCGTGCTGCGATGCAGGGTCTCAGCCCCTACAGGATCGTGGAGACCATGGTAAGGGGCGAGAGACGCCTCGCGCTACTGCTTCCGCCTGACATGTGGAAGACGCGCAACGCCCTTCATGCGCGCGGGCTGGTTACCGGAAGATCTCACCAACACGATGGCTCTGACCTAGAGCGCGTGCTGCTCACACCACTTGGTGAGCAGGTTTATCAACGACTGACATCAGGTGTAAAGGGAGTGACCGATGGGGTTTAGTCACAGCGTCTACGTTGGTCCCTACCTTTACTGCAGCGTCCGGACCAAGCCGGTGACTAAGCGGGTCAAGGGTCGAGTTCAGTCCGAGATCAGCTCGTTTACGCTCAATGAGCTAACCAACGAGCGGCTTTCTGAGTACAACGGCAGCGACGCTGATGACGGTGTGCACCTATTCATCCCCAACCAGGACTGGCCTCGTAGTTTCGATGTCGACCAGCAGGTAGGAGAGGTCTTGCGAGTCTCACCGTCTACGCGAGATGATGAGCTGCGTTGGTTCGAGACCAACTTCCAGGACGCTATTGCCAAGGCCGTGGAGCTTTACGGACCTGACATGGTGGTAGTGCGGTGGGGGGTGCTAGGCCAGTACTCGTGAAAAGGACCCGCGTCGTCAACTGTAGAACGGAAGAATTCGACGTATACATCGGAAGGGCCGGCCACGGCTATGACGGCGAGTTCGGTAATCCTTTCAGGCGTCATCGTGATGATCCGCCCGGCTCGACTCTAGACAAGTTCGAGGCCTACTTTCTCAAGCGCATCGACGAGGACCCTGAGTTCAAAGAGCGAGTAATCGCTATGAAGGGTAAGCGGTTAGGTTGCTTTTGTCCCCCTAGAAAGACTTGTCACGGTTATACCTATGTTAGGTGGCTGGACGGTGAGCCTGAGCCAAAGGCGGAACAGCTGGAGTTCTTCTAATGAGCGGACCTACTGATCTCTCGACTGCCGAGCTGAAGCGCATCTTGGAGTGGGGCATCGAGGACTACGCTTGCACTAAGGCGCGAGTCGAGGCCCTGATCAAAGAGGTTCTTCGCGAGCGCGAGCGCGCTGACGGCGCTGAGCAGAAGTTCTACAAAATGATGTCCGATCTGGAGATCCGGCGTGCACAACAGGGTGGCACGCAGAACAACCCCCGGTATTCGGACGGTATTCGTTACGCCTCCGACACACCGCGACCGCTTGGTCCTGACGGGTTTCCTCAACGAGGGATCATCTAGCCGGTAGAACAGGGGTATGCGAGACATCCCCTACGACAAGATCGCGCTGATCGAGCTCAAGCCCTGCCCGTTCTGCGGCCACACACAACGAGGCGTAGAGCCGGATACTCAGGTCCGGCTTGTGTTTTCCGTCATGGCCGCCTACGTTCAATGCGGGTGTTGCAGGGCTACAGGATTTCACGTGGGCGTGCCAGGCCACATCGACGAGCTCAACGAGTTCATGGATATGGTCTCTGAGGTAGACGTCTTCGGCCTTCCGCCGAACCCTCGAAATTTCAAGGACGGTGATCTCGATCTCTGGATGGCACAACTCGCCGCCAAGTTCTGGAACAACCGGAAGCCTCCTCGTGCTTGAGACCCTTAAGCGGTCCTGGACCTGGTTGGTCAGGCTGTTCCGGCCACGACAGCTGACGGAGTCAGAGGTCGTTACGGCCTACATCGCTGCTGGCGCCTGTTACGGTGATGCCTGCACCTATCCCGGCGGTATGGCCCCTTCTATTGGCAAGTTTTCTGCCAGGGAGGCATGGGGGGTGATGGAGAAGGAGTATGCTGCACTCGGCTACCGAACCATCCCCATCAAGGATCTGATTGACCTAGGAGGCTACGGTCAGCCGGTGACCAAGCTGGTCCGGATCAGTCGAGACATAGGCGAAGAGGCTTTGCTCTGGGAGCCGAGCATCGAAGGGCCGGTCCCGATGGGGCCCGACGTCCTCGACCAACTCGCGAGCATCGGCGACCCAAGGACGTGCCCGGAGTGCCGAACCGAACTCTTGGAGGCCGATCGAGTCCACTGCACGTGGTGCCTGAGCTCTATCCTCAGAGGATCTTTCGATAACCACTTGGCCGCCAACATTGCTGAGACCTACCTACAGACCGAATGACAAGGGAAAGCGACGGACGAGAAAGGTACTGGCGGCAGGTCAGACAAATCGCCGATGAGCACGATGTCTCCATTCCGGAGGCGCGGGCCATGTGGTCTCGCCTCTTCAAGCCAGGTGGGATCAAGAAGATGGTGCTGGCCCTCTCAGTTAGCTCATCACCAGCGATGTCGACAGTCTGCCCGTTCTGCCGAACTGAGCTACCAGTCTTACATCAACACGAGGGTGCGTGTGGCCGCTGTGGATCGAGTGACCACCCCGAGCCGGGCGATGTTGACTGTTCACCCGAGCCGGTGTGGAGCTGCTCGAACTGTAGGACCACCATGCACCAGGAGTGCTACGACGAGCTCGGTCGCTGCTCAACACTAGGATGTCGATCGTCTAGGATTGTGGCCCGTCTGCGGCCCGCGCCTGGTTATGAGCGAGACTACGCGGGCCTGCCCAGCCGTGGTGTCCTACTGTCCTTGGCGATGGTTGGTGTCGCGGGGCTTCTTCTCATCGTCCTCGCTGTTATTAGGCTGTTCTGGTAGTTGCCAGGTCGACCGCTTCGGGCGTCTTGATGACCCGGAAGAACTCAGGTCGCACGACCGTGATCTTGTGACGCGTTCGGATCGCGCGCCGCAGCGACATGCCGTTGGGGTCAACGAAGTTCGGCGTCACAGTCACCATCGTATAGGGGCTGTAGACGATGCCTGTATCAAGCATGCCGCCCTGGTACCAGGTCATCAGGTGGCTCTTCGGAAAGAGCGGGTCCAGGTAGACGGTCTTACTTGTAGGCCCCTCGCCTAGAGTCCCCACCTTCTGGACTTGACCGTTGCTGATCGGAACGCTGATGCCAAGTTTGACCAGCGTTTCCTCATTTCCGATGACCCTGTTGGCAGGCATTCGCTGGGTACGCTGGTGGACACGGTTCGACGTACGAGATAGCTCTTCTAGCAGATCACAGTCTTCTGATACCAGATCTGTGTTGCTCGGGAGCAGGGCTATGTTGAGCATCGTGCCCAGGATTTCGCGCGTGATCTCAGTCAGGAACTCCTCGACCGCTAGGTCGAGCACACTGATGTCGCCTATGAGAGATTTGACTCTTCTGGTTTCGGCACAGATGTCCTGGTCGGCGATTTTCAACCTGATCTCAGGAACCGTGACCTGGGTCGGCTTACCGGTCGTCTGGTTGGTGACGGTTATCTCAACCGTCCCACCAGTCTTCGGCTGATACCACAAAATGATACCGATCGGCCCGAGCATTGGCTGCGTGCTGCAGAGGTCAGGCAGGGGGTGCGCCTGCAGCTGAGCTTTGAGGGCGTCCCCGATTTTCTCGTGCCAGGTGTCGGGAAAGACTAGACCTCTCGTCTCCTCAGCCAACTGCTTGAAGTGCTTGTCCTGGTTCTCCAGGACGGCGGCGATGAGATTCGAGCGATCGTTGTCGTTTTCAAGACCCCACTTTGCGCGCAAGCGCTCCAGGGTCGCTAGAGTTGCGGTGGGCGGGTTGGTTGCCATGTTACCTCCAGTGATGGATGGTACCACAGCCTCATCAGATTGGCATCAGTTACCGTGGGTCGCCACAACGATTTGATCCAACACGTCTAGCGCTACCAGCTCGTGTAGGTAGGCGCGGATGGACTGACGCGCCTGCCACGGCCAGGGTGTGCGGTCCCCCGGCCAGGGAACAAGATAGTAGGGCGGCAACAAGGAGCCGTCGATGTAGTCGACCACCCAGATCCCACTGTCAAACCGCGACCGAGCTCGCAGTGTTAGCCGAACCTTGTCGCCTATAAGCGGGTAGGTCTTACCCTTTCCCCAGCTCACAGCTCGCCTACGATCCTATCCAGGATGTTGATGGTATCGATCTTCTCGACCCACCTGGGTGAATACCAAATGCGCGGTCCGCGTGATGTCGTAAGCGGTCCACCAGTTAGGTCCCAATGAATCTGGACCTCTCCGTCGTCACGGTCGTTCTCAGGGAGACACTCGATGACGGTGCCCTGCCACATCCAGTCGTATCCACCGTCCCTCACGAAGACGACTCGGTCACCGAGGCCAAGGAAGTGCCCTCCAGGAGTTGCCCAGGCCATTAGTCCTCAGTCGTCTCAGCTGTCTCAACGGCCATTCGGATCAGTACGTTGTTGAAGTCCTCGAAGTCGGCGAGCAGTCGATCGATCAGTTGTCTATCCGTCAGCTTAGGTTGGGCGCCCTCCAACGCCATCGGGATTATGTCGTGCCAGATAGTTTTTGAGTAGGAGGTGTTCCCACCTTGGTATTTTTTGGCGAGGAACCTCTGGAACTCTCTGTTGATGAGAGATCCGGCGTGGCTCCGCGCCTCATTGGCCACACCGGTGATGATGTCGGCATCCTCGTAGCCCATCGCTACTCCGTCGATGTAGATCGCCGTGAGCTTGTAGCACTCCTCGCCGACAAACATCGCCGGACGAGCGCATATTGCTCGGAACCGGGTAATGAACAGATCCTTGAACCTTGATCTACTCATCGAACGCCGACCCACCGTCCTCGCCTACGATCTCGTGGGTCGAGTAGGCCGCAGCTGTCATGTCAGGGTGGACCACCCACCACACGTCGCCGCCGTGGCCACCAACATAGCCGGCGAGCCGGCCAATGGTTCCAGGGCGCCGGGCGTCGATGTATTTCTCGGCGACGATGAATCCGCCGGTTCCCATGAGAGGGTCGGTCGTCTTGATCATCTTTCCGCCGTTCACGCGCACTTGCTCACGGAGCAGCAGAAGGCCGTCGTCCTCGGATCCGGACAGCTGAAAGACGCGCTCCAACTCGCGAAGCCTGACGTCACTCATCAGAGTCCTCGGTTGCTGCGGCCAGGAGATCAAGCACGGTAGTGTTCGGCGGGCTGTGAAGGCCCTCTAGCTCGGGCGGGCAGAACACGGTGTTACCGTTTTTCGGAGAAAACCATACGGCGACGTGGCAAGTAAGTCGTGGGCACTCCTGTGCGAGGTCAAGCTCTCCAGACGACACGCGTGCTGTTCCGGTTGGGACCAACTCGATCCCGTGGATCGGACAACAGTCACGGCTTAGGCGTTGGATGCGGTCCGCCTTTGACTGACGGGACCGACTCACTAGAGAGCCACCTGGCGTGGCTTGAGAAAGATGTGCCCGCAGTGCTTGCACTGTAGCCCGTCCTTCGGGATGACACGGTGCATGATGGACTGCTCGGTGTAGCCGGTGTCCTTATGACAGGACCGGCAAACGATTGGCTTAGGCGGAGGGACGGTCATTGCGCGGACTCCTGTGCTGGTGTGTCGTGCTCCAGTCGGATCAGAAACGGCGGACGGTAATTCGGAAACACCGCGCGAACCCAGTGGTCCCAGTGCGTGTTTTTCCAGTCGATCGGATCGACTATCCACGGCTCGAACTGGTAGTTGATGACGCCAACTTGTAGACAGGACGGGTCGGATAGCTTCATCGTCATGCTCGTCGGACGGGTCCAGTAAGCGAACACCAGAGCGTCTGCGTAAAGGGTGCCCTGGTTCGGCCGCGTGGACATGTCGAGTCCGACGATGACCTCCTTCGCGTCGCTAAGCTTGTTCCAGTAGTGGTTGATCAGCTGAGGAACGTCGACGGCTAGAGCATGCATCTCCAGCGTATCGTCCTGCTTGAGGACCAACATCTGGTGAGGGTAAACCCCCTCCTCGTCGATCGATCGCTCGATTAGCTCGAAGAACATCTGCGGAAGCGTCTTAGTCACTTGCCCACCTGCTCAGCATCGTTGATCGCCTTCACGATCCGGTCCAAGACCGGCACGGTCTCGTCGACGAGCTCCCATCCGTGGATCGAGCACATCAACCGGCACACCTCGCGGTCCATGTCAAACGGTCCCTCGATCTCGTAGTCGATGCCGGGAAATCTCTTCTCCATGAAGGTCCGAAGGTGACCATCGATCTGCTCGACCGTCATAAACCTCTTCGTTGTCATGTAACCGTGGTTGGCCATTACGGTAACTCTGATGCCGCCGCCTCGTCGGCGAGGCGCTCAGCCTCCTCGTCGGCGAGACGCTCAGCCTCTCGCTCGTCCAGCAGCTCCTGAAGCTCGGCGTACGACCAGCCACGCAGGTCCATCATCATCCGCCGCCACAGTGGGTTATCCGGGTCGTTGATCCCATCAACCACGGCCAGCTGGCCGTTTGTTGCCGAGCCGTGGCCGCCACCAGCTCCACGGCAGTCCTCGTTCATCCACTGGAACTCGAACTCGCAGTCCGAGAAAAGAGAGGCCATCTTCTCGAAGACCGGAAAGGGAGGCGACCACGCCGTCTGGAACGCCACCGACGCGACGGTGGAGTCCGTGCCTACGCGCGCCAGCTGGTCCAGGACCCCGAGGTCACTGTCGACCTCGACCTCATATGCGTCCCACTTGGTGCCCCAGTTGTCGGGGTTCCATGTGTTCCAGCAGAACGGGTTCGGATCGCCGCCCCCGAGTCGGTGGTTGTAGTGGCTGTGAGAGCAGGTGTCGTTGTTGTAGTCAGGGTGGTCGGGAGGAGGCACGAACCCTCGAAACGAGAAGGCTCGGCGCTGGTAATCCGACACCTTGCCCGTCGCCGGGTCTATCGGCTCGTAGACACCTAGTGCCAGAAACTCTGCCACCCGTGTTCTCGGACCGCTGATCGTGATCTTGTTTGATACGTGGTTCGGCATGCTTTCCTCCTGGTTGGTGTTCTACCCGGAAGGAGGTGCGCCCCAGATGCATCGAGGTATAACCAACCCATCGCCTGCCGATGACGAGAGGGGGACGCCCCTCGGGAGCCAGAAGGGGTAACGCCTGGAGGCGGGGTAGGGGATCAGGGGACGTTGCACGGTCCCGCAGCGGCAGCTCACACGGCGGACCTGAGTCAGGACGCGCAGCTGTCTACGAAGTCAGCCCTGGGCTAGCCGGGGCTGACTTCGTTTATGGACGCTATGGCTTGATCCGAGCGAGAGACTCCAGCACTAGGTGCGCGCGAAGCGCTCTCAGTACCTTTGCGCACTCTCGCTTTTTTACGACCTTCTTCTGGCCCGGAGAGGTCGAGAAGACGAGCTGGTTTGAACCACGAGGGTCGTGCACGATAGAAGGCCGACCGTTGATCGATGTCATTATCAACCAATCCCCTATCCAAGCCTCTTCGTGTTCCGCCATTCGACAGGATATTACGGCGAGCGCTACGAGCTCGGCCTCCAGTTCCTTCGTCCACGGCTGGTAGGGCATACCGTCGTTGTACCTACTCGGGGCTCACGGGGAGATTATGGCGGCTGCTCACGAGTTCGAGCTCTCGTAATAATTCAGCCGTAAGTTGCTCCAGCAGAAGGCGGATACCCATTATGCAACTTGCAGGCCTGCCTTCCGGTCTCATTTCTACGGGCCCTCCGGAGTATCCGTCGCCTCCGCCGCCTTCGAGGCTGCCGCTCGTTCGTCCATCATGTTCACCAGACGGATGATCTTGGCAATTCGCTCATCGGTTGTGAACGAATCACAGATCTTGTCGAGGACCTTCGTCCCCGCGTGCTCGATGATGGCCCGGACTTTCGGCTGCAACTGACTGATGTAGAACTCAAGGTGCTCCGGGTGAACCCTGATGTCCACGCGCTGATTGTTCAGTTGGGCGTATTCGGGGACCCGGGGGATCACCTCTTCGAGGAGCCTGACCCGGCGGCCCGCCTCCTTGTCGCCCCACTTCGCGGCGAATTGGGTGAGGATCCTGGCCTTGATCTCAGCCTCCGTTACGTCGTCGTCCATGGTCTCCCTATCCTCGTGGTTCAAGACCAACCTCCTATAACGCTCTGAGATAGGGTTCGCGGACGCAGTACACAAGATTTTTCTTGTGTACTGCGGCAAACACGATCCCGTGAGCGGCTCTGTTGCTACAGATTAGCGAAGTCGTGGGTAGAAACCCAATGCCGAACCTAAGAATCAGTGGATTGCATCACGGGTATAAGAACGGCAGACCCAAAGCCACGGAGTAAATCAGATGGCCTCGACAACTTCCATTCCCGCTGAAACCACCACTCGCTGTGATGCCAGGAAGATAAAGGTCGGCGACGTATTCTCGCGACACTCCTTCGGCAAGGTGACGGCAATCGACCGGCACAACGGTCTGCTGACGATCGAGAACAGCAACGGCAACAGCTGGAACATCGGACCAGAGATCGTCGAGCTGGAGTTCAGCTTCGCCGAGCAGTTCGAGACGGAGGAGACCGTCAGCCGCACCCGGCTAATCGAGCTCATGACCGAGCTTCCTCGCACGGCGATGACCATCAACTTCAACAAGAAGCCGGACCCCAAGGCAATCGCCAAGGCCCTGGAGGGCGGCAAGGGCAGCGAGAGCGCTAAGGCCTGGACCGCCAAGGTCGACAAGCTCATCGCCGGCGATGAGCGGACTATGGTCGGTTACCACACGCTCAGTTTCGATGAGCACCGCCGTCTCCGCTTCCAGGAGAGCGGCAGCGGGCAGCGGCTGGTAGATCCGAGAACACTCAACTGGATGATCAGTTGCAGGACGAAGTTTGTGGTCAAGTAGCTCGGCGCCGGTTTTTTCTGGGGGGCTCTGTCAAGGCCCTGCAGAGTGACCAGTTTTCGAGCCGATAGTCGAGGGCGTTAGGCGCGATGCCTAAACGGCGGGCCCACTCCGCCTTCACAAGAGTTTCCCCGGTGATGGGATGAGTCAGTTCTACATTGTCGCGACGGTTTTGGGCCTGCTGTTGGGCTGTTGCCCAGCGCAGGTTTCCGGGCTCATAGCCCAGTGCGTTGTCGATGCGGTCCAGGCTCATCCCATCGGGCCGTTCCCCGAGATTGGTTTCAACCCAGTTAAAGAACTTCGTGAAGTCGTCGGCCCACTCGCCGTGAAATGTGATGCCGCGACCGCCGTAGTAATTCCACTCACGTCTCTGGGGATTAGTGCAGGCGTTCTTTCTGCTCTGCCAGAGCGAGTAGAGGTAGTGGCGTTGGCCGGCGACAGCGAAACCGTGTTTCACGTGTCCGCTTACCACCTCTGCGCGGTAACACCCACAGGATATGGATTTTCCGTGACGTAGGTTACTGAGGTACACAATCCTCTCAACGCTGCAGTCGCAGCGAGCTTCAACGCGCCGCTGGCCGGGGCCGTCAACGTCTCGTATTACGGTCCAGTGACCGAACTTTGTTCCAGGGGTTATAGACAATCGTCTAGCCATTTGGCTCAGGGTATCTCGAACCAATTACATCGTCAAATCAGGGAGGGCGACATGACTACAGGACTTCGGTGCCCCAACTGCGACACCACCATCAACCGACGAGTCGTCAGCGATTGGCTCGTCAACAAGAAGGACGCTCACCTCAACTGCAGCAACATGTTCTGCAATACACGCTGGTCGCGCGCTGTCCTCGAACAGCATGCCGACAAGTTCCTCGGTGAGGTCAAGGCTCCAGAGCCCAAGAAGGCTGAGGATCCGACGCCAGTCGTCCACATCGAGGAGACGACGGTTCCGGCCCGCACAGCCCCCGCTTGTACAACCAGCCGGGGTTGGTTGGAGCGGATTAGGAAGGCTGCGCTGCACCACACGACGGTTCACGGGGTGGTCTCCATCGACGATCTCCGCGTGTGGGCTGATGCACACGAGGATCACCCGCCGAGCCCGAGCACCTGGGGGTCCGTCTTCTACGGGGAGCAGTGGATGAAGGTGGGCGAGAAGCGCTCCTCCTACTCCAAGAGCCGCGCCCGGAAGGTCAGCGTCTGGGCGCCTACGGCAGCAGCACCACTGGTGTATGCTTGATACAGGAGCCGCAGACTGACGGGGAACTCCAGGTCCCCCATCATGTGTGGGTGCTTCCACACTTCCAGAGTTGGCTGCAGGCGCAGAAGGGGGCCGGGAACCGACTTGATGGCTTCAAGTCGGTCTTCCTGTTCCCAGACAGCGGTAAGCCTTTTTTCTGGGCGGCCCACGTCAACGTCTTCATCGCCTCAGAGAACCGGAACAAGGTCAACGAGGTGGTGATTTCGCGGCCCGACATCATGCACATTGTCCTGCTCCACCGTCCGCTTAGGTCGACGGACAAGATCAGGGCCGTGATGGTCCGCGAGTTTCGATCTCCAGCGTCTACGTCAAACGGGTTTATCCTGGAGACGCCTGGTGGGTCGTCGCTCAAGGGAGATGACCCCTTCGGTACCGCCGTCGCGGAGCTCGAAGAGGAGACCGGTCTGCGGATCAGCCCTGACAGGATCGTTCCTGTCGGAACACGTCAGCTGATGGGCACGATGTCGGCCCACAACGCCCACGTATACGCGGTCCAGCTCAATGACGAGGACATGGCGGCGGTCATGGACCAACTCGGCAAGCCTCACAGCAACGAGGCCGACTCAGAAAGAACGTACGTCGAGGTCCACGACGTGTCAGGTCTCTTGCGTGACCCTCTAACCGATTGGTCCACGCTGGGTATGATCGGCGCCGCCATTGAGGCTCTAGGGCTGTAATTCACTCCTGTAGCCCCGAAGTGGGCTTCTGACGTCCGTGGGAAGAGGCCGGGGCTAATAGCCCCGGCCTCTTCTTTCGTGTACAGCTCGATGCATCGGCCGTCGTCTCCGTGTGCGCCAGAGGTAGAACGACACCATGAGCACCAACACCCAGAGTTCCAACGTCCCGTGCGACGGCCCCGAGTGCGTCCTTTGCCAGCTGACCGGGCCTCCCGATATGGTCCAGGTCTGGGTCAAGGACCTAGACGACGGCGAGTGGAAGTCGCTCACCATGAAGCGGGCGCGGGCGCTAGAGCTCGGCCTTATCAAGGATGCCACTGATGCTTGAGCCGAGAATCAGGGTGTTCTGGAGCGCAAAGGATTACGACCTGAAGGCTGCATGGGACGCTGGGTGCGCTTCTCAAGACGGCGGCTACCTACTGTTCTTGCTTTTCAACAAGACGTTCCTGGAGGCGCTGGACGAGCGTGGCTACGACATCAAGACGCTCAGGTTCCAGATCAGAAAGAAGCCACCAAACGCGCTCGACCGAATCGTCAACGCAATCAACGAGGCAGAGGAGAAGGTGTAATGGGCTACGAGACTGAGATTTACCTGGTAGACAAGGGCCATGACGACTGCCTCGTCCAGTGGCAGCCTGCCTCAGAGCACTGGTACACCGCGACCAGGAACCCGCTCGACCGGTTGGTCGAGGCCACCGGCGAGGTCAATAAGGACCCGCTTCAAGGGGTTCCGGCCGACGCCCTGTTCTCGGATGGCGGAGTGATCATCGCTTCGCTGAGGATGGGTACGATCGGGAGTGGTGGCCACGACGATGGAGAGCTCGACGACTTCTTCGCCAAGAACCGCGAGAGGCAGAAGATGGAGAAGAAGTTCCTCCTCCTTAAGTGGATGCCGAGCGACTGCCTCAACACCAGCGAGTGGCCCGATGTCACCGACCCCTACGGCGACCCCTACGTCCTGCACGACGCCCAAGGCACCCTGGATGCCCTCAATCGAACCATCGAGCGCAAGCTGAAGGAGAACGATGGAGTGCTGTATACGATCGATCGGCGCTATTCCATGTTGAAGGCCATCCTCGTTCCTTTCATCGCTGGATGGCCGAACCCAGCGGTGGTGACACGTGGCTACTGAGCGAGAGGACAACAAGCTGCTTCAGGCGGTCCGCGAGAGTCATTGTGACCGAAAGGACCGCAAGCACGCCTGCGCCGGTGTCATCACCATCTCGCCGCAGGGCTACAAGCTAGACTGCAACTTGTGCGGAGGTCTCGACTACAAGACCGAGCCCTGGAGTAATCAGGAGAGCGACGGGCTGGAGATCGTCAAGGCAGTGCTGCGGACCATCGGTCTCGACTGGTCAGCCCTGTCCGCAGATATCCAACTAGAGCTCATCAAGACGGTGAGCAAGATGCTCATCAAGAGGGGAGAGTGATATGACGGACGAGCGCAACTACCACCGGGAGCGCGAGGAGCTGGTTCCTCTCACCGACTCCATCCTCGACGTCTGGACCACACATTTCGGCGCTCTGAAGAGGGCTGCCATCGAGATCCGATTCAGCAGGTTCTGGCTGGAGCGTATGGATTCAGACCGACGGGCCGCAGAGGCTGCTCTCGCGGAGTCGCTCCGACGCGAGGCGGAGCTGTCGGCAGTCCTTAGAGACATCCGAACCACCCTCTGGTCGTCCAACGATCGCGAGACCATGGTCGAGATCGATGAGAAGATCAAAGACATCTTGTAGGGATCCTTATGCCTAAGCACGTCGAGCGCGAGCGGTTTCCTGTTCCTGGAGCGTTCGGACTAGAGCGGTCCAAGGAGCGATCCGAAGAGAACTGGCTACGCCGCACCCAGTCTAACTGGGACTACCTCAACCGTGCCGGTTCCTACCAGGATCACCTCTACATCTACGTTGAGGAGGAGTACGGTTACCGTAGCCACGTGTGGACCTATCCTGGAACCGCGCAGGAGCTAGTCGAGGACTGGTGCGCTGGGCTCACTCCCTGGCAAGGTAGGTTCAAGGGAGATTTCAAACAGGTTGATTTCGTCACGTCAGGTGACCATCGAGGACGTGATTACCCAAGAGCTATGAACCTTGTCCTGGTTCAGACCGGTGAGGTCTTCCCGGGCATCTACGAACTAGATGATTTTGATGGGGAGTGTCACATCCACGAGGATGATGACGCTTATCTGAAGGTGGGTTTCTACAGAGTGCGTGGACGCGACAACCCTGAGGTCGAGTTCCGGGTGCTAGACGCTCTGGCTTCGATTAGATGAAGCCCATGCTGCCCGAGTCAACACCCGCCTCGGTGTTCTTGATGCCGGCGTCGGGGGTTGAGACCAGGGGCATGCGGTCGAGTTCGTCGAAATCGTCACCCGCAGCGCTGCCGTAGCGTTGGAGAATCAACTCCTTGGTCTCGTCGTCGATCAAGCTCTCAAGAGCTGGGAAGACCTTGACCTCTTCGTCCTCAAGGTGGCGCTCTAGCCCCTCCAGGATAACGAACACCAGCTGACGAGCTGGTTCTTCGATGTTCGTAATCCTTGCTGAAAACAGGAGTTGCGACAGCCGAGTAAGGCGGGCCATCGTCTCGTCGTGTTCTCGGAACAGCTCGGGGAGCTTCTTGTTGTCAGCCTTCAGAAACTTCATCCCGATCAGATAGAGCACCGACTCTTCCTTCAGGGTGTGCGGCCGCGCCACATCGATCATGGCCTGAGCGGTGTGCCGCATGCCAGGCAGATCGAAACGCTCAGTGAAAGCGCGAAGCTCCCCGGCCAGCGTCCGCAGCTTGGCGTGGTCCTTCAGCAAAGGCTCAATGATGCTCTTAGCCATGCGGGTCTCCCACTAGGATCTGACACCACAGGATAGCATCACAAGGACTTGCGATCGACCTAAAGCTCGGCAACTAGCCTATCGAGAACGTTGGCCTCCTCATTCACGTAGATCTGGTTGTTGGCCACGATGATGAAGCCAACGTCATCGTCGTTCTCCCCCTCCCAAGTCACCTTGCCCTTGAGTACGTAACCCCAAGGGGTTAGGAAGTTGGTGATGAGGTACTGCAGCCACTTGACCTACGTCCAGTTATCACCCTTGGCGATGTGTCGGATCATCGTCGGGCTCACACCGAACCGCCGTGCCAGAGCCCTCTTCGCGGTCCCCAGTTCCAGCTCATATCGAATGGCTGCTACATCGGATGATGTGAGCTTTCGGTTCCTAGCGTTATTCCCTCTGGGAACGCTCCGACGCTTGCAGTTCTCTGAGCGAGTTTCCCACATAAGGTTTTCGATGCTGTTGTTCGTCGGGTCGTCATCTAGATGACTGGCCTCCAATCCGTCCGGGCACGGACCAACGAATGTCTCTAGCACGGCTCGATGGAGAAGTTTCATCACACGGCCGGACGCGCTCGACAGTGTGAGCTGGGTGTAGCCTCTCTTGGCCAGATAGCGTCCTTTCAAGACCCTTACACGGGGTTTTCCTCGCGGCCCGATCAGACTGCGCACTCGGCCCTCTGGGTGGACCTCGTATCGTCCTTCAAATCCAGGAAGCGGCGTCCATGTCATGGGCTAAGTGTAACACCGAACTTCTCGTCTAGCTAGTTATCGAAGGCGATGACGACTCGGACCCGATCCGGCGGGCCGAGCTTCACCATGTCTGAGATGGTTTCGATGAAATCGGACACGAGGTCCCGATAGGTTCGTGGCAGCTCGATCCCACAGAAGATGCCGAGCTTCTCCTGCTGCTTGGATATTCGGTTCTTCCGCCACCTGACGAACTTCTTGGTCTCCTCGGTGAGGAGCAGCAGGGTCATCTCCTCTTCGGTCACTTGTCGGTGGAACCCTTCTGGAAGACCCTTGTGCCACATCGATCGGCCGCCGGTGTATTCGGCGTGATCCAGACCCGGAGGGACCTTGCCGGTCTCCTTCCACTCCAAGTAGTCGTCCGCGAAGAGTGCCATCGTCTCGTGGCAGGCGACGGCGTCCCAGTCTGTGTCCATGAGCTCTTGGACGTTAAACCAGGTGTGACCGTGGTAGTCGGAGTAACCGCCCATCTCCTCGTGTGTGGGGATGTCCTTGAGAGTCGCCTTCGAGACGTCGTGCGGGACCCCTCTCCTGGCGAAGTGGAGAGGCTTGATGTGGAAGTTCCGGATGTCCGCCAGCACGGCGAACAGGACGTAGTTTCTGTTGCTGAGCGCGTTCATGTAAGACGGCCGCCGCGCGTCCATCTCGTCGTAGTTCCAGCCGTTCTTCTCTCGAAGCCGCCAGTAACGGGTCTTGGAGTCTCGCAGACCCCACCGACCGTTCTTGCCCTTCACCTCGATGCACGGGTGCGCGTCTGTTCCGATGATGTCCCTACCTTTTGAGAAGCTCCAGGAACCGGTCGTGCTTGCGTTTGAGAAAGGGCCCCTCTGAGTACATCCAGAGACACAGCCTCTCTATCTGCCGATTCCCCTCCACGCAGAGGGAGTGAATGCTCTTCATCTTTCTGATATTGCCTCTTACTTCTACCGCCCTGGCCATCCGAGCCTGAACGCTTCTCAAGAATTCCTCACGACCCGCCATACACCATCGCCATCGCTTGTAGTTAGGCGAGTTTCTCGGTACGACATGGTAGATCGAGCCGTCCCCATCGAAGTAACCACGGATAAAGTGAGCATCGAGTGTCTGAGGAATCTGGTTTGGATAGACCAGCTTGTGGGTTTTACTCTGCACCATGCCTTGCGCGGCGAGTGCTCGACTAAGCGCCACGCTTTTGATGCGACAAGCGTAGATCCTCTTGTGGCCTGGACGATCGCGGTTTAAGAGCTTCAACGTCTTCTTAGGGCAAAGTTCGTTACGGAACAGCACAACCAGTTCGTGATCCGTGAGGTCTAATGAGACACATGAGCCCTCAATGTTGCAGCCATCAGCCATCAGCAACCCAAACAAGTAGGCCTTTGCCGGCGTGTTGATCGTATCGAAGTAGTCTTCGATGATCTCGTGTTTGCGCTTGTGCGACCACGGGGTCCTGGGTTTGAACCCATCTAACTTGAGCAACCTATTCCGAACAGTGCCGAGATCGACGCCATAGAGCGCGCCGATAGTTTTGTAGGTCAGGCCGGCGTTGTAATGGTCGAGGAGAACAGTCGAGTCAAGGTGTTGATGTGACATTTCTCAACACTAGGATGAGCTGATCAACCTGTCAAGGCGTCGGTTCCCAATTGCCACCTCCTTCTCTCTTTCCTTCTACCCGTGAGAGCGGAGATGCATCGAGTTAGTAGAGACCAGCTCCAGGACCCCCGGATGATGGTGGACGTGGTAGGCCGCGTTTCGCTCGCAGCTTCGCGTCGATTACAGCAAGCTCATCGACGCGGGCCGTCCTCGCGAACGGCCGGAGGTCCCAATTCCACTGGCCGTTCAACTGAACGTTGAACGGTCCGACCCACAGATCACGTCGACCGCAGTAGGTGAACCCGCGCTCGATTAGGGCCTGCCGGTAGTCTTCAGGCGACATCGTTCGAGCGCTTCCAGTAGTACCAGATGTGGCCTAGCCACAGTGAATTAGCGACGAACATCAGGAGCGCACCTGCGAAGCTCATCCACTGGTCGAGGCTTGGATAAAAAAAGAGGTTCCAGCAGCTCCAGGTGGTGAAAAACAGCGTGGGGTACCAGACGACACCCTTGAGCTCCTTATCTCGACGGATGGCCCGCACGTTGGCGAGCAACAGAAGTGCACCAACTAGCTCAAGTGATCCGTTGATCGCGTCCGGCCAGGACAGGGTCACGACGCGTCACGCTGGTGCAGGAAATGGTCTTCGGTGTTGGTCAGTGGGTTGTAGCGCAGATCCATCTGACGCCACCGGTTGTCGTTCTCCAGGATGGCCTTCTTCGGGAGGCTGATCCCCTGCTGCTCCATCCACTCCAAGAAGGCGAGTTCTTCAGATTGATCAGGATCGTCCGGCAAACCCTCGATCTTGGTTCCGTCTCTGACGGGAAAGCAGCACGGACCGTCGTCCATCGCAAGTGGGTTAAATCGCAGGTCCAGCTTGCCGCCTTTTTTGAGCTTGCCGGCTTTGAACTCGGCCCTCTTCTGCCTAAGCCACTTGTCTGTTGGACTTAGGACCTCTCTTCGTGGCCGGGGAGTTACCTTGTTCACCAGATGGGCATAGACCACCCTAAGTATTTGTAGTATCATGAGTTACCTTTGTGTACACTGTTCTTTGCACCAAATATGTTACCGAGGTCCTAGGTTGCCCCATTTGGTTCAGACTGACGCGCGAACCGAACGGTCATGGTTCGCGGCCCAACCTTCACGGTCAACTCCACATCAGCCAGGTCTACGTCGCCGTACCTGGCAGCCGTCTCCTGGGACGCTGAGCCTACGGAGAGGGCGAATCGTCCGACCGGGTCTGCGAATAGCTCCCAGCCTGGCTTCGCTGGACGCTCAGGTGCCGGGTCCCCTTCGACTACGACGTTGAAGCCATTGATGACGCGGTGATAGTCATCCCAGGTGGGCATATGACTCCTAATGAACAGGTGGTGGCGAGTTTGGCGGATCATAGGACGGCCTGTGGAGAGGACGTGGTAGCCCGCGCTTGGCGCGTAGCTGTTCGTCCACCTGCGCGAGCAGCGTCTTCCTCAGTCCAGACACACCTGGACCGATTCCTCCACCGGTGATACCTGAGTTTCCTATCCCCTGCGCGTTGTTCGTGCCCGAGGCAGTGATGAAGTTGGCCTGGCTGGATATGCCGGTCACGGTCAGCCCGAACGGTCCGACCCATAACTGTCGACTCTGGTTCCAGGTGAAGCCGCGATGGGCGAGCGCGGCTTCGAACTGTTGCTGAGTCATGGGCGGTTTGTCGAACGGACTTGACATGGTGGTTAGTTTAGCTTAACCAGCCAGGAATCGTCTAAGGAACAGAACGGTGTGTACATTTTTCGTCAGGACCCCGTAGCTATTGATGCTCCACCATCGATCAGGAAAGAGGCCGTACCACCAGGCCCAAACTCGATGCATTAGCGCGGGTAGAACGTGAAGGTCGAGACCGACCACGAGGAACACGAGGAACACGAGGAACACGAGGAACACGAGGAATCCATGAGTGTGAATGAGGACGCCAAGTCACTGTTGTCCAATCTCCGTAACCGGCGAGGTCGCTGGGTCGTGACCGGCAGCAACCCGATGTTCGGCCCGGCGATGTTCGAGGCCAGCGCGTTCGACGAGATGGTGGAGCTGTACATCGCGGCCCGCGAGTCAGCGGACACGACCGCACTGCGGAACGAGCTCGACGCCCTAAAGGAGAAGCACAAGAAGCTCTCCGAGGAGTCACACGACCTTCGCATAAAGGCGAAGAGCGCTGACAATATGAGGGACGCCTACAACCTCCAACGAGAGAGGTGGATGGCGTTGTCCACGCACCTCCTCCGCGAGGGCGACATCCTTTGCCTGGAGAAGTACAAGCGAAAGGAGCGGCGTAAGGTCATCAGCTACGATTTCAAGACGAAGTCGTATACGTTCGTGATCTGGGACGAGCGCCGCAAGACCTGGTGCACAACGGTTCACTCCAACACCATCGGTCTCATGCTCGACAACGCCGGAATTATCGTCCAGGTGACGCGACCCGGCGACATGGAGCAGGGTGAGAAGAGCGAGAAGCGAAAGTGATCCAGAAGACTGTCTACAGAATCCGTATCACTCGCGTGGTCCCCAACGAGTTCTTTTCTGATGAGCCGGTCGGCAGCTACAGCTACTTCAGCCCGTTCCCCGGTACAGGCCGCCGGTATACGTTCTTGCGGCGAGCCAACATCTGCGATGTGTGCGGTGACCACATCACGGCTATCAACTTCGCCACCATCGCCGAGGCTAACACGAGGCTCAAGACGGCCTGTGTGAAGGACATCCTTGAGTACTACGGCGATGAGGGAGTTTATCCAGGCAAACACGGTCCGCCCTATCGACTTGACATCGTTGAGGTCAAGCTAGATCGACGCGAGCGTTACGGGTGGTGCAAGACCAGCGAGCGAGTGGTTCGCCAGATTGTCCCTGAGCCCACGATCCTCGATCAGCTGTCGGTGATCTGATGAGCAAGTTCAAGCCCGGTGATGTAGTAAGAGTCGCGGACTACTACGACCTACGACTCGTCGGACACGTGTTCACAGTTCTCGACTTTTCAACCCTGTACCACTGCTGGGACCACCCAGTCATCTCTAACCCTTACTATGAGGAGGATGGTCAGTCCAACCCAGCTAGGTGGCCTTGTCTTTACATCAGATTCAGTCCCGATCAGTTGGAGCACTGGACCGTACTTGATAGGTTGGCGAAGGTTTAAACAGGCACCAGAAATTGGCCTACCTGCCATGATCCATATCAAGGGGTAATCCCAGTGACCGCCAGCCAACCAACCCCGTGGATGGAGAACGACGAGCTCGCAAGAACGTTGACCGAGGCCGGATGGAAGTGGCAACTATACGTAGCTCGCTTCTTCGAGGCGCACGGATTTGAGGTTGATGTTCCCGAGTACTCGTGGAGAAACTCCCGCGAAGAGATCAAGGACTACCTGCATACCTGGGATCTGAAGATCTGCGACCAGCGGATCGAGGTCAAGTCCAGAGACTTGGCATTCGACACGTACTGGCGGACCTTTCCTTGGGAGCGTGCCCTTGTCGATACGGTCCATAATTACGAGGCCCACGAGGTCAAGCCCATGGCCTACATTTACGTGAGCCAGCATACCGGGGCGATGCTCACGACCCCTGGTAGTGTTGAGGCCCGCGACGCCTGGTGGGAGAAGAAGGATGCCTTCGACCATGTGCGGAAGATCAACGACACCTTCTACACTGTGGGCCGCGAACACCTGGACCCCATCACCAAGCTGCTCGCGCGCCTCAAGGAACTGCAATGACGGATAAGCAAGGGCCAGACACCCGGATAGAGGCACGAACGGCCGTATTGATAGCCGTAACGATGGCTAACGAGCGTCGAGCTCGGGGCGATTCCGCAAGGGGACTCGACATCATTCTCGGAGTGGTCGACAACCTGATTGGTTCCACCGATGCACTTTTCTCTATGCTCGGTCACGAGGTTCCTGAGCGTGACGAGAAGGCCTTCCTCGGCGTGAGTGACGCGCTCGAAGAGATCGATCCGACGGAGCTAGAGGCCTCGCACGTCCTCGCCCTACTCTCATCAACGTCTAATCTACAGAGTCGGATTCCAAGCTACGCTGACTTCTACGGGCGCGCGCTGGCTCACTTCCGTGAGACGCGGCCCGACGAGCTCCAAGGTCTCTTAGGCGGCTTCGAGCCGGACGCGTAACCACGCCTCAACTACATTGTCGTTGAGGTGGCACTGCGGCTATACCCGATTCGTACATGCGTCGGACGAAGCACGCATAGATACCAAAGGTGGCCACCTTCCCTCGGGTATAACCGCGATGGAGTAAGACACTCCCTTCGGGAAGATCCTGACGATCTTCCGCTACGGAAACGGGGCTTCGACAGTCCCTAGGAGTCTTCGATGGGTCGCCATCTTCAGCGGTTCTATATCATCACCGGCGGGACCATGGTCCACGTCGCTCCTCACTTCTCCCTCTGCGCCCCCGCCTACGGAGCTGTCGGACGCCTGATCGCGTCACACCTCAAGGCGCAGCTTCTCAAGGAGGACGCGCCACCGCAGGTTCACCTGATCCGGACCCAGCTTGCCAGAGGTGAGAGCTCATTGACGTACGATGAGCGGGACGCCTTCGAGGCTGCAGGTATCAGCCGACTGGAGACCAACGACGACCTGGCGCAGCTCGTCACCTCCCTGGTCGCGGACGATGAGACTCGGTGCATTGTTATGGCCGCCGCAGTCTGTGACTGGGAGCCGACCGACATCACCTACATGGCCAACGCCTCCGGCAACTCGATCTGCGACTTCGGTAAGGACCAGCCGCGACTCCGCACCTCTCCGCCCTATCCCGGGGCCAGCAAGGGGCTGTGCATGGGCCTCAGTCCAGCCCAGAAGATCATCAAGAGAATCCGCGAGCAACGAAAGGACATTTTCCTGGTCGGGTTCAAGGCGACCGCCGGTGAGTCCCCGCAGGAGACCTACAAGGCCGGGCTCACGCTGCTCAAGCAGAGCAGCTGCAATCTCGTCTTCGCCAATGATGTTCAGAATCACCACAACATGGTCGTCACGCCGGAGGAGTTCCCCTATCACGACAAGAGTCGTAGGGCCTCGGTTCAGACTCTGGCTACGATGATCGCGGCCCGTACGAAACTCGACTTCGCCAGCACGATCATGGTTGACGATGCAATGGCGAGCCCTCTTCTGCTGCACGAGAAGGGGGCCATTCCGCAGAACTTCGTTCCTGTGCTCAAGCACCTCATCGAGCGCGGCGCCTTCAAACCCTTCCTGGGGAAGACATCCGGCCACTTCGGCTGCAAGATTCTCGATTCTGACTACATCTATCGTCGGATCTCATCGGTCCGCAAGGTCGACCACAACAAGGTTTTCGAGGAGGGCATGGCGCGCATCTTCGAGGCGAGAGACGAGCGTCGAGGCGACCAGTCGATACGAGCTGGTGGCCGCAAACCATCCGTAGGTGAGCACACTCAGGCGTTGATCTATGCCAAGCTCGGAGACGCCGTCCACTCCATCGTGCATTTCCACTGCCCGATGCGAGAGCAGACGAATCTGGGACGCGACACGATCATCAACATCGCATCCCAAAAGGAGTTCGAGTGTGGGTCCGTCCAGTGTGGCGAGAACACCGCTCTCAACATGAGGATGATTGCTCACGGTGTTTGGGCGGTCCACCTGGACGGACATGGTCCGAACATTGCCTTTCACAAGAACGTGTCGGCAGTCCACATCCTGGGACTCATCAACCAGTATTGGGACCTGTCCGATAAGACCGGTGGGAAGATCATTTGAGCGCTAACTCGAACCCTCTTCGGTGGAATCCACCGATTCACTATTTTAAGGGCGAGCGTGTTCAGTATCGGTCTGTCTACGCTAATTTCGACACCAACCGGCCGCATGAACAACGCGGGACCGTTGACGAGGACGCCCCCACCAGCACCTTGACAGGCGTCTTGGTGCGGTGGGATAACGGTGAGCTCCAGGCGGTCTATGGCCACAGCCTGATCAAGCTGAACGTGCTCGATTTGTTGGCCGAGATCAACGCCTCAACGACCCCAGAGCGTCCAGAGGAAAGGCCGTCATCAGAGCGCTCATGACTTTTCTCGCGTCGTCCTCGTTGAAATTCAGGACGATCTGACCGTCGTTGCAGATGAACTGCACCGGATAGAAAGTCTGGGTTTTGGTGATGAGTAGGTAGATGTCCGTGGTCAGGTCTACGCGAACCGGCTCGCTCATTGAGCGCCTAACCGCCCTGAGTTGTGACCATACCGCATGGTGGAGCGGAGTTCGGCCTGTCCCCGTCTACGTTGGCACATGTAGACGACACGACTGTTCCGGCTGCACGGCTCGCCGGTCTTCGCACCACACCACTGATTCGGACAATCGATGTCGATCGCCCTTAGCTTTTCTGACATGGTCCATCCTGTTGGGCCCTACGGAAGCAGAGGGATTCGAACCCCCGGAGGTGTGACCCTCTCCTGATTTCAAATCAGGTGCATTAGACCGCTCTGCCATGCTTCCTTCGTTAGTCCTGTTGTCTCAGATCCCGCTCAGAGCATCAAGCGGGTAGAGGTTGATGAGCGCGCGCAGGAGCGCCCGAGCCTCGTCCGATGAGAGCGGAACGGCGACTATCTTGCCGTCCACCATTGCGACATCGGTAGTGGTCACAGGCGTGACAGGAGCTCCGTGAGGGGGCTCGTTGAGAGGGTCGATGACCAGGCTGATCTCGTCGTCTCCAAGGTCTACCCAATGCTTATCGATCATGTCCTTGTTCTACCCGGAAGAAATTCTCGTGTACTTGCGACCAGAGCCCCGTGGTCGTGACGGTGGGCCGGGTAGAAGAACAACATGAGCAAGATCGTTGACGCGCTGGCCGAGGAGGTAATCAGTATCGTCGTCATAGCCGGTGATGATGAGGACATCACGTATCGACGGAGAGGTGCGACAACGCTCGACTGGAGAGCCGAGACTCCCGCCAGAGGTCGGAAGTGACGCACGATAAACTCACCATCCCAGAGAAGATCAAGGTCGGGTTCCAGAACCGAGAGGGGACTTACACCGGCAAGCTTGCCTTCGTTGTCTACTACGATGTCAAGGGCAAGCTCCGCATGGAGAGGAGCTGGGAGGGCTGGCGCGATAAGAAGATCGAGCCGATGGAGTTCGACAACGAGCCGATGACCGGCTTCGTGCTCAACAAGAAGGTCGGCGATTACAGCTCCCGTTGGGGAGGTCGCCGCGCTTGGATTCGTATCTACGATCCACGAGGATTCGAGTTCGAGATCAGCGTCGAGAACCTACTGTTTATCCTGGAGCACACGTCCGCCATCCAAGGAAAAGGGTTGGAGGGTGAGTTCGCCTACGCCTGGGGCGGCGGCAGCAACAGCAAGGTGATGCTGATTCCTACCTGTTCTGAGGACTACAAGGAGTCGGCCAGCTACACGAAGTTGCAGACCAAGAAGGTCGGCAAGAAGGACATGCAGGAGGGGTGCGTTTACCGGACCAAGGACAACGTCGACGTCATGTATCTGGGCCGGCACGACTACTACGAGTTGAGCGGTTCTTCCTATTACTACAACAACCGTCTGGTGACGCGGAGCAAGCAGCACATCTTCGTCAGCGTGGACGGTAAGAGCGACTACTGGGTCCAGAAGGGGTTCACTGGTCTCGCAGAGAAGCTCAGCGATGAGCCGTCGCCTCTCTACGCCGACGAGTTCGAGAATTACATGAAGTCGATCTACGGCAGCAAGGTTGTCGAGATCGTAGGCAATACGGCTAAGCCGGAGCTCAAAGATCGGTGGAGCGTTAGAGACACCTTCTACGTCAAGCGACCCGACGGCTTCCATCGAATCGAGTTCAACTATCGTTATGCAAATTGCTGGAATTCTGCTGGTCGGATTACGCCCGATACGGAGACCTGGCAGATGCAAGAGTGCGCCGACGCTATAAAGGTGACGCCCGAGGGTGACCTTGTCTGGCCAATGGAGGGCAAATTCGGCCCTTACAAAAACGTCACCCATGAGGAGGTCGCCGAGATGGACTTCTTCGTCATCAGTGTCAAGAACGAGCAGGGCGCGGTCCGCGCCATCTAAGGAAGAGCGATGAGCGACAAGGTTTCCAAGAACGACGAGAAGATCAAGCTGTTGATGGCGAAGGTAGAGGAGCAGAAGGGCTCTCTCGGCACCAAGCCACGAGCCAGGTGGAACACCAACGCGGTGTTCAAGTATCCCAACGGGGACTTCGTCAACCTGAACACCGTGGGCGCGGGCGACTTCGACAAGCTCGTCGCCGCGTTGTCGTTCTTGCTGACGACAGAGGGGCTTCGCAAGACCGCAGCGGAGCGTCTGGGCGTGGAGCCTCCTCCCTTCACACACGGGGGTTTCACCGTCGCCGAGTGGGAGGAGGACTTCAAGCTGCGGATCAACGTCGTCGGTTACGATGGGCGCAAAAAGAAGCTTGACGCTACCACCCAGAAGCTCAAGAGCCTCATCAGCGAGGGAGCTCGTACCGAGATGGAGCTCGACGAGATCGAGGCTCTGTTGGACTCGTAGGTCACGATGGTGCGGTGGATAGCTAGCCTGTTCGCTCCTCGGGTCGGGGTAATACCAGGACCGATCGGTCGGTTCTGGTGCCGCCTGGCCGGCCACCCACCTGGTCCGCTCTATCGTGGGTTCCAAGGTCGGGGAGCTGACCTTCGCTGCAGGGCGTGTGGAGTTGAGGTGCCGAATGATCCCAGCTGAGGATTGGAAGGCGGTGAACCTACCAGGATTTCGTACCGGCAAGGAACCTCGCCGGTTTCAGTGGCGGTTCAAGGACTTCAGGCGGGCGATGCAAGGCAAACGTCTAAAGCACGGTCGTAATGTCACCCATGACGACAAGCTCGTCATGGGTGACATGGAGATGATGCACGGAGGTCGTTACTGGCCGACCACGGACGGAGGCCTGATCGCGCTGCCCTACGACTCGAAGAAGTTCGACTTCAAGGAGTGGGTGGAGGAGTGAATTCAATGAGTCAGCGAATGACCGATGTCGAGAAGCTTGAGGCCCAGCTCACCGAAGCTAAGGCCAAGCAGCTGTTCTGCACCTACTACTCCCCCGGGACCTTTTTCCTGGAGCAGTCGTCGTTCGAGGTTGAGACCCGAGACCTCGCCGCGTGTGCGGCCCGAGCTAAGGCCGATGTGGTCGAGCGGTATGGGGCCAGGCCTTTCGCCTTCCGTTTCACGGACGGCAACGGCAAGGTGCTCTCTGGTCTTTACTACTTGACCGGCACCGTTCTCCGGCGCGATGACGTTCCGGATGACGGGGAACACCAGACAATGCGGTCCAACATGACCGACCCAGAGCGCTGTGTGGCTGTCGAGAACACCAACTCATTCAAGCATGTCTCGCACTTCAGCGAGGACGATGTAGTCGTCGACTGGGACGGCAACATCACTAGAAGGGGCGATGAGCCCGACCTGGTCGCCTACCGAGCTCGGTTCAAGGCGGAGCAGGACTAACCACAGAAGAGGTAATCACATGATGGGAATCGGTCACGGACGGACCTACAAGGTCAAGATCTCGACTCTGCTGGATCACCTGCGGAAGAACCGCAGCGAACACGTCGAGATCGTGGAAGAGGCGCAGGCGGAGTTTCGCCGGCTGGCCATCGAGAGGCTCGACTCGATGCTCAAGGACGCTATGAGCGGCAAGGGGATCCAGACCAACCTCGGTCTCAAGGTTCCGACGGTTCACACCGACGCGTTCGACAATGCGATCGGTCTTCTGGAGATGACGAAGGACGCCGGCGAGGATCTCATCGAGATCGACTCGGGCGAGTACGAGAGGTTCGTTCGGAATAACTGGGATTGGACCGCCCAGTTCCGCGCCTCCAACGGCGGCTACTCCAGCAAGGTCTAGGGTATGGCCAGCGAGACGCACGAGATTCTGCGTCGGGTCGGGTACGACGGGCACTACTACCTGATCGTACCCGACCACGCTGCCGGCCGTCGAAGGCGGTTCGCGGTCTACAAGATCCCGTCCAGCCCAGCTCGACGAACGCTCATCATCGGCAGGGACCTCACACTCGCTCAAGCGCGTCGTACCGCCGGACAGACAACCGAGTCGCGCACCGTGCCCAAAAAAGCCGAAGATCCTGCTGCCGTCTTCGAGTCGAAGACGTGCAGGCACGGAAAGCTGTGGATGGACTACTGCGACTATTGCTGAGCCTCAGGCTCGGACCGGGTCCGGAGGACGTCTAGTTGCAGTGTCATCTCAACGGCATCGTAGTTGAGACAGACTGAGAGACGTTAATGAAGTCAAAAGAGCGCACCGATGTGGTTGAGCCTGTGGTTGAGCCCGCGCACCGAAGGCATCCCTGGAATGACGTCGTATTCTGCCTCTGCCTAGTCGGGGTCGGCTGGGCGTTGCGGGCGTGGTGGAGCTCGCCTGAGGGTCCTCCTCCGACCATCAGCTACTTCAACCGTAGTGGCGTCGATGGAATGGTGCTTACCTACGAGGGAAACACTTACTACAACACCAACCCAGCAGGTCGGTGGGTCGACGAGAAAGGAGAAGAGGTTCTTTTGGGGAGACACTACCCTTTCGTAGTCGACCAAGGCGAGCTGTTCGAGGTCCTGAATCAACTGGAGACGAAGGCCCGAGGTTGTCGCCTGGTTGATGCGGCCGACTCAAAGAAGTAAAGGTAGGAATCTGGTGTCTGAGGTTGGAAGGCGCTACAAGATCGTTCAACAAGTGTCCGTCGCGTACCTCAACGAGGGCGACCAGTGCGAGGTTATCGTCTCTCCGGGAGCTGGAGAGTTCTGGTTCGATGGCTCGAACATCCTCTACGAGGACGCGAAGTCAGGACGGGTCGTCACCACCACCTGGACCAATAACTTCATCGACTCCATGGTCGAGGCGGGCAGACTGGCTTCGGTATAAGGTGAGAGTGCCTGAGAGCTGTCCTGACGGAGACGAGATGACCCAACGCCCGCCACAAGGACCGACCGACTTCCGATTGTGCGAGCGGAGTGACATCAACGCTCTCATCTATCGATGCATAGACTACGTCGCCACGGCGTTAAACCCGTGGCCCGTATACGGTCACCCGGAGGAGGAGGACTGCTACACCAATTCCACAACCCTCTTCGGTGTCTGGCGTGTGGTGGCCGTCTGGACCGCCTCAGGTTGCCTGTTCGCGCTGACCGTAAACCAAGTGTCATCTCATGAGGTCGTCCTCAGCTACTACAACGCCGAGTTCGATGAGCCGGACGACTACATCGATGCACCTGATGATCTACTCCCAGTAAACGTAGATCATATCGAGGTGTCCTCTGGATCAGAGGAGCTGATCGCATTGTTCTCGGCCGACCTGGGTACAGCGTTCGTGCTAGACGCGCTGGCGGATATCTAGTGGACATCACCCTTCAACCTGGGGACCGAGTCGAGTGCTGGGTCTCTGGTCCAAGCTCATGCGGGCGCTACCTCATTAGCAACGTGAAGCTCGCCAAGGGCACTTTTCATGGCTGGGAGGCTCAGGGTGTTGATCGTGGTCCGCACATCTACTACCCGAACGGAGCGTCATGGGCGAGGGTTCAGGTTGATGGCTCCAGCGATGTATACCGTGTTCGCCCTGAGAAGGTCTTCCGTCTGGGCGTCCTGGACCGACTGGCGGAGATCTAATGCACCCATCTGACGACCCCAACAACGAGGACCTGGTCATTGAGATCCAAATGGTTGCGACCAGGATCCTTGCCGCGCTCAAGTTGCTCAACCCGAAGGACTACAAGGTCGTCTGGGAGAATCGGGAAACTCTCAGAACCCCGGTAGTCGGTTACACGGAGTGTTACGCCGAGACCGGCCGGTTAGGGCTTCGATGCTCAGATACCGGCTGGGTCACTGCGGTAGACCTTCTCCTACCGAGCCGCACTCTTTTTCATGCGTGGATCGGTAACGGTCCGCTGGAGTACGATTGGGATACTGACGTGGCCCGCAAACTAATCATGCCAGAGTTGCGGCGTGTTCTGATCCTTGAGGACATGGCGAGGATCTGATGCCCGACAAGTCATGGTGGACGGAGGGTGGAAATATCCTCTCGCTTTGCGAGCGGAGCGCCATCAACTTGACCTTCGATTCCGACGGTCGCGTGGCTGTCTGGACCAGCGGTGGAGACAGAGTCATCCTCGATCAGACCAGGATCTAGCAACTCACGAGGGTCATGCTCGATCGGCTTGGCCAGCCGGGCCGGGCCGCAATCATGAACGAGCTCATCAGCGAGATGCTGTTGGACGCATCGAGCCGCAAATTTTGAAAACGAAGTGCGAGATTAGGCTGGATTCAACCTTCTAGATCATAAAGGAGGAGAACGATGCCGAACGCACCTGTAGTGACCTGTCCGCACTGTCCGCACTGTCGAGCCATGGTGGCCGCCCACCCTACGCCTGTCTCTGAGAAGGCTCGTAAAACCCCCAAGATAGGTGAGTGCTCCTTCTGTAACGTAGCCGCGACTTGCTCCGCTTGGGGCGTCGCGTCCTACGGACCTGGGGGAGGACTTGACGCCCACTGGGCGATCTTCCCGGCATGCGACCGATGCGCCGACTCTGATTGGGGCGCCCGGCCGGCCCACACCAGACCATCAACCTCGGCAACACGTCGGGTCGTAGGCGCACCGGCTCTACCCGAGCTTATCGAGTGCTCCTTCGTGATGTCTTGGGCTGGAATGTGCCACGTCAAGCACCCCAAGTCCGAGGGCAAGTTCTGCGCTCGCCACCGTGGACTGAAGTGTCGGTGTGGAAGAGCGGCTTCCACGGACTGCGACTCAGTAATCGGACCGATGGTCTGCGGGATGCCGCTCTGCGGCAGGTGCCGCTGTCACTAGATTCGGGCCAGGTCGTCTAGCACGAACTCGCGGCCCAACAGCCTCATCAACTCCAATACCTCGTCCTTCATCATCCCAACCTGGCCAGCGAGCCTTCCTTCGCTGAAGCGACGCTCGCTTAGGACCACACGCTGCTTGTCGTCGCTGATGGCGAGCTCCAGCCGTATGAACTCGTCACCGCCATCTCTGGACAGAGACCGTCCGAATCGGGTCACTACGTATTTCATTGGACTCTCAGGAGGTGGGAGTGGTGGTCGCGGTGGGTCCTGATCTTGACCTGTGGAACGCCGGCCACCAGGATCCCGTGCTTGGTCAGCCAGGCGATTGTCTCGTCGAATGTCTCATCACGGCCCATCCTGGTTAACGCGACCTCGTCCCACTCGTGGTCATCCATGTTCTTGCGCCACTCTCCGCCGATGTGGTGGACCCAGAGAATTCCCATGAGCGATGCGCGCGACTCCTCTCGGAAATCGTAGTCACCGGCCATGATCGAATCGCAGTTTCCGCCGTCAGGCTCCGAGCCCAGGCCAAAGCCCTTCAGAAGCCGACGCTTAGGGGAAGCGACCTGATAGTGGCCGAGCTCGTGGAGGATGTTCTGGACTGAGTCACCTCGAAGCGTCTGACTCTTGCCGTCCCATTGGTATTTCTGATTATCGAACGACCACTTGAACCCCTCCCACTTCAGTCCGAACGACTTCACGAGCTGGTCCATTTTGCGGACCAGGTCGCAGTTAGGGTCGGCCTTCAACACGTTTTCCCGAAGGCTACTGACGTGGTTCGAAAAAAGTGCGGCCCGAATCTCCTCCGCAGGTGTCATGTAATGCGCCCCAGCATGTCCAAGGGGAACCGCTCATTGATCAGCTTTGCCAGATCCATCAGCGCCTCGTTCGCCACGACGATACGGAGGTCTCCCTCCCTCCCATCTCGGATTCTGATGATCGAGGAATACACGGGGCCGAACTGGATGGCTAGCTCCGCCCGGTAGTTCTTGTCGGTGTCTGATTTCTGGAAGACGATCAGCTCGTGACTCATACCATTCTCTTACCCGGAGATCGCTCGAAAATGTTGCGGCCAACCACTCGATGCATTAGGACGGCCTGCACCTATCGGGTCAAACGCCGGTAGAACAGGAAGAGGACATGACACCTCAGATGAATTTGAAGCAACGCGTGTGGGGGCCGAGCGTTGACCACGATCCTCGCTGTGACCAGCGCATCTCCGGAGGCCATCTAAGCGTACGTTACACCTGCCTCAAGCGTTTCTACTGCGAGGGATGCGACGCCATGCACATGGACCGCAAGTGCCCTCGGACCGTGCTGGACCAGATCGTGGAGGCGGTCGAGTTCGAGAGGAAGACCCCCAAGCAGCTGATCGGCGAGATCCTCGACGCGGCTGAGGCTCGGGGAGGTTATCTCTCCGGACGTCCGATCGAGTTCCACATCAAGAGCCGGATCGAGGAGTTGGTGGCCCGGCACGGTAACCTCGGCATGACCCGAGTGAGGCTCTTCAACATGATTCGTAAGGAGATGCACCGCCGGTGGAATCGGGAGTACCGGCGGCTGTGGGAGGAGCGCCGTAAGGAGCGCGAGCAGGAGCGCGAGGAGTAGGGCGTGAGTGATATGGGACACTTGCTGGAGCAGTTGCGGTCCGAATCACGGGACGAGGCCGTAGATGCGGCAGAGAGCCTCGGCCGACAACACAGCGCAGAGGCCGTCCCAGTCCTCCTTGAGGTTCTCCAAGAGACTGACGACAGGGTAATTCGAAATGCTGTGGCAATGGCATTGAGGGAGATTGGCGATAGTAGGGCCGCTGCGCCGCTTGCAAAGCTGATCGATCACGATCACACGTTGGGCTCAAGGGGCACGCTACTCTATGCTCTTGAGAGTTTTGACTGCACCCCCTTCGCTCCGATGCTGATCCGCCTAGTCACCACAGGAGGTTTTGAAGTAAGAGCGCAGGCATTGCGCATTCTGATCGACCTCCTCGCCCCGGAGAAGAAAGTTTACCGCGTCGTCTTGAACTGCGAGGCTGAGCTTGATGAGGCTAGGAATCGGCTCCATCACCTGGAGTTGCTGTTCGACGCAATTGGCGCTTGCCAGGGCCCTTAATTCGGCGGACCCGGTTCACCAGTTGGAGAAGCACAGTGTCTTCGTCGGTCCAGTCCATACCTACCTGTTCTACCACCTAAGTCCATGCCGTTTCAAGAATTTGCGGCCCGTACTAGGCTTGTCCTAGTGCGTTTAGTGGGGAGTCTTTGATGAGCCACCCCATGATGTCGCGGCGCGTCTCGGGTGCAGCGTGGGCGAGGAGAACACGAAGCAATGCGGCCCGCCTCGTATCGTCCATACCAACGCACCCTACACTGGTCCCATCCTTGGTCATGTAGAAGTCGGCGGCCCCATTCTCATAGAGCTCGATGATTAGCTTAACCGACTCGTTCGAGTGGCTGGTGAAGGCGACGATTTGCATTTGATCTCCTGGGTGTTTCAAAGGATTTGCGGCCCCTACTAGGAGCCCAACTCAGCCAGCATGTCCAAGACCATGAGCTCGTCCAAGAGCGGCTTTATGAGCTTGAGAACGACGTCCACGTGGGTGAGAGCGTAGTTGATGGCGTTGGCGCTATCGGCTGCGAGTAGTGTCCCTTCAACGGAAGGGTCGACGGAAGGATCGATGATACGTACGGTGCCGTCAGGGTCGAGGCAAACACGGTAGCCGCCGAGCCTGCAACTGCAGTTGCTGCAGCCGTAATTGCCGTTTAGGCCGTCCTGCCCGTCAGCGATCTGAACTGCCCTCTCACCGACGTGCTTGAGCCACCCCTGGTAGTCGTGGACGTTGGATCGGAGGTAGATTCGGAGGTGCCTGACAAGGGCCTCCAGCTGCTCGTTGGGCGGTGGGTTTAGTTGACTGTGCATGCGGGGTTCTACCCACCGTTTCAAAATTTTGCGGCCCAGATAGCTCTCCTACTAGGGGAGCTACTGCGAGCACAGACACGAACACGAATGCGATCACGAACGCGATCACGAACACGATCACGAACACGAGCGCGTGTCCAACGCATGGCACCGCACGGTGAGCAGGTTGAGCAGGTTGAGCAGGTTGAGCAGGTTGAGCAGGTTGAGCAGGTTGAGCAGGTAGCGCGTCGGGACGACGCGGGGTGTCAAGGCGCTACCCCAGGAGCCAGGGATACCTGGGCAACACCGGGCAACACCGGGCAACACCGGGCAACACCGGGCAACACCGGGCAACACCGGGCAACACCGGGCAGGGCGTGTCCGAACAATCAGACACGACGTTCGACATTGACGAGGTCACCTGGGTAAGTCCTTGTTTACCAAGCGTCCAGATCAGACAAACACGCTGTCAGGGCGGAGTGCGCTTGAAAGTGAGATCAAGCACCTTGGATGTATTCCTTTAGGGGGTATTGTATGTTCGGACACGGGAGCATCGATAACATAGGGTAACCCCAACAGTAGCAATGGGTTACCAGCAGGCGACGTAACCCCGTGTCGTTTGTACGTTTAGGTTTGTATGGGGTTTATAGGCGATTCTGAGGGTTCTGAGAGGGGCCCACTCATCCACTCATCCACTCTGACTGCATCGCACACTCTGACTGCATCTCATCTAGGGACCGGCCCGGCCCTCGGCGAGCTGCGCCGATCGCTGCATCTCATCCACTCTGACTGACTGCATCTCATCCACTCTGACTGACTGCATCTCATCCACGGCGCGTCGGTCCCAGAATTTTTGAGGTGCAAAAGTGCATCATGTCTAGAGCGAAAAGTACGATGCTCATTGAAGAACATGATGCTCTTGGGTGGGGCGCATAAGGTGACGGCGGGCCCATCTCCCTGATACACAGTTACATAGCGGGCTACCCTGTGCGGTCGTCCGGCTCATGGTATGGATGTGATGTGTACATTGCCAACATCACTCCACAACTGCATATCACTCAGGTGGGGGCTCTGAGGACGGAGTGTCTTCAGGGAGAATAGCGGGCTGTCTGCGGGCGGCGGCCCTCTTGCCCCTCTCCGTGAACTCCCATGCTGAGGGCTTGAACACCAAGGTGATCGGCGGTCCGCCATCTACATGGACCTGCTCTTCGATACCCTTAGGGTGTGGATCACCCTTTCCCCAGCCGGTCCGCCGTTCTAGGCGTTCACGGTGGTCCGCCTTCAGCTTGTACAATTCTTCTAGGTGAACAGGGCAATTGGAGTGTGGCGCGAGCTCGAACCCATATCGCAACAGGTTGGCGGCCGCGTCTACGGCAGCTTCATGGGTCCGGGCCGCATCTTCGCCCAGCACAGCGCCACGCCACTTCTCTGTGGTGGTCTCGTCTTCAGGCCGCTTGTGATGGGTTAGGTAGAAGGCCCGCATCGCAATGACGGCGTCACGAAGTTTCCTGGCTGCTACCTCGTGCTTTTTGAGCAGCTCCTGGAAAACAGGGTCATGTACGATGTCCGGGTCCACCGATGTAATCCTACGCTAAGCGCAGGCTTGGGTGCGACCTAGTCGTCATCAAATGCCCGAGACTCGGGCAGTGCAATCGATGGACGGCCCGCGAAGTCGCCGACTGATGTATCGCCATCAGGCTCCTCCACATCGATCGCTGAGGGTAGCCCGCTATGGTCTTCCACAAGGGTCTTCGATTGATGCGATGCTCCCGCCTCTGGGTTGGATTGATGTGATGCCACCTCGTCGTGCTGGGCGAACTCTGGCTGGCCAAGGGTGCGTTGGAACCACGCCTCCAGTCCATCGATCATTGCCCGGACCGCATCCATCTCAGTGCGGAACCCTCGGTAGTAGCGATAGCGCTGCAGCAGACGCTCCTGGTGATCAGTCAATCGAAGGTTGTGCTGGTGGGTCTTCTTCATAAGTCCGTTATACCCGGGGTGAGATACCAAGGTAGCGATCTATCGATATATTTGATAGATCGATAGATCGATATCGGCTCTAAGTCTCATGATCCTGCACAAGCGACTCCCAGGAGAATAGCGGGCTACTCCAGGGGGCGCTCAATAGGGGGTGGCCCGCATAATCGGGGCGCTCTGTCGCGTAAGGCCTGAGCTCATAGCCCGGCTTTGTCTTGAATTGGAAGCGCCGCCTCAAGGAGTTAGCATCCTTGAAGACGACACTCTGGTAGTTGCTGTAGGGCGGCATACCGATTGGAGTGTGGAGGCGGGCCCCGATTGATTGATCCGGATGGATCTCGTAGATCTCCACCCACACTCTATTGTCGCGATCGAACACATCACCAACCCGTGGATCGGCGAGCCACTTCTCCGCAATCCGGTCCAGCTTCTCGCGGTCCGTGAGGTTGGGCCGCGTCACGCCGTGCAGAACATCCAGGACACCGAGGTTCTGGTTGGGCAGTGGTTGGACGACCGACGGGTCGACGATCGGGAACTGGCGGACCAGACCACCATCGTCCTCGACCTCAACGGCCAGAGGAGCTCCGACGAGGCTCCGCTTCACGATCGTGCCCAGTCGCTTGTAGTACCAGACCAGGTCTCCGGCGATCAGCTCGCGGTATTGCATGGAATTCCTTCTAAAGATTCATCGATCGGTCGTTGCATTGATGTGATGGTGGGCCGCGTCTCACCGAACCCCGACGTGACCTCCATCATCATGACGCGATGCGTCAGATACATCATGACACGTTGCGTCAGGTAGCCCGCTATGAGCCTCCTCTAGGGCGAAGGGCTGATGCAACGCGGACCGCCTCCAATGCATCGACGTTCGCGGACCGCCCGCCAGTCGGCGACTGGAACGAGGCCACTGCGAACGGTGCGCAGTCACCAGCCCAGCGTGGGCAGCCCGCTATGTGATGGAGAGCCGAGATCACTCGTCGGACTCCGGGTTGATCCCGAAGCTGCGCAGCGCACCAATGATGTTGTTGTGCCTCTCGCAGGGGGCGATGTGAACCAGTACCTCTGGCTGCGGACCGAAGGTCATGATCAGCCGATGGGCCCGACCGTCAGAGTCGAACTCGACCGCGACCAGGCTCATTGAGCACCTCCATCCTTCAAGACCTCGGCGATGGCCTTGGCCTGCTCAGGAGTGAGCAGCTTGTAGATTCTGATGCGTGCGGTCCGCAACTCGCCGTCGTACGAGGTCACAGCTACGAGCGGACTGATGCTCTGAACCTCCATCCGTAGGGTTTGCTCCTCGGCGGTCCAGCGCGCTCGCTCGGATTGGGCGCGTGCCATCATCTCAGGCAGGGCTTGCTCCAGGTCTTGCGCCCACTTGACGACCTGGGCCTTGGAGAACTTATTGAAGAAGGCCGCGTTGATGGTCGCCTTGCCCACGTCCTTCGACCAGACCGGGTACCGGTCGGTGGCGAAGATTCGGCTGGCCTTGAACCCGTTGAAGGTGATGTAGTCACCGACAGCACCTTGGAAGATCGACCAGGGGATCTCGTTGCGGTCGCGGCCCGGCTCCCAGGTACACTTCCAGTAGATCCAAGCAGCGACACCGTCCTGATCGCGAATACGTACGAGGTCGAGCGTCTCGGACGAGTAGAGGATCTCCATACCCTTTCTGTGGATGGTAGGGTAATGCTCCAGAAGATAGTCCCTGATCGGCTCCGTGGAGGTCGCCCGAACGAGCTTGTCGAGGACCCCGTGGTAGTCGCTGATCTCAGCATCGCGGTCCGGGTGACGGATCTCGGCCCCACAGGTGGGGCCCATCTTGGCTCGCTTTAGCTCCCAGAAGGTTCGCGTCGTATGGCCTGGGGTCAGGCCCATGGCGTAGCGCTCATGGGGGCTGACGTAGGCGTGTCGGCAGACCCAGAAGACCAGTTTCCCTTTCTTGTAGACGGACTCCTCGCGTCGCTGGAGGGTCTTTCGTCCGCACTTGGGACAGTACCATCGCTTTGAAGCCTCTGATTTACGAGCCATCGGTCACCACCCTTCAAGGTAAAAGGGGCTCAGATCGGATGCATCGAGCGTTCTGTCTATAGCGGGCCGCCCTCATCCGTAGGCGGCCCTCCTTAATTGCTCAGGGATGGGACGCGGTTACCTGGAGTCCTCTATGGCCTGGACGATTCGATCCAAGGGGTTGCCGGGCCGCAACTCTGATGGCACTGCCTGGAGGGTACCGCCCATGCCCAGGCTCACGGTATAGAAGACGGGGTTCGTGTCGTTGTTGTAGTGGACATCGACGACCGTAACCAGAACCCGTTGGACGTAAACGGTGAAGCGACGCCGCCGGCGGACCAGGAGAGTAACCTCGTCGCCGATGCTAAAGGTCGATGGTATCGGGGTCGCAAGCCGAGTCTTGGATTTGGGCATCGTCCTTCTCCTTCCTGAAAATCGTCGCCATCGCCTCTAGAACTTGACTCGGGTCCGCGTTCGGATCAATGATCCGAACGGCGAAGTAATCTGCCCACTGCTCGTCACCGGTCGCCTCATCCGCTAATAGGACTTCTCCGGTCTCGGTGAGCGCTACAACCACGCAGAGGCGACCTCTCACGACGACGTAATGGCCTGGACTCACCAGACTATCTCGCCGTCGGCGTTGATGTTCTCCAGGCCAATGTCCTTGTCCAGCTCCTCCGGAGTCGAGCTCGTGGCCACTGCCAACGCGTCCAGAACTCCACCGGTCTTCTCGATCGTGGCCCGAAGCTTCTTCTCGCCCCATACCTCCAGGAGGTGGGCGAGCTGAGCCGCGAGACCGGCGGACGATGTCTCATCGGCGTACTGCTGCCGAAGCTCGTAGAGCGGCTCGTCAACGTGGACTCCGGAACAGAAGCTGTCATGAACGTGCTGGCGAAGCGAGTAGCTCGTGATCCCTCGGAGCCTGCACCGCGCCAGAAGCTCGTCAAGGAGCTTTCGAAGCCTTCGCTGCCGAGCGTTCGGCCGGCTCATTAGATCTCCGCCAGCGCGTCCAGGACGTGCGCAGGCAGGTCCTCCAGGATGGTGATCGGTGCTTGACGTCGGACCTTCAGGATGCGCGTGGTTGTCGGCTGGGTATGAGACCAGCTAGCAGCCACTGCCGCTGCCTCAGCGTATGTGGCCCAGAGCTTGGCCTCTAGGAGAAAGCCGCCGGTGATGCCCTTGAGGGCCTGCTTCACGAACAGGACGTCTAAACCCGGGTCTCCCGTCTTCTGCGGCCGCGAGAACGCGATGACGTAGCCCTCATCCGTTGGGTAGGTCAGAAGTAGGTGGGCCGCGATATCGCCGGCGTGGGTCATGACAGCCTCTCAACAAGGGCGGGCGACACAGAGCCCCGGAACTCGAATCTGACGGCCGGAAAATCACCGACTCGGAGTCGATCACGGCCGGAACGTTGGTCCGCCAGAGATGCATCGACCACCCGTCTGGGTGCGGCCGGAGGATGGTCGTGTTGGTGCTGATCGGAATGTAAAGCTCGCTCATGGTGGCTCTCCTACCCCAGAGGTGCCAGCCTGCTCAATGCATCGAGCCCGTCATAGCGGGCTAGCTCAGTAGAAGGGCGAAGCCCTGACCGGCACCGTGCCGGCCAGGGCTCGCCTGGACCACTGGTTTCTTACTCAGCCTCTCGGGGGATCCTGACCGTCTCCCCGTACTGCTCGGTCGGGGAGTGACAGCCCTCGTAGATGCACCAGAGCACGGCCCGCAGGTTCTC
>Ga0100403_1000369_pt1 | contig 43697 bp, 38 predicted proteins | sample CryGeymet201501t_FD_83663 | JGI IMG/M metagenome (GOLD analysis project Ga0100403, IMG submission 83663) | Groundwater microbial communities from Crystal Geyser aquifers in Utah, USA - Crystal Geyser metaG 2015-01t | ecosystem: Environmental > Aquatic > Deep subsurface > Groundwater | place...
AGGCTAGCACTATCAGTGAGGGCGGTTCCGCCACTGTTGGTGAACATGAGACGGTTGGCGGTGTATGAAGAAATAGTGTCAGAAAGACCGAGGAAGGTACCATTACCAAGACCAAGTGAACTGGTCGCAATATCAGCCCAGGAAGCACCATTCCAATAAAAGAGATCTCCATAGGTTTTGGTCATAGCAGCGACATCTTGAAGATCCTCGATACTATTGTCAGTGAGGTTGTCAGCGGTGGTATCGATGCCAAGCGACGAAGTGGCAATGTCGGTCCATTGTGAACCATCCCAGTAAAAAAGGTCACCGTAGTTTTTGGCCATTGTCCCGACATCAGTCAGTCCTTCGAGTGAAATATTTAAGGAGGAAGAGGACACGCTCAGTGCGCCGGCGGTATTGACGAGTCCCGTACCGACGAAGTTGGTGAGACGCTCTCCATTCATGACTAATGCGGTACCAGTGGCAGTATCAAACGTAAGACCAACAATCGTACTTGAAGCAGTACTCACAATTCCATTCGTAAAAGTCACCAGACCGGTAGCAGTGTCCGCTTGATCAGAACGGAGAAATGATGAGGAAGCAACACCACCAACTTTATATGATTCAAACGCCGCTGGCACTGTGCCGAGCGGCTTACGCGGAAGCATTTCGCCGTCCCAAGTTGGAGTGAGTGCGGTGCCACCGATTTCAACTCCAAGGAAAAGTGACTGATTGAAATCAACTGATGTCAGTAGCGAGGTAGAACCAAGCATGACACTAAAGAGTCCATTTGTGACCTGTACTCGGTCACCACTGGTGAGCGATTCAGTCCAGACGGCAGAGGTGGTCGCTTGTCCAGTGCTTTGTAGCAACCAGAAGCGCATATTGTACGTACCGTCTGCGACGGCGACTCCGGTACCATCAGTGAGCTTTCCTTGGTAGTTAATAGTCGGTGCTGGTGCTGCAAACGCCAGTGAAGCGAGCAACGTACTACCAGAAAGCAACAAGAGTAACAGCAGTGCAAGGGTTACTTTGATTGTGGAGCGGTAGCTAAACATACTATATTTCAGTTTGCGTTACTGGTACAACTACAAACGGCACTTCGTTACCAATCTGATTACCAGCAGTATCGATTCGTACTACCACACTCGTCCCATCAGGAAGTTTTCGTACCTCAACAGTGTCTGAGAATAATGTCGGCACAACTGCGGTCTCGCCGCTATTTGGAAAAAGTAGTACACCTTCAGCAATGTCACCAAGAGGACGTTGCGTTACTGAGGCGGTAGTTATCTCTTGTATTCCGACACTCTTGGTCGTAACTGACGCTGTGGGAAGCGACGCTGCGGCAGCGTTACTCCGTGCGGGCATAGTATCTGCCTGCGGGCTGATAGCGACTCGAGCAACATCGCTGACAGCAGATTCATACGTCATCATTGCATTAGGTATTTGAGGAGATGAAATAAACTGATATGTTTCTACCCCCGACAAGATACCCACACCGAACACCAGTGAAGCGGCAACCAGTGATCGGGTATGCACAGTCTTCGATTTTTTTATATGGAGCGTCCGTAGTGAATCAACTGCTTCATGTACGCGACGCTCCTGCTTTCGTTCTTCACTGAGGAGACGCTTGCGTGCTTCGTTCTCAAGTGCACTATTTTCAATATAATTTTTAAGCGAAATGGTATCAATAAACCACTGCCGTCCGATGTACGAAGCCGTGACTTTACCCTCCCTGGCTAGACGCGTGATGTAGTCACGAGAATAGGAAGTTAGGAGCGCTGCTTCCTTGATAGAAGAAAAGTTTTGCCCGTCAATTTGCAGAGTACTCAACATAACGATTTGACTTTAATTATAAAGCCAAAACATAAATAAATTATCAGAACTTTTGAAAAAATGTGGACAACTATCCAGATCTTTTTACTGCCGCAATAAGGTAAGAAAATTTGTAGAGGAAAAGACAATGTTCACGTCGTACGAAGCATCAGTCACAGTGATGGCATTGTTTGCAAGAAGCAATGCCACCGCACAAAGCAGAGCTAGCGCCGTAGCAATCAGTGGTGAGATTAGCACCACTGTTGATACTCGATTACCATGCGGGGATCGCATGACGATAGCTGGAGTAAAGCTGAGCGGTGCAGAGGGATCTAGATTCAATACTGTCCGTGCTACGGTATTCGGTACAATAACTGTCGTTTCAGCTTCATCTAATACTTGCGGGGTAAGTCTTCTACTTTTAGCAATTTTTTCTTTAGTATCGGCTACTCTAGCATAAACTCGTTCATCCGATATAGCTTTTAAAATAGAGCTATATTCGCTACTTTCTACATTTTTAGTATCTTTAAGTTCCTCTTCAGGATTAGTCACTTCTGGATAGTCAACGATGTGTAGCTTACCAGTAAGTGCCACATCAGGAAGTGGTTCTGCCGTAAAGTTGGTTTGCTTTCGCTCTCCGTTGACTGAAAGGCGTGTCGCCTCTGCTGGTTCAATGCGGATTGTCCGCGGTGGCTTTGACTCTTTTTTATGAATAGTTGGTATAAGGTTTTCGTCGTCAAGTTCATACGTAACCCGCAGACGTCGCTTTACTGCTCTTTGTGAGTCTTGTTCCTGAATTCGTTTACGAGTAACGGCTTTGATTGGCGCAATCACGAAAACTCTCTTCTTCTCATCGGTAGGTTTGACGACGAGATTTGTCACGGTTGATTGTTCTGTATTTTCAATGCTGCTTTTTCTAGGTTTCTGATGACGCATCTTTTTATGATCTTTGATAGACTGGATATTTACAAACCATGTTCGTCCAACCAATCGTGCGTCTACCTTTTTGCCTCGGCAGAGCTGACCTATGTAGTCAGCTGTATAGCGAAATTGCTTCGCTGCTACCGATGCTTTTACGTACTCAACTCCATCAAGTGTTACCATGTCCATACTACAGACAGTGTAGCAGATAAAAATAAAATTCACCTCGGGTAGAGGTGAATTACTCAGTACGTCTATCCGAGATACTGTTATTTAATTGCCTTCTCGAGTAGCTCTTTTAGTACTGCGGGGTTAGCTGCTCCTTTTGTTTTTTTCATACCTTGTCCAACGAGAAATTGCAGGGCTGCTTCTTTTCCGGCTTTATACTCGGCGGCAATATCAGCATACTCAGATACAATTTCTTTGATGACGGTATCAAGTGCCCCAGCATCAGAAACTTGTAGCAGCCCGCGCTCTTTAGCAATCGCCAATGGACCAACGGTCGTAGTAAATAAATCAGGAAGTAAATCCTTTGCAATACGGGAATTAAGTTTACTTTCATTTAACAACGTTGCTAGCTCAAGAAAGTGTTTTGGATTGAGGTCTATCAGCTGACGCTCACCTGATTGAATCAACGAGAGAACGTCTGACGTCAGATAGTTAGCGGCTAGGCGAGCAACGTCTCCAGTGCAGGTTGGATTTTCCACTAACATAGCAAAGAATGCGTCTACATCTGACTGAGCAATTATGACTTCAATTTGTTCACTCGTTAATCCGAGATTTTTGTATTCTATCCTTTTATTTTCAGGCAATTTAGGTAGTTTCTCGGCTAGACGGGTGGCTGAAAACGCTTCGTGTTTTGAAGTATCAATCTTGGGAATGTCAGGGTCTGGAAAGTATCGGTAATCTTTTGCAGTTTCTTTTGAGCGTTGCGTAAAGGTTCTACTTTTGGTCTCATCCCAGCCTCTTGTCTCCTGACTCACCACTCCACCATTTTCAAGCACTTCTGCTTGTCGCTCGATTTCAAACGCGATAGCAGACTCAACTGACTTAAAAGAATTAAGATTTTTTACCTCCACTTTTGTCCCTAACTTCCCTGCTTCTTTACTCACAGAAATATTTGCTTCTACACGCATCTCTCCTCGCTCCATGTTGGCATCAGAAATTCCTAGTGTGCGCAGAATGAGCTGTAGCTCTCTGGCAAAGTCACCAGCTACTTTTGCATCATGAATGACAGGCTCGGTCACGAGTTCCATGAGTGGTACCCCGGCTCGGTTATAGTCGACTAGACTTCCTACTCCTTTATCATGTTGACTGCGGGCGGTATCTTCTTCAAGATGAACGCGAGTGAGTGCCACTCCTTTTAGTTCACCACCACTTAAAAATGGATAGGCGTACTGACTAATCTGATACGCTTTTGGAATATCCGGGTAGAAATAGTTTTTGCGATCAAACTCAGAATATTTTGCGACGGTCGCATTCACCGCTTGACCAAACATAAGCACCATTTCAATTGCTTGCTCATTTGGTACCGGCAATGTTCCAGGGTGTGCCATACAAACCGGGCATATGTACGAATTTGCTTCCCCTTCGTGTGGGTCATTTTTGCAACCACAAAACATTTTGCTTTTGGTTTTTAATTCAGCATGAACTTCAAGTCCAATGGTCGGGGTGTATGTCATGATTGCGATAAATAATTACTTCTATATAAGGTGTGTGCACATTGTACGTTTCTGCGGTGCTCGTGACAAGCGTCTTAAAAAGATTTTTTAATTTTTAACTGCGCTAGAATGCTCTTTTTATCAGGCTGACATTTTTCTCTGTTATCACTGTAGAAATAAAGAAAAATCCTCCAATAAAAAAGTTTTTTCACTTGAAATATAAACCTATCTAAAAAGATGCATCATTAAGGGAGTCTTCGAATTACTTTCAGTAGATTCGAGCGTAACCAGAGGATGTTCTTTAGAGAGACTGGAGATGCGCAGTAAGCGCATCACTGAGCTTTTTGTATGATTCTGAGTCATCTTGACTTATCACAAGCACACGTTTCTCAGTTTTGGCAAGAGCTGACATGACAGCATCAATTTGAGCTTTTTCTACAAGGTCTTTTTTGGTCAAAATAATCCATTCTTCTTTTTCTGCGAGAGAAGCATCATACTGAGATAGCTCTTCTCTTATGGTGTAATACTCTTTTATCGGATCTTCGTGCTCGAGAGAGACCAAATGGAGTAGCATTTTGGTACGAGCAATATGTCGCAAAAACTTATGTCCGAGTCCCTTTCCTGTCGAGGCTCCACTAATAAGCCCGGGAATGTCAGCAATAACAAACCCATAGAGGTCACCAAGATGTGGTTCGACGGTAGTGAACGGGTAAGCGCCAATTCGCGATCGAGCGTTAGTGATATTGTTGAGCAATGTCGACTTGCCAGCATTAGGAAGACCAATAAGTCCGACATCTACCATTAGTGATACCTCTATATAAAACTCACCAGCTTCACCTTTTCTTCCTTTGGTTGATTCTTCTGGTGAACGATTGATTGAAGATTTAAAATACTCATTACCAAGACCGCCGGACCCTCCCTTAAGAATTCGTTCAGTCGCACCGACCGTCGTCAATTCAAACGAGCGGTTCCGAGCCGTGTCAGTCACTTTTGATCCAACAGGAATATCAATATAAATATCATCACCGTCTTTACCGGTCTTACTGCTGTTTGTTCCGGCTGCACCAACTGGCGCTGCAAATGAATTGTTTCCAGTGTATTTTGAAAGGTGACCGAGGTCTTTTACGGCACGGACATAGACATCGCCACCGCGACCCCCATCACCGCCAGATGGACCAGCCATTGGTCGAAACTTTTCGTGACGCCAGCGTACGACGCCGTCTCCACCGTCTCCAGCTTTGGCTATAATTGTTAATTCGTCGACAAACATACTATGATTGCCAACAGTACCGCACTCCAGGAGAATATGCAATTAGTCTCTGACTTCTCGGTAGACTACTTTCCCTTTTTTGGCATCAGCACCAATCCAACGACTGCCGACGGCACTCACTATACTCATAAGGAGTGAACCGAGGAGTGCATACCAAAAGCTGTCAACAGCAAAACCATCAATGAATGAGGCGGCAAAGAGGAAGAGTCCTGCGTTGATCACAAACGCAAAGAGACCAAGGGTAATGATAGTGATCGGTAGGGTCAGAACAAATAAAATCGGCTTGATAATTGCGTTCAATAAGCCCAAAATTACTGCGGCAATAAGCGCAGTATAGAAGCCGTCGACAGCAATACCATGGATGTACTCTGCTATTATAATAAGACCGAGGGCATTGAAAAGTAAACGAAGAATAATTGTCATAGGAACATTGTATGCAAGTTAGTCGATGTCTGCAAACAAAAAAGCCACCTATTCTGGTAAGAGTAACTAGATTTTTATAGTCAAATCTGGTCTTCTTACAATTATAGTGTGGCTATCGCTGTTTTTCCCTACTTCTCTACTACTTTCCAACCAGATTCTAGTAGTGCTTCGGCTTTTTTGTATTTCATTTCTTTGGTCTCAGTACCATCGGTGATAGTAATGAGGTCATTTCGCCTGTACGTCTCTATTCGCACTACTGGCGTACGTTTCTCATCCTTGCTCTCCATGGTCTCTCCAGCGGCTGCTTGAGCCGCTTCGGCTTCTGCCTTTCGGGCTTCTTCTTCTTTGGCAACTGTTTGTGGCTGGATCCGTGGCAGTACTTCTGCAATGCGCACGTAGAGCGCACTTTGCATTTCCTTAAATAGGCGGTTGCCTTCTTTCCGGTATTCGATGAGCGGGTCACGTTGTCCATAGGCACGTAAACTAACACTTGATCGAGTGTAGCCCATCACTTCAAGGTGCTCCACCCAGAGCATATCAATCATCTGTAACGTCAGTCGGCGAAAAATATCCAAAAATACAGTCTCACCAAATTCTGCTTTCTTTGTCTCCACTGTAGTCTGTAATTCAGGGAAATCAGCAAATAGCTCTCCTTCGACGGTCTCCACTTCGTGTTCATCACCCATCAAGAGTTTACGACGTCTGGAGTAGATGGATTGACGCTGAAGATTGAGGACATCATCATATGCCAAGACTTGTTTACGCGAATCAAAATGAAATCCTTCAATCTTGGTCTGCGCACTTTCGAGTGTACGTGAAATCATACCCATCTCAATTGGTTGATCAGCTGGAATCTTAAACGTACCCATAAGGCTCTGTACTCGTTCACCACCAAACACGCGCATCAGTGAATCATCCATCGAAACAAAGAACTGTGTTTCTCCAGGGTCTCCTTGGCGTCCAGAACGACCGCGAAGCTGGTTATCGATACGACGTGCTTCATGACGCTCCGTGCCTAGCACGAACAGTCCACCGAGCGCTTTGATCTCTTGTGCTTGCTCTGGAGTCGCTTCTGGACCACCGAGCTTAATGTCGACACCACGCCCTGCCATGTTGGTAGCGAGTGTCACGGCACCCTTACGACCGGCAGCAGCGATAATCTCCCCTTCTCGTTCATGATTCTTGGCGTTCAACATCTCGTGTTTGATACCCGCCTGCACGAGTGCTGCACCAAGCCGTTCGTTAGATTCAATCGATGCAGTACCAATGAGTATTGGCTGTCCGCTGGCGTGCACTTCTTTCACCTTTTCGATAATCGCCGTGAATTTTCCAGCTTCGTTTTGATAGATAAGGTCGTTGCGGTCGAGACGTTGTATCACCTTGTTAGTCGGTACGGGGATCACTTCTAGGTTATATACGGTGAAGAATTCTTCTTGTGAAGTAAGCGCAGTACCAGTCATACCAGAGAGTTTCTCGTACATACGAAAATAATTCTGATAGGTAATCGAAGCAAATGTTTTTGACTCTTTTTGAATTGTTACCCCTTCTTTTGCTTCTACCGCTTGGTGGAGACCATCGGACCACCGACGACCAGGCTGCAAACGACCAGTGAACTCATCAACAATCATGACTTCTCCTTCACGCACCACGTACTCTTTGTCTCGTGTAAAGAGTGCTTTGGCACGGACCGCAGTCTCGAGGTGATGCACATACTTCAAGCCTTTCTCGGTATAAATATTATCAATACCAAGTATTTTTTCGGCGGCTTCGACTCCCGCATCAGTTAAGGTCGCACTCTTCAGTTTTTCATCGACGATGAAATGTTCTTCGGGATTAAGTTTTTCCGCAATCGCAGCAAAGGTTGGATAGAGATTTTCGGTATCAGCCGACGGCGCAGAAATAATAAGTGGCGTGCGTGCTTCGTCGATTAAGATAGAGTCAATCTCGTCGACAATTGCGTACGCGTGATACGGCTGACGGAGACGGTCTGCTTCATATTCAATATTGTCGCGCAGGTAATCAAACCCAAACTCGCTGTTTGTACCGTACGTAATATCGGCGGCATACGCTTCCTGTCTAGTGCAAGGACGGAGAAATTCGTACACTACTTTGAACGAACCGACTTGGTCACGTTCGGCATCTTTCTCTTGGTGTGTTGGATCATACAAGTATGACGCTTCATGATTAACAATACCAACCGAAAGTCCCAGCTTGTTATACACCTGTCCCATCCATACGCCGTCACGACGAGCGAGGTAATCATTGACGGTCACGATGTGCACTCCTTTACCGACAAGCGCATTGAGCGTGGCAGGTAGTGTGGCAACGAGTGTCTTACCTTCACCAGTACGCATCTCAGTAATCTTTCCACGGTGCAAAATAACCCCACCGATAAGCTGAACATCGTAGTGTCGAAGCGCAAGGGTGCGCTTACTTGCTTCGCGGACGAGCGCGAATACTTCTGGCAAAATATCATCGAGGGTGGCACCAGTAGTGAGTTGTTCTTTAGCAGCCCTGACTCGGTCGATGAGCGCTGTGTCTGACAACGTGACCACTTCTGTTTCTAGCGCATTGATTTGCGCAACCACCGGTTCAATGGCTTTGATTTCCTTCTCGTAATTAGGTCCAAAAAATCTATCTAAAAATGACATAGTGGGCGTAGTATATAGGTATTTTGCGTAAATATAAAGCGCTGGAACGAGAACCGCAATAATAAATTGCATAACCGCCCATACAGGCGGTTATGCAACAAGGTGTGCGTGGAGATGGCGTAAACCATCTCTTTGCGTACTACTTCTTTTTCTTTGGAGCAGTCTTCTTTGCGGCCTTCTTTACCGCTTTCTTTGCCACCTTCTTGGCAACTTTCTTTGCCACTTTCTTTACTACCTTCTTGGCAACTTTTTTAGCTACCTTCTTTACTACCTTCTTGGCAACTTTTTTAGCTACCTTTTTCTTTGCTGGCATAGCGTGTGTGATGAGAGATTGTGATGAATAAAATTCGACCGCAATACCTTCTCGATTTTCAAAGAACATACCGAGAGAAGATTTTTGCTTACTACTATTATTGCGCGTTATGAAACGTTATACAATTTTTTTTTAAAAAAATTTGTGGATAAAAAATTTTATAAAAATATTTTTTAAAATAAATTTTTATTTTTTATAAATATTTTTTACGAAATAAAATTTACTTCCGTCTCAATCGTAAGAGAAAAAATATTTTTTACCGAAAAAATAATTTCTTGTACGAAGGCATCCACATCGTTAGCTGTCGCTCCGACTTCGGTAACAATCGAAAGTGAATGGAGTGGGGAAAGTCCCACCACCCCACGCCAACGATTCTTTCCGTAGGTATGTTTATTGTACGGTGTACACTCCATCAAAAATGCCGTCGAGATTTTTACTCGACCGTCTGGAAGCGCCCAGTACCACGGAGAAAATTTCTTATGCTGTTCTAAAAACCGAGTCTCAACAATTGCTTCTACGTGCGTAAAGTCAGTGGCACTAATAATTGTATTTTTAAAAAATGATCCAGCGGAGCAGTACTGTCCTCTCAACATACCAATATTGCCGCGAACATGGAGAATCGCATTGCGGATATCAGACACCGACGGCGTGGTGATATGTTGTTCTTGAAGATACTTTTGAATACTCTGTGATGCACTACGGTACGAAAGATCGGTCGTCCCTGCCGGCGTCAAAATGAAAGTGACAGCAGTGACGATGCAGTGCGCGCCGGCAGACGTCTTAAACACACTCTCTCGATACGCAAACTGGCACGCTTCTTTAGTGAGTTCTCGGAATGTCATTGTCTCAGTATCAAACACTCGCACTGACGCAATCGCCGCCCCCACTTCTGCGCCGTAAGCATTGATGTTTTGGATTGGTGCCGCGCCAATAGTGCCTGGTATACCAGAGAGATTTTCGAGTCCAGTCAGCCCTTTTTCTACTGTTTCCAAAACGAAGTCATCCCAAGCTTCACCTGCCGCTACGGTATACTGCACGACTCCATTAGCATCAACCTCTACTTTCTTCCCTCGTAACTCATTCTTGAGCACCAGGCGAGCTAATTGACCATCGGCAATGAGTACGTTTGACCCACCGCCAAGCACTGTGATCGGTACTTTTTTTTCTTTGGCGAAGTGCACTAGTGCTGGCAATTCACCTTCATCCGTCAGGCGGTAAAAATAATCAGCAACACCACCTACGTGTAAGGTGGTGTACTGAGCAAGAGAAACATTTTTCTCTACCGTAAGTGCCATACGTTACTCACAAGGTTCTTCCGGAGCTCGACCGTTTTCGATATTACCAGCGATACAAGTCGCTGCGCTCGCGAAGGTTGGCAACTTTTCTTTTGCTTCGGTAAGGATGGCAATCGCTTTTTCTTTGTCACCGAGCTGGTAGTAGAGGAAGGCTAACGTCGCCCAGTTTTGAGCATCTTCTGACCACTTTTGTGTAGCGTCCGGAGCCGAGCGAATGCGGTACTCAAAGATATCAACCGCAAAGGCATACTGTCCAAACTGATTGGCAGCACCAATGAGGAAATTGCTGGCGGCAAACCGTTCCATGATTGCTGTATCACTCACTCGAGCATCATCACTCTTGGCGAGCGCTATGGCTACTTCTGGTTGGTTGGCATAAAAGAGTGCCGCCGCATAGTACTCACGTGCTTCGAGATTGCGCGTGTCGAGTTCGTACGCTTCCTTAAAGAACGCAACCGCTTCATCGTTTTTACCTTGGGTTAGCGCTACGAACCCCTGCTGTTCGATGATGGATTGCTTTTTTGGTGAATACTGTCGGGCAAGCGCCATTTGTTCGGCAGCTTTATCGAGCTGATTGGTTGAACGATAGTAACTTCCGACAAACACATGGACCCGCGCGTCACCTGGTTTTTTAGCGATGAGCTCAGTGAGCTTTTCTTCGGTGAAGGTGGCATACGATTGTCGGACATCTTCTGGCACCTTTTCATCTCGAGCGATACCCATTGTCTGTTGTGTCAGCTGTTCGGTGATTTCTTGATACGCAAACGAATCACGACTGAGAGCAATCTTCAAATAATCGAGTCGCTTGGCTGGATCTTCGGAGCGGAACCCAGCGATAATATCTCCAGCCGCTTGCATTCCAGGGACATGGAAAAGATACACGCTCACCACTAAAAGGGTCATAACGACTGGTGCTGCAAACTGCGTGATGATGATGTTGTCGAGCTTGAAGCTTGCCACCTTGGCAGGAATCACCCCTACCCGAGCATTAATGAGCGCAAGGATAATAGCGAAAAAGATGTAGCTGACGATGTTATCGAACACCACTAAATTATGCGTGAAGTACCCCGCAAGAATACCAAGCAATACTCCTCGTTCCATCACCGTGAACGATTGATCATCCTTATACATGAGCGGACGGATGAGCAGATACCATAAACACCACCCAAAGATACTGAGGTACACGAGCAGTCCCACAAAGCCACCAGTCACCAACCAATCCATGAAGATATTGTGCGAACGATCAAACCACTGCTCCTGCGCGTAGAGGCGAGGATCATAGTGCTCATTAAAGACGTAATTGAAGTTACTCTGTCCATACCCGAGGATTGGGCGTTCTTTTACCCCTTCCCATGCTGTTCCCCAAATGATGCCACGAATCTCAAGGTCTTGGAAAGAGATATTAGCGATACGTGCGAGATTGGGACTACTCTGGATCACAGCACTGTCTCGACCGAGAATAAAGCCACCAACCGCAAGCACAAGGAATAGGAAAGCACCAATGGCGTATTTTCGGTACTGCTTAAACTGGGTGCCAAATAGACCGATATATCCTGCCATCACCATGATGCCGACGGCAATACCAATGGCAGTGCCGCGTGTACCGGTTTCAATGAGAACAAAAGTAAACATTACAGCAAGCAAACCATAAAGCACTTTGTGCAACGTATTTCTCGTCTCAACAAACAACCAGAAGGCTACGAATACATGGAAGAGCATATAGACTGCCATGTAAGCAGCGTTGCCGAGCCTACTCTCGATACGACCACTACCTTCGATAAAGCCGCCATACTGCGCAAGTCCATAAAACGCCACCACAAACGCCACAAAGAGCGACGTATTGAGGAGCCGTTGCCAATGCTCTTTTCCTTGCAGCACACTACTTAAGACGAGCATATACAAGAATGTATGCACCAGAGAAACATAGCCATCCATGCGCTCGAAGTTACTTAAGAAACTCGACAGCGGATGTTTTCCAAAATAGTTAGCAAAAAGCATCACCAAAAGGAGCGCACCAAAACTCCAGATGATACCCGATACCTTTGGTCGGTACTTCACCTCATACAATGCCAAGATGACCCAGCCAGCGAATACCACATCGACGATGATTCTAAACCAAAAATTCTTACCAGTAATATATGGGAAAAAATAATCATTCTCTACGTAGAGGGTGAGGAACGGTACTGTAAACAGTCCGGCAAATACCACCCATTTCAATACATCTTTCATATGGCAAAAACTATACCATGTCGCTCGCGACTGTAATGTCTAGACGAGGAGGAAAATGGGATGTGTAAGGTGAAAATAGGCATAAAAACAGGCGGGACCTTCGGTCCCGCCTGTTTTACTACCCCACTACCGTTTTTCTCCCCACACCGCAACCGCTGGGAATAATCGCTCTCGTTCTGCTTCGGGTATCATTTTGATTTCTGCTTGGTATCTCATTTCCCAATTAAAAAGATCCTCAATCGCAGCCGTATCAACATTTTTAAAATATTTCTCAAACTGCTTGTGGTTGGGCATTTGATGATACGTCACATCAGTTGGACTGACACCATTTTTCTCGAACAGTTGCTTCACTTCAGAGACACTCACATACCGAACAAATTGTCGTTCGGGCAGGATTTTTGGAAGCGCATTGCCCACAGCGACGTGCAATCTCTCCTTGAGCGAATGTGGAGTGAGTGCGTGTCCCAAATCATAGCGATGTAGCATCATCCCTCCTTGTTTTACATATTTGGATGCCAAGGCAATAAACTGATCCAATTGCTTAATATGTTCGAGCGCACTGAGCGAAAAAACCAAATCAAAAGAACCTGGCGCTTCGTCTGGTACCGTATCGTACCCGAGCTGAAAATGAACCTTCGCATTTTTATTCCCCGCAAGATTTTTTTCGGCAGCCGCGAATGAAGCCGGGATTGGTTCCACTCCTACGTATTCAATATCGGGAAATTCCGCCAGTAGTGCTGGTACATACCCTGCTGTACCACAGCCCAGATCCATGATTCGCACCACAGATGGTTCTTGTCTGCCATGAGGAACAGCCTCGTTCTTTTGATCGCCAAAAAAAATTCTCGAAAATTGCGTTGGACCAGCGCGCTTCACAACATCGGTAACCACCGATAAAATAAATTGCTCTTTTAAAGATTTCATGCCCGATATTGTATCATTTTGATACAAAAAAGCGCGGGCTCCGCCCGCGCTTTTTTACTCCTCCCCATGCTTCCTACCCCCCCTCACTACTTCTTTCAACAAAACAACCGCGCTACTCAGTACTGGGCTCTCTACTTTTTTGGCGACTAGTAATTTGCCAAACGCTTCGAGTGATTGCAATGTTTGCGAAACAGTCTTTTTTTCTAGATTGGAATAAATCCTCTCAGCCCACCGCAAGAAGAATGTTCGTTGTTGCACCGTGTAGCCTTCTAGCTCACGATTGAGAATATCCAAGAACTGCTGATACGAAATAGGCTCCTCTTTCACTTCCCCCGTGACGAGGTTGAAGGTAAATGTTGTGGTTACTCCAGGAATAGTGCGCCCTGACAAATCAAAAGTCGTCACCGTCCCGTCTGCAGCTAGCGCATAAAATTCCAACGAATATTCACCCACACCAGTGCCGATTACTTCTAAGGTAAATGTAGCATCAGCGTCTGGCACCAAGAGGTGTTTCCCGCCGGCACTGAGTTCTCCAGTAAGTGAAATATTCTCAGCATCACCGTAGGAAGAATGTTCGAGATCAATCACCACCACACCATCTACATATCCTACGCGCTCCCCAGCAACGCTACGATAGAGTAATTCTGCCGTACCGGTAATTTGTGCCTCAATACCGTATTCAGAGAGGGCTACTGGTTCATCGTAGATAGTAAAAACCCGCGCACTTAAAAAGGTATCGTCATAATCTTTCACGAGCACACTATCTTCATCCACGACATCATCAGCGGTCTTGGTATTGTACCAAACCGGATCATTGAGTAGGTATCCATCAACAGTCTTCTCGGTCAGCCAGATGAAATGACTACCATTGTCTCCAAGTACTGCTTTACGACCATCAGTGAGGGCAGTATCAATTTCACCCATCTTATACACAAACTCCGGTGCTGAAAAACGCGAAGCTATTGTCTCACCAGTAAACGTACCCAGGTACGCTTGCGCTGCCAACCATTTCACAGCCCCGTTAGAAAAATAACCTTTTGTATTTTTCAGGTAATCATTAATATTACCTGGGTTAACATCACCACCCAAGATATCTTCAGTAACACCAGCATACCGTCCAGCCATTACGAGTGAAGTAATAGCACATCCACATGCCGCCACGTCTCTTCCGCATCGTGCCAGACCATTCCCATAGATATCACTCGCCCACGTCGCTGTCTCCTCTACTGAGGGAAACGAGGAAACTGTCTGTGTGAAAAGTGGGTATTTATTTTCTGGGTTAGGAATAACCACTGAATCACCAAGTAGATCTTGTGTAGGAACCGTTGCGTAGTTAATTACGAAATTTCCATATTTCCAGTAACTAGTCCCTGAATAATGAACTCTCCAACTCTTGATCACATTATCCAGCAACATAAAGCTCACTTTTGCTTCATCGGGTCCTGGGTTGCTAGCAATAGTGGCAACGCTTTTTGTAAAATCAAATTGTTTTCCATCTTGTGACACAGTCACTTCTGTATCGCGAACCGCTACGAACATTTCGCCGACTTTATCAACCGTATGCACGATACCGTCACCAATCTTTACCACTTCACCACTCCAATCGATTCCATCTGGTGATTCTACATAATAATACTCATTTTTGACTCGGTTGGTGAAGTAGAGACGATATCCACTTTCTATTGGTAAAACTGCTATATAGCGCGTACCACTTTCATTCGTACCGAATATGGGATTAGCATCGTATGCCGTCCAATTGATACCGTCATCGGATATTGCATAGCCTAGGCTTGGAATTGAGTACAGATTCTGATTGCCTCCCCTACCGCATATGTGATGAATTGTTCTTTCAAAGTTTTCATGTCGAATATTGTACCATCCCGTACCAAAAACACTGCGACCTCTCCTAAGTTTTAAAAGAGAATTAATCCAGCTATAAAAACGGAAGTGTCCTTTATGTGCCCCAGCCCCGCAACATTTCCTCCCCTAAACGCGTTACAATACCTATCATGCACTACCTTGTCCATAAACTTTACACAGAGCGAGGTAATTTATTCTCAATCTTTTCAACTTCAATGATTGGCATCTTTGCTTCATTCTTTTTGATGTTAGCGTTTGCTAATCTAATCGACCAAGCAACCTTGGGTATATATCAATACTTAATAGCAACGGTGAGTATTATTGCGAGCATTTCTTTGACCGGCATTAACAGTGCTATCATTCGAGCGACGAGCAAAAGACAATTTAGCTTCCTTACCATCGCCCTCCGTTATGCAATCTATAGTGCAATTTTTCCTCTTGTCATAGCACTCATTGCAGCCAGCTACTATACATTCAATGGTAACTTTATCTTTGCAGGCGGTATTCTCTTTGGAACTATCGCCCTTCTCCTGCTTCAGATTCAACTTCGCTATAACGCCATCTACGTAGGTATTGAGGAATTCAAACGCTCTAACTACCTTCTAAAAGCAAGTGCTCTTGGTCCGCTCTTAATACTTCTCCCTGCTCTCTTCTTTCTTAACAATCCAGCGATACTTGTAATTTTATATTTCACCAGCTCACTTCTTGGAGTAAGTTTAGTACTTTTTGTTCTAAAAACTAAAAAACAAATAGCTGCCCTCACCAGCCAGCATCAATCTACATTTGATGAGTCGAAAAATAATAAAAAGAACTTGTGGTTTTCTTTTCACCAATCAATCGTTGCGGTCATGAACACCGCAGCGTCACATTTAGACAGGATTATTGTCTTTCAACTTCTTGGTCCTGCAGCTACAGCTATCTATTTTATCTCAATGAGTATTCCAGATCGACTGCGAAATATCCTTAAGCAATTTGAGCCATATCTTTTTTCTAAATTTTCTAAGTATACTCCTGAGGCAGCAGCAAGCACTCTGGGTTTAAAGTTCGTACTCGGTCTTATTGCCATTATTCCATTTTTCCTCTGCTATATACTCATAGCTCCTCACTTTTTTCGATTATTCTTACCGCAGTACATAGAAGCTATACCACTCACCATAATGTACAGCGCAACATTGTTTGCAAGTGTTGCCGTAATTCCCTACTCTAAAATGAAGGCACACTCTAAAGATGCACCATTTTACATATTTACAATTTTGTTTATGTTTCTAAAAATTATCTTTATTGGTTTAGGGGCGTTTCACTTCGGGCTGGAGGGAGCGATAGTTGGGGCAACTTTAGCAACTTTACTTAGTACACTTAACGTCTTTTTACTCGCTAAGAAAATGTAGTATTACGTAAAATATTTACTATATTTTGCGCTTTACATTTCCAAGAAGATTGTTCTATATCGTAGTTAAATTTTCCCATGTATCCTGAAGCTTTCATTACAGTCTGCGCTAGAGACTCTTCATCCCCAGGCGTAAATGGAAAACAGTGTGGGTAGTACTTCAAGAAATCATCGATTATCTTCAAATTTGAATAGACAATTGGCCTTCTCGCACAAAGATATTCAAACACTTTCATTGGGAAACCATATTCTCTAAAATGTGTCTTATTCGGATAAGGGATTACTAAGACATCTGACGAAATCTCAATTTTTGCTAGATTCGCCATATCTACTTTTCCTGTAACTGTCACAGAGTCGGACAGAGACAAATCATCTACCATTTTTTGATATTCCGAAATTTCTTCCTTATTTCCTCCAACCAGATTGAGGTGAAAATTATTTGGTAATAATTTAAAAGATTTTATTAGACATTCTAAGCCCTTTGTCTGCCCCAAGGTCTTGAAGCCACCAACGTAAGTTATGTGACCATTTTTTACATGTACTTTTGGATGTTCTTTGAACACCTTAACATCTACGCCTCCATAAACTACCAAAACCTTCTCTGGATTCTTGACCAATTTTGTTACATTGTCCTGCAAAACTTCTGATGTGGTTATTATTTTATCAGCTCTGTTTAAAATAAAGGAATCCTTCCACGTTTTCGTTAGTAGATGGCAATCAAATACAAGAGTTGTTTTGGGAAAAAATATCTTTCTTAATATTAACGTGATCACCCCAATATTAAAATCGTTAGTGAGTATGTAATTATCTTCCGTGCGATTAAGAAAATGTCTACTGTTTTGTATTAAAAAAATAAATACTGAAAAAAATCTTGAATTGAACTTATTTTTAATTTCATCAGTTTTAATTCCAGACAAATCATCACCTTTCTTCATAACAGCTAAAGAAAAATCAACTCCTGGTATGAGAGAAAATGCTTTGGAAAGTTCTCTGATGTAAATATGATCAGCTGTACTTGCTGGATATGTCTTGGTTGTAAGATATGTCAGTTTCATTTTTTGAACAATATGTTACAAAAACCAATTTCTGACTTGTTTTCTAAATAATCTGAGAACTGGCACATTGGGATTTCTGTTAATTCACCATTTTCTGTAATATGAAAACTCTTATATCTCATAGAATAAAGTAGCTCTGAACACTCTAATGAAACGTCAATATTTTTTTGGTCTGTTCTTACTTCTAAGATTAACTCCGGCTGATTATTCTCAAGTAGGTGAACAGATCCTTTCAGTACATTTAATTCCGCACCCTCTACATCAATTTTAATTAGTGTGGGCTTTTTATTATCCTTAGTGTATGCATCTAGAGCAATTGAACTTACTTTGTATTTCGACACTCCACTTTTCTCAGTATCAAAATTTGCTTTCTCTTTGATTGTGGTACTTAGAAGACTGTGACCACAATTAATGTTGTCATAAAAATCAATATCTGATTCGCTATTACTTACTGCAACATTATTAATCTTAGTAAAAATATTACTTCTTGTTTGAATTTCTACATTGTACTTAACAAAATTCACCACATTTCTAGAGGGTTCAAAACTATGTATTTCACCATTTTTTATGAAATTTAAAGCTAACACTGTATAGAATCCGTAACTTGCTCCCACATCATAAAAGATTGTATCCTCTTTTAGGTTTTTTAATAAATATGCAGTAACGCCGGTCTCTTCTGTTCCTAAAATCCCAAAATAATAGATAGCTGATGAATTACCATCAATGACATTAATTTTGATTGTGTTTCCTAAAAAATTTTTTACCTTTATATCACTTGGAACAATCTTTTTCTTTGCCAGGAAATTATAAACATATTTATACTTGAGAAGAAAAATTAATCTAATCTTATTTATTACTGAAGTGCCAACCAGTTGCTTATAAAATAGAAAAAGTTTATTTTGTTTTTCTAGAACTTCTAAGTTTAAATCTTCCTTATTCATAAGATATTTACTAATTGTGCTTTTAAAATAACACGTTTTTTATTACTTAATGAGGTAATCTGTCTATCAAAGACTACAAACTTTTTTTCTATCCAATCGAGATTGTAGTTTGGTCTTAAATCAAAGTGGATCTCTCCAATATATACAGTAGAATACTCTTCTGCAGGTATACTCGAAATTAAATCAAACTCTGCACCCTCGATATCAAATTTGATCAAATCTGCCTTGTCTATTTTTTGTTGCTGAAACAATGTCGCTAGAGACAGCTGTGACACCACTACAGAATGATCAGAATCCTTCCGCTGCATTACGGAGTGCCCGAGAGAGCTTGGCATTAAATTCAAAGTGACTTCCCCATCGCTACTACCCACCGCTGCTTGAACAGCTACAATATTCGGAATATGTTTGGTGTGCTGTATCAGTCGTTCGTAATTTTCTGGTGATGGTTCGACGGCGATGATTTTTGCATTGGGAAACCGCGCGTGATAGTACAAAGCAGTATCGCCGAAGTGCGCGCCAAGGTCGATGATCACTTTTGGGTCTTCGGTCGGACACCAGTCGTATTCTTTATCGACAAAGACTTCTCGAAGTACAGCAATATCCATGACGTATCGCAGGTAGAAAGTAAGCTGCGCATGATTATAGCTTCCTTGTATTATAAAATCTCCCTTTCGTTTCAGTAACTTCCGACTGAGAGCAAAGTACCACAGACTCAGTGTTAGCGACATGAATCGTAACAAGGAATTTCCAGACAACGCTCGGGCAATTTTTGGTATATGGATAAAGAGTAATTTCATGATTTAATACCTGCTAACTATACCAGAAATAAGCTTGGAAATGCTGTATGACTCATGGATAAAAGTGAAGACTGGTTGCATGATTTGTTGTCTAATGTTTGGAGGTTGGTGGCTTAAGGTTTGAAGAGTGGAGGCGAGCGCCGGCGCATCGTGTGGACTAAATAAGAGCGCTGGCGCGAGCTTTTCAGTAATAGCACGATAAGCAGGATTTGAAGAGACCACTACACAACCACACAAGACCGCTTCTAGTAACGCTTTATCAAGACTGTCGGTAGAACCATCATGAATAAAAACCTCAGCTTTTTGTAGATACGCAGGAAGTGCCGACTGAGAAATCGCTCCGACCCACGTTACCTCTTTTTCTAAACCTAAATCATCACATTGTTTTTTTATCTTCTCCGCGTACCGCTCCTCAGTCGGTGTTATGGCTGGACCAATGATAGAAAAGTGAAATGCGATGTTATTGTTTTTTAATTGAGTGCAGGCATCAAGCAGTGTTTCAATATTTTTTGATTGAGAAAGACGACCGACGGTAATTAGTTGTAAAATGGTGTTTGTTTCTTTTGGCAGCGGTTTGAAAAAATCAGTATCAATTCCTTGGCCGACTATGGCACGTTTGTTTGTTTCAATTCTCATTCCTTCCTTGGTGGAGGTGAATACAATATGAGAAGGTTTCACTGCCAATTGCAGTGAACGAGATACTGTACCATGGGCGTACCACAACCCCACCTTCTTACCCGCGGCGCGCCAGAATGGCGCGCCGAGAATGACGTAAATTTGGTTCATATGCACAAACACGTGGTCGTACTCATGGCGGAGGCTCCAGATGAGTTGGTAGAAGCGGAGGGTGTAGCGGAGTTTTTGGAGGAGGGTTTGGAGAACGTTCACCAGAGGTCCGACCTTCCCCGTCGTTCCACTCCTCCTCAAGATTGGACCTTTGGTTCGCTCTTTGCCAAGAGAATGCACGGTAACATTAGCGGGCAAGCTATGCTTGCCCGCCTGGAGGCAGATCACATGGACGTGCTCGCAATGTTTGGCAAATTCCTCTACCCACCGATGAAAAAAGCCCAAGATCGGATGTTCGGTATCGATGACCTGCGTGACGATGAGGAGTTTCATGGTTTGTATAACTTGGTTTTTGCGGGGAAGGTTTTATCCTCTCTCAAACGCACTCAGCTATCGCTTCGCTACTACGTCAAAATGCACAGCGCAGTAGTATTTGAGGAAAGTCGGAGTGATGTATTCTAGAGCTCGGTTGAGCGGGTTGGCGAAGCCAACCCGCCAGATTTTATCAAGCGTTTTAGGGAGGAAAATGAGTGATTTAGGCACTACCGCATACCCCACTGGTTTAAGGGTCACTTCGGTAAAGCCATCAAAAAGGTGCATGATTTCACTGCGCCAGTAGTATCGGACTGGACCGTTTTTGAATGGTCGCCCAACGAGATTGAGAAACGCCTGATACGCCAAGCCTTGCATCCCCATGCACGTCGCCGCTCGCGGAAATGATGAGTATATGAGAATAGTGCCACCCGGCTTTACCACTCGTTTCAACTCTGCCATCGCTTGCTCCACGACATTTTTATGGTTGTGCAAAAAGACTGCACTCACGATGACCGTATCGACACTGACATCTTGTAATGGAAGGGTGTGGATGTCGGCATTAATGAGGAGAAGCGGAGTTTTTTGTTCGGCAGGACTAGCACTATAACGTTCTCTAAAAAGCGCAAGCATTGCATAGGCACTATCGACACCGATATATCCCGTAAGGGGCATTTCTGGTAAAAGATATTTTGCCACACGTCCATAGCCAGTGCCGAGGTCGAGTAAAATATCCCCCGCTTGTACATGTTCTTTAATATCCGCAATCTGTATAGCTGATTTTTTTGCAGCTTCGGCTTCGGTACCAGCAGAAATGACCGCATGGGTCGGATTTTCAAGCGCTAGCTTGTCCCACACCGTTTTGTCTGCAATTTCTTTTGCCACTAAAATGCCCTCACGGTCAATCGTGCTATGGGGTTTTAGTGTGTCTACCAGATTTTTCTTATCCATAATAGCGCTCATCATAGCATATGGTAGACTAGATACGGCTAGGTTCGCAGTGGTTCTTCCCCCCTCACAACCACCTCATCTGACTCCACAAAGAAAGCCTGTTCTATACTTGTTCGGTAGGCTTCCTGATATTCACGAGCGTCACCATGGAATTGTCTTCGGATAATTTCTTGCCCGTTTTTGATGAATTTTTGTCGCTGTGGTTCATCATTAAGCAGGTCACTGATGCGGTCAGTAAACGCCTGTATGTCACTTGCCTCGCACAAAAATGCCGATTCCCCATGAGCAAAGACATCTTCTCGTCTGTCGGTCCGCGCCATAACCATCGGTATTCCAGAAGCTGCTCCTTGGAGCACGATTTCTTCACTTTCGGTATCGGTATCACCGACTAGCAGTATGTTGGCGGACTTAAGATACGACACTACATCAACGGTCCTCGTTTCAAATACCACCTGCTTTTCGATACCGAGAATTTTTGCTCGTCTTTCAAATTCTTTTCGTGCCTTACCTTCTCCGAGTACAATCAACCCCACTCGGACGTTGTGCAGCGCAAACCGCGCCGCATCAAGCATACGGTACAAAGAACTCTCATACCCCAACTGTCCAACATATAGTATGAAAAAAGAAAATGATTTATATTTTTCTTTCAGATCAAGAGTCGCTGGTTGCTGCATAATAGCAGTGTAATCCTGATACCGTGGCAGTACATCGAGGTCAGGTATAGTGAACTTTTTTTGTAGCCGATTGAACATGGCGTGCGACGCAGTACGAACACTCAAGAATTTTTGAATAGTGAAAAAAGGAATAAATACGCGCCAAAAATTTCGACGTTCTTTCTTAATAAATTCTGCCGTACTATAGTCATCAATGATATGAAGTTGGTTTGGACGATCGTATTTCTTTTGTGCTTTGATAGCAACAAGCGCTGACTCAAAGGGATCACGCGCGATGATCAAATCCGGACGGAACCCGTCAGCAAACTCCAACTGCTCACAAATGAGTGCGAACCCCCGTGCTGGTGATTGCCACCAATATCTCGCGGTCGCTGTATACAGCCAGACGTTCGGTGCGACGCGTAAGACGGGATTTTTGGCAGGTATACCTTGTCGCAAGATGAGGATATGGACTTCGGCAAATAAATCACTGATGTTGATGTAGCCGTCGAGTGATTGCTTAATAGGATTGAGGAGCTCGGTGTTTTGTGAAATAAAAAGCACGCGAGTAGTATCACGATTTGAAGTCATCTCAAAGACACGATTCTCATGCATCGCTTCTTCGGCGGAGACTCTTTTGACCACGGGCTGTGCGAGCCGCTTTTCATTACGGATGGTGTATTGAAGCTCGGATGCAGCGTGGTCGGAAGCATCTCGATGAAAAAGATCACGTCTTGCCATTACTTTAAGTATACAATATGAATTGTTAGTAGATCAGCAGTTACTCAAGGGTAGCGATCCAATCATTACCATAGAAATCTATCCTTGTCCCCGGTAATTCATCTCTTATTATATTTCTTAAATTCTCCTTGATGATCTGGTAGGTTTTTTGGTCGGTGGAAATACGTAAGATAGCTTCAGTTAGCGCCGCTTGCTCATTGACTGGCACCACCAACCCAAATTTTTCATTAATAATCACTTCGCCGGCGCAACCAACATCGGTAGTGACGATCGGTAGCTCACAAAGTACCGCTTCTATGAGCACCCGTGCCCAACCTTCATAATTTGAAGAGAGTACATATGCCTGCGACCGTCTCATCAGAGCTGCGACATCATTGCTCCAGGGTTCAATTTTGATTGGAAGTTGCTCTTTTGTCATTTTTGGAAAAAGTTGTTGAATTAGTTGTTCGATCTTTTTCTGCTCTGGTCCCTGCCCCACCAAGCGCAAGCGAAGATGTGTATTTGTTTGGTAGGCGGTAGTAAAAGCGCGCAGCATAAGGGGAATATTTTTCTGAGGTACAAATCGCGCAACAGAGAGCAGCCAAAATTCATCAATCGAATCTGGTGTCAGTGATTGGACGCCTTCAAAAGTGTGTGTGTCTATCGCTACCGGTAAGCGAGTTATCTCAGCTCTCAAACTCAATCTTTTCATCGTTTCTTCCGAACGTTTTGATACTACCCTGACCACATCTGCTTTTTGCAATAGGTATTTTCCTAAAATATATCGTGCGCGATTACCAATTGTTTCATTGCGCCAAAATGACGAACTAAACGCATCAGCATGTTCTTGAACGGTGAGTGGTATACCATAGCGCATCTTGAGCAGATATCCGGCCAAGCCCGCTTCAAATGGATCCTGTGTGGTTATGATAACTCGGTCGTTTTTGTTCGACCGCACTAGCTTCGCCGCCCTTTGGTATGCATTCCATAGTTGGGTCAGTTTAAAATGAGACCCGGTGGGACAGAGGGTTAAGGTATCAGATACTTTTTGCCTTTCAAGTTTGTCATGCGCTGAAGTAAATATCAACAAGTACAGATGTTTGGTCTCCTTAGCGCAACGAATCATCCTCTCTCGCTCATGATTACCTTCAGAAAAAAGATGCCGACCGTATCCGATACTGATCACTACAGGACGTTCTTGTATCATAATCTATATTTAGCTAATAAAGACACGATTTCTTTTATCATTTTCTCTTTGACAAACTCCTTGGAACGAGCGCGCGCTGACTGGGTCATCCGCTCGCGTGATTCGGGGTGATTGAGGATACGAGTAATAGCTTCAGTCAAGGCTTCGGTGTCGTTGAATGGAACCAATATACCATTCACCCCATCGGTAATGAGCTCGGGGTTTCCGCCTACTTTAGTGGTGACGATCGGCGTCCCCAAATCCATCACCTCTAGTATTTGATGTGAGAGTCCTTCGTAGGCAGTATTGAGTACAAAAGCATCGGCCGCTTTGATAGTGGCACCAAGAGCTTCTTTAGAGATACTGCCAGTAAACCAGACATGTTGAGAAAGCTTGAGGTCAGCTACTTTATTTTCGAGCCATCGTTTATCTTTCCCATCACCAACGATGATCAATACGATCTGGGGAAATTGGTAACGCAATGTAGCTATCACATCGATCAGCGCAGCAAAACCCTTCCACGGTACCAAGCGACCAGCCGATGTAATGGTCGGGTACGGATATTTAAATTCTTCATGTAATTGCTGGCGAGTGTGTTTCACATCAAGCGGGTAGAGCGCACTGTAGATTACTTTGATCTTTTTTTCTGTAATCCCCCACTGTCTGACCACTCTCTTCAAGTATTCACTCGGTACGATCACGTACTGAGCACGATCTACCACAAATGTTTGTACTACAGCAAAGGCTCTCACTGGAAATGGCGCGGCAGATTGTTTCTTGAGATACTCATCAAGCGTGTCAGTGATACCAAAACGCATTCTCCCCTGCTCCCACGCATAATCACCTCCTAGACGTACCAACAGTGGCTTACGACGCAACTTTGCAACCAACCAGGCTGAGACCCCTACACTCACCGGGTCAAGCGCGTAGATAATTTCTGCCTGTTTGCTGGCACGCCAAAGTTTCCAGGTATACACAATATGCCTGATTACTTTTGGATAATGTCGCACCAATCCAAACGGTACGGTGGTGATAGAAAATCCGTACTGCGGCAGCTCGCTTTCAAGCATGGCAGCGTAGGTGGCTGGCCCGCCGATCTCTGGTGGGTAGAGTCCAGTCGCGATGGTGATTTTCATACCTTGTATCATACCATTTTAGAGCAGGTCGATGAGCTGGCGTGCCAGCTTGCGCGGGTCGTGACGAATAAGACTGCGTTTGAGCACATCACCGCTGTTGGTCTGTATGATCTCGGTCGCCAAGAGGTCTGCCGGAATGATGCGGTACGTGTCTGACTCACAATTGAGAGCCACTGGGAATTCGCCATCGGCAGCGTAGCGCGCAAGTAGTTCGCTCGGTAAGGGTGCGGAATTCACCAGCACCGTGTCTGGAGTTCGGCCAATGTATGAAGAAAGTTCAGCGACATGCTCGGACACTCCCAAGCCAGAGGTCTGACCGAGCTTCGTCATGAGGTTGGAAACATACACCACGCACGCGGTCGAATGACAGATTGCGTCGGCCACCCCCTCGACCACGCAGTTGGCGAGGATGCTGGTATAGAGGTCGCCGGGGCCGAGAATGATGAGGTCGGCGTCCAGAATGGCCGACTCCGCCGCTTCGGTGATGGTTGCTTGTGGGGTCACTGTGAGCCCCACGATACGATGAGCCGCGCGGTCGGGCGAGGGTTCGTCGATGTCGTGCTCACTGGTGAGCACGACTCCGTCGTCGTAGGTGGCAACCAAGTTTACCTTCGTGGTAGTGACCGGCAAGACTGTCCCCTCTACCTGGAGCATGCGGGCTGCGGTGCGAATAGCTGCCTCTTCTCCCCCGAGGATGTCGGTCAGTGCCACAAGCAGTAGGTTGCCAAAGTTGTGGCCAGAAAGACCATTGCCTTTTTCAAAACGGTACAAGAAAAGTTGCCGCACGAGCTCGTCGTGTTCGTCGATGTCGCTGGCGAGCGCCACGAGCGCCATCCGCACATCACCAACTGGCAGATACCCAAACTCATCGCGCAGGCGACCAGTGGAACCACCTGAGTCCGCCATCGTCACCACAGCTGAAAGGTCAAGTTGTTTCTGATACTGTTTGAGCCCCTGCAACACGGTGTGCGTGCCTGTTCCACCACCAATCACCACCACTTGTTTCTTTTCCATTATTACTCTGTAACTCGGTTGCCGGGGGTAATGTTACTTATCAGAAAATAGTGGCTGGAACACCTCCTGCTCCATGCGCTTGGCAATGAGGTCCCAGTCGTACTTTTCAATCGCCAGCGCCTTGGCGGTCGCTACTACTTGCGCAACTTTTTCAGGGTGGGTCACAATGTCTTCTACAGCCGTTTTGATCTGCTCTGGTGCATTGGCATCCACCGCCCAACCGGTAGGTGCGACGTCAGGATTGCGTTTTTCATCAAAAAGAAAATCAGCAATCCCTCCTTCTTGTGTGGCAATGACCGGCAGTTCAGCCGCCATCGCTTCGACAAAGGAATTACCCATTCCTTCTGAGCGTGAAGGACGAATAAAAATATTGCACGTTTTGAGATACTTCGGCATGACATCATGTCCAATTTGTCCACGGAACAGCACTCGGTCGGTGACTGCAAGTTCTCGCGCCAGCGCGCGCAGTTTCTCTTCATCTGGACCAACACCAAACACTACAAATTTTACCGACGGCGGAAGAAGTACCAGTGCTCGGATGACGTCATCAACCGCATTTTTATGCACCAGACGAGAAGTCGTCACGAGTAGGGTATCAGTATCAGAGACGCCAAGTTCATGTCGCACGGCACTCCGTTCGTGGTCGGCATACGCTTGCATGAAATGTGCGGTATCAACGGCGTTGGGAATTAGGATTGGTTCACCGTGGTAGCCCTTCTTTTTTGCCCATCGCCCGAGGAAACTTGAAATGACCTGAATAGTATCAGCCTTTTTGAAAGATTCGTTAAAGAGTAACCCAAAAAAGAACATTTTCCGTTCGATGACTTTTGGCGGATCTCCTTCTTGCAAGGTAAGGAGGTATGGCACATTGGGAAAGGCGTTTTTAAATTGCACTGCCGGTACGCCACAACTGTGTGCCATCATCGCCCAAATCGCATCGAAGTGGAATTCTTTATGGAGACGTTTAGCTTCAAAAAAAGCTAACCACTGATAGAAAATCTTATTGAGATGTAGAGGAAATTTTCGTAGCTCTGTTATCGAAGGTGCCTTGGTAGTGATACCAATCCGGTGCACAGTGACATTTCCAATCTTCTCAGTCTTTGAAAGCGTCGAATCATATTGGTTGCAGACTACATGAAATTCGTAGTGCTTTGGTGATAGACGGTCGGTGATTTCTTTTATCGCTACTTCGGCGCCACCAATATGTTTTGGGTAATAAGCGAGAGAAAAAATGAGTATCTTCTTTTTCATATTATTGAGCTTCTTGCGCCTCAATTCGTATGCGTAGAAATTCTGCATAGGCGAACCGAACTTGATTGGCGAACGCATCACCCGCACCAATTGACCTAATCAACGTCGTTCGGTTACTGACTGAAATCGCTGCCTGTGCTTCATAGGTATCCATCGCATAGACTTGATCAGCTTTTCCTAACAGCTGTTTCAACACAAAACGTGTACACCAGGGAATTTGTGCTAATTTCTGATCTGCGAGGGTAATCAAAATTGGAAGCGGCTGCGTTCGGCCCGAGAAAAAAGCTGCCAGTGCCCCATAGCTCGCAAAGAGTGACCACTGAAACATATAGGTGTGCTGAGTACGCAGTTTCTTACTAACACGCGCACCAAGAAACGGGAGTAGATATTTATCAAAGCGATGTCCATACCCAACGCGGTGTAATCGTACATTTGAAATAGCATCATCATCACTCATTTCTTCCTTACTAAATTTTGTCGTTATGACATCGAAGGTCACGTTTGGCATTGCGCGCATGAGGTCAGAAAGCGCATATTCAGCCTGACCAGCATGAGGGAAAAAAGTGGTTGAATACACCAGCACCCGCTGTTCGGCTTTTTGCACAGTACCTATTTCTTCTTTTACCTGCGTTATCCAAGCGGGTAACGAGTGTTTCTGTCTCCAACCAAGTGCTTTTACTTTGGCATTATCAGCACCGGCGGTCATGCGGTTACCTCGGCGCTCTGGCATCAGCATGATTTCACCTCCAAACAGCTCTGCCACCTCTAGCACTGAAAACTGCTCATCGGCACCGATGCCGTATCCATCACCTCTTCCCTCCCGTGCGACCAAAGTTATCCCAGCGACAATGTCATAGACATGGGTGTAGTTTCGCCTTTGGGTACCGGGGAGAGTGACCGTTAGTGGTTGCCCGCTTCGGTAGAGTTCGGTGAAAATACGAATGAGCGTGCCAAACGGACCGGACATCTCACGTGGTCCATAGACATTATAAAAATAGGTAATGGCAAATTCAATTCCAAACCACTCAGCATAATTTACCACCAATTCAGTATTGGTAGCCTTTGCCCAAGCATAAGGACTTTGGTTACGACCATCACCACCGTCAGCGAATTTAGTTGAAGAACCAGCATAGATAAGCTTGGCGTGGTGGCGACGGCAAAATTCCAACACGGCAAACGTACCTGTTTTATTAAAGTCCCAGACGAGCTCAATATCTTCAAAACTTTTCTCTGTTCGCGCGTACTCACCAAGGTGAAAGACAATGTGCGGAGTCTCGGGGATGAGTGTAGCAATATCTTTGGTGTGACCGGTGCGATAGTCAACTCCTTCAACATGATTGAGGGGGGTGCCGGTTGAATAGTTATCAAGTGAGATGACGGTGTACCCATCAGATACCAATTGTTCACAAAGGTGCGAACCAATAAAACCGGCACCCCCCGTCACCACCGCTAACTGCTGTATTTTCATAGTTTCCCTATAGTACCAAAATTTAAAGGGTTTCGTTACGACGCGGTGACACAAAGATACCAATTGTCCCAAGGAAAATCACCCCAGCCAGGGCGTAATACGTCCACCGTTGATCGCTGTTTTGCGAGGGTATATCACCACTGAGTACTGGTGTTTCCGCAGCTTCAGCTACCGCGACCATTGGTGTGATTACATCTTCCGACACTATTTCTTTTTTACTTTCTCCAAAACCAAAATTACCTTTATCTGTAGAGGCACTAAAAGGAGGACTAGTAAGCGAGAGAACATTACTATATGAAGCTGGTGCTGGAGTTGGTACTTCGTAAGTAACAGCGAGCAATCGTTGCGGAAGCACTGACGCTAGCAACGCTGTTTTTGTATCGTAGATAGCAACCATTCGCTCACTACCAGCATCCACCCACTCTCGTGGAATGGTAATCGTCTGGTTTGGCAAAATGATTGTACGGGGAGCAAAAGTAAACTCTCGTTCACCGACGAGCCGGTACCCTGAAAGGTCGAGCTCGTACGGTGAATCATTATTTATCTGGACATCGCCCGCCTGATTGGTAGTGAGTGAGAGTGTGACTGGTAAGATAGTAATCTCGTGTCGCGCCACTTGCGCTTGTCGCTTGAATCCGCCGTAAACAGTAACCACATAGGTACCTGGATACTCGTAGACGTGGGTAGTTTTTTTCGTAGTAGCAATTTCCCCATCACCAAAATTCCATTCATACTGGAGAGAATCAAGTAAAGTATCGCCGATACCGGAAGGCTTCACGTCCATCGTAATGGGCTGGTGCACATAGCCGATTTTTTGGGCAGTCACTGATAACTGTAAACTAGCATCACGTAATTTCAATACGATTGGTTCACTGGCAGTAATTTTTTTAACGGAACCACTGGTTGTTTTAGTGTTCGTCGTCGGCATAGGAGTAGGATTGGCGGCGGCGACCGGCACTTCGGTTGCGGTGATTAATCGCCCAGGGGTCGCCGCCGCCGTTACCCACCCGCCACTAGTATACTGTGCGGTTTCTTTGGTCAGATTATCGCCACCGATTTCTTGCCAATTACTTCCACCACTCACTTGGTCTTCGACCGCACCATCAGCCCGCAAAAGTTGCAGCGTCGCACCTGTATTTACCAAGGCACCCGTGTAAATCAAGAAAGCTGTACCAGAAGCAGAGTCGTCGCTCGTGCGCTCCAGTACCACTGCTGTATTTGCAGGGATTTCTCCGCTTAAGGAAATATTCAAATTCATGCCATCGTTCACTGTCCACCCAGTAACGTCAACCAATGCTTCGTCATTATAGAGTTCGATCCACTCGTGATTAGCAGAAGTAGTGTCGCCCATCCACGCCACTTCACTAAAGGTGACGGCTGCTTGTACTGCAATTGGCAACAAGAAAAATAATGAACCAATGAATATGCCACGCATGTTACTTTATTTAAATGGTGATCGCTCCTGTTCATTTTGCCCTAGCATACGTTTGATTTTACCAACATCAATCGTGGGATTGGCCGGTGCCACCGGTCGAAAGATTTTTGGGAGAGAAGCAACTGTTGCATCACCCGATACACCTTCCTTCTGGCGTTGTTGCTGTCGTTCACGATGCTCCATTATCACTTCTCGCACTCGTGCTTGCGGTGACGACGATTGATTAACCGATTCGATGATTACTGTTGGCATTGGTTTCACTACCGGGACAACGTTTTTCCTCTCGCCACGAACCTCAGAAACTGGCGCTATCACTGCCGGCACTGCTTCTGTATTAGCCGTCATCTTCTTCACATTTTGTAGGGCATCAGCAAGAGCTTGTTTAAGGTCAGTCGGTTTGTTTGTCGCCACTGCTAGCACCTCTTCAAGCGGCGCCTTCATTTTTGGCACGTGTACCGGTTCTAATTTAGCAGACTGTATTACTTCATTTCGTTTTTTCTGCGAGATATCACCAAGAATTCGCCGTAGATCATCGGGAGTTTTTTCAGGCAGTCTTTTTTTAGTTGGAATATCGACAATTGGAATTGGTTTTTCTTTTATCGGCAATGGTGCTAATTCTGGTTTTTTTGTACTGCCACTCACACTAGTGTTTCCTTCCACTGGCGGGACATTTGGTTTTGGATTGTACGTTGCGCTAGCTGGTGCGCGACGCTCGTTTGGTTTGCGGCGGTCGTCCGCTTTACCTACTGGTTTGGCTGGTGTATGTAGTGCAGCTACAATTTTTTCAACCTCAAGTCGATTATGCGCGTACTTCTGTCGGCTCGAATCAATCACCATTTCACGACATGATGTCGTTGGCCGTTCTACAGACGGTAGTGTCTTGGCGGAAAATGGATGCGAACCAATGCCATCAATCATAAGCGTGAGATAGATCTGGGCAAATCCCAGGTTCACTAGGTCAGTCGCCATAAAGCGCGGCGCAAACACCGTCTCAAGTACTTCGGCATCAAATGGTCCAACGCGAAAGGCAATCGTCGAACCAACGTTACCAAACACCGCACTTCGGACATCTTCTTCCATCTGCTCAATATACTGGTGGGCAATAATGAGATTGAGGTGATACTTGCGCGCCTCAGAGAGAATATTCGCAAAAGTAGCGTTAGCGAATGACTGAAATTCATCAACATAAAAATAGAAGTTTGGCATCTGCTTCATCTTTTCGACCGGCAGATCAGCACGACTCATCGCCGCGAGATAAATACGGGTGGTAAGCATTGACCCAAGGAGGTTGGCGTTCGTTTCACCAATGAGCCCTTTGGATAGATTCATAATAAGAATCTTCTGATTATCCATCAACTCACGGATATCAAAACTAGAATGTGGTTGCCCGATGATATTGCGAATGAGTGGGTTGCCGGTAAACTGTCCAATTTTGTTTTGGATGGCTGGCAGTGCTTCGGCAGCAAAGCGATCGGTGTAATTGGCAAACTCATCAGTCCAAAACGACTTCACCGCTGGGTCTTGAATGTACGCCACTACTTTTTGGCGATATTCCTTATCGACAAACAACCGGTTTACTGAGAGCAGCGTCGTGTCAGGATATTCAATCAGTGCCAACAGTGCATTAGTGAGTATGTACTCCATACGTGCACTCCAGGCATCAACCCAAATTTTTTTAAACGTGGACATGAGTCCTGACACAACCAAGTGACGTTTGTCTGGACCGACATCTTCCATAACGTTAAAAGAGATCGGGTGTTCAAGATCAAACGGTGCAAAGTACACCACGTCTTTTACCCGGTGTTCGGGGACATACTCAAGCAGTGTTTCAGCAGCAGAACCGTGAGGGTCGATGAATGCCATTCCTTCACCATTCATGATATCTTGCGCCGCCATATTTTCGAGTAGCGTCGACTTACCCATACCTGTCTTTCCGACCACGTACATATGCCGTTGTCGATCTTTAGCTTTAATACCAAACGCCACTTCATGACCCCGTGCGTCGGTCTTGGCAAAAAACGTTATTCTATCTGGATCAAAATTCATACAAACTATTCTCTACAGTATAGCAAGCAAAAACCCCAGCGTCTTATGACGCTGGGGTTTTTGCTTGCTAATTATTTATTTCTGTTCTACTGAAGATTTACAGTTACGTACTATACCGCTTCTTTATTTTCTCTTTCTTGTCTTTCCGCAGTCCGTATCGCTTTAGCACTATGAACAGCAGCATTCCACTCTTGAAATCCAGGAACAGTTTCAGCCTGAGTTGGATCATTACTCCAAACTTCCGTGTTACTGAGCGATGGTACACCAATACTTTCATCCTTAGTCACTGTTTGGTCTTTAAATAATTCATTACGATACCGATCAGTACTAGGCACTGCAAATACTTCACCCGAATGATCGGCAAAAATAATTACCCCGCTATTCTCATTCCAAGTATTGGGTTTTATATCTTGCATCGCATCAAAAGTCTTACCCTCGAAGGCATTAAAACGGTTAGCAAGTGAAACACCAACTTCTTTTAAATGCTCCAAGGCTGCACTTTTTTCTGAACCACTTTCTTTGGAACCGAAACTTTCGAAACTCATACAATATTTTTATTAAATAATCCTTATAATCAAGTATACTTTGAAAAACCGTTCCCTGCTAGTTACCAAAACGATTTTGGACATAGGCGATGAGTGCCTGTACATCGGATGTACGATTGGTTGAACCAAGGAGAATGACTGCTAGTATCCGCTCTTGTCCTTGAAATGATAAGCGATGGAGCGAAATTGATGTCTGTCCAGCAGCGAGTGTTTCTCCTACCTTGCCGCCGATAAAATTATCCATATCTTTCACCTCATTGAAATTAATCAATCCGTCAAACTCCCCGCCCACATGAGCACTGGCTAAATTGGTATTAGCAGTCAGTTCAAAGATAAAGCGCCGGTTTTCATAAATGTAGCGAGTAAGGGTATAGAGATCACCAAGCGAGGCGGTATTTTCTGCACTGAGTCCAGAGGGATCAGCGAAGTTGGTGTGCAGCATACCAAGTTGTCTTGCTTTAGTATTCATGGCGGCAATGAATCCTGCACGACCCATTTCTCCAGCAATCGTTTCTGCCGCTTCATTAGAAGATTCTACCAGTAGCAACTGCAATAAACTGTACAAGGAGACACTGGTTCTCCCTTCAAGCCGAGGAATAAGTGTGGTGACGAACGTTGGTGCTACTGCTTTAACGCGTCCATCGAGATCAAGTTGCTCTGCCGCCACTACCGCAGTCATTAATTTTGTCAGTGAGGCAATGGGAACTGGCTGGTCAAGATTAGTGGCAGCCATAACTGTCCCATTCTCAATATCCGCGATGAAGTAGTGCTTCGTATCAATATCGGGTACTTGAGGTTCGTAGACAAATACTTTGGCGGTCTGTTCTTGTCGCTTATGTACCAAAACCGGCGTCCCTACCGATACTGCACTATACAGTGCCTCAGCGGCAGCATCATCGAGACGAATACCGCCACCAGTAAAATCAGCTGAGACCGGACGATCACCTGGATACGTCGGCCAACCATGAATGATAAAATTTTTTTCAAAACTCAATACCCAAGGAAAATATACTTGTCCGATGTTCGTGAAAAATTCGGGGGTCTTTTTTTCTATTTTATACAGCCCTGATGGGGTATCCCACCATGAGCCAGTTTCACTAGTACGTACAATAGTAGCACTTTGGTACAGCACCCCTTTTTTGAAAAAGCGGAGTTGTTCTTTGGTAAGGTCGACTTCAATAAACGTTATCCCTTCATCTATAAAAGAATCACGAGTACCCGTGAAGAGTGCTTCTCGTGAGAACGCTTCTTGCGGACCATACGTGAGCTCTGTCGTGCGTTGATCATACGGATTCACTATTGTCACGGTGGGAGCAGCGGCGAGGTTTTGTTGCGCAACTAACCCATACCCCGTCATACTGACAAGGATAATCGCCGCTACACCAGCCACTACTACCGCGACCCGCTTAAGTGAACGAGAGCTGGTTTTTCTTGCACTCATTGGAGTAAAGGTGTGTGTAGGAGGCGTCTGCTTTGGGCGCGGAATCAGCATTCCCTTTCCATTTTTAGGGAGATCGTCAGCGTACGAATACAGCTTAACTGATGATTCAGATTTATCAGGCATATCACCATCATACCGCATCAATTACCAAAAAAAGTCGCTAGCACACAGTTCTTTACTCTGCGTCTTCGAGTGCTTCTCTGGTGTAAATATTTGATGGCGCCCAGATCATCCAGTTTTTTACGCCCGCATCGTAGCTAGCTTGAATCTGCGCCCGAACATCAGCAGCATCATAGTCTCCCCCGTAGTCAAAATCTTGAATCCAAGTACGGAAGCGGTCACCAGTATATACAGGCTTACTGTATAGCGCCGGAGTCGAAGTTCCGATTCTCTCATGCAAAAATCCTTGCATCGGAGTGGTGCTGGAAAGCATCCGGTCAACACCTGTTTTCATGGCGTGGTACACCACTTTATATGGATAATCATTCGGGTCTCCTAATCCTAAAAAATTCTTGGGGTAATGCGAGGGATACACCATTGGGGCAACAAAATCAAAATATGGCGCCGCCCGGTCTTGCACTTGCCCAATCGAGAGGTCGTCGAAATTGGTGGTAGTCATTCCAAACAGGTCAACCGATGTCCAAGGAGTACTGGAGGCACGACCAGTGCCGTCATGACGCACCGCCGTAAACTTTTCTTCATCATTGAGCTTCTCATTCAAATACTTAAAGAATGCTTCAAGATTAGCTTGACGGTCCATTCCGTATTGTCCCGCCACACTTTGTGGGTAGTAGGTGTCAGTCATGTTGCCATCGGATGGATAGCGAACATAATCAAAGTTGAGTTCATCAAATCCAATGTTGTACGAATCAACTACAAGTTCAATAATATGATCCCAGTATGGCTTGGCAGCGATATCAATAAACGAGAGCCCTTTATGGTCTTTCCAAACCGTCACTTGGTCACTCCTTTGCACCGCAAGCTCAGGATGTTTTGGTGCATAAAAAGGATCTTGAAAGACCGTGATTCGTCCAATGACAAAAATACCATGGTCATGCAGTAATTCGATAAGCTGTGGCATGTCTTTGGTTCCACAGCGTGCTTCGAGCCAAGCCGATCGCCACGATTCACTTTGTGCGGGAAAGGAAATAGTGCCCGAATAATCCTTGATATCAATTATGACGGCATTCAGTTCCGTCTCGCGGATAAGATCAATCAAATTACTTCTGAATGACGGCGTACCGGCGACACAGGAGGTCATGTAAATTGCCTTCACCTGCTCAGGTAGTGGTACGTGTGTTACCACTAACCGATTATCAACGGGTACAGGTACCTCTACTGTTTCCGATTGTGGGGCATAGACCTTCCCCACCATTGCTTCGGCAACAGTATCTGAAGAGACCTCAAACGTTGACGGTAGAAAACTTGCTATAGCAAGTATTATCGCTAGAGCAATGAGCGGTGTGCCGATTTTATGCATACTCTATTCTAACGTAGAATTGTCAAAAAGCTGCTCGGTAGTCTCGACAAATGAATCATTTCCCCGCTCACCATTGCCTCGATCAAGGTGACTCAAATAGACGTACCGACGAAGTGAGTACCCCACAAAGACTAGCAGTACTCCAATTGAAAAAATAATGTACTGCCGCCACAGTAATGGTATTCCTAAAAATGGAATGATAGTAAGTAAAATACCAAAGATAAAAACGAGAGTTTCTTTTGACATGAATGGTGCTATTTTACCTTGCCTCTACCAATACGACAAATTCGCCTTTTTGTTTGACTGGTTCGGCGTGTAGTGCAGCTAACAGTTCAGCCGCCGTCCCAATATGCAGTGTCTCGTGGAGTTTAGTAAGTTCGCGGGCAAGGTAGATTTTTGCAGTCGGAAGCGCAATCGCTAGAGACTCTAACGCTTTCATGATGCGATGTGTCGATTCTAAAAAGACCACTGGCTGCGCATGAGTCGTGAGACCTTTAAAAAAGGTCTCACGACCCTTCTTCTGCGGAGCAAATCCGAGGAAAGTGAATTGATTGCCGGTAATACCAGCGAGTGAAACTGCGGCGATGACCGATGATGGACCAGGGATGACCTCGAGTTGCGCGCCCGCTTCGCGGGCGCGCTCCACAAGGAGGACTCCCGGGTCACTCACCCCAGGAGTACCAGCATCACTTACCAGTGCAAGGTTTTTGCCTGAACGTAAATCTTCAATAATACTGTCATGTACCTGCCCACTGGCGTGAGCATCGTAGCGACGCAGTTTCGCTTTAATGCCATACTTTGCCAAAAGTTTTCCCGTCACCCGAGTATCTTCACAGAGTACCTGATCCACCTCACCTAGTATCCGTACCGCTCGATAGGTGATGTCCTCGAGGTTACCAATCGGTGTAGCCACTATATACAACGTTCCATATTCCATAATACCGCTAGACTACCACCAGAACGTCGATTGCAAAAGGGAGAAATGAAAGGAAAGAATATTCACACGCAATGATAAATTGACAGATACCAAATGTAATTGTACTGTTGCGATAGTTCTTTTCAACTCGGAGGTTTACCATGCACGACCATACACTCCAGTATTGGTTTCTTGTCATTCCCTTTGGGTTTGGCTTGGCAATTGATCTGTTTATTGCGACGCTTAGTCGTTTCAGAGATGAGCACCTTACTACCCTCAATTGGGCTGGCGCACTCGGACTCACTCACAGCCTTGGTCCAGTAATAAGCTTTATGTTGTTCTGGACGATTGGTAAATCGTATCCCTCTTTGCAAAACTGGTTAGGATTACTTGGTGCATTACTTATCTTCCTCGTCGTCTATGAAATAGTACACGAAGAGATGGGTAAGCATCCAACAGTCAGCATCTCTAGTGCACTCAGTCACCTACTTCCCACCAGCAAACGATCTGCCCGACATTTTGTCATTGTCATGTCGGTGAGTTGGGACGCACTCCTTTGTGCCCCTGCTCTCATTCCTTTGGCAGAAAGTGGGGACTGGAACACAGTGCAGCTTGGCGGCGCCTTTTTGGTTTTTGGATTAATGGCTGGAGTAACTGCCTACACTACCCTCAAGGTAGCCAGTCAGTGGCGAACGCAACATTTTTCAAACATTTCTAAACTGGTGCACTACAAGCTCGCTGGTTCATTCTTTGCACTTTCAGTGATTAGTGGATTTGGTGTCATGGCATTTGGTACCGCGCTAGGTAAAGAGTTCAATCTCTTATCTTCGCTTATGGTAAGCACTTCGTTCATGGCGTTCATTTTCCTACTTAACCAAGAGACGTTACGACAGCAAGCTCTGCTTGAAGCGACAGAAGCAATCAATGGCACTGTTGATTAAATAGTGCAATCATCAAAACAGCCGATTCACCTCGGCTGTTCTTATTTCACTAATTCAGAAGCTAGTGCAGAGACGTCCCCTGCACCCATTACCACTAATACGTCTTGGTCAGTAAGCACTTGTCTGAAGTATTCTTCCGCTACTGGGACACTTTCTATAAATCGTGCTTCGCGACAAAATTCTAATGCTTTCACGGAGAGCTCTCGACTCGATACCCCACTTTCATTTTGTTCACGAGCGGCATAAATAGGTAAAAGTACGACCGCATCGGCTAGACCAAATGCCTTTGCAAAATCGGTAAAAAGCGTTTTGGTACGGGTAAAGGTGTGTGGTTGAAAGGCGATGATAAGTTTACGATCTGGGTACAGTTCTCGGGCCGCATCGATGGTGGCGCGAATCTCTGTTGGATGGTGTGCATAATCATCATAGACGAGCGCACCATTGCACTCTCCTTTGTATTCAAAGCGACGCCACGTACCCGAAAAATTTCCCAACGACTCCTTTGCCTCTTTTAGGTCTAGTCGTTCACGCTTGGCTACAGCAAGTGCTGCAGCAGCATTAAAACGATTATGCATTCCCGGTTGTTTCATTGGTTGTTGTACATCGATGAGATCAAGATAGTTGAACACTGGAACAGTAAGCCCAGCGACAACTGGTACGATATTTTTATCAGTTGTATTGGTAATTACCATTCCACCTTCATTGACTTGCTCTGCCAAAGTACGAAATGCCGATTGTACATCTTTAAGGTCTTTATAGTAATCGACGTGCTCGAATTCAATATTGGTAATCACCAAAATATCCGGGCGCAAACTAAGAAAATCTCGCTTATATTCACACGCTTCAACAATGGCGTATTTGGTCTTACCTGCACGGTAATTACTTTTTGTTTTAGCACGGAGCGAACCAATAATTGCGGTTGGGTCTTTTTCGGCTTGTTCAAAAATATCTGTAATCATTGCCGTGGTTGTCGTCTTGCCATGCGTACCAGCAACGGCGATGAGATAGTACGGATTCATCGCGAGACCCAGCGCTTCAAAATAGTTCATCATCGGCACATCCAACTTCTTTGCAGCAACCATCTCTTCATGCTCCTTGCCCATCGCTTCGGTATACACGATAAGTTCTATATCTTTAGTAATGTTACTAGCAACCTGTTCACCAAATATTTGAATTCCTTCACTGTGCAGCGTCTTTGTCAGTGTCGAAAGCGTACGATCAGACCCACTCACCTGCTTTTTTTCAGTCATAAAATGGCGCGCTAACGCCGACATACCGATACCACCGATACCAATGAAATGAATCCGAGAAATAGTGTTGATGTCGATTTTTTCCATACTGCGAGATAAGAATATCTCATAATACCATGAAAAAGAATCCTTGAAATAAGTCAATCAATTAACTAGTTTTTTAAACTTAAGGAAGAACAAAATATACTATTGGTTTAAAAAAAAAAATAAAATTACTCTTCCTCAACTTGATTCAAACACTGTATAAACTGGTCATTACGTTCGTACTCATTTTTGAAAAGACCAAATGAAGCAAACCCAGGGCTGAAGAGGAGGATGTCGCCAGACTTGCCGTAGGCAAGCCCAACTTTTACTGCTTCTTCCATGGTCTCATACACTTTTGCTCTAAGGGTACCTTTAATGCTGTCAGTACCAGTTCCTGGAAGCAACACCACTTGCTTACAGTATTTTGGTATTTCGGTAAGGAGTTCTGCAGAATCGATACCTTTAAACGCCCCGCCAGCAATGAGGATGACATTTTTATCGTCGATAGAACCGACGGCACGTAGCCCTTGTATCGTTGCTTGTGGAGTCGTCGCATTATTGTCGTTATATATCTTTATTCCATCTCGTTCACCAAGATATTCAAGTCGCCCTGGTACTCCCGGGAAGCTGGCGAGTCCGACAAAAATCTCTTCTTCCGTGACACTGAGCGCCAGTAAAGCTTCGTACGCCAAGGCAGCATTGAGTCGATTATGCTCACCTGGCATCGCCAGTAGTGAATCTTCAGGAATCACCGATGCGTCCGCCAGTATCACTTCTTGTCCGATACTTACCCCGGTCAACTGCTTTGCCTGCTCAAACACTTCTGGAGTAGTGATAAATACGCCGCTCTCATCTTGGTAACGAAAAATATTTGCTTTATCTGCAAAATATTGTTGCATCGCTTCTTCCTTACTCTTTCCACCAGCCTGGTAGTAGTTAAGATGGTCTTCCATGAAATTAGTGAACACTGCCACTTGCGGAGATAGTTTCGCCCAACCAAACCCTTGTAGTTGCCACGAATCAAGTTCCATCACGCAAAGCGAATCTTCTCGTACTTCTTTCAAGAGCTGCAGATTTGATACTCCACGCACATTACCACCAAGCAAAATCTTTTCGCCCGTCACCTCAGAAAGTACGTGGTGAATCATATGGGTCACAGTACTCTTACCACGAGTGCCAGTGACACCAATAATCGGTACCTTAGAAAGTTCTGCAAACCAAGCCGCCGATTGTTTTAGCGGAATGCCCGCTTCACGAGCGTGCTCTAAATATACCGAGTGCATGGGAACGCCAGCCGCCACTAAAATATAATCGCGTCCTCTGAAATCTTCTACTCGGTGTTCTCCAAGTACAAAAGTGATATTCTCAAATTGCTGCAACTGTTTAACTGAGTCGTGTAGATCTACTTCATTTTTAAGATCCGTTACGACCACTTCAGCACCCATCTCTGCCAGATAAGCAGCATCTCCTATCCCCCGTCCGAGCAATCCTAGCCCCATGACGGTCACCTTTTTGTCCGCAAATATTTCTTTCAAATCCATAGTATTTTAATGATAGAGGAATTTTATAAAAAAGCTACCCTGCCCCATAACTAGGCAATTCAAAATCTGGACCAAAAAGTCTGCTATCCTTTCTTTATAACTTTATCTCTATGAAAACTACTAGTAGCGATCGAACCCTAGAATCATTTAAAATCTTTCCCATCATCGCCTGGATTATTACCATCGGGTTTGCCGTTTTCGTATACAATATTGCCCTCGAATTAAAAGCAGTAGCAGCAGACCTAGAAAAGCAAACCCAATTCCTCCAGGAGCGAGCATCAATGTCACCACAAGAGATCGAAAATTTTGAAGCTGAGAAGCCGGTACGTTAAATTACTGCTAGAAGTTATCTGATGAATAAAAATCTTTGCGTTGCTACAAAGATTTTATTCTGGTATATGCCACCGGTGCAGAACACCTGAAAGCACTCATGCCGTAAATACAGAAGTCCCGTCCTGTGTCCGCGCTCTAGGATTCGAACCTAGGGCCTTTCGAGTATCAGTCGAATGCTCTAGCCAACTGAGCTAAGCGCGGACACAAGACGGGACAAACTGTTCCGTACTATTTAATGGTCAGCACTATAGCAGATTTATCAAAGATGTGAAAGGGGTTTGCTACTCACTTTTCTGCAATTGCACGCCAGTAATCATTGTGCTATGTTTTTAAGTGGACCAACCACAAAAAGGAGTATAGTTCATGTCTTATTGGATAGAATCCATAGCAAAAAACAGTGGCACCAGTCGTGAACCAGAAGGTACCCCTCGTGAACCATTAAGTAACGAGCAACGTGCCACCATCGGCAAACGCCTGCAACGCAAGCACCAAGAAAGGATCAAAAAACAACAGAACAAAATCAAATTCAAAACAACCGCCACACTCTAAACAACAACCGCCGATGCACAATGCGCATCGGCTTTTTCTTATCTATAAAAAACCAACCAGATATAATCTGGTTGGTTATAATGTAAGGCGTTACTTTTTGTCGCGCATACGCTCTATCTTATGGTACGTCAATCCAGGGGCGACGTATGCCACTTCATAGACTCGTGGTTTGCGCTGACAGTTGCGCAGACCATCTCTATCTTCAATAGCAACGCATCTACGAGACAAGGCATCTTGATATACCACTGGCGTATCAAGCGCGGTGCCCAAAGAAAAAGAAAATGCAGCGAATGCTGCGGCGAATAAGAACAAACCAAAAACTCGAGAACTCATTAGACTCTCCAAATTGTTGAACCTTGATTATTATAATACACACTAAATAAATGTCAATACACAGTGTCTTATGCTACTTTTTTTATGGTGCGCTATACTACACGTATGAATAAAGTAATTTTCTTTTCGGCGGGCCTCTTATGCTTCCCTTTTATTATGCATGCACAAAGTCTTCAGAGTATGATTCCGAACGTCCTTACTTTTTTGAGTAGCGTCGTCGTTCCTTTTCTGATTGGAATTGCCTTTTTATTTTTCGTTGCTAATGTCATACGCTATTTTGTAATTGAAAGCACTGCCGAGGACGGGCGTAAAAAAGCGAAAGCGCTTGCGATTTATGGTGTCGCAGCATTTGTGATTATTGTTATCTTCTGGGGAGTCGTGAATATGCTCGTTAGTAGCACTGGTCTTGACGGAGTAACACAGCCAAAGCAGGATTACGTGAACAAGATGGGAGGGTAAGTAGATACAGAAAAACGGCGGGTCCTTTGGACCCGCCGTTTTTCTGTATTATTGAAATTTCATAACCACAGCGACTTGCACACTCTTTTGTCTTATCCTTTGGACTTGGTCTTTCCCAAGAGTCTAATACCATTTCAGAGAACTGAGTATTATGTCTCGTTAGATGCTCAATTGAGGCACCTAACATCGACCAATTAGTCGTCATATGTGAAACTGTTACCAGTCCACGACAACGTATCCAATTGGAATTAATCCACGACCAGCTTCCGCTAGCCGTGCCTTGTTACGACTTAGTCCTTGTTATCGAATTTACCGTAGTTCGCCGCAAGGGCGACCTTCGGGCACTTCCGACTCCCCTGACTTGACGGGCGGTGAGTACAAGGCTCGGGAACGTATTCACCGTGACGTGCTGATTCACGATTACTAGCGATTCCAGCTTCATGTGGGCGAGTTGCAGCCCACAATCCGAACTGAGGATAGTTTTATTAGGATTTGCTCCACATTACTGTATTGCGTCCCGTTGTACTACCCATTGTATCACGAGTGCAGCCCAAGGCATCTAGGGACATGCTGACCTGGCGTCATCCTCACCTTCCTCTCCCGTGAGGGAGCAGTCTCGCCTGACACTTGTAACAGGCAACGAGGGTTGCGTTCGTTTCCCCACTTAAGGGAACAGCTCAAGCCACGAACTGACGACGGCCATGCATCACCTGTCATACACCCTCGAAGGCTACTCCGCTTTCACGGAGTATGCAGTATGATTTCTAGCCTTGGTAAGGTTTTTCGCTTATCGACGAATTAAGCCTCATGATCCACCGCTTGTGCGAGCCCCCGTCTATTCCTTTGAGTTTTAAGCTTGCGCTCGTACTACCCAGGCGGTCTGTTTAACGTGTTAACTTCGCCTCGGAGGGGGTCGATTCCCCCCAAAGCCAACAGACAGCGTTTAGGGCATGGACTACTCGGGTATCTAATCCGATTCGCTACCCATGCTTTCGTGCCTCAGCGTCAAGAAAGTACCAGTGAACTGCCTTCGCATTTGGTATTCCCCTCGATATCAACGGATTTCACCCCTACACCGAGAGTTCTGTTCACCTCTTACTTCTTCTAGCATGACCGTTTCAAATGCGATTCTGGGGTTAAGCCCCAGGATTTAACACCTGACTAATCACGCCGCCTACGCACCCTTTACGCCCAGTGAATCCGGATAATGCTTGGGGCCTCTGTATTACCGCTCCTGCTGGCACAGAGTTGGGAGCCCCTTATTCATGAGGTAACATCAATATACTTTCTCCCTCATAAAAGGTGTTTACGTCCCTAAGGACTTCATCCACCACGCGGCGTCGCTCCGTCAGACTTTCGTCCATTGCGGAAGATTCTCGACTGCAGCCTCCCGTAGGAGTATGGAC
>Ga0100403_1000370_pt1 | contig 43575 bp, 61 predicted proteins | sample CryGeymet201501t_FD_83663 | JGI IMG/M metagenome (GOLD analysis project Ga0100403, IMG submission 83663) | Groundwater microbial communities from Crystal Geyser aquifers in Utah, USA - Crystal Geyser metaG 2015-01t | ecosystem: Environmental > Aquatic > Deep subsurface > Groundwater | place...
GCAAAATAAGCCTGCTTTATGAGATTCCGGTTGAGGGTTAGAGCGTCATGAATCACAAACACTATTTATTGCCGTTTTCTATCATCTTGCTTTTGGTTTCCTGCTCAAAGGTTAAACCCTTGCCCCCGGCCCCCGAGCCGCCCCCAATAGTCATACAGCCTATTCCCGAGCCCGAACCGTTGCCCCCTTTAGAGCAATTCCCAATCAAGGAAGTCGGTTGGCTTCCCGAGTATGAGCGCGAAATCAAAAAAGCCGTGCTTGAACTCGATGAGCTTTTGGAATTCTCGCAAGCCGACATGAAAAGCTTTTGCCCGGCATGGAGCCAGTTCAACCAAGACGAACGCCTTCAATTCTATGCTGATTTATTTTATTCAATGGCCGCTAAAGAAAGTGGTTATAGAATTCGCGCTTGGTTCACCGAGAATCAAGGAACAGATAGCGTAACCAAACATCAAGTCAGGTCCGAAGGGCTTTTGCAACTAAGTTATCAAGACCCCGTGAACTATCAGTCATACTTGAAAACGCGTGACCCCGTTTTAGGTGCTAAAGTTTGGAACTTTTGCCCTTTTGATTTTGCAAAAGACAAAGCGCATTTTTTAGCTGATATCAAAGCGGGCAAGACCTCAAGCGAGCGCCCGCGCACCATACAAGACCCGTATATAAACTTGCGTTGCGGGGTTTTCATTGCGGCTTTTGTGACTAAGCATTCAAGGCCCGTTGCAAGCGCTCAATATGACTTTAGGGACGCCATGGGCGCATATTGGTCAGTCATGCGTTATGGGACAAGCCCCGCTTATAAGGGCGTCAGACAAGCTTTCGTGAAGCGTCAACCAAGGTGCAACGTGCCGTGATAAGTGTCACTAGTAACACGTTTTTGTTTTGTGTTACTAGTAACACAAAGGCTTAATAAAGGTTAGCAATGAGTGCAAATAGTCAGTTTGAAGTTTGGATGAGCCATAACGGAAACCTTTTTGTTGTGAGTTGGGACGCCGAAGTTAAAGAATGGATTTTTGAAGTTAGTCTTGACTCTTTTCCTATGCCCACAAGTCGGCGTCTTATTGAAAATCACCCAAACGGATTTGAAAATTTAGGGCCGCTATAAAAATAAAATGATTTATGACAAAGAAGACGAAGACCAAGAAATTGCAATCCTCAAGCTTGAAAAAGAGCGCGCAGGGAAAGAATTCTATGGCAAAAAAGAAGAAAATTGGCGGCGCATTGATTTGTTTAGAAAGTTCTATCGATTGTCTCGAAAGAGTAACACTCGCGTTAGGGTACAATGCTTTGAACCTCGACTCTTTGAAGGCGACGCAGACGGCACCGACGCCGGTCCTGCTTATCAATCCCTTGCTGAGCAACTTGCTAGAGAGAACTCAATTGATTCAAGAAACCTTGAGGGAGTTAGAGGCGACATTGACAAAATCTTATCAGGGTTAAGCAGTCTTAACCGATGCGTTTTTATTTTAAAGAATCTATGGGAATTCACAAATGATGAAATTGGATATTGTTTCGGAGTTACGGAAAGCCGGATTAGTCAAAGGCTCAAAAGCATACAAGAAACAATATATGAAACTCTATCACAAGCAAGTGACCCGAAGTTGTCCCAAGAAACTGGAAGCTTTGAGAAAAGCCAATCGCAAACGGATGCGCGAGAAAAGAAAGAGTGCGGCTTTTCGCGCCCAAGAAAAAGCAGCGTGGGCACTCTATTCGAAAGCAAAGGGGCGGGCTTGGAACTCCAAGCGCATCAAGGCTTGGCGTCTTGCCAATCCTTCCAAATGGAAAGCTTTGATGCAGCGAGCTTCTAAAAAAGGGCTCCATAGAAGGTTTTATGCTAAAAACAGGGATAGGGTTTTAAGGGAGAAAAAAGAACATGCAAAAACAAAAAGACGCGAGCAACCAACTTTCGGATTGCGCAAAGCCATCGGCGAAGCCCGTGGTAATGGAAACCTCATCGAACTTAAATCTCGACTTGAGCAAGCGATTGCTAAATCTATTTGATAGCGTCACTCAAGGGCCAATGGATATCGCAAAAGTTAGTGCCGCTTGCAATTGCGCAAGTGAGATTCACAAACTGCTTCGACTTAATTTCGACATGAAACGCCATGGCCTATAACGGGCAACGCGAAGTTATGTTCCAAAAAATGACCCGACAAAATGGGTCGGTGCAACATTATGCTTTTGTGAAAGTTGAAAACGTAATTTATTTCGCTAAAGTCCCCGAATTATACGCGGTTCTTAAAGATGAACAAAGAGCCTATGAATTGATTCTGAAAGCGTATGGCGTGAGAACCAATGATGCAAAATATTAAACTTATTTATCGCCGAATTTTCTTTTGGGTTGCCTCAACCAAGGTGTGGCAATTTGTTTTGACTTGGGTCATTCCTGCAATCCGATTTGGAAAAATGTCGTTCCCCTTTGAAGTCTATGACGCCTTGGTTGGTTCAATCAAAATAGGCGACACTCTTTTAGTCCGCGACCCGCAAAAGTTTTCCCATATTATTATTGGCGGCGAATATTCTCATGCAGGAATTTGCACCGAGATTTTAGCTAGCGGGACACCGATTATTGCGGAAATGGGGCACGCCGGTTTTCAGGAAGTAAACTTGCTAAAGTTTCTAGGTTATAGCCGTAAAATTGTTTCGATTCGACCCATTAACCAAAGCGCGCCCCAGAAAAACCCCTCTATGGTTGGCGTTGCCCAAAGCAATTATGGGCAAGCCATGGCCAATTGGGCGCGCCATATAGGCCTTTCCTCAAAAGGCTATGATTTTAGCTTTGCCTTTGGCGAGAAAGCGCTTTATTGCTCGGAGCTTTGTTATCTTGCCGACTATGAGAAAAGATATCAAGCCAACCTTCAAGATTTGGCCGGGCTCGGGCACGAATACATAAGCCCGGACGGGTTGTTTAAAGCAAAAGGCGCGCTCCGTGTTTTCGAATGGAACGCTAGCAAAAGGCTATGCTTTACAACTAGAAGGATAGTTCAATGAGTAAAAACAAAATCTCAATCGAAGTCAAAATGCTCAACCTCAATCGTGAACTCACCGAAAAAGAGCACGCAACACTCATGGGCTTGCTTTTGGCTTTCATTCAAAACTTGCCCGAAGCTCAAGAGCCGGATAAAAAACTAAACTAAATGGAGCTTTTTCCCTATCAGCTTGAAGGCGTTAACTTTCTAACAAAAAGAAAAAGAGCACTTCTAGCCGATGATATGGGGCTCGGGAAAACTCCGCAGGCCATATGCGCCGCCAAAGAGTTGGGCTTAAAGAAAATCACGGTTGTTTGCCCAAGTGTCGCCAAATACAATTGGCAAAAAGAGTTTAAACGCTTTGCAGGATTGCCCGCATTTGTCTATGAGACAAAAGAAGCCGCCCCCGCTTGTGATATCGTCATTGCAAGTTTTGATGCGGTTAGGCTTTATCCTGAGCGCTTTAGTCGCGATTTGGATTTGCTGATAATAGATGAGGGACACTTTTTAAAAAGCCCTTTAGCGAAAAGAACTCAATGCGTCTTGGGGAAAAATGGGTTGCTTCATAAATCACGTTACACTTGGGCGCTCACGGGAACGCCTGCGCCCAATCATGCGGGCGAGCTTTGGATTTGGCTTTTTTGTTTTGGTTACACAAAACTTAGTTACACCCAGTTTATTGGGCGCTATTGTCGCACGATTAACCATGGGCCAAGGCTTGGGAACCGCGTTCAAATCATGGGCTCAAATACCGCCACAACGCCCGAGCTAAAAGAGATTCTAAAAAAGTTTTCTTTGAGGCGACTTAAAAGCGAAGTGCTCGACTTGCCGCCGGTGTCGTATAATATTTTCTATGTCAAAGACGATAAGAATTTCAAGCCGCCGCCCGAGCTTAAAGAAAAATTAGAAAAAGAACTTGCCCGCCTTGAAGAGCTAACAGGTTTCTCCGTGGGTCAAGAGCTAAGCGACGATAAACTTTTGAACGTGCTTCACATGATGAGCCAAAGCGTTAGTTCCCTGCGGCGCTATCACGCGCTCAAGAAAGTCGCCCCGGCAATCGAGTTGATTTCAAACGAACTAAGAGAAAAACAATACGAGAAAATTTTAATTTTTGGAATTCATTCCGACGTGCTCGCTATGGTTTACGAAGGCTTGAAAGAATTCGGCGCATGTCTTGTCACCGGCGCAACCCCTTCAAGCGAGCGTTTTGCTCTTCAAGAAAAATTTCAAAACGATAAAAATTTGCGAGTTTTCATAGGGAATATTCAAGCCGCAGGAACCAACTTGACACTCACGGCATCCAGTGAAGTCGTTTTTATTGAGCAAGATTGGGTTCCGGGGAACAACAAACAAGCAAGCGATAGAAGCAATCGTTACGGACAAACGCGGCGAGTTAACGTCAGGAATTTATGCATTTCAGATTCGATTGATGAAAAAATTGTCGAAGCTTTAACGCGCAAGCTCCGCGAAATCTCAACTTTTATCTCAGCCGCTCTTTACTTTTTTAAGCCCCAATCATATTTTCGAATAACTCAAAAAGCCGAAAGTTATTTTGCTTTCGTTGAGGAAAGGATTGGTCATCAATGACAAAAAAGAAAATTGTAAAAAAGAAAACTGCGCACGCTCGCCCATTGACAAAAAAGAAAGCGGGGAAGGTAACACCAAAGAAAGCCGCCCCAAAAAAGTTGCCCTCAAAAGAATCGAGTGCAAAACCTGCAAGCTCAAAAGCTCCAAAAGAAAAAAGCTTAAAACCAGTTTTTTCGACTCTTAAAGTTTTGACTTCCGAAACGCCATTGTTTGTCTCTGAGATTCACGCAAAACTAGATAAGATTCTTGAGCTTCTTAAAAACCAAACGGCAACCCCCAAAACAAAAAAAGCAATCAAAGAAGAAAAACCCGCGCCTATTGAAGAGCCCAATCTTTTCAATGAAGAAAATCAAAGCGCGCCCTCGCTCACTCATGAGGATTTAACCCAAGCGCTTCAAAAAGTTGTGACACTTAGGGGCCTTGATTCAGGCAAGCAATGCTTGGCGTCTTTCAACGCAAAAAAGATTTCCGACATCAAAGAAAAATACTTTGAGGATTTCGTTGACCTTTGCGAAGTCACCGTGCGCGAGGATGAGCGTTCTTTATCAGCGCCCGACTCGGGCGATGAATTCGGCGGGTTGTTTTAATTTATGAGTGGGCCCGCTCACTCGCGCATAGGCGCAAGCTCGCGCCATAGATGGGCGCGATGTCCCGGCTCGGTGAAATTAAGCGAAGGCATTGAAAGCATTTCGGGCGAGGCGGCCCGCGAGGGAACCGCCGCCCATGAATTAGCAGGGAATGTTTTAGAGCGCTCAATTTCCCGCTCTAAACCATGGTTGGATGAGCTAAACGACACGGTTAAAGCTGTTAGCATTTATCTCGAATACGTCTCAAAGTTAACCAAGGGTAAAGTCTTGGGCGAGGACGCTTTTATTGAGCAACGACTTGATATGAGCGATTTAAGTGCCGAGCTTTTTGGAACCGCTGATTGCGCGGTTATCTGCGGCGATACTCTTCACGTTGTTGACTATAAGCACGGGGCGGGGATTGTTGTTGAGGCCAAAGACAACATGCAACTTGAATATTATGCGCTTGGAGTGCTTCACAAATTAAAGCGCCCTTTTGCTAAAGTTCAAATGACAATCGTGCAACCGCGAGCCTATCACCCGGACGGGCCTATCAGGCATTGGGTTGTTCCAAGCGTTCATTTCATCGATGCCGAAGCGCAAATTGTTGCCGAAGCCGAAGCAACGCGCCAAAAGAAGGCCCCGCTTATCGCCGGAACTCATTGCACCTTTTGCGTGGCCAAAAAGATTTGTTCCGAATTCGATGGGTCGCAAGTGAAAAAAGCTCAAGCCGAGTTTAGACATTATAAAGACCCGGCACTAGAATTTGAGGCGGTTGTGAAATGACCCCTCTAAAGTTACCTTTTTGTTTTGCACCAAACGGAGACGACCAATCGCCTTTGGAACGCAAAATTAAAACGGTTGGCCCCCGTTATCGGGCCGTTTACTTCAAAATAGGGGGCAACCATGGAAAGCCAAAAACCGGCAATCAACGAACTCAATCACACTAATTGCGAAAAATTTGAAATCAAGGGCGAGCATACTGGCTCGACTTATGAGCTAAGAATTTCAAAAAGCGAAACCGATTTTGATTTGTATATCATTGCAAGCGATGTCGCGGATTGCTTTGTAAGAATAAAAAAGGAAGCCGCAGTTTCCGAAGTGCATAGCATTTTGCAAAAAGTGCTTAACACCCTTTAGGGCGGGAATTGTTTTCAACAAAAAGTAGAAACTAGAAAGAAGGAAAAAAAAATGGCAAGTAAAATTAAAACCCGAATAATGACCCCGGCTTTTAGAGTCGCTTTCCCAAGCGTCTTTAAAACCAAACACAACGATTTGAGCGGGGCCGATGAATACTCATTGGTTGCTCTTTTCCCAAAGGATGCCGACCTAAGTGAAATCAAGAAATTGATTGTCGCCGTGGCAACGGAAAAATTTGGGCCGCGTGAAAAATGGCCCAAGAAAATGAATATTCCTTTGCGTAACCAAGCCGACCGAGCCAATGAGGAAGGCAAGCTTCCCGACGGTTATGTTGCGGGCGCTTATTATTTGAACTTAAAATCAAAAGATAAGCCCGGCGTTGTTGACCAAAGCGTTGCCCCCATAATTGACCAAAGCGAGTTTTACGGCGGTTGTTGGGCCAAGGCGTCAATCAACTGTTACGCTTATTCTAAAATGGGCAATAGCGGCGTCGCCTTTGGTTTAGGAAACGTCCAAAAGATTAAAGACGATAAGCCCTTTGGAAATCGCAAGCGCGCCGAAGAAGAGTTTAGCGCCGTTGAAACCTCTAATGAGGATTCGGCAAGTGATGCTTCCGGCGATTCAACCGATGATTTGTTTGGTTGAGTTGTAAAAAAATACAACTTAACCGTTTTAAGCGGGAGCTTTTCTTAAAAGAAAAGCGCACTAAATCGGCCCCCTAACCGAGCGCGGCCATAGAGGGAAGTTCCCGCTTATTTTTTATCTTAAAAAGGATTGGCACTTTGAAGGCAAAAAATACCATACACGTTGACTTTGAATCTAGAAGCATCGTTGATTTAAAAAAGACCGGCGCGCACGTCTATGCAAAACACCCGACAACCGATGCGCTTTGCATGGCCTATGCTGTTAACGACTCAAAAGTTTTTCTTTGGAAATTGGGCGAGCCCTTTCCTAAAGTTCTAGGCGAAGCCCTAAAACGTGAAGACACAATTTTTGCCGCTCACAATGCGGCGTTTGAATTTTTAATTTGGAACGACACTTGCGCCCCCAAATATGGTTGGCCCAAGCTTCCTATCACAAAACTTGATTGCACCATGGTTCGGGCCTTTTCAATGGGGCTTCCGGGCACGCTTGAGAATGCTGCAAAAGCGGTTGGGCTTCCCGTGGAAAAAGATATGAAGGGCCATCGCATCATGCTGCAACTTTGCAAGCCGCGAAAAATGGAAGCCGACGGCTCATATTCATGGTGGGAACCAAACGACTCAACCCCCAAGCTCGACATCAAGGCAAAATATGAAGCCCTTTATAAATATTGCATCCAAGACATCATTGTTGAGCGCGAGTTAGATAAGCGCCTTTTGGGGCTCACTGAATCTGAAAAGAAACTTTGGTTTTTAGACCAAAAAATAAACTATCGCGGAATTTTTCTTGATGAGCCCGCCGCGCAAAAAGCAATCGCGGTTGTTCACACCGAGCAACGGCGCTTTAATAAACTAATAAACGAACTCACCGAAGGCGAGGTTTCAACTTGCAATTCAAATCTTGCTTTCAAAAAATGGATAGAAAACCAAGGGGTCAAATGCGAGGGCGTTTCTAAATCTATGGTTTTGGATTTGCTTGAGCATACTGATTTGCCCGACAATGTCCGAACCGCACTTTTGTTGCGTCAAGAAGCAAGCAAAAGCTCGACGGCAAAAATCAAGTCAATGATAACCTCGAAATCCGAGGATTCCCGCGTGCGCGGTTGCTTTCAATTCTATGGGGCGGCCTCAACGGGCCGTTGGTCGGGCCGCCGCGTGCAAATGCAAAACCTTAAGCGCCCTTTGATCGGTCAAGATGAAATTGATTTCATCATGGAATCAATCACGAAATCTGATTTTAGCGTTGATAGCTCAATTGATTTTCTTCATATGTTTCATGGGTCGGCAATCGACCCCATAAGCGATTGCATCCGGGCAATGCTTCGAGCGGCACCGGGAAAGAAACTAGTCGGTTGTGATTTCAGCGCAATTGAGGGCCGCGTTTTAGCGTGGCTTGCGGGCGAGGAAGCGACTCTTAGAGTTTATCGCGGCGATGGAAGAATCTATGAGCATACCGCCTCGCAAATCTATCGAAAGCCAATTGAGGACATCACAAAAGATGAGCGCATGATTGGGAAAGTTGCCAACCTTGCCCTTGGTTATCAGGGCGGCAAGGGGGCTTTCCAATCTATGGCGCGCATTTATGGCTTAAAAATGAAAGACAAACGCGCGCAAGAAATTAAAGAGCTTTGGCGGGAAAATAACCCGGCTATTGTGAGTTATTGGCATGACGTTGAGCGCGCCGCCCTAGTTGCCGTTGAAAACCCAAAACGCGTTGTGAAAGTGGGCGTCATTGGCCGTCAAATTTCCTTTGTCAAGAATGGGAGTTTCCTTTTTTGCCGCCTTCCAAGCGGGCGCGCAATTTGTTACCCCTATGCGGAAGTAAAGCCCGTTATGACTCCATGGGGCCAAGTCAAAGTAGCGGTGCGATATAAGGGAAATGTTTTCGGACAATTCGTGAATAGGGTTGCTTATGGCGGCCTCATTGTTGAGAATATAACTCAAGCCACGGCTCGCGACTTGCTCGCCGAAGCTCTAATGCGTCTTGAGCTTAGAGGATTTCCGGTTGTGATTCACGTTCACGATGAGGCAGTTTGCGAAGTGGATGTAAAACACAAAACGGCAAAAGCTGAAATTGAAAAAGCCATGAATGAGTTGCCCGCATGGGCCGAGGGGCTTCCGATTCAATCGGAAGCATGGGAAGGGATTCGATATCGCAAATGAATAAATTTGAAGTTGCAAAAAAGTTGGTCGCTCGCGGCCTATATCTTTTTCCGGTTGTTGCGCAAAGAAAAACACCGGCCATTAAAAAATACACCGAAAAAGCAACCGATGAACTAAAGAGATTAGAGCTTTGGTTCAAAAAGCAAAACAAGAATATAGGCATTGCAACTTCAAAATACGGCACTAATGAAGCGCTTTTGGCTATCGACATTGACACTAAGCCGGGCAAAAAGGGTTGGGAATCTTTCCAGAAATTAAAAGAGAAACATTCCTTCCCGAAAACGCTCACTCAAAAAACCACAACCGGCGGCTTCCATTTAATCTATAAAATTTCAAAACCCATTGCTCAAGGAACCGACGTGCTTGGCCCCGGTATTGACACGCGCTCTAGTGGCGGTTATCTAGTCGGCGCCTCAAGCGAGATTGACGGGAAATTTTACACGATGCTTGACGCGCCTATTGCCCAAGCACCGGCTTGGCTTATTGAAATGTGTTTAGCCGCTTCCAAAAGTAAAGGCCCAATCAAAACAGAATTCAAAGGCGACATCAACCAAGGGGCTGCGTTTAAACGCGCCGAAGAGTTTTTGAAAGAAGCCCCGCTTGCTATTTCGGGAAGCGGCGGCGATGAAACAACTTATAAAGTCGCCACAAAACTAAAAGATTTTGGGCTCACTCAAGACAACGCTTTCTTTGCATTAAGTGAATATTGGAATGACCGTTGCTCGCCCCCATGGGCGCCCGATGAATTAGAGCAAAAAGTTTCAAACGCATATGCCTATGGGAAAAACTCTTTTGGAGCTATCGCCCCCGAAGCTGAATTCACAAAGATTGAAAAGCAAGATGAGCCCGAAGCTCTTGACCCAATTGAGGAGCTTAACAAACGCTTTGGGTTTCTAGTCTTGGGCGGCAAATCGGTTATCCTTCAAAAACCAAAGCCAAGAATTATTGAGCCCGATTCCTTTAACCCTTTTCAGATTGAGCCCGAAGTTAAATTTATGGGAATGAGCGCTTTCTATGATTTGCTAAAACCCGAAGTTGTCTATGACAAAAAAGGTCGCCCCGAGGAAATAAGCAAGATTTGGATGTCCTCTAATCAAAAATCTAAATATGAGCGCATTGATTTTTTGCCGGGCATCGAGGCCCCCGCCGATACCTATAATTTATGGACGGGCTTTTCGTGCGAGCCTCTAAAAGATTTAAGCCTTGCAACCCCCAAGATGATTGAAGGCGTGAAGCTCTTCAAAGAGCATATGTTTGAAAACGTATGCGAGCGCAATGATGAACTTTTTGAATGGCTCTTTGGCTTCTTTGCCCATACCGTGCAAAAGCCTTGGGAAAAGCCCTTAACGGCTTTAGTTTTTAAAGGCGAAAAAGGGGTTGGCAAAAACGCGCTCATTGACCGCGTGGGGAAACTCTTTAGCCGCCACTTCACCGTGACTTCTGATAAGCGTTTTATCGTGGGCAACTTCAATGCTCATTTGAGCGAGCTTCTTATGATTGTTTTAGATGAAGCGTTTTGGAGCGGCGATAAGCAAGCCGAAGGCGTTTTAAAAAATCTTATCACGGGCCACACTCATTTGATTGAGCAAAAAGGGCGCGAGGTTTATAAGATTCGAAACTTGCTTCGCGTGGCTATTCTCGGCAATGAGGATTGGATAGTTCCTGCGACCCGCGATGAACGACGCTTTGCGGTTTTCAATGTCGGCTCAAATCGTCGCCTTGATATAAACTTCTTTTCAAAGATGCGCGAGCTAATCGACTTAAAGGGCGGCAACCAACTTTTACTAAAAGAGCTTTTGGATTTTGACTTAGACAAAGTCAACGTGCATTTGGCCCCTAGAACCGAGGGCCTGCGCGACCAAAAAATGGAATCACTAAATCAAGTCGAAATGTGGTGGTTTTCTTGCTTAAGTGCGGGCCGCATACTTGGGCACGAATTCGCTTCGCAGGAATGGCCCAAGGAAATGAGCAAGCAAGCTCTTCGCGAAGCGTGTCACGCTTTCTCGAAAGCTCGCGGAATGCGTTATGTTCCCAATCCTTGGTCGTTTGGAAAAAACTTTTCTAAACTAACACCCGATTTAAAAACGTCTCGCCTGCGCGATGATAGCCGCGCCAAAGCGTTTTCATTGCTTGAACTTGAGCCCTTAAGATCTTTTTTCGAGCAATACATTGGCCATAAAATCGATTGGGAACAAACAACCTATGACCCCGAGGCAAACGATTTTGAAAAGCCCATGGTTAAATCAACCAAGGGAACTGAGCTTCTAAATTGAATTAAAGAAGCTTGAAAACCCTTCGGTGAAAGCCGCTCGCATCAAGTCGCCTTTATAGTCGGCATAGTCGATCACAAGTTTTTCAGGAAAGTGCATTTTAATTGCGCCTTCGAAATCTTGGCCCAAGGATTTTAAATCATCCTCAACATTGTCCCAAGTGATCGCATCAATGACGTTGCCTAAAAGCTTTAGTTTCTTTTTGCTATCAAAATCAGGGTCAACGCGATTGTTGGGTTGACTCATTATAACGTGCATTTGATCTGCATAGCTCATGACGGGTTCATATAGAATAGAGCGCTTAAGCCAACCGTCGAAATGTTCGGGTTTCACCGGCTCAATTAAAATAGGAATTGTCATACTTGCAAGCACCCAATCAATCATTTGGCTAACTGAGTTTTCTTTACTTGAAACAACTAAAAGAGTTTTTGTTTTAAGATTAAAAGTTGCAACAAAAAACGGGATGCTCATTTTGGCCCCCCGAGTTTCCTTAAGCAACCATGAGCGCAAGCCATTTTGCGAAACAAAACCTTTTGCTTTTTTAAAGTTCCAAAACTTAACGAACTTATAAAATTCATCGGAGTTTTTTATTTTTTCTAAGCGGTTGATTGCTCCATAAGGGCCGAAGCAACTAGCAAGTAAACAAACAAGCGCGCCGCCGCTAATGCCTGCCATAGCTTGAGGGATTGCATCGTAACTTTCCTCTAAAGCGGCAAGCCTTCCGAGCCCCCATATACTTCGAGCACCGCCGCCTTGAATTATAGTTGTGTATTTCATAACTTCTAGCTTAGCTTAATTGAATGACTTCGGCTTGGCCGTCTTGATCGATTTCAAGTTTTTCGTGAAGCGCGTCTTGAATAGCGTCAAAAATCCAATCATTAGCTGCGCCAAAAAATTGAATCTTATGGGCTTTATGAACGCGAGATAAACACTCAACTAAAACGTCAATCATTAGGTCAACTTTTGACCATGAACTTGAGCCAAAGGTTTCGAAATCAATGAACTTTTCGAGGGCGTTAAGATAGTAGTTTGCAAGGTCGTTAACCAGCTCATCGCGCTCAGCTTTGTCATTTGATGCATCCATTCTAAATTTAGTTTGCCCTAGTTCGATCAATTGCAAAACATAAAAATAGTTGTGAAACTAAATAAGGGGCCTGCTTTATTGACCGCTTTAAAAAATAACAAGTTAAATCGTGACATCGTGATTGCAATTCCAGATTTGCATGCGCCCTATCACCACAATGATGCACTAGATTTTTTAAACGACACTAGAAAGGAATTCAAACCGACAAAGATTGTATGTCTTGGCGATGAGGCGGACTTTCATTCTCTAAGTTTTCATGATAAAGAACCGGGCCTTTATTGCGCGGGTCGAGAATATGATGAGGCGAAGCGTTTCTTAAAAAATCTCTATAAACTTTTTCCTAAAGCTCAGTGTTGTATTTCCAACCATACTGCACGGCCCTATCGCGTTGCTCATAAAGCAGGCCTTCCTTCTAACATGATTCTAGACTATCGAAAACTTTTCGAAGCCCCTCGCACTTGGCAATGGGCTTATAGAATTGTGATCGACAACGTTGTATATGAACATGGCGACCCCGGAAGCGGGCGCAACGCTGCTTATAAAGCGATGCTTGAAAATAGAATGTCAACGGTCATTGGGCATGTCCATGGTTGGGCGGGCGTGCAATATTCAAAGAGCCCATTCAACCAAACATTTTGGATGAACGCCGGTTGCTTGATTGACCCCGAGTCACTTGCTTTTGCATATGGAAATAAATACCGCAACAAAGCCACACTCGGTTGTGGCATCATAATTGAAGGCGAAAGCGCCTATTTTGTGAGGATGCCGCAATGAAAAAACATCGACCTAAGAAATTAGAAATAGTTTTATTCCGTGACCATGCCTCGGGAACCAAAGAGCCGCTTGTTTGTTTTGCTTGCGGCTTTTTGGTTGCCGACACTGAAAAACATTTGTCATATACGTGGTGGCATACAGAGGGCCTCTCAAGCCTAGATGAGATAGAAGCCAATCAAGAACATTTCACAATTGTCAAATCCGCAATAATTCGCCGCTTTGGCTTTGCGTTGCCCAAAGGACTTGTTAAACTGATTGATAAATTCTTATGAGATTTTTGGGGAATATGGAACATTTTTTGAGTCGTTATAAAGAAACCGTCACTGCGGTTTTTACCGTTGTCATGGCCCTTGTGGTGCCGACAATGTATTGGGTTGGGAGTCAGGAACAAAAAAATAAAGAATTCTCTTCGCGTTTCTTTTCTTTCGAGAAAAGGCAAGACACCTTCGAAACTAACTATCGCGAAGATTCTATAAGTAAGCAAGTCATGCTCCGAGAAATTCACACCGATATCCGAAAAATGGATAGAGAATTAGGCGAAATGAAAGCCCTAATAGAGCGCCGCTATCGTTAACCAAATTTAGTCAAAAACAAGTTACTTATTCAGCTCTTTCAGCTTTGCTCGAAGTTCAGGCATACTCATTGAAAGCGCACCGCCGGGGTCATTTTTTCGGCCCGGCGAAATCTCATCATGCCCGACAACCCATTCAACATCGAACTCGGGGTTAGTGTTCATTTGCCAAAGAATGAAATTCAAAAGGCTTGCTTCCTGTTCGGGCGTATACATATGATAGGTGCCCTGCACCATGTTATCTTTTTTAGCTACCGCGCGGCATTGTCCTTTAGGAATTTGAAATTTGAACCAACTAAGCCCGCCCTCGGGACCCGGTGTTAGCTTCCCGGCGTTGCAGATTTCCATTCCCATGCAATAACGCGACACGCCGTCTTTACCTCTCCAACTGGAATCCCCTGCATGATAAGCAATGTCGTTCATTCTTTGCGTAGATGCCCTGTAAATCGCCCCCGAGGTGTCCATAACCAAGCAACCGAGCCCTTTTGAGGCAAGATAGCGCAAAGTACTTTCAGCGCTCACACGGCCCTTATTGAAGTGCCCTGCGGTGAAGTGAACAACCAAGCCTTTTGCTTGTCCGGAATGCGTTAAATATTTGCCATGCGTTTTTACATGGGCTTCGACTTCAAGGATAGCGGGAACCTTATAACGCGGCTTGACGTCAACACGACCGGGGTTTTCATCGGTCGGGCGGTCGGGCTCCATTTCCTCGCGCTCGCGGATATGGTTTTGAAGCTCTTTGAGCGCGTCCTCGGTTTTCAAATAGTTGGCCACTTTACTTGCGGCTTTTTTATCAAGCGAGCCAATGAAATTATAATAACTTTTGAGCATTTCCTGCTTCTTAGCTTGGTTTTGCACGAAAAGTTTTATCAGTGAAACAACGATTGGGGTTAAAATACTTAAGATTGTTCCTAGAAAAGATAACATAAATTTAAAATCCTTTTTTATTCGACGCCCCTAATAGCAATTGAGTCATAACCAAAAAGAACTGCTTTGTGAATCATATCAGGGTTTTTTTCATCCACAAAGTAAACGACGCATTCACTTTCAGGCATTTGATAGACCCAATTGCGCTTATCTTTTGGTTCATCAAGCTCGCAACCTGCAACCTTGGTTGCAAGAACACGTCTATCAAAATGAATGCTTTGAATTAAGCCCCGTTTTGCTTGGCAAACGCTAGTGCCGCGAAAGACTTGAGTTGAGCCGTTACATTTAACAGTTGCCGGGAGTTGCTCGCGTTCGGATTCAATGACAATCAAGCCCCATGCATGACGGCCTGCAACTTTTTCATAAACGCCGGTGTCAAAAGAGCATGTCTTATTAATTTCATGTTCCTCGGTCGGCCAAATGTCGAACTCATAGAAACCCGTCTTAAACCAACTGTCGCCGACTCTTTTGGGGTTGGGGGTTTTCCATTCCCTATGACAACTTAGAACCGTTATCATGTCGGCATCGCCGGGCGGTATAACTTTAAACTTATACCCTTGAGCTTTTTGAACAACGCCCATGCCCTCAATGACTTTTGGGGCGCTCCAAGCGTTGTTTTGCCATCTTCTAACTTCCATATACAAATCTTTTTGATAGTTAATTTCGGTCGATAGCTCGGGTCGAACGGAATTAGAAACACAACCAAAAAGAGATAAGATAAAGACAAGATAGAGTGCGCGCATTCGCTTAATCCTTTTTTAAGAGAAAAAGCCCCTAGCGGAAAACCCGTCGAAGGAAAAACCACTAGGGGCTTTAAGAAAAAACCTTTTCCTAGTTAAGGTGAAAAAGGCTTTAGCTTGACTTAAGCCGCAGGGGGCGGGTCAATGCTTGGCTCATCTGAGTCAGGAAGCAAGTTTTCTACTACTTGATAGCTAACATAGGTTCCAAGCTCGTTTCGGTATTGGCTTCTAAGTTCCGCACCGATATGCTGAGCGCCGTCAATAGCGGCTATTAAATCTTTTAGAAGCTCGGAATACTCAGCTATAGGCGCTTTCATCCTTAACTTCGAAACTAATTTTCCGATAAGGTCGCCAACTTCTTTGCCTTCCTTGGGCACCTTCAAAATATAATCAATAACAGTTACCATAATAGTTAATCCTTTCGTTTTCTTGGTCTGCAAGTATTGCCGACCAAGGTTTTTAATTCCCTTGTTTCAATTCGCAAATCCAAGACATGCTCTTTGATTGGCTCAATCTTAAGAGCTAAATGCTCTTTTTGCGAGGCTTCCAGTTTATCTATTTTTTGGGAAATGTCTTGATGCAAATAAATAACAACTAAAAAAACTGAACTCCCCCCGACAAGTCCGCTTCCGATCCTAAAGCCTTTGGCTTTAAGAATCTCAAAAAGACCTTTTAGAAAAGATGCGCCCATTTGTTTAGCCCCCAAAAACAAGTGTAACCCAACTCAACCGAAAAGCTAAAGTCAAAGAATCAGGCTTTTAGTTTAATGGAAATCGTTCAACCGTCATCATGAACTCACGGGAGTTAGCTTCATCGACCCGCACTTCACAAGTGGTCGCAGCGGGCTCCCTTCCAAATAGTTCGAAAGTCAAATCTGCTTGGGGAGAATCGTACTCAAAAACACCAATAAGTGTCACCGTTGTATGGTTAACCGTCGACCCGGTCCTGGTCATCGCATTGCCTGAACTGTTAGTACCGTCGTTAATTCTAAAATAGCAAGTTCCCGACGAAGTCGAATTCACAACTTGAAATTGCATGGTTACTTTGTATCGGCCCTCTGGCAAGAAGGGATAGTTCCAAGCTAAAAGCTTCGTGCTAGGGGGCTGGCCTTCCCCGAAATCTAAGCTCACGCCATCGCAATCGGTGTCGGCACCTAAAGTGCCTAACGTGTCGTTAGTAAAAGAGTAGTTACATGAGGGGGCCCCATTCATGCTCGCCACCGTATATAAGCCTGCAATATTGTCAGAATTTCTCAACGGCAGCAAGCTCAATTCAGAACCTGCACTCGCCCAAGTTCCTGCGGTTGCTTGGGTATTTCTAAATCTCCCTATGAACCTTATGGCCTTATCACTAACAGCACTAGAAGCATAAAGTGATGTGTTACTATCTGCGGCCCCAGCCCCGCCTTCCGCAGTAGTCGAATGCAACGAACCCTCATCGAAACCACCAAATCCGCTAAGTGCTAGTAGCGGAGTGCCTGCATTGTTTACTAAATAAACATAAATCAAGTCCTCGACGCCGTCTTTTTGACCGAGTGTTGAACCGCTTGAAACAACCAAAGAAAGAGCTGATTCAATGGAAAGAACCTCATAGTCCCCATTGGTTGCTGTGGCATCGCGAAAAGAAACCTTAATTGGGTCGCCCGCACTTGGGTCGCCGCCGTCTTGCGTTTTGAGTGCAACCGTTAGGGCACCTGAGCCGACACTTGTGTCAAATGATATATTTTGCAAAGTGTTTGATTGAGTTGTTGCGGCCCCCACAGCGGCAACTTCAAAATAGTCGGTGCCGTTATTTGTGAACTGCAAAGTTCCGTCGCCATTGTCGGCTTTAATTTTTCGGGTTCCGTCAAAATCAACAACGATGTCGTTTGCACTCGAAGGGTCACCGACTTTTAGAGTGTCCACGTTTAAACGTCTTTCACTTGCGGCGTATGCAAGCAAAGCCCCAACCGTTAAAAAGAGAAAAAGCAAAAAGGTTCTATTAATTCGTTTCATTTGGCACCTTCCTTAGACGCTATAAGTGAACTTTTTAATTTTAAAGCGGATAGTTCCTTCATAATTTGCACCCGCATAATTTGTTGTTGAATATTGAAGTTGCGCAATCCCGCCCGCATCGCTAAGCGTAAAACTCAAGCCGCAATCATCGCCTATTTCATCGGGGCCGACCATTTCCCAACTGTCGCCGCCCGGATAAAATAAAAGAGTGAGTTGTCCGTTTGCAGTTTTTTCTTGGGAGTCGTCTTTGCGGTGTATGTCGTAGTCAATTCGAACCGATTTAACTCCGAGCCCACTTGCGGGGGAACCGTCATAAAGTAAATCAGTTAAATCTTGATCTGTTTGGTTGTTGCCAATGGCTTGGCTCGATGCCAAGTTTTCAATCTCAGCTCGGATTGCGTCTCTTAGCTGCGTTTGGGTTCCTTTGACCAAGGTTATGCCTGCGTCCTCGATAGCATTTGCTATCTCTTCCTGCACGTCATTTAGCCAATCATCGGTCACGACCGTTGCGGCAACCGCGGTTGCCGGGTCGCCTTCGGTAAATAAATTGGAGCCTGTCGCCCCGGTTCCGTCAATTCTATGCATGATTTCTCCTATACTTCCTCAAAAGCGAATAAAACGCTAGTATGCGCCGGTGCTAATTGCGCAAAAGCGCACTCTAAATAGTCATTGCCCACGGTCAAAAGAGCCTCGCCCGCCCTTGAACCCGCTGTAAACCTATAATAAACCTCGGAAGGCAAATTTAATTGCCAATAGTGAGTCCAGTCGTCATTAGTCAGCGCGTCACCGGCAACCGAGCCCGCAACAAAAGGGTCAAACTGCGTGACCGTAACCACAAATCCAAGGGCGGCGGCGTATTGAATATAGAATGCCGGGTTTTGGCCCCCCAAGGTGTTAACTATTTTTGAAAGAAGTCTTTGACGCCTTTGGTTAACGGTTAAACTTTGAGCTTCGGGGTCGCAAGAATCAGGAAGGCCAAAGACCCGTTCCCAATCCTCTAAAAGTTCTTGAGTTAAAGCCGGTTGAATCTCAACACGCAAATCTTCGCCCCGCTCTTTTATTCGTGAGAATTCAACACCCATTCCCTCACAAAGTTTAAACAAAAAAGAATCGCTGAGTTTGTTCCAAATTCGCCCCTCGGGCAAAAGAGATAAAAACAAGTCGCGAAAAAGATCGATCATTTTTTAGACCGCCCCCCAAGTGAAAGTCCCCACGGTTTTAATAACACCCGTCCCGGCGGTTATGTTTGCCGTCGGTGAAACCAGTTCATGATCGGTTTCGCCTGCGGCAATCGAAATTGCTTCGCGGATATGCGAGATTAAAAGTGTCCCTTCGGGCTCCGATTCCCGGCTAAATAAATCCTCAATTTCAGCCTGAATTGCATCTTGAACCTCGGTGTTATTAGGTGCAATGTCTATTTCGAAATCAACGGTTTCTTCGACGGGAGCAAAAACAGTGACGTCAGCGGTCACGGGGCTTTTTGTGTCAATATAGGCTTGAACTTCGGCAACCTCGCCCGCGCTTGGAATTAAGCTCGCGTCGTTGTCTCGAACAAAGGAAACGCCCACGGTTCCGGGGCCGGTTCTAAGCGGGTAACACCATGCGCGAGTTACGCCTGCAACTTCTTTGGCCCACGTAACATAATCGTTTGCCGTGCCGCCCGCAGGGGGTTGTTGCAATCGTGAAAGAAGGCGCGCTAAAAGAGCGGCGTCGGTTTCATCGTCAACGGCATCAACTTGATTTGTGGCCGCAATGGGCGCTTGAGTAGAAATAAATTCGATAGGACTTTGAAAAGAAAGAACGGTTCCGGTGTCGCTATTATAGTCAGTGCCCGCGCCGCTTGCCGTGATTGCAACCGTTGCCGTCAATGAAGCAATAGTTGCCTCGGCGTCGGTTGTGTATTCAAGCCCGTCGGAACGAACTAAAACCGTACCTTCGGGAATAACCGTTCCGTTAACAGTTCCCGTCAATGTCACTTCGCGCTCAGCATAAGATGCTTCAATTCGGGTCACGCCCCAAATCGAGCACCAACGCTCAAGGTTTTCTTGCTCAGCGGTGTCGGGCATAACTTGTCTGGAAATCCAGTTTAAAAAACCATAGAGCATATGGGACGTGCCCGCGATTGCCCATGAAATAGCGCGCACCGTGGCACGTGCAAGCGGGGTTCCAAGTTCCGCGCGCGAAGTTATATCGTTTAGAACTCGCGTTTGAATTTGACTTAATGTCGGTCTAACAAATGCCATAATTTAGTTTCCTGTCTGCGCTTCCCATATTTGCTTGAATCGAAACGACTCAATTTTTTCATCGGGTCTGGTTATCTCAATGCGCAAATCGAGTCGATTCGGATTTGAAATATTAATCTCACTTATCACATTCACCGAGCGCGCAATTGAATCGCTAAGCATCCATTGGAGCGCATCCCGACAATATTGCTCATATCGAATCCTAGTTTTTTCAGTTAGTTTTTCTCGTTGTAAAGTCCAAAGTTTCGAACCCCATTCGGCACCTTCAACGGAACTTGCCCAAAACCCGCGCTCGCCGTTAACTCGCGCATCCGTGAATAGAGAAATAAGAACGCAAGTTTCCAAGCCGTTGTCTTTGAGTAAATCGTCAACGCCAAAAGCAATATCGCCTTCACCCGTGTTGTTATCCCAAGAAACTTTTATATCGGCCATTAGTCAATTGTCCCCGGCGCGCTCGATGAGCCCGAAGTTACACCCGTCACGGTCACTTCCGCGTTATTAGTTATGTGAGTGTCATGCTCGGCGCAAATTGCTTGCCATACAGAGGCAAGTTGTCCGGAAGTTATAGGCGTTCCCGCCGCAATCCCTATTGCCGCGATAGCATCCGCAACCGCAGTTCCCCATGCTGAGCCATTCATTGCCATTATACTTTTAACCCCTCTAATTTAGTTTTCAACGCGTCTAGGTTGTCTTTAATAGTCTCATAATTTGCGAAACTATTTAACTGCATAGGGCCGAAAATCGTATTGGTTGTGTCTTGATAGAGCGTGTCAAAAGCGTCAACTAGCTCGCTAGTTATATCAACCAAGACTTGCATCAATTCATCGGTTTCGCCTTGGAACTTAAGCTTATCGGCTCGAACGTGAAGCTCTTTGTCGCGTTTAAGCCATATATAATTTTCCTCATCGGTAAAAAGAGCAACTTCGCCTTTTTCCAAATCCTTAAGGCGTGATTCCCTATCATTGACTCCGACGCAAATTCCGTGATCGCGATTGCCCCCAATAAAAACAATAAGAGCCTCGGCCCCGTCGGGCGGGCGCGAGGTGACGCCATAATTTTGAAAACTTTCAATGTTGTCGCGGATTTCGCCCGACAGAATCTTAAGTTTTAATTGTTGAACTTTCTTTGAATCGTTTGAATCTAAAACAACTGAGCGCGCAAGCATCATGAGAATTCGGCGTTTAATGGGGGCTAAAACTCTTTCCAAAAATCTAGCTTCCATTTAAAAGCCCCCAAACAAATCATCGCTAGCAGGAACTTCCGGTTGCGCAACAAAAGCGTCCTTGCGGGTTAGCTCTAAAGAAGCCGTTGTTTCATTGGGCGATTGTTTATAGGAAATCGAGCTAATAAGCATGTCCTGCTTTATGCCAAAAAAATCGTTTCGAAAAGGAACTATCAAGTTGTCGCGCCACAAAGTGCCGTCCCCTTGACGCCAACCTTGAATTTCGACGTTCACGCTAACAGCGCGAGCAAGCCGGTTGGCCGCTTCCCATTCCGCACGCTTTTTAGCCGTAGCGCCGGTTGCGGATCCTTCCGCTGAAATAACCAAGGGGCGGTAGCGGCTAACGCCCGCATCAAGCGCGCTTCCTAACACACTAGCGTGATCGTCGGCCCCGGTGAAATCATCGACGCCGGTGCTTTGAGCTTTAACTTGATACTGAGAAAATCTTTCGGAATAGGAAAGTTCCATGGAGCTTGAAACAATATTTTGTCCCTCAATAAGCGAAGTCGTAGCCCGCGCTGCGCCAACGGCTTCAATTGTTAGCACCCCAAGATAAGATGAGCGCATAAAAACGCCGCGAAGTCTTGAGGCTCTTTCGAGCGCTTCAAAAATGCTTTCGCCCGTGGCAATGGCAAATACTTTAAATTTTTCAGGAACGCTAACTTGCGACTCGACCTCAATTGAAAAAGGGGCGCAAAGCTTTTTTGCTAAGTCTAAAAGAGTCACGTCATTATATTCTGTGGAGCCTGTATGCGAGCAATCAACCAAGTCGCCGGTTTTATCCCGCCCGGAAATAGTTATTGAACGCGAGCCCGCCGCTGAGCTTGAAGAAACCGTGTCAATGTAACCCGTAACGATAGTTTCCCCGTCAATTTTTAAAACGCATTCTTCGCCGGGAATGATTGCCCAAGCTTTTCCCTGCGGCGTCCATGGATTGGTAACGCCTAAAGAAAATTGCGATGAAAGAGCTTGCACGGCACGAGTCAGTGACATGTTCACCCAACCTTCATATATTTGCCCGCCAACTGAAAGCTCAACTAAATCTTTCGCCATTATAAATCGATGACCTCTAAGTCAGTGCCGCCGGGAATAAAGCACGGGTTTTTAATAGCGTTGCGGTCAATGATATCTTGTTCTTGATCTATGTTGCCGTAAACTTTATAGGCAATAACCAATGAAGGAAGTGTTTGCTTGAATTGCACCGTTTTTAAATCGGGCAAATCCCTATCCGGTGAAGGAACTAAATCAACCAAAAGAGCGCGAAGCTCAATTAGTTTTTCATAAACCGCATCACTAGTTGTTGTTAAAAGCTCGGCGTCGATTGCATCCAAAAGCCGCCTTCGATTTAGAATCGCGTCCGTGTATGATTGCCAATCTGAATCGGCGGCTTTTTTAGCGGCATTAGCAATGCAGGCCCTTCGCCTTAAAGTGCCGACTGCTTCGTTATTATCTTTTTCTCTTTCGCGCGTTGTCGTCGGGTTATCAGGCAAAGTTATCGTATCACCGGGAAGGCGCTCGGCCATGCCGGTTAGTTTCTTGGCGGCGGTTTTTGTGTCTTCCCAAACACCGCTTAAAAGCTCAATGGAATCTGTAAAGCGCTGAGCCAACTTTTCGGGCGCAAGAATTAAGTCATTCACATTAGCGCGCAAGTTAATAAGGGAATAAGCAAGCTCACTTGCCGTGATCGAAGCTTTATTGACTAAATTTCCGTTGTCCTCAATAAAGTCGACCGTATCCTCAACAATCTCAGTCGCCGATTCCACAACGTAGCCGGGCGCGCCTGCAACACTAAATATAGTGCTGAAAGCACCGCGAGATTCTTCAATAAGTCCGTCACTTGCCGTTGTTAATTGCGAAAGTTTATCTGCGCTTGCCGAAGGAAAAGCAACGGTTCCGGCTTCAATAAAAGACAAGCTAAAGCGGGCCATGCCGCCCTCATCTTTTGTTTCGGCAATAGAACACTCCGTGCAGCGCACGTTTTGAACCCCATAATAAGGATGCACTAATTCGCCTGCGCCCTCGGATTCGAGCGCATCAATTAGTTGATCTCTTTTTTCGAAATATTCCTCACCCAAAACATAAGCGCTAAAAGAAAAAGTTCTTTGCTTGCGACCTAAATCGTCAGTCGAGGGAACATCACGCTTAGGGTACTCAAAACTAGGAACGCGACGACCAACACCGCGTTCCGAGCTTTCAATAAAAAACTCAACGCCTTTATAAGATGCCGTCTCTAACCGCTCGCGCCATTCGGCCATTTTTAAAAACTCCCTTGAAACATTGAAAGCCCTTGCTCGACGGACAAATTAACGCCCTTAGAGGATGAGCTTGAAACTCGCGAACCTTTCGGCAAGTTTGCAAATTTCACATTTACACTTGCGTTAGATTCGCTAATTGTTTTCGATTGTATGGCCATGTCTTTAGGGCTCAAAGATGCCCCGGCATCCGCACCCTCAATATTAGGAACGTCGCCAAAACCCAGAACCGTTGAGCCGAGTTTTTTAATAGTGTCAAAAAATCCTTGTCCCGACGCCCAAGCGTTTTTTAATTCTTGCCATTTATAAATGACCCGCGCAATGATAGCGGCAACGGCGGCAAACGCGGCAACCGTTCCCCAAACAGGGGAAGTAAAGATTGCTATGGCCGCCCCCGCCATTTTAACACCCGTCCAAATAAAAGATAAAATCGGAATGAGCTTCGCCCCTGCGGCGATTAACCCGCCAATAGCCCAAACAGCAGGACCGAGCACCGCTAAAAATCCGGCAAAAGCCACGCTCATTTTTAGTATGGTTGGGTTTTCGGAAAAAAACTTAATCATTTTAGAAAGTTTTTCAGTCGCCCATTCAATAGCCGGTGCTAAAACGGTTCCGACCTGCGTTGCAAGCCGGTTAACCACATTCATGAAAGCAATCATTTTCGAATTAAAACTTTTTCTTTGCTCCGCAAATTCTTCTTCAAGGGCGGCATTCTTTTCAAATTCAACGCGGGATAAACCAAGTGCCTCGCTTAATTTTTCAGATCGCTGAACCATGGTCGGAATCACGGCGTTAAGTCTATCGCCTTGAAGTCCAAAAGCTTTTAGTGCGCGAGTTGTTGAGATCCCTTCTTTATCAAGGCGCGCTAGCCCTTCAATGAATGATGTAAAAACTGCGGTTGCATCGGTTTTAAAAGTCTTTTTAATTTGCTCACTAGTCATGCCCGTGATTTTAGAAAGCACTTGCATTTGTTTGCCGCCGCCGTCAATGGCCGCTTGAAAACCTCTAAACGTTTTCCCGATAACCGTACCGCCCGCTTCGGCCTGAATGCCTAAAGACTTCATGGCGGTTGCAATCCCTAAAACACTTTGGCTTCCTATATTAAACTGCGAAGTCGCTAGCCCGACCCTAGTTCCCATGTGAAGGATTTCTGATTCGGAAGCTGCAAAGTTATTTCCCAATGCAACCAAGGCGCTAGAAAATTTATCTACTGCGCCCACGCCGTCGCCGGTGACATCGAGCAAACGAACGACGGCTTTAGCGCCGTCCTCGCCCGCGATGTCACTTGCTTTTTCAAGCTTGGCAAAAGTCTCAGTGAACTTTTCAATGTTATCTGCGCCTTTAACACCGAGTTGTCCTGCGGCCCCGGCTATCTCTAAAAGAGCGGCGTGCGCGATTGGCGTTCTTTCGCCAATTGCAAACATCATTTTTTGAATTTCATCAGTAGCGAGCCCGGTTGTCTTTCGAACATCAATCACGCCTTGCTCGAATTGCGCAAATGATCTAACTGAAAGTGCGCCAAGCGCAACAATCGGTGCCGACACCCTATAAGTCATGTCCCGACCTAGTTTAGAAAAAGATTTTGAAGTTCTATTAAGACTTGCGATTAACTCGCGATTGCGTTCTTTAGATTTACGAAGCGACTCATTAAATCGACGCATCGGGTTTTGAAGTTTTGAAACTTCATTACCAAACTTTCGTAAAGGCGCGGTGACTCTATCAATGGCTTTGAGCGTGAACTCAACCGGAAAACTTTTCTTTGCCATAGCGTCACGTTCCTTTCGACTTCGTGCTTTCTATAAAATCGGTTCCTTGCTTAATCCAAAACTCTAATTCGCGAGCACTCATCTTTTTTAGTTCCGAAGGTTGAAACCCGAAAGAAAAAGCTAAAGACGCAACCCATTCGCGCCAACCTAAAGGGAAGCGTCTAATTGCTTTCCCAAAATGTCCATGACATCTTTAAGGTCTCGACCTTTAAGTTTCTTCATAACGACTAAGTCTTGGCCGCAAAGCTTTGCGGCCAAAGTAACCATTTCCTTCATACTCGGAGCCCTATCGGTTGGGATATCGAACAAATCACCGGCCTCGACTTCACGAAAAGCCAAAACTTCGATTGTCTCATTTCCCCACGCAATAGGGCTCTTAAGCTTATATTCCATTCTTTCACTCACGAACGAATTTCCTCAGCATCAAGACCTTCAAAACGAACGGCAATGTTCCCGTCCTCAGTGCCTGCGCCCAACCCGTCGGGGTTAGTGTTCCAAGCGTTTCGAAGAACGATGATTTTGCCATTGGCAAGCTCAAGCGTGATTGTCGCATCTGTTATGTCGGCAATCGCATCAAGGTTCACGTCGGAACCGTCACGAAATTCGCCTTCAATGAAGGGAACGCTTATCATGCCTTTGTAACCATGAACTCTATCAGCGCCAACAAGCGCTTCGCGAGTTTCTTTGCCTAAGCTATAAGTGAATGAGCCGACGGCGTCGAAAACTTCGCCGTCAACCTTTATTGAAATTGTCCCTGAACGTCTCATTTATAAATTCCTTTCGCTTCCCAATTCCTTAAAGAAGGAATGCAATTTGAACGCCATGCTGTCTAAGTTGGTTAATTAAGTCCGGTGTTAGTTTCCAATCAAGACGGTTCACGTCGCTAATGTTTCTTTCAACGATTAAACCTTCCTTGAATGCCGCTGAGTTTTCAACCAAGCCAAGTTCTTCCCATTGCTTGAATTTAGCAACCGCTTCGGCTTTTCCTAGACTTGGCGTCATGATTGCTTGGCCCGGTGCGATTCGTTGGCCGTCGCTCGCAAGTTTATGGCGAGGATATTTTTGAGCAATCATTGTTCTAAAGTCATAGCGAATATAGCTTAAAGTGAAAATCGTGTTCGCGTCCAAATAGGAAACGTCCGAACCGCCGGAAGCGTTTAAACGGTATGTCGTGATTGCTCTTTCAATCAAAACATTCCCGCTTGCATCGGTATAATGCGTTGCAATTCCGTCGAACAAAAGAAGGTTTCTTTCAGTCCGAGAAAACCTATCAGCTTTTTCCGGTGCCAAAACTGAGCTGATTTGCAAAGTTTGGAACGGTCTAGCCGGGTCGATTTGCGCATAGTACGCAAGAACCGCACCATAAGCCGCCGCCCACATATAAGGCGATGTTGGCGAGCTAGTGGCTTCCATAATGGAAATGTGTTTAGAGTTTAGTGACTCACCTAAAGTTGTGAGTGAACCGCTCGACACGTTTGACGCCATACACATTAGGCCGTCGATTTGCTCATTTGGCCCCCAACGGTCTAGAAGCTCGGCATCTAAAAGAGCCAAGTTTGCAGAGTCGTTATAAGGGTTAATCCAAATGTGGTATTGCTCATCGGGAATCGCTGCGATTGCACTAGTCAAATCGGGGTTTCCTGCGCCGTCGGCAAAAGCTGTGATTGTCACCGCTAAGTCGCCCGGCAAAGCTTTTTCATCGGCATAGTAACCCGAGCGGATGTCAAGATAGTTTCCCCATATGCCTTTATGGTCGCAAGTGAAGTTAACCAAGTCAGCATTCGAGCCGTCAACGGCGGCGCTAATTGGGCTTGTGGTGTCAGCTTCGATAGCTGCGGCAATTGCCGTTGCTAGTTGCCCGCTAGTTTGTGCAGCGGTTGTTGCGATTGAGTATCGAACCCCAGCGACCCACAAATAATAAGTTCCCGCGGCACCGGCGGCGGTGTCAACTTCGATGCTTCCCGTAGCAGCGACACCCGCGCCGTTATCGGCAACTGGAATAACTGTTAGCTCGTTAATCGAGTTGTTATCCAAAGCTGCGGCAACCATATGTCGGAGCATTGAAGTTGCTCCGAACAAAGTTGCAGCTTGCTCAACACTAGTTACGACAACCGGCGTGTTAGCAACTGCTGTGCCCGAAGATATCTTTTGCCCAAACATGAGCATTTTATATGTTTGAATGCTTGGCCCTTGAATTGCTTGCGAGTTGTCAAACTCAACATAGGTGAACGGCACCCGTGTTCCCGCAGGAACGTCATTAAATGAAATAGCCATTTTTTAAATCTCCTTATTCCTTAAGCGAGTCACTCGCCTTTATCCTGTTTTTGGTTTCCCCTTTTAGAGGATGCTTCCTTAACCGCTTTAGGTTTCTCAGCGGGAACTTCTAAAACTTCCACGTCGCCGCATTTCTCGCGCCGAACCCAATGGGAACTCAATTCAACAATCAAGCCGCCTTCGGGAAGTTTTTGAAAAGTTACCGGGTCGCGAACTAACCGGCCTTCCTTTGCTTTAACTAAAACCTGTTTTCTCATTTAAGGTGCCTCCAAAGTTTCTTCATCATAGGTCGTTTCCTCATCCTCATCGCTTTCGATTGGATAAGTTATATGCGCTTTCGTGAAATCATCTAAGTCAGTTGGGTCGGCCCCGAAATCAAAGTATGTTTTGACTTGATAGTCTAAACGCAGTGACCCCGCTAAAACCTTGCCCTCATCTCTTATGCTCATTCGCGAACCCGTATAAATCAAATCGGAAACTCTATCGTTTCCGCTTTCATCTCTAAAGGTTTCGTCCTCATTAAAAACGGCTTCCACTTCAAGCGCAAGTGCGTCGAGTGTGTCGTCCATGTTTTCATTAGCTTCGGCAACTATTTCCACGCCCACTTGGAACATTCTTTCGTATTCCCGAGGTGCCGCGTTATAAATGCTCGAATCCTCATCGGTAACATACACGGTTATCGCAGGAAGCTCGTTTTCCCAATAAGGGAAAACTCTGTTTTTAAAAATCTTAGTCCCCGCCGCAGTGTCAGCGGCCAAAAGCTTAGCATGCATAATGTCTCTTATCGTTTTCCTGATATGAGCCATTAGAGTGCTGCTTTCTTAAGAACTAATTTGCCATGACCTTCGCTATCAGGTTGCCATTCAATAACGTTATAAAGAACGCTTCGAACGGTCACTTGATCGCCATTAGTCGGCTCAGCATCTAAGTCTGCTGAATTAATCCCGAGCATGGGGTTAGTGCTTTGAATCGCTGCGCCCGTTTCCGGGTCTATCTCAAGATAGTTTGCATCGAATACACCTTGAATCTCAACGTCGTCACCGACAATCGGTGAATAGGTAACGGTTTCGCCGAAAACTTCCGTAACGGCCTCGTTCATTCCTTCAACCATGTCGTTCCAAGAACTCAAGAATTAATTCCCCCTTGAAAAAAGGGCGCGCCTTCAAAGTTGAAAGCGCGCCCTTCTAAAAGCTTTTTAGCTATTAGCTAGCAGCCATCAAGCCCGCTGCAACCAAAGCATCAAGAATTTCTTCTTGTTTAACTTGAAGCTCTTTAAGCTGCAAATTGACATCTAGAATTGCGGCATTCACTGCGGAATTAACCGCGGCGTCCGAATATGTGTCGCTTGTGGAAAGGGCAATGTCGGCAACATCTTCAATCGTGTCGTCAGTTGTTCCTGTCAAAGTTCCGCTAAGTGGAGCGACATAAGCCGACGCACTTAGAGAAGCGCTTGAATCACCCGCAACCAATTTGATTTCAACAACTGTCGCCGCACTAAGTGCTGCTGCTGCTGCAAAACCTGCAAAGGTGTTACCCGCTGAGGTTTTTGTCATTTTGCTTGCGCCTGCGTCCCAATAAAGTCTATCGCCTTGAGAGATAACCAAAGGCGCTTCTTTAGCAACCTCATAGACACCTTCAAAGCTAACTTCAACTGAATCGCCGTTGTCGCCACTTTGGGAATAAACCCCAACTAAAGAACCAATCTTAGCAACCGCTCCAGAAACTACGGTTCCGCTTAGCGCAACCGGGAGTGATTTGCCGTCTTGAATGAAATTTTTCATCTTATAAAATCCTCTTCTTTCCTTTTCCTAATTAGCCTGAGTATGGGTTCTTATAGAATCCGCGGTGATCGATAAGACCCACACCGATGTCATAAGCAACTTCAAACTTCACGCCCGTTGCAAAAGTTTCTTCCATGTTAAACATTGGCCCTTGTCCGTCCAAAGTTCCTAACTCGATCATGTCAACTTGATCTTTGCTTGCGACCATATACCAAACGGTTGAGCTAGCAGCATCAAGTCTTGGGTCGGCAATAACCTTTAGTTTTCCTGCAAAAGGGTTAATAGTGGCCGAAGTAGCTGCTAGCATATTAACACTAACAAACTTCTCAGCGACAACCTTAAGAGCAACCGGCACCACAAAAGCCAAAGGCTCTATGTGAACCAAAAGGCCATCAAGACCTGTTTGAAGTCTCATGCCCGCATCGGCTTCAGTAACCGCAGTTTCGGCAATTGCGCCCGCAGTTCCCAAGTTTCCATGGTTAGCATGGAAAAGAGTGTCGCCGTCGCTCATTGTGGGGTTAGAAGTCAAAATTGCATAAACCAAATCGCCTTCTTTTTCCTTCGCGCGTCGCCCGAACATTCCCGGAACTCGAACCAAAGCGTCAAGGTCATCGTTAATGATTGTCTCGCGAGAAATCATCACGCCCTTAGCATAAGTGGCAAGCTTATAAGTTTCTTTTCCTTCGGAAATAGTTCCTTTTTTAATCTCGCCAGTTTCATTCTTAAGTTCTAGTGCGGGGGCATCGCCCAAACGAATAGTGTTCTTAAGTTTGAAATCAGAAAGTGAAGTCCTTCGAACGAACGGCTCGAAGCTTTGCTCTTTCTGAGTATATTCTTTTTGCAAGCTCTTATTAGCTGCATCTAAAAGAAGGTTAGGAAAATCGCTAGTTGAATGGAAAGCACGTCTAACAACTTCACTCTTAGAAAGTTCAAGACTTGCTTCGTAGCCGCCTGCATACTTGCGGGCCATGTCCAAAAGGGACATGCTAGCAAAACGCTTAGAATTTTCATCAACTTTAAAAAGCTCGGGATTTCCTCGGTGCAAGATTGCGCCCGTCATTCCTTCGCGAAGAGTAACTTTTTCTTCACGAACAACTTCAACTTTTTGTGGAGTTTGAATTTCAGTCTTATCACCGCGCTTAGCAAGTTCATCAATAATTTGCTCGCGTGCGTCCTCGATGGAAACCTTTCCTTCGATTAATTTTCTTGCAAAAACAAGCTCAAGTCCTGCTTTTTCAACTGAGCCCAAGATTGCCGCAGAACGCTTTTGTTCTGCTTCGATACCTTCGCCGCGAACCTTATCTTGGTCAATCGCGGGAGCGGTAACAATCTTATCCTCAACTTTTTCCGGTTGTTCTTCTTTAATTGTCATTTGTTCCTTCTCCTTTAAATTTACGTCACGGCGAGTTGTAAAAACTTCGCACTTATTCTTTTCACAATCCTCTTGACTGCGCACTACTGCGCCACCGTCGAAAGGAATAGCAACCAAACTAACTTCCATGGGTTCCCAATCGGTCGCCCTCAAAACTCTAATGTCGTCTTGTTTTTCTTCAAGCTCATCATAGCGATAAACACGATAACCGACGGAAATATTCCTAAGAATTCCGTCCTGAATGTCCCTAAAAATATCATTATGCTTCTCATTCTTTGACATTCGAATAGTGGCAATTAATTGCCCTTCCTCGATCTTCATTTTTTCAACAACGCCTATTTGATTCTCAATGCTCGCATCATGGTTCTTTAAGAAAGCAACTGATTTGTTTTTCGCTCTATCCATTCGAACCGCTTTGCGAGAAATTTCTAATTCCTCAAAATACGGCTCCCAATACCCGCGAAGTCCTCGCGAGCCGGTTGAAACGATAACGTCAAAAGTTCTTTTTTCTGAATCAACTGATTTAACTGCGGCGCGAGTGTCAAGCAACGGCGCTTGAATGCAAAAATTTTCTTTATCTTTTATTGTCATTAAATCCCCGAGTCCCTCGTTTAAAATTGCAATTAATTAGATTCGTCCTTAGTGTTTCAAACTTTTAAAAAATAAACAATAGACACAAGAATCTTTTCTAGTTGCCATACGCTTAGAGCGTACGCTTCTTATTCTTGCTCAACTGATTCTTGTTTAGCTTCCGTTTCCGCTAAGTTACCCGCGCCCGAAACCCTTCTAGGGTCGCAGTCTAAGATTAAGTCTAGCTTATCAAAGCTATCAAAATCCGATTTCAATTCCGTCAAAACCTCGGCGGGCTCGCGGCCATATTCCCGAACCGCTTCCGACCAAGATTTAATTCCCGTTCTAATTTCCTTTTTAACTGCATCCACTTCTTTAGCCGGGTCAATGAATTCTTTTCTCGGCGGCGTATGCGTGAAATAAGTTTTTTCATCGCCCAAATTCTCAGAAATAATCATTGCCTCTAAGAAAGCATCCGTCACCGGCCTGCAAAATTTAGGAATAAGAATCTTGTTTTGCCAACCCGAAACGTTCTTTAAAAACTTCAAATGACTCATACGACCCGAGCTATAACTTGTTTCTGAAAAATCCGATGTCAAAGCTTCGTAACTGATTCCTAAACCAACGGACAAAAGCCTAAGTTGAGACTTTAAAAATTCTTCATAACCTTCGGCCCTTGGTGGTGCCGAAAACCGGATGTCTCGCCCCGGCGGCAAAATTTCCATTGACCCCGGCGACAAATCAGCAGCTATTTCTAATTCATCGGTGTTGCCCTCATCGTCAAAAGCATCGGTTGTGTCAGTGATAAAACCGGCAAAACACGCCGCAATTTTTCTTCTCAAAAGCTCAGCATCATTGGCATCGGTCAAATCTTTTAATTTAATCATGATCGGCGCAAACCAACTAATTCCCCTAACTTGCCCCGCTCTATCAACACGATAAACATGTTCGATTTCACTAGCGGCAATGAACTTAGAAGTTACGTTACTTTTGCCTAAGTAAACATCGTTCGGATGCTGGTCAAAAATCCAATACCCGCGACGCCGCCCAATAGCATCGAACTCAATTCCTTGAATGATATAACCGCCGTTTACAGTGTTTTCGTTTTTAGTGTGGTCGACGTAGTCCGCTTCTAAGATTTGAAATTGAAGTGGGACAAAAAGCCCGTCACGCTTTCTACGATATCGCTTTCTAATGAAAACTTCACCGTCCCGGACAACGGAACGAAACACAAGTTCCTGCAAAGCCACGTAGTCGCATTGTCTATCCGCATCAAGTTGGTTGCTTTCAACGGCCCATACTGAAAACCGTTCCCCTAATTGATCGAGTTGCCTTCTAGCCGCATCGCCTGATAAAGATTTTAGTTGTGGTGTTACACCCGAGCCGACAACATATGAAACCATGGTGTCAAGGACGCCACGCCCTATCTCAGAATTGCGCTCAAGGTCGCGAGCGCGGTTTCTTAATTGGAGCATTCCGCTTTGGTTTTCAATGTTGGCACCGCTTGAGTTAGCGAACCACTTGCTAGTTCTATAGCTACCCTTTTTAGCGCCCTCATAACCGCGTTTTTGATTTTCGATAATAAGCTTTAGTGCTTTTCTTGCTTGAACTCTTTTGTAACCGGCAAGGGGGTCGAAATAAGAAACAACTTTATCAACGGGATTCATGAAAGCCCCTTATCGTGAGTCATTTTTACTCGTTTGGTTTTTCGCGAATCTTTGTTTAAAAGCCCTTTTGTGAATTCATAGGCCTTTTTCATTTCTTCAACGGAATTATACCAAATCTCGCGGTCTGAATATTTAACGCGCAAAACTCCGCTTGCAATAGCGTCCTCAAGCGCAACTAACTTTAGTTCTAAATCGTCACTTCGTGCCAAAATGAAAAGCCCCTTCTAATGTCTAAATTGTAAAGGCTAACTAAAGAAACCGCTAGACTTCCTTTTTATTTTTACTTTCGGGCGTTGCCTTTTTGCCCCCGCCGTCTTTTCAACTGATAACTCTTTAATCTCTGTCAATGGCGCTGTCACGCCAACCGCCGACTCTGCGCGTTGCCATTGCGTTGTGGAATACCTATCGACCCCGATCAAAGCGGCAATTGCCCGATTAATAACATACATGTCGAGCACTTCATTTCTTTCGCGTGTCTTTTCCCAAATATATTTGCGATATCCTCGGACAATTCTAGGAACTGTTTGCTCCGAACAAATCTGCTTAAAAAATTCTTCATTGTATTGAGGAAAGTGACAAAATCCCGCCGGATAACCAAACTTTTCTAAATCCTCGCCGATTGGAGCTTCCTGTTTAAACCAACCAAAAAGCTCATGTTTTATGATCGAAATGCCAATAGGATAAACCCGCGCGCCGCGAGCCGACCTTTGCCCCTTATAATTTAAGTCCACAATAGAAGGCATCCCAATCGTTAAGTTTTGATTCTCGGAACCTTTTGTTGCTATCACTCGATTGGGGGAAAACTTCCGAACAAACTTATAAACGGCTTGCGTATTATAACCGGAATCAATGCCGGTCATTCTAATAGGAATTCTTTGGCCGGTTTCGTGCAAATATTCCTCGCCTATAAGCTCGGCTAATTTTGCCCAAGGCCCCTCGGGCGAAATTGTTTCGGTTTCGCCAACAAAAACTTTATGATCGACAACCCAATTTTCTTGACCGCGACCCCAACCAAGGACCAAACATTCAAGTCGATCTTTTTGAACGTCAACGCCGCAGGTTAAAAGAACCGCTCCGTTTGGGACAACGCCGAACTTATAGCGCTCGCGCCTTCTATAAAGCATCTCCCACTTAGGCGCTTCCCCTTTTTCTCGCCACGTCTCACCTAAGACCGTGTTAATAAATGTCCGAAGTTTGTTTTGATCGCCTTTAGCCGCTTCCCAATCACTCGCCGCTTGCCGCCAACTATACCAACCCAGCGGGGAATATAAAGAACTTAAATGATAGCTTCTTATTTTAGGACTAACCGCGACCGGCTTTGTTGGTCGCCATTGCCCAAGGGCAAGCATGTTTGTTTTTTCTATTTCTGAAATAAGAGCTGAGCATTTAATGCATTCGTACTCAGCGGTTTCCGGTCGAGACGGTTCCCATTTAAGTTGCTTCCATTCCAAATATTGCATTTCCGAACAATGAGGACATGGCACGAAATAGCGGCGCATATCACCGCGCTCAAATTCGCGTTCTATAACTGAATGCCCATGAATTGTCGGGGTCGAGGGGGCAAACAATTTTCGCCTTGCATAAGTTCTTTGTCGAGCTTTTGCTAGATCAACGGGCGAGCCTTCCTCGTCTACGTTTTCAGGATAGGCGTCCGTTTCATCAAGAAAAAGCTTTTTAACCGGCATGGAACGCAAGCCCGCCGCCGAGTTTGCGCCGGTCAAAATTAAAATGCCGCCTTTAAATTCTTTAGATAAAATTGTGTTGCCTGAATCCCGCGAGCGCGCGCTTTCAATAACTTCACCGAAAACTTCTTTGTTGTCCTCTAAGAGTGGGTCGAGCCTTTGCTTTGATGCGCGCTTAGCCATGTCGACGGTCGGTTGAACCATCATCATCGCGCTCGGCGCGTGATGAATAGTATAGCCAATCCAATTAAGCCCTAGTTCCGTAGCCCCAACCTGCGCGCCTTTCATAAAATAGATTTCATGAATTCGACTTTCTTCACTCAAGCAGTCCATAATTTCTACTAAATAGGGCGTGCGCGAATTGCGCCAACGCCCCGGCTCAGCACTTGCTTTGCTTGAAAGCCTGCGGTGTTGCTCCGACCAAACAGATAACGATAATGCTTTAGTTGGCCTTATGCCTTGGGAAAAGCCCTCAGCATAAGCGCCTTCTAAACTAGCTAAAGTATTCGACATCAAAACGCTTGCAAAGTTGATAGTCAATCATTCCAATAAGAATGCGAGCTTTACGCAGCTCAACGGTTTTTCGGCCCTTTAGAATGTCGCAAACAAAACCTTTAGATAGAGCGGAACCTTTACACAATGACGCCAAATCAACATTTTTCTTTTGTCGCCACTTATCAACAATCGGCGAAAGCCTAACTCGCGCTTCGCTTTTTTCACATTCAACAATGAGGTTTTCCTTTTGCTCAGCGACACTGAGTTTAAACTTCTTAAGGCGAATTAACTTTTCTTCCCTTGTTAAGTTTTCCTCGATCTCAATTAGTTCCTCGTCACTGACTTCGACACTTAAGTTTTCCTCGGGTTCCCCAATAGGTTCGGAAGTCTCAAAGCCAACGGCTTCTATAATAGGAAACTCAGTCTCAATTTCCGGAACTTCCGCTTCCGTCGACATCGGTCGATTGTTGATTTGATTCTTGGGTTGTTGATTCTTCTTTCGGTTTCGTGACATTTGCAATTCCTTCTAAAGTTTTTGAAAGCTCATCTTGAAGCTTTTCATATATAACGTCCGGGTCGGATATGCCCGCAAGCTCGGCGGCCATCCTATCCGGTATATTCAAAATTTGATCGCGCACTTGGCGAGCAACTTCAAACGCGTCTTTCTTAACCTTCTCAGCATCAATAAGTTTGCCTTTCTTTTCTTCAAAAGCAAGCTTAGCAAGCTCAGCATTATATCTTTCTTTAACAGCTTTTGACTCGGCGAAGGTCGGAGCGCCATCAATTTTTTCAGCACTATAAACTTTTCCCTTATGCGAGTGCCCGCGCGGGCCGCCCATTTCGACATCGGCAACCTCGGGGTCTATTCGAATAAAGCGGCCAAAATCATGAACCGATTTTCTTAACCGCCCTTCCTCAATAGCTTGAGCAATTGCGCGCAAAGTAACCCCGCGCATCCGCGCATACTCCGCTTGGCCAATCCAAGTTGGGTCGATTTCAGTTTCTTTCAGGGGGGCCGCGGGGGAATTTTTAGGCGCAGGTTTCTTGCGCACGCCCGCTTTTTTTCTCACTGTTTTCTTTTTAGTTTTTACCCTCGCCGCCACTAAACAAAAGATAACACGGCAAGCTAGCCGTACGCTATGAGCGTACGGCCTAAGCATAGGGTAGCCGTGTCAAAATCAACAACTAACTTGATTCCGCGCTTTTACGCACCCGTTGCCTGTATAGTGGCAAAAGAACCTATCTAGGGGGCGGGGGCGGGGCGGCGGGGCCTTATAACGCATCTCATCTCAAATTTAAAATATTTTTCCCTCATTGACATTATGGGCTATCTCATGTCTATAATACGCGCCCTCATAGCCAAATACTCAATAGAGGTTACTCATATCTAAATTAATCAACCAAGGGCTTTTCTCTTTGCGCCTATGCGTCATGGAGCATATGAGATTCACTAAGAACGCTCTTAGCCATGGGCGGGGCTTAGGCGGGGCACCTGCTATCTGAGCGCCTTGCTTATGGCCTTATCCAATGCCCTAACGAAATGAAAGCTCATGCGCTTATTAAATCGATTTTGCGCTTGTATAGCCATGGGCGAGTAGTTGTCTTTAACAGATGAGCCGACTGACTTAGTGAATAAGCGCCATATAGAAAGCTCGCCCCATACAAAGCCCTTGTTCCTAACAGGAAGGCCGTCCCTGCGCCTTGGGACGGCTTTTCTAGCAGGCCTTGAGGGTAAACCCTTAGCCAAAGCCTCCGTTGCCCTCATGGCCACAATCTTGCGCGACTTATCGAGGTTCTTGCCATACTTCACGCTTGAGACAAAAGCTCCCTTTAAGAGCTTCGAGCGCCCCTTAACAATTTCGACCTTAACACCGCCGCTTCCCGCAACCGGATGCTTTTTAGAATTTCGCCTTGGAGCAAGTTCCCTGTACTTATACGAGTCAATTGGTTCTTGAGCGGCTTTTGCTCCAAGCGTTACCCTCATTTGCTCCAAAGACATTTGCTTGACGTTTTTAGGCGAAGTCAATTCGAGCCCTTTGTTAGCCGCTCCGGTTTTAATCGCAGAACGCGTTTGAATTTGTTTTCTCATATCGGTTTTTATGACCTTAGAAACGTCATTTAGGGAATTAGCAACCGCTTCCCTCATTGCATCAAGCCTTAAGTTGCTTGAAAAGGCTTTTAGCTTGCGAGTATCGAACTTAACCGTGATTTCCATTTACTCAGTATATAATAGATGCCCTTTAAAACAAACGGCTAAAAACCGTCGAACTTTTAAACACCTTAGAAATTAAATTTCTGTTAAGCACGAAAATTCAGCTAGTTGAAAAACGCTTTTTTCTTTGGTTGATTGTTAAAACATTATATAATGAACTCATGAAAACAAAAAACTTAGAAAAAGCAAAAAAGATTCTAGCCAACCTCGACGTTAAAGAGTGTGACCCTTGTTATAAAGAAGAACTTGAAAACATGATCGCCGCAAAAAAAATTCGGTCTAACTTGGGAAAAAATCGAAAACATGACCGGACAAAGACTTGATATTTTACCGCTTTCTAAAAGGTATAACTAAAATGAGAATTCAAAACATCGAAAAGGGGAATTTTATGATGACTCAAGAAATATATGACTATCATTGTAAAGAAATTAGAGAATCTATTAAACAAGGCGATGACACCCTTGTTCAATGTCTCAACTATCTTAAAACAAAATCAACCAACCCAATAACTAGAAGAGATTGGACCTTTATAGGGAATCAACTTGTCATGAGCGGACACTTATTCGTTAACGCTCAAGGGCTCTTTAAAATAAAGAAAGGTGCTTAAAATGAAAAACTTTTGTAAAAACCTATTAACCCTATCCTTGGCCGCGCTTTTCCTATCAGCTTGCTCAAGCACTGTTAAGCGCACTAAATTTAGCGATAAAAATATGCGAGTCATGATCGACCCCGCTTCCGTGAGTGTTGAGCATCACGTTAGGATTCAATCAGCTCTAGTTCGATCTGAAAAATGGGCGGTTGTTGACCGAGCTTCCGGTTTAGAGGCTATCAAAAAAGAACAAGACCTTTTGCATCGAAGCGCGCTTGACCGATACGAAGACAAAGAAAAATGGGCGCAATGGGGAAAGCTCTATGGAGTCGGCGCGGTTGTTGTTGGCCATGCTAGTTGTTATAAAGGAAAAAACTTTTGGCAAATAAACCGAAGAACCTGCAACCAGTTCTTAAACCTAGTTGATGCTAACACGGGCGAGGTTATTGTTGCCGTCGAAAACCGAGCGAGCGCACCCGTGCACGAAATTCCTGATTGGCATGAAATTGTTGAAAAGCTCAATGACGCTTATCCGAGTGCTTTCAAGCATTTTGAAAAGCATGAAAAGCTTTCAACCTATGAAAGCGAATCAAAAGAGCACGCAGTTAGGCAAAAAGAAACCGCTATTAGTCGTGGAACTGCTAACCGCCAATAAGAAGGCCACTTAAAGAAAGGGAAAATCAAAATGAAAAACTTTTTAAAAAATCTCATCGCCTTAATTGCCTCAAGCGCTATAACTTTATTTTTTCTTAGCCATGCCGCCCATGCCCGAACCGCTTTAGAATGCAAATATGCGATGCAAACGCTCGATGAGCAAAGCGGCACGATAGGCGCTCGAAGGATAACTAGCGACGATGGGAACTCAAGGAACGGCATTAATTCCCTTTGGCTTTATAGAAAAAGCGATAGAAAGAGCAATGCCAAAGAGCAAATCCTTTACTTAAACGCGCTTCGTATGTGTCGCATGATTGGAATGGATTTCATGTATCGCTCGAATAAAGCCGGTGAAACAAAACCGTCTTTGATATGCTCAATTTCATGGGTTAATAGAGACGTGTTCATTAGTTGCAGTAAAAATGACTCTAAAACCGTGACTTGGCAAAAACCTAAGTTCAATTAAGGATTTTTAAAATGAAAGAGAAAATAGTCAAAAGCGTTCACATAAGCAGGGATGCTTGGGAAGCTTGCATTTCCAAAGGCATAAACATTTCCGCAGAACTAAACATAGCTTTAGAAAAACTCGCAAAACGCGAACGATGCCCCGCTTGTGGGAATCGGCTAAAATCTAAGAAACCAAAAATTGAAATGCCTAAGTAACATTTCAAAGATGCCGCCTAAGCAAACACAAAAGATAAATATAGCCGCCCATTTGAATATTAGATCAAACACGGCGCGAGCCCTCTAAATTGATTAATTGCCTGATAGGATGATTGGGGTCTTTAAAATAGTTGGTAACAACGGCGGTATACTTATCAAAGCCCCCACGCATTTTAAAACTCAAAGATAGAAGCGCCCAAGCCGCCCCCGCGCTTAGTCGCTTATGCTGATTGAAACTTAAAAGAGCCGATTCCTTTCGAATCATCAAAAAGCGCATATCACCAAAGAAGCTTGAGCCCCAAAGCCAAATCAGATTAACAGGCCCGACCGGAAGCCCTGCGGCCATTTCAACAACGGCTTGGTCTTTCCCCTGCAAATAGGTTCTTATATCAAACGTCTCGGGCGACATGTTGTTAAAGCTCCAAGCGTGCGTTTGCCCCCAAGCGCAAATTGCTTTGGGGGTTGCATAGTCGCTAATTAATTGAGAAGCGAAAACGGTTCCCACAATATTGTCATGAGTGTTTCGGGCATGCTCGCCAATAACTTGTCCGGGCCTTCGATGAAAAGTATAAGTTCCCTGCACGCGAGTTGCTTCAATAAAATCCTTCACCCTAATAAACCAACTAGAAGGAATGCCGCCGCCGTATTTATAAAAACCAAAAAGCACTTCACTTAAAAACATAACGGGGTTTTCGTTGTTGGTTGTTCGGGGCGCGCCTTCAATGAAAGGTGCGCGAGTGTCGCGCACGTCTAAACGTGCGCCGCCATCCTCGGCCCAATAGTAGTTTTCGAAATTCAACTTGATTAGCTCAATTGCTTTTTCCCCGCCCATAGAAACATCATAGCGAAAAAAGCCAAATCAACCATAGCGGGAAGGCGCTTTCGTTCTTGTCCCATTTCCAAATGGGACAAATCATCAAATGGGACAACCAAATGGGACAAGAATTTTCCTTTATTATTATATATTTATAAGAAGAAAAGAGTATATGTCCCATTTGTCCCATTTGTTTTCCATATTCTTTGCAGAATTAAAAAAGAGCCTTTTATTTAAAAATAAGAAAAATAATATGTATATTATATAAAGGAATTGAAACTTCGTTTTAAACGGGCCAGAGCCCAAATTTTGAGCCTTTTTCTCTTTAATTTCAATAGTTTCCCGTGTCCCATTTGGCCCTTGCGCAAATGGGACAAAAAATCAAATGGGACAAAAAAGCCGCCCATCCGGTCGCCTTTTGGTTGAAAGAGCTTTATCTTGGGAAAGGCTTTTAGGGGTTTTGGGAGTTTTTAAATGATTTTAGGAATCGACCCCGGCTTTTCCGGTGCCGCAAGTCTCTTGTCACCCAAGGGCACCTTGGTTGACGTTTATGATTTGCCATTAACTATAAACAACAACCGCAAGCAAATCGACGCCCATGCGTTTCACACGCTCATACGTCACCTTGCCCCGAGTATTAAACTAGTTGCCATTGAGGACGTTCACGCAATGCCAGAGCAAGGCGTTAGCTCAACCTTCCGCTTCGGTTACAACGCCGGAATTCTTTTTGGAGTGCTCGCCGCTCACAACCTCAAGGTCTTAAAAGTCTCGCCTGCGGTATGGAAAAACTCCCTTGGTTTAACGCGCAGTAAAAAGCTAAGTCTTGAAATGGCCGCTAAGCTTTTCCCCGAGCAATCCCAACAATTTAAAAGAATGAAAGACGACGGGCGCGCCGAGTCGGCGCTGATTGCCTATTTCGTGCTGAAATATTTTTACTAGACAAAGTTGGGGGGCGTCCCTTAGCTTCCGTTTTTGTAGTCGGGAAATCACAACAAAGAGAAACTTTCTAATTTCATTCACCGTCACATGGTGAGGCCCTTTGCTCATCTCGACTACGAGCAAAGGGCGGGAAGTTGTGAGTTAGCCGCTTGGCTCTTTGAAAGGATTGGTCGCTATGTTTTTTAAAAAAGAGAAAGTCAACATCGAGAGATTTGAATTATTCGAAAGCAATGTTTGGCATATCATCGACAAACTAACCAAAGCCACGGGCCAGCGTCTTGATAACTTAGAAAAAACAACCGAGACAATACTTGATTCTAAAGTCGAAGTCTTTGGAACAATCGACCAGAACTTTCAAGCAATAGATGAGCGGCTTAAAACAATAGAAAAGAACCTTCATAATTTGCGCGCTCTTCTTATCAACAAAGGAATCATGGCGGTTGTTCAAAAAGAAGGTGAAGCGTGAAGCCCCTTAGCAACCCCCAAGTCAAAGCAACCATAATTAGACTTCACAAAGAGTTTCATTCTCATAACTCAATCTATAGGCACTTAAGAGCGCAAGGCGTGCGCTTAAGAAACGACACAATTGCAAAAGTCCTTAAACAAGAAAAAGTCCCTGCGCATTCGCGCAAGGAACTTTATGAAAACAATGAAAGGTTACGAAATGCAGCAGCTTGGAAAAAGTCACAAAGACAATAGCGAACTAGCAAAGGGCAAGGAAGGCCCCAGTGAACTCGAAAAAGTTTACATGGATAAAGACGGCGAGCTTTGGGTTAAGGAATACTCAAAGAACGGAATGGAGTTAGTTTTTCTTCGCGAAATTAATTTCATAAATGACCAAGGCGACTATCTACTTGCTTCCGAGGAAGTCGTTGCCGTCGAAGACCATGCCGAAGTTAAAAAGCGCGGCTTCGAGCCCCTTGGTTTCCTTGGCGATGCGCCCAAAACCGTAACACGAAAAAAGAATAGAGGGCTTTCGTTGTGGTGAAACTCGATGAGCCCGCCAAATCATGCGCCAAAGCCTATGCCCAAGACCTGATACAATTTTATTGCGAAGAGTATGGCCAAGCAATTTCGAAAGAAGTCGAAAACAGGATTCTTGAAGCGGTCAAAGTCGGATACAAGTTGCGCGATAAAGAATTTTTAAATCTCAAAGCCACTTTAGCTTCGGAGCGCGAAAACAGTGTTCGTTTGCACGCAGCTTTAATTAGATTGTCTCACAAAGAGCAAGTGCCGGTTTCTATCTTAGTCGAAAACAGTCTCGAAGATAAATGGCTAGAACTAGCGCGCAGGGCTTTAACCGATAGGCCCACGCCGCCCGAAGAAAAGCAAACAATAGGTGAAGACTTAAATGACTAACGAAAGCAACCCAACCAAAACTAACGAAATCAACCCGGTCAAAATGAATCTCGCCATGGCTCATCTATATTGTTGGCAATACGCTAAAGCAACAAACTTCACCGCAAAGCTCTATGAGCTTTTTTGCAAAGCCGATGAGGAAAACAAAATCAGGCTTGGTTTAGCGTTCCCTTATGAATACCGGGCTTTTCACTTGTGGCATACAAGCGAAAACCCGCATGAGCTTTTTCGTGAATGGGGGTTTATAGAATGAAACATGAAGCAAAAGTTATCTTAATTTCAGGCAAGCAAGGAAGTGGGAAATCCACTCTTGTTAAAAATCTGCGCGAGCACTATCCGAACGTGGTTTCGATGCGATTCGCCGAAATCATCTATCAAATGCATGATGCTTGCCTTCCGATTTTGAAAAAATACAAAATCAGAAAAAACTCAATGGATAAAGACGGCGAGCTTTTGCAGGTATTGGGAACCGAGTTTGGTCGAAATCGCGTTAGCCCCGACGTTTGGGTTGACGCCGCAAAAGAGTATATCAACCAATACGCCGACTTTTATGATGGGCTTCACCCAAGCCCGCGCACGTTCATCATTGAGGATACTAGATTTCGAAACGAGATTGATGGGTTTCCAAAAGCTTTCAAGATTCGTTTAGAGGCAAGTGAAGTTTCAAGAAAAGCGCGTTGCTCTTATTGGCGCGATAGCTCTTATCACCCAAGCGAGATTGATTTAGACGCTTATGTTGAGGCGGGGAAATTCGATTTAGTTTTAAATACCGACACACTCACTAGTTACCAAACGCTTCATTCGGTCATTGAAACTCTAATTCAAAAAGGCTTTTTCAAATGATTTCCTATAACGAACTCGCCGAGCGGGTTGACCGAATAGACAAAGATTTGCAGTTTTTAGCCGCATGGATTCAACAAAACAGTATTCACGCCGTGTTGCCCGATGATTGGCGAAACCCCTCAAGTAACCAAACGACTAAGCCCGACCCCACAACTGACACGGCGACTTGGCTTCCAAGCGAGCGCAAAATCTTTTTTGCCGTTAGAGGTCGCGAGCCGGTGCGTTTTCAAGACAAAATGACGCCCGCAATCGCAAAACAGTTCCTTCTTATGGTTGACGCCGCCCGTGTCCTGCCCGAATATATCCACTTGAGGGAATTAGCGCGAGACATCGCAGGGGAAAAGCAACCATGAGACGTAAAAAGAGAAACAAGGGGAACACTAAGTTAGAAAAACCTTTAAACTTGTTTGCCCTTCGAAAGAAAAGACGGCAAATGCAAAAAGCATCAAGAAAAGCTAACCGGCATTAGCTATCGCTAAGAAAGGATAAAACAATGAAAGACCAAGACCCCGTTGAGGAAACTCTAATTGAGGAAGCGCGCCCTAAGCAAAAAACTTTTGGTTGGATTAAGCAAGGCCAAGAATTCAACGCGCTATCTGTTTACTTAGAAAAAAGCCGCAACGAAAAAGACGGCAAAATAAGCCTGCTTTATGAGATTCCGGTTGAGGGTTAGAGCGTCATGAATCACAAACACTATTTATTGCCGTTTTCTATCATCTTGCTTTTGGTTTCCTGCTCAAAGGTTAAACCCTTGC
>Ga0100403_1000373_pt1 | contig 43482 bp, 54 predicted proteins | sample CryGeymet201501t_FD_83663 | JGI IMG/M metagenome (GOLD analysis project Ga0100403, IMG submission 83663) | Groundwater microbial communities from Crystal Geyser aquifers in Utah, USA - Crystal Geyser metaG 2015-01t | ecosystem: Environmental > Aquatic > Deep subsurface > Groundwater | place...
ATCACCTCGGGTGACAAGAAGAAGGGCTTCGCCACCAAGGTGATGAAGTTCATCCTGAGCGTCGCCGACAAGCATGGCGTCGAGATCGAGGGGACCGCCAAGCCCTTCGGCCAGGGAGGCATGAAGAAGCCTGCTCTCAGGGCCTGGTACAAGAAGCTCGGCTTCAAGTTCAGTGGCGACGACATGGTCAGGCAGCCAGTGCTCAAAGAGGGATATGACCCCGAAGAGGACATAACCGGCAACCACAGCGGCACCGAACCAGCGGAGAGCCGTATCGAGCTGACGTGCCTGGACAACAATACCTGTCCAGGCAGGACGCCCGAGACCAAGGACGAGTGGAGCAAGGCGGCTGAGATCGGCCAGAAGCACGGGGTGGCCTACCGGTTCGAGGAGAATCCCTTCACCGGCTACGGCGACGCCTACATGTACCCCTCGCTCAAGAAGCTCGAAGCAGTGCTCAAGGATCTGGAGGCCGCGGAGGTTGGCTTCGACAACATCGACCTCCCTGACGACGTGGATCCAAAGCTCCAGGCAAGGCTCGAAGCCAAGTACAAGTTCTGGATCAGTGTGAATCCTGGGGAATACCCGTAAGGGGCTCTCAAAGGCACCCGAGCCTTCTGATACGCCTGGGGTCGAGAAACCCTCTCAGAATCAATCCTGTGCAGTCCTGGGGCATCCTGAGGCTTTGCTTGGCTGATACTCGACCAGAATGCGAGGCCTCACACCTTGTTATCGGGATCCTTCCACCATCGGTTCAGTCCGGATGGATGGGGTGACAGCCAGAAAGTCATGCCATCGCGATCGATTCTTTCGCAGAAGTCGTAGTCGCTGAGGGAGAAGACCTCGATCACCTTGCGGCCCAAGAGGACGAAGTGAGAGCCAGGATCATGAATCTGGAGGATCTGCTGGGCGTTCGCCGCGGCGTCTTCCCTGGGCCACTTGGTGCCTGGGTAGAACTTGAATAGATCGAAGCGCCGGTAGTGTTTGAGGTAGGAGCGGAAGCTGAGACCGAGGAGCCCCTGGATCTTGTTGCCGGTGTGTCCTCCGGCAAGAGGGTAGCGCCAGTCAGAGTTACGACTGGGGCCTCTCCTATGATCGAAGCGTACTTCGAGCATTGGGTGGGGCCACCCATTTCATAGAACTTACGACTCATCTTCAGCCTCTTGGGTCCGCTTCTAGATCTCCTCGTAGAAGGCCTGCTGTTCCTTCGTGATGGGGATATTCGAGAGGTTCTGATAACCGTGCTTCTTGAGGAGCTGCATGATGTCGCTCTGGTCCTGACCGGCCTTCAGGCTCTTCGGGTTGCCGGCCCGACCGAGCTTCAGGGCGACGAGGTAGGGAATGGTCACCACGCCCAGAGACGAGGAACCAATCTCGTGACGGGCTGCGTCCTTGACCGCGTGGTCGACCAGCGACGGGTCGATGCCGATGAAGTCCGGATCTACCAGCTCCACGACGGCACCCGTCTTCTTGTGCTCCATCGCGTGGTCCGAGATCTTCTTGAACTTGGGCTTGAGGGCCTCCATCACCTTCGCGAGGTGATCGGTTGCCAAGATGAGGTTCACGTCCTCGGTGTAGCGCGGCTGCGCGTAGGCACCAAGGGCGATACCTCCGATGACGGCCACGGGCTCGTCCTTGAGGAGAGCCGCTGCGTCCAGGAGGACCTGGTGCACTTCAGGAGCCACCACCGCGTCAGTGATGTTGAGCTGGTTCTTCTCACGAAGCAGGCACTGCCGCTTGCGGGCCAGCTCAGTGCTGGTGCGCTCACCAATCTGCTCGCGAATGATGTGATCCTGAAGGCGCATGGTCTTGTTCCTTTTCCCGTATTAGGGTGCTGAATCAGTCAGCCTTCACTCCGCGCAGCTCACGCAGAACAAAGGTAGCCAGTTCACTGGTGGACTTGAACCCATCGGGACCGATGAGTGCTCGCAGGACCTCCTTCCTGTCCAGGTTGCCGGACCGAATTTCGGCGAGGGGGGCGACCTGCTTCTGGCGCTTGAGGATCTGCTTCTCGACCAGGAGTTCCTCCAGGTCGGCGCGTGTGATCTCTCCCGCGCTTGCGTCCAGCTCTTCACGAGCGAACTCGTTGATGACGGGGATGGCCTGAGGGAGGACGGCATCATCGAGAGCGATGAAGTGGGCGTCGCCGATCAGTGTCTGAAGGATGCGCTCTGTCGCCTCTGTCGATGTTCGGTGCTCATTGCCTGGGAAGGCTTCGTGGACACCATTGACGAGGCAGTCGAAGATGATCCCGCAGTGCTTGCGCAGCCATTCTTGCTTGTTCATGGTGGTTGCTCTTTTCTCAGGAAGTTTGGGCAATGGTCGTGGGATGATCGGAAGGTCCCTGGGCTGTTCCTCGGGGAGAGCTTCCATCCTTCGCTGCTCGCGGCTCTTCTTCTTTCTGCCGCTCTGAGGCTTGTTGGCCCAGGGATCGTGTCCATTTGTGCCGTTGCCGTTGGTGCCGTTCTTGGACAACAGGGCAGCTACCTGTTCGTCCATGTGTGCTACTTCGCCCAGTCGGCTCATCTGAATCTCCTCGTTGATGGCGTTTCTGGACTTCCAGAGCGTGAGTAACGCTGGGTCCATGGGCTCTTCTTTCTTGTGACCGCCGAAGGGTAGGACGAGAGTTTTCCTCCCATCGATGCCGGTTATCTTGCCCCGGCCTTTGTGCTGATTCTTGCCTCCTGGTCGCGATATGCGGACGCATTGACCGACGTTCTCTTCGCACTCTTCGATCGTCATTCCGCCTTCGTGGGACATGATCAACGCTCCTGGAGTTCGGTTGCTCCCGCGGCCATGATGGCTCGATAGCTCTCGGGAAACTCGCTCTCCCACAACACTACCCTATCCGGGTAGATCTGATCCGGGGTGAGAATCTGATCCCGGACGTGAAAGATGAGGGTGTAGAGAACCATCAGGGACAAGTGGTGATGCTGGCCTGGCTCTGGGACCCAGGACCAGTCACGGTGATCACGCCATACCCAACCACCGAGGGCCGGGTAGCGCTTCCGGAGAACGATCGTCCTTCGGAACAGAGGTTCGCCGATGAAGGGGCTGCTCGTGATCCAGGCTCGATAACCCTCTGGATCCTGCCGGTAGAGGTCTGCCCAGATGTTGAAGGTCCTGGCCTCAGCGAAAGCCCGCAGGGCGACCAGTTCGATCGGCGTGGGGGTGAGAGCCATGCTGTCGAGGCGCACGTAATCCATCGGCACGTCGTCAGGCGGCCACGCCATCGTGAGACCCCGCTGGATGTGGAGGGTCGTCTCGAAATCGGTATCGCCATTCAGGAAGAGTGGAGAATGCCTAAGGAACTCTTCTTCACGCTCGACTGCTTCCTGGATGGCCTCAGGGGCCATCGTATTCATGTCAGGTCAAAGCTCCCATGAAGTTGGTGTGGTGCTCCTGCACGGAGCGGAGGCTTCTTTGATGCCTTTGTGAACAGACATGAGAAGGTTGCTCCTTCAGTGAAGTGTGGTCAGGTCAGCACCTTCGGCTGGTGCTGTCAAGAGTAATCAGTTGAATCATCATGGTCTTTGAGCCACTGTTTGATGAAGGCAGCGGTGATGACCCTGTTCTTCACCTTCTTCCCAGGCGTCTTCTTCCTCTCGATGCCTGGGAGGTCGTCCCCGTGACGTATCGGTGTGATGTCCCCGGTCTTCCTGATGTGGAAGATGGCCGAGAAATAGTGAGGGGTCAGCTTCTTGTCGTCTTTGGCAGAGTCTACGGGTCGCCCTCGTTTCATCCACGAACTTGGGTGTGTTGCTCACGGGAACGAAGACATACAGATCCGCGTAGTTCTCATCGTCCCAGGAACGGGAACGATCATCTGGATCCGCCAGGAGGTCGTCGTGGATATCTCCTACCCGAAAGACGGCATCGGGCCAGGTGAAGTGTGCCGCGGTCGCGAGCTGCTGGATAGGCACTCTGGTAGGGCAATCGATTCTCACCGTCCTGGTCTTCTCACCGCTAGACCCAGGCCGCTTCCTTGCGTTGTGCATTCTGTGCGCGTTGTAGGGACAGAGCACGATGAATCGCACCGCGTTCCAGAAGAGCTGATCGCGATCATCAAACATGGGTCAGTGTCTCTCCGAAGTTCTCGTGGGGGATGAAGACATCGGTCGTGATACCGTTCCTGGGCTTCTCGATCATGATCTCGCCATGGCCGTTGAGGATGATGGAGTAGTAGACGTGGTACTCGACGGAGATCCCAGGAGCCTTGTGCATGAGGATCACGTCGACGAGGTCCTGCTCAATGGCGCTAACCCTGATCGATCTCATTTCGGCCTGTTGGTCAGGACCGTTTCCTATAACGTGGATCCTCCTGATCTTGGGCACGAGACACTCGTCTCGCTCGATGGCTTCGAGCTGCTCTCCGCAAAACTCGACGCCGCTGGCATCTGGCAGAATGAAGAGGACCATGATCCCCGTTCCCATCTGGCGGGTGATGTTGAAGATCATCCTGGCAAGCAGGTGATCGAGCATGGGGTTACCGAAGTCCTGGTTCATCATTTCCTCCCCAGAAGGTCGTTCACGTGGTATCGTCTCTCCTGGAACTCCTCCCAGGGAATGGGCTTCGTGGTCGTGCGTCCCGCCCTGTTCTTCTTCACGTGGATGCTTCCATCGGAGGAGACGATGATATAGTGGTCGACGCACATGAGCAAGTTGTCCGGCCTTGCATTCTTCATGATGACGACGTTGACCACGGGGCAAAGTCTACTGGCGGACACCTTGGACCTGAACTCATCTTTCACCAAGATGGCACCACGAGGATGAACCGTGAGAATGTCCCACTCCAGGAAGGGGCGGATGGGCTTCCTGTCCTGTTCACCTTCGTCTTCGGCGATGGTAAGAAGCTGGAGGGAGCAAAAGAAATCGTCATCGAGTTCGGGTATCTCGAAGAGAGCGCAGTTCCCGGCGGCGATCCACCGGGTCATGTTGAAGACCATCCTCGCGAAGAGAGGCTTCGTCCCATGTCGTTCAGACACAGGGTTGATCACAGGGTCCCGCTCCATCTTCCGCAGGATACGGCTGATGGCACGTCCGAGGTCGTCCGAGGTCATGCTCTCGATGGGGATCTCGGGGATCTTCAGCGGAGCAGGCGCACCCGCGGGTACGGGCATGTACGACGGACCACTTTCCTGAAGAGCCGTATTTTCCTGAATAGTCAAAGCCCCGTTTTCAGGAAAATCGACGACCTCGGCATCCACGACTTCCCCAGCGGGGAGGGCCTTGTGGTCGCCGCCGGGCATCAGGGCCTCGGCGATCTTGCCGAAGCGGTCATCGCCGGTCATCTGGGTCAGCATGAGTGAAAGGCCGCCGCGCAGGTCGTTCTCGATCGCGTTGACCTCTTCCTCAGCCTGCCGGACGGCGAAGGCCTCGTTGGAGGAGCGGTGATCACGGATCATCTCCATCTACTTCAGCAGATCGTTCAGGACGGTCTTGTTCGGCTTGATGTGACCGTTCGTCATGGTCCGCAGCGTTTCGACGATACCAACCATGCGCTCGTGATCCTGCTCGTGGTACTCGCCGAGGCGATCCAGGAGGTTCTCCCGGTGCGTCTTCGGCTGCTCGGGGATCTCTTCGGTCAGTGAACCGTCCGTGTCCCGGTAACGGGCCAGGGTGACATCCACGTGCGAGTTGCCAATCATCAGACGGAGGAACTGATCGGTGGACATCTCCACTTCGATCAGTCGACGGCCCTCGGGATCTTCGATCTCCAGGCTCACGATGGTGTGCTGTAGGGTCGAGCAACCGATGAGGGGCCGGGACTCTCGGTTGGCTTGGAGTCGGAGGAATGCTTGTGCCATATCGGATTCACCTCTGTGGGTTAGGCTACCATAGCCTGATGCCCGCAACCCGAGCATGATGCCGCTCCAGGCGTCAAGACTAATCAGAGGAATAATCAAATGCCCAAAGACCAGAAGCTCACCGAGATCCTTTTCGCGGGAGTGGACTCCGAGACAGGGGCTGATGTGGCCTACCCGGTTACCTCCAGGGAGGAATACGAAAAGCTCCTTGAAGGAGGAGGCCCCACCGGCGTGAACCAGTTGATCGAGTTCGCGGCGGTGTTCGGAAACATCGACGACAGCGACGAGAAGATCACCAAGCCCTTCTACGATGACCCAGAGCTATGCAGCGGCCAGAAGAAGGAGCACAGCCTCATCTCGACCGATGAGGTCTTCGCCGCCCGCGTGAAGCCGCCGACGCCGATTCCCTACGAGACGATGGTGGCCCACGGGATCCGTGATGAGGACCTGGAGGGCTTCCCAGGCTTTGAAGGGCACTTCGCGAAGTTCATCGAGGAGACGAACGGTTTCGTCCTCCTCATCCACAACGCAGCCTACGACTGGCCGGTCTTCAAGTGGCACGCTGACGCAATCCACACCGAGATGAAGCCCTTCGCCGTCGTGGACACCTTCAGGCTTGCCCGCCTGGTGCTCCCTGACCAGAGGTACCACTCGAACCAGTACCTCATGCACCAGTTCGGGATCCCCCGTCTCCAGGGCCACCTCGCGGCTCCTGACTCGGCGGTCACCCTGATGGTCTTCAAGCGGCTGGTGGACATCTACATCGACCAGCACGGGGACAACTCTCTCGAAGGGCTTTGTCGGGACCTCAGCAAGCCGATCAAGCGGAAGACCTGGCCCTTCGGCAAGCACAAGGGCTCCCCGATCGACGATCTGCCCGGCAACTACCTGCACTGGTGGTTCGTGAAGCGCATCGTGGAAGACTACGAGAAGGAAGACTGGGAACTGAACTACTGGGCCGCACTGGTCTACGACCAGTTCAACCGTGGTAGAACAGATGAATCGACGAAGTGCCTGGAGAACTTCCGCAAGAAGTTCGTCTGGCCCTGCTTCGACTAATCAAGGAGACCTGCATGAAGACCATCAAGTGCGTCTGCGGAGTTTCCACGAAGGATTAGGGTGACACCCATTGCTACGTGTGTGGTGCTCCGTATAGCAAAGCATTACCGCCCAAGAAGCCACAGAAGACACAGGAAACCAAACCCAAGGAAAACACGCCATGATCCTGCAAGACCTGGAGAAGAGGAAGCTCATCCAGCCTCCGAAGTTTCTCCCCGACAACACACACTACTTGACCATCACTGGATCCCAGGCCTACGGTATCGCCACCGACAAGTCGGACTTCGATGTCTATGGATGGTGTATTCCCCGAAGGAGCTGGTCTTCCCGCACCTGGCTGGCGTGATCCCCGGCTTCGGTACGCAGATCAAGCGCTTCGAGCAGTGGTAGCAGCACATCACGGACCCACAGAACGGGAAGGAGTACGATTTCACTGTTTACAGCATCGTGCGCTTCTTCCAGCTCGTGATGGAGAACAACCCGAACATGATCGACGCGCTCTTCACGCCGCCGAATTGCGTAATCCACGCGACTCGCGCCGGTGAGCTGGTGCGTGAGAACAGGCGCATGTTCCTTCACAAGGGCTGCTGGCACCGCTTCAACGGTACGCCATCGTCCCCCTGAAGCTCTACTTCAGCGACCGTGGGTTCGCCAAGGTCCTGGTGGGCCTGTGCCGCAGCAAGCGACAGCACGATAAGCGTGAAACGATCAAGGCCCGCGACAACGAGCGGGAAATGCGTCGCGAACACGCGGTTTGATCCTGGCATTCAGGCCGACTTGAAGCCTAGATAAGTGGCGCTACCAAGTCGGAAGGAAGAAGATGAAGCCAGTCGATCAAACCAAGCTGTTGGAACGAGACGGAGTAGGCGACTGTTGTAGAGCAGCAGTCGCCTCTCTTCTCGAAATGCCCCTGGAAGAGGTGCCCGAGTTTGAGCACTTTCAGTCGGGTCAACATGTGGCTGTCGTGTCTTTCATCGAGTCACTGGGCTCATGGGTACCTCGTGTTCGACGGCATCAACCACAACGTCCTGGAGAAGTATAGATCCGGCATCAACGGTCACCACTATGCGACGGGGATCAGCCCACGCTTCAAGGAGACAAGGCATGCGGTCGTACTCGACAACGAAGGCTGTATCGCCCATGACTCTCATCCCTCTCGGGATGGCGTCTATGGCCGCCTCGAAGTCCTTCTCTTCAGGCCTCTGAAACAGGAAGAATCACCATGTCCGAGCAGTGGGAACGCGACGAAAACGCCCTGAGGTTCAAGAACGAGCTGTCCGGCAAGCCGGTTATCTGCACAGGGGGTCGTTCCTACTATGTCATCCGCGGCGACGGGAGGATCTATCGCTGCCTCTACAATCCCCAGGTCGTGGGTCGCATGCAGGATGACGAACTCCCCCAACTTTTCGGAAAGGCAATGACATGCCGGTGGAAGAATACCCACGACATGCTCGTGGACTCCTGTCACCCCTCCGGCGATCTCATGTTCGCCACCTTCTGGGAAGACGGTCAGCGCTGCGAGGCTCCCTGGCCCCACTGGTCTGAGCCCCAGTCCCCCGATGATAGCAAGATCAGGAAGGACGTGGCCTATTTCCAGGTCCTCCCGGTGAATTCGCGCTGCAACCACGCCTGCTCCTACTGCTGCAACTTCTACTTCGAGACCGATAATGGCCAGGTCATCGCCAGGCCGAAGGATCACGATAAGGATCTCCCCCTGGAGGCCTGGGAGAAATTCCTCCGGAACTGCTCGAAGAAGCTCGACTTCGCCCACTTTGGCTTCCTGGGCGGGGAGCCCATGCTCTACCACCACATGCCCCAGCTCGTCGCCATGATCGTAAACCAGTACAACTGGGAGGTTGGCATCTGCTCGAACATGAGTCTGACGGCAAGGTTCAAGGAGATCGCGAACCTGGTGGATCCGAACAGGCGTCACCTGGTACGCTTCAGCGCCTCCCTGCATCCCAGTGAGAACCGCGGCTTCAAGTGGGAGAACTACTGGGCCTCGGTGCGGGCCATGCGGGTTGCTGGATTCGACGTGCGGGCTACCATGGTCTCCTGGCCCGAGCAGACCTACCTGTACGAAGAACTGCGCGAACAGCTCGCGACGATCGACGTGGATCTCCACCTCAAGGGGATCGGTGGCTACGGAGACGACAAGGTTCCAGGAATCGACTGGGCCTACATCAAGGAGCGGGACGGTGCCCTGGAGACTCCGGACTACCTGAAAAAGATCGGGTGGTTCACCAAGGGTGTGGATCCTCGCTCAGAGGATGCTGCGCTGCTTCAGGAGCTGTTCAAGATCGACGATGGGGTCTTCGTCGACATTGGAGCAGGAAACGGCTCACAGAGCCACACACGGCGCTTCATTGACCTCGGGTGGCGAGGCATCCTGATCGAACCGGATCCTCGCAACAGAGAGAAGCTGAAGCCCCTGGAGAGCGAGCGCGTGCTCCTGTGGAAGCACGCCATCCACCCCACGGAGGTTGAGGCCGAACTCTACTACGGCAATGACACCTACAGGTCCACCCTGGTTCCTGGCTGGGATGGAAACACCACGCAACGTCAGGTGGAGAAGGTGACCTGCCTGTCTCCCATGGCCGTAGCCGACAACGCGCTCGACATCTTCGGGAGGATCGACTTCCTGAAGGTCGACGCCGAAGGCATGGATCTCGACATCCTGAAGGCCTTCCCCTTCCACCGGGTGCATCCGAAGGTGGTCATGGCCGAGAAGCCAAATGACCACGCGCTGGCCGTCCAGATGACGACCTACATGGAAGACATGGGGTACGTGAGGAAGTGCGCCGCAAACTGCAATGTGGTGTGGGTCTGGCCTAAGGTTGTTACCGACAACTTCAGTGGTCTTCAGAACTTCGCGAACCCGTAGTCGGGAACCGTGCCGAACCAGTTGATCCCCATGTTGTACACGCGCTCCCTGAGCTTCATTTCCTGGGCGATGCGCAGGTTCTCAGGTGTCCGCACCAGGCTGCATGCGAAGTTGGCTCCCAGGCTCTTGAGCTGGAAGAAGGCAATCATGAGCTTGGCGGGATCGAAGGCCTGCTGGGTTGGGTGTATCGAGACGTAGACGAGGCACAGATGACGCTTCTCCTGGGGCAGGGACTTGATGAAGTCGACGACCGCCTTGTCCTTCACCAGGTTGGTCAGCAGCTCTACTTGCCACCCTGCGTCGACGAAGATCCTGACGATCTCTTCCCAGCCTTTCTTGATGGTGGGCTCACCACCCATGACCTGGACCATGCCTGCGCCGAAGGACTTGGTGAAGAAGGTCACCGCGCTCTTCCATTCATCCAGGGAGAGATCCTGGCCCTTGTAGGCCTCCATCCACCCCTGGGCGGAGCAGTACGAGCACTTCATGTTGCAGAAGGCCGTCAGATGGATCATCAGCGTGCAGAAGTCGTTCCCAGCGAGCTTGTAGTCGGTCAGCTTGCCGCCGCGGTGCGTGAGGGAAGGTACCGTATCGATCTCTTGCTCCACCAGGTACCCGTCACACTCCATCGTGCACTTCGGGCTCCCACATCTCTGGTAGTCGTTCTTGTTGGCGGTGATCAATTGTCTGAAGGCTTCGTCCTTGATGTCTCCCATGACGCTCTTGTGTCCATACCAGAACCCGGCGCACCTGGAGACTTCGCCTCGCGAGCTGATGTAGAAATGCCTCCGGCCAGCGGTGCACCAGAAGCGAGGGATCGTGCTGAAGGTGTTGTAGTTGCTCAAGTGCATCAGCGCTCACCGATGTTGGACTGGGTCCCTGAGATCTTCGCTGGCGACATGTACTTGTCGGGAACCTTCGGGTGGAACCACTTCTGGTTGGTCATCATCTCGATCACGACCTCCTCCTGCTTGTAAAAGGTCCAGTCCTTCCCATTTCCCCTGATGAACCTGTCGCCGATCTGGTAGAAGTACTCCCTCCAGGCCCCGAGGTAGCTGATCTCGGCATGACCGATGAATCGGCAGGCTGGGACGTGGTAGAGGAAATCCTCGTCGTAGCAAAATTGCGACATGGAGATCGCCAGTTTGGGCGCTTCTATAGGCCAGAAGATGAACAGGTGCTTGCTACACCAGAGCCAGACGAAGAGCTTCCTGAGCAGATTGAAACGGCGGAACCGCGCCCAGTGATACGGTCCCATGATGATGGGTGAGAAGACCAGGGAGAATAGGAGACCCGATCCGATCCAGCAACACGCCAGGTTCAAGAAAGCAGGAGCGAGATCCCCGAGTATCTCATTCATCGCTCTTGCGTACCACCTCGATGCGGTCGATGTCGATGAAGGGGCCCGTGATCTCTTCGTTGAAGGAGAGGGAGACGTCGTTGCCCTTGATCTGTTCGACGCGGATGGCACCTGGGGAGTTCGCAGGAAGGAGCTGAGCCCGGACGACATTCAAGTCGACCGTGGTCCCGTCTTTCTTGACGATTCTCAAGATGCGTCGTTCAGCCATTTCGTTGTTTTCGCTCCCTGGAGAGTTTGATGTTCCTGACATAAGCTATACCAGAGCCTCCTTTTCTTGATGGATGAGATGTTGCTACCTGCCACAGTTGAAACGATGGGGCTCGTCGAGAACCAGGGGGCAAGATGGATCCCTGTCGACGATCCCCGAAAGTCCCTGGAAGACGAGATCTTCCAGTACCTTCACGGTAACGTATATTACTCCCAGCAATTCGAGCTGGGGTGGGGCTACTACATGGTCGCCTTCGGGTCGGTCTCCATGACCCTCGACATCGACGGGCCGGGCGGGGCCGATGTCAGAATGAGACCCGATGGGAAGATGGTGGTCGTCAACTCCAGGGAGAAGCTCGACTTCATCTGGAACTGCTTCTTCGCCCAGGAACCCTTCATCACGCAGGAGGGTCTTCACCCGAGCGTTGAGGAAGCCTGGAGCAACCTCCGCAAGAGCAAGTGGGACGAGCGACCGATGGACTCCTACCGGCCATGGGAGGAGCCAGAAAAGGTCGACCTGGAGTTCATCGGCAGACCGAAGAACCACCAGTCCCGCACCAAACCGAAAAAGCCCAAGCTGGCATTCAGTAGGGGCGTGTCGAAGGGGTCTGCGGAGTTTCAGGAGGCCTGTTCCCAACTCGGCAAGCAAAGGCACTTCGAGTCCAGGAACCTCAAGGAGGAGAGCGAGAAGAGGCGCTTCATGCGCACCCTCCAGAGCATCGTCGAGCTGTGCTTCGACATGCAGGGGCGCTTCCCGAGTGAGACTTTCGACACCACGAAGCTGCTCGGGGTACCGAAGGTCTTTTATCTTCCCGGTCCTGATGGGTAACATGGGGTCACCCACGGTTGGGATACTTCCTGTAGAACCCCTCCTTCGTCCGTGCGGCCTGATCACACTCTTTCGAGCAGAAGATCAGAACGCGCCTACGAAGGAGGTCGTGGTTCCACAGGAAGCCAGCTTGCTCAGCGTAAGGGATCAGATCAATCCCGAGCTGAACAGGCCCTCCCAACATAGGCTTAGACTTCTTCCCACACCGGTAACAGACCAGCGTGACGCCTTGTTCCTGGGCGGTATGGGTACTCACGCTGAACCTTCCTTATTCTGGTCAGCGTCCTTGATGACGAAGCGGGCGTCCAGGCGAGCAACCTCCTTCGCCAGATCTGCCAGCTCCACGGAGGCGAGGACCTCACGGAAGTCCTTGTAGGCCGCGGGAGCCTCGTCCACCGGGTACGTCCGGCAGTTGCTCAGGATGTCGTGCTCCTCGAACTCGCGGTCGACTTCGGCCTGATCCAGCTCGCGCTGAGCGGCCTTGCGTCCGAGAACGCGGCCAGCCCCGTGGTTTACGGAGAAGCAGGTCTTGTTGGCCCCCGCAGAGCCAACCATGATCGAGCTGCCCTGCACCGGGTTACCGGGCAGAAGGATCGGGTGACCAGTCTCCTCGAACGGCGTACCGACGAGAGAGAAGTGGCCCGGCGGGTAGGCGCGGGTAGCCCCCTTGCGGTGGACCCACTGACGCTGTCCGTTGATGATCTCCTCGCGGGCGATGTTGTGCGAAATGTGGTAGACGAAGTTCGCCTGGATGCCGGGGAAGACAGTCTCGAACGCCTCCTTCACGAGCGTGTTGATGAGCAGGTGGTTCAGGACCGCGAAGTTCTGGCCCGCCCGCATGCAGTCCCGGTAGGAGTTGAACTCGTCGGTACCGAATGGTGCGTAGACCAGCTTCTTGTCATCTCCAGGGAACGGGATCGACCACGTCTTGAAGAGCGCCTGGAGCGTCTTGAATTGGTAACCGGCCAGAGCGAAGCCCACACCGCGGGATCCACAGTGAGACAGGAAGCCCACGCACCCGTTCTTCAGCCCAAAGGCCTCGGCGGTCGCCTCCATGCCCGGCACCACACGCACGACCTCACACTCACCAAAGTGGTTGCCGCCGCCGTAGCTGCCGATCTGGGTGACCTTCTCCTGCATACGCTGGACACCGCGCTGCCGATCAAAAGTGCCCTTCTTCGTCCCAAGCTCCAGGACGAGCACCTCGGTAGGCAGGTTCGTGTTGAGGACATGGCCGACATCCTCGCAGCGGTCACGCCACGAAGGGTCGATGCCCAGGGCCTTCACGACATCGAGGTTGGTCGCGCCCTCCAGGAGGATCGTGGGGCCCATGCTCGCGATCATGTTGGCGTCACGCCCCTTGGGGACGTTACGTGCACCAGCGCCTGGGCCGGTAGGGATGCGAAGCAGGATCTCGTCGATGAGACGACGGCGCACGGCCTTATCCTTGATCTCGCTCTCCGGCAGGTCGAACTGGAGGAAGCTCATCGAGCACGAAATATCCGGGCCCACGGGGCCAGGGTACAGGTGGTCCGGCGAGACCATCACGCACCCCACGGGAGCCCCGTAGCCACGGTGGCCGTCAGGGTTCAGTACGAGCTGGCTGACGCCCGGCGCGTGGCGCGAGTTGATGGCCTGACGCAGACAGACGTCGTCGAAGGTGCTCCGGATGCTCTCGGTGCCAATGACGGTCACCGGTTGGTTGTGCTCCATCGCATCATCTACGAGGATGGCGGTGGCCGGTCCGGTCTCATGAATCCTCATCGTCGTCATCGCACCACTCTCCGTCGTCTTCGTCATATTCGTCATCTTCCTGTGCTCCTTCGATGGCCTCTTTGGGCTCGTACTTGGAATAGTCACCCCAGTCCAGGGGGATGTCGAGGAAGGGCACTTCGTCCGCGGTCAGGGGCTGGTGGGCCGCGGCGACGATTTCATCCAGCAGCTTCTGCCGCTTGTCTCTGGCCTCCTGCGAGAACTCGAAGAACTCATCCTCGGTACAGGTCCAGGTCCGCTCTTGGTTGTAGTCCTTCTCTTCCTTCGGGAAGATACCAAGGAGCTTCACCGTCTGGTGACGGCACTCGATGACGAGGTACATCCGATCATCGGTGATGTACTCAGGCTTCCAGCCCTTTGCGCCATCGCGCAGGCGGTAGTACTGGCCGGGCTGGATGATGTCTATGGGTCGGAACTCCATGGTCTTTTCCTCTGATAGATTCTTGATGTAGTTCAGCTTACCACTCTTGGCGGTCGTGGATTGGGACCGGGTAGAAGAAGGGGAAGCGGCTGTCGCAGGTGGATACGTAGCATCCACCCATCATGGAGTGTCCGCCGGAGCGCAATATGTGGAGCGGGACCGCCTTGACGAGCGGGCCGCCGGTCGGAGACCAAGCCAACAGAATCAGCGCGTCGCCGTCGTATTCCTCGACTCTGGAGGGATCCAACACGACCTTCACGCTGTTGTTGCGGTAGCTGGTCCCGCGGTTGGAACAGTTGCCGATGTCCTTGGGCTCGTAAATCGAGCAGCCCAGGTGGAGCGTGGGGTCCAGGACCTTGATGGCCTTACAGCCGTTGGGCAGCTCGCAGCCGGTGACCTCGTCGAGGAACTCGATCTCGGACTTGTTCTGGGAATCGAAAGCTATGTGTTCAGCGGTGATCATGGGTCATACCCCTTGAGAAGATGGGTTGACCTGACCAGCATCCGGGATCCGTGTCAAGAGTAATCATACGAATAATCAGTTATCCGACTTCGCCGCTGTATTCGAGGTTCGCGGTGATGGTCGCGGCCCTGATGACGTACTTAGTGGCGATCTGGAAGAACCCCTGGCCCATCGTGTAGCAGACCATGTAGAAGGCGAAGAGGACTCCGCACCAGAGCATGACTCTGACTCCTTCGGTGAGGCTTGTGCTGACCAGAGTCAACAGGGCCAGGAAGAACACGATGAAGAAGGCAACCATCACGCACGGGAGAATCCGGAGCTTGATGAAGCGAGCGGCCTGGAACCAATACCTGCCCTTGTCCCCATAGCGGTGACCCTCGTTCACGGCGTCCCTGGTGGTGGCCGGGATGTGGACACCCTCGATCAGCTTGATGACCTCTTTCTTCTCCATCCGCTCGACGATGTAGCGGGAGATCACGTCTCCCCTCTTCATTTGAAGCTCGAAAGCCTCGTAGATCCTGATCGGCTGCAACCGTATCTTCCGGTAGTTCATCGTATCACGTCCATTCCTTCTGCCAGCTCTTCTTTCAATACCATAGCCTCATCGCACACTGCCCGAACCAGATCTGGATCAGCGTGGAGGGACCAGGTGTCAGGGCTCCTGCCAGCGAAGGGGGAGATCACATAGAAGCCGAAGCGGTACCTGTGCTTCCTGACGATCTCAGGGGTGATGTGGCCGCAGAGGGCTGACTTGGTAGGGATCGGGTCGAACTCCACCCCCTGCTCTTCCCCAGGTCTGACGCCGAGGGGGTCCCCATAGCAGCCCACAGACACCTTGGGATCGGTCAGGTCGGCAAGGTGGACGGTGGCGAACCACGTCATGCTGGGGCTTGCTCCGAGCTGTTCACTGACCTCCGCGGTCTGCGTCCAGAAGCGCCAGAAGTTGCACCGCTCGGCGATCTTCACGCAGACCTCGGTCCCCAGGTCTTGGGGAAGGCCGAGGACACCGGCGTGGGTCGACTTGAGAGAGGTCCGGATGCCCTGGAGACCCATCAGCGTGGTGTTGATGTCTGAGGCAATGAGCCAGATGTCGTCTACACCGGCCTGGGAGAGGGCTGAGACGCCTTTGACGATCTCTCCCATGTCCTGGGGCATGAGCATGACGGCGTGGACGTGAGGGGCAAAGTTGCGAACGTGGGCAATCATCGCGCTGGTCCCTTCGAGAGATACCTGGAGAGGATAATCGCCGCGAGGTTCTCTTCCACCTCCACAAGATACTTGGCGTACATCTGAGCGATGGCTCCGAGATACTCCGATCGGAAGACCTTCACGCCCGGCGACAGGATCTCGTGCAGCTCGTCTTCCTTCATCCCGAGGTGCTCGGCGATGGATCCCAGGTCAACCCCAGACCAGGAGTTGCCCTGGCGGTCTGGGTTCTGGAGAATGACGCGAGGCGACAGGGCGTAGAGCTTCCTGGTCTCGGGAGGTCGCTCGCCCTTCTCGAAAGCGATGTCGACGCGCACGACAGCTCCCAGGGAGATGAAACACTCATCCATTCCCAGAACCTCCTGGACGTGCTTCTTATCGCTGTACACGGTGACCGTCAGGCCGCCGCTGCCGTCTTCATGCTCGTGGACGTGGGACATCCACGAAACGCTCTTCTTCAAGAAGTGCGCGATGTTTCTACATGCTTCGGGATCGCTGAACAAAGTAAGCTCCACCTGGATGATGGAGACATACTATACCACGATCAGGAGGGCAGCACGGGATCCAGGTCTTCACCGCCGTCTTCTTTTCCGAGAAGGCGGGCCAGGATGTCAGAGACCAAGGACATCTCTTGGGGAGAGGCCGGAGGCAGGATGGTGATACCCACGTCGTCCGACTCTTCTTCAACGACCTTGGCGGCCTCCGCCTTCTGGGCGGCACGCTGGTTTTCGGCGCGGATCTCTTCTTCAGTAGGCTGCCTGGTACGCCAGGCGACGATGGCCCGGCTCAGGTTGTCGTTCTCCATGAGCACACAGCGCTTGGGCTGCCTGCGGAGTCCGTAGAACTTGAGGGTGGTGTCGACTTCGACATTACCCCTCGGATCAAAGGTCCTGATCCGGCACCCGTTGATCTCTTTCCAGGGTACCTTCATATCCTTCAGTTCGTAGAGGACGAAGATGCCTTCCGCGGGGGTCACCATGTGAACGGCCAGCTCGGAGCGAGGTACCGGGATCTCATCGATCAGGAGGAATATCTCGAAGCGGAAGATCTTCCTGGGGCTGATCCAGGACATCTGGAAGTCATCGGGCCTGATGACGATGTGGCGATCGAGCATCTTGCCATCGTGCGTGATGATTTGGTCCAGGAACTTCCCAATCTCTGCGAAATCAATCATGGCGAGGTCCTTTTGAGGATATTCTCGTGGACCCTGGACCAGAAAGAAGCCAGGGCTTCTTCGGCCCCTTCTTTGCCGTTGCGGACCTGCCCTCCGAGCTGCATCATCGTATTCAGGGCTTCGTCAGAGAGGTACGCCACGTGGGTGTCCTCACCGATCTTGATAGGCTCGGTGTGATTGGCCCCCTGAGTCCCGCAGTAGTCGCAGATCACCCCTGGATATTTCATGACCCGTCTCCTCCGGCGTAGTAGCAGTGTCCGGTCTTGATGACGTTCGTCCCCATGACCGATGAGATCGATCGGGCGACTGCCCGCTGATCTTCGAGGATCGTCATGCTCCAGGAGAAGCCAGCCTTGCTGAGGGACTTGGCGATGTTGGCGGTTTCTTCCCCCATGGGGCGGTTGATGTTGATGTGGAAGGCCTCTGCGTCGTCGGCGGTCATCCTGCCAATCTCCTGGAGGAAGGCCAGGCTGCTCAACTTCTGAGGCTTCAGATAGACGGACACCATGCTGTACCGCTTGGCGTAGACAGTCGCCTTCTCGCCCTTGATCGCGCTGCAATCGATCGAGCGTTCCAGGGTATCATAGATCCTGGAGACGCCGCGGAGCCGGGACATGATAAAGAAGGCGGTCCCGATCTGCTTCTCGTTGGTGAACCCGCTACAACGCTCGGCGAGGGCTTGCATGATGGGAGGGGCGGGTGTTTCCGGGAACCTCGCGTCCACGCAGAGGTACGAGTCGATGACCTCCGGCAGATGGGACTTGTCCATCATCTTCTTCACCCACGGCCTCTCGTCGAAAGCGAGATAAAGGTTGGGGTGCCGGGTGAAAGGCATCAGGCTCCAGGCCGAGAAGCCGAACTCGATCCATACCCTACCTTGGAAAGAGGCGGTCATGGTGTGGATGTCGGAAGTAGCATTCACCAAAGAAGGCCAGAAGAGCCTCCGAGAAGGCGCTACATGAATATCCTCTTCGTCATTCAGGCTTCCCACTGGAAGGTCGGGGGACACGCCCTGGTCCGTAGGTACGCTTCGTTCGCTCATGCTGCTGATTTTCAAACCTCCGTGATGGTTGTGCCTTATTTCGATCGTCCCGGAGAGTCCTCGTATCACTGGTTCACACGGGCCAAGATCGCGAAGAAGACCTATGACCATTGCTTTGTGATCGAGAGCGCACCTCCTGAAGAGTGGCTTGAGGCTTTCGATTCAATCTATTGGGTGCCGATGGTGGAATTCGTAAAGCGAAGCCACGTGGAGAATCTGCACCCTTCAATCAAAATCCTATGGCATTCGAGGGCAGGATTCGACGCGACCACTGGATTTCCCAACAAATCGATTCGCACTCCCTACGTCGGGCCCAAGGATACTGAGGGAACGACAGACATCAAAACCAAGAACGGCAACAAGGTCATCGTCCACCAGCGGGCCCGCTGTCTGGACGTGAATCTATTCATGGAGACCCTGCTCTCGCGCAGCTCGAAGGCGGAGGTCATCCTCTGGAACCATGTTGGCAGACGCGACTCCCTGGACCACTGGGAAGGTCCTCGCGTCCAGCTTCACAAGGGTTGGATGGAGAAGAAGGAGTGGGACCGCATCTGCATGGAGGCGAGTGTCTACATAGCTGGCCGCGCCATGGAGGGTATCGGTCTGTGCGTCCAGGAAGCCGCCATGCGCGGCTGCGTCATCGCTGGTCCTCGCCAAACTGTCTCGGGTGAGTACATCAATGGCGAAGGGGCCATCCTCGTGGATCTCTTCGAGCGCCCCCAGGAAGACTGGCTGACGAAGCGCTACGACTGGTCGGCGAGCCCTGGCGAGATGGAGGAGGCAACTGTTCGACTCGCCCACAAGGTTGCCGACTACATCGATTTCACTCCCGCCGGAGAGAAGACTCACCGCTCAGCATTGGCTACCGCCGAGATCATGAAGACCCATGACTTGTGTGAGATGCAGATGAGGAACCTCTTCAGCTCTCTGGGGCGCAGGAAGTTCGACATCCTCCCGCGCACGCGCAGGCGGATTCTTTCCATCCAGACATGTACCTGGGGAGGCCAGGGCCTCTTCGAGCTGTGGACGCTGCGCTACCTGTCGAAGCACCCCCACCACTCGGTCTTCTCCTCCCGGCTCTGGATTCAGAAGAATGACGCCGAGGAACAGACTGAATACGCGAGGCTCATGGACGGCCAGGACATCAGGATGGTGGCCCCTCACCTGAGCGACCTCAACTCGGTGGACCCGAACTACGTCATCTTCCACTGGAGCGGCGGCGCTCAGGCTCTCTGCGATGAAGATCAGTTGAGGAACGTGGAGACCTTCCTCTTCTCCACAGAGGCCACGGTCATCGTCTGGGTCCACAATGTACAGCCCGTTCACTTCCCCGACTGGCTGCTCAACCGGGCAGACATGATCGTGTTCCCCTCAGAACACGCGAGGAAGGCCCATAGCAGCCTCCTGGAGAGCAAAAGGGGGTCATGCACGCCCTCTGGGGTCATCCCCCACTTCCTGGACCCTGAAGTGGCTGAGAAGCCTCTTTCGAGGAAGCATGGATCCATGACACTCGGGATACTGGGGCGCGTACAGTGGAGCAAGTTCGACCCTGCCTACTACCGGGCCATCAGGGACTTCCTGGACAGTGCTCCTGGAAGCCAGGTCCTGTGGGTGGGTTCTTCCTCTGATGGATACCTGGAGGGGGACGAATACACCGCGAGGACGATCGACCCAGAGATCATTTCTTCCTTCGGACCAGCACGGGTGGATCTTCTGGACCGAATCACGGTGGGCCTGTTCCTCTCTCCCATCCAGGAATCCTTCTGCCTGGCTGCCCTGGAAATGGCCTCCCGCGGCACGCCGGTGGTCACCAATCGCCCTGAGATCAAGGAGCTTCTCGGTGAGGCCGCCATGATGGTCGCTTCACCTCAGGATCTGAAGCTGGCTCTCAATAGGCTGTGCCTGAATGGCCCGGTGTTCTCGAAGATGCAGAAGGGGGGCATCGCCCTTCGAGGCGACGAGCGATTCACCTATGAGACGTGGGAGAAGAACTTCTTCGACATGATTTCCCGCACCGGGAAGCAGTCGACCTTCGGGAAGTGGTCGGTCATCGTACCATGCCACAACGTCTCTCCCTGGATCACGCAATGCTTGGAAAGCATCGTGGCGAATGATCCCGATGAGATCATCGTCGTGGTCGATGGATGCACGGATGACACCTACGAGAAGGTGAAGGCCTTCATCAGAAAGCACAAGGGTTCGTCCAGGATCCGCGTCAGGGTAAACCCAGACCCTCCCCACAGCCAGGGACACTCATGGAAGCTTGGCCTGGAGTGCGCGAACAACAACCTCATCGCGCTCGTGGACGGAGATGATATGATGGCCGACAGGGCTCTCGCCAGGATGAAGAAGGAGCACATGGAGAACGGTCACGCCTGCCTCATCTGGAGCGACCAGTGCGTGCTCAACACTGCTGGCGAAGTGGTACAGGCTTGTTTCTCCAGTCCTCCCCTGAAGGGGAAGACGATCCTTGAAGGGATGAAGCGTGGGATCAATGTGGTCAGTCACCTGATCACGTTCAAGGCGTGGGCGGTACCCTTCCTGACCTTCCCTGATGACCTTACCTGTAGTGCCGATAAGCACCTGGCCCTTCAGCTTGAAGAGCTGGGTCCCTGGGCTTTTGTGGAGGAGGAGTTGTACGTGTACAGGTGGATGCGTCCGGGCAGCGTGACGGCTACCAGACACGAAGAGCAGAAGGAGATGAGGGAGCGGGTGATCCAGATGGCCGAGAGCCGGAGGGAAGGCCCCAAGTCACTGCGATACAATAGCCCCTGAGAAGCTGCCCACGGGAGAAGGACCTCCGCCAGAGCCAGTGCTTTGCCCCTGGACCTCGAAGTCCGTGCTGGGGGCTCCTGCGCGTCCTGTTGAGCGTGAGTACACGAGGCGGGCCCGCATGTATTCTACGGTGATGCTACAGTTGGCGAACTCGGTCGAGGCATAGTCGAGATCGCCCCAGTCGATCATGGACGCCCAGCAGTCATCGAGTTCCCAGGTTTCCATCTCCTGGCCGACGCCGTTGAACATGTGGAGGCTCATGTTCACGATGGCCTCATCGCGGTAGCCCCACTCCTCGCTGCTTGGATCGTAGTGGGCTTGAAGCCACTGGTAGACGTAGCTGTCTCCGGCCACGTTGTAGAGCTGAAGTTCGATGGGTTCCCAGGTTGGTCTGCCGTGGTAGGTGACGGTCTCCTGGACGTGACGTGCTTCCTGCTTCTCGAAAGCGATCTTCGGCCTTCCTGCCATGTGACAGAGCGAGAAGCTCCGAGGGTCGTAGTTGAACGTCGGGTTGGTTCCACCAAAGGCCCCTGCGGACGCAGAGGTACGAAGGAGCCAGCGACTTTTTCGCAGCCATATCTTCGAGTTGTGATTGATGTAACCAATGCCGATGCCCATAGGGTACGACCTCCACCACTATCTTAGATGAATCAGGGAGAAAACGAAAAGGGCCCAGGCCGAAGCCTGAGCCCTCTTGAATGGAGTGTAGCCAGCGGGTTACATGGTGGCAGGAAGCGCGTTGGATCCGCCATTGTTGGCCCGGTTGCCCTCGAAGGAGGCGATGGAGTTGGCGCTCTTCTGGCCGATGCGACCCTGCGTGGGCCGAAGTTCGCAGTCAGCGTTCTGGAAGCGCACGGTGAGTTCGATCGTGGCGTTCTCGGTCGAGCTGTAGTCCAGGTCACCCCAGTTGGAGGCCTGAATCCAGCAGCCGAAGAGAGTCCACTTCTCGATGATCTCTCCGACGCCGTTGTACATGAGGAGCAGCGCATCGCGCCGAGCGAAGCCGACCGGATCGGACATTTCGCCGGAGCTGTCGGGGTTGCCGAACTGATACGTGAGCCGAATCCAGTCGAGAATGGCCTGGTCAGCGCCGTTTCCACCCTGCTTGCCGAAATCGAGAACGGTGACGTTCATCGGATCCCAGGTGGGCTTGGCGGCGATGTAGTCCTTCTCGTTGAGGAAGTTCAGCTCGGTCTCCTCAATCGTGAGGTTGGGACGTGCAGCGATCGTCACAAAGATGGGCTTGATGGCTGGGGCATCAGCACCCAGAATCGTTCCCGCTTCAAACTGCAACGTCCAGCGATACCGGCGCTTGATGATCGCCGAATTCGGGAGGAATGTTCCGATGCCCATACCCATGTGACGTTACCTGCCTTTCGTGGAGTGACCTTACGGTGAGTGTCGAGTTATCTACGATCCTGATTACCGAACCCTCGTGGGCACATTGCCGATGGCGCTCTGCTCGAAGGTACCAGTACGGTGAATCGTGAAGGTGATGTAGATGAATTCAGCGGCCTTCGTGGGCTGCACACCAATCCTGGCGCGGAGTTCGTTGCGGTCGACGACCTCGTTCGTGTTCAGCGTTTCGTCGCAGATGACGATGTAGTCATACGCGCCGCGGTTGGACACGATCTGACCCATGACGCCAGAGGCGACCTTGATGAACTCGTTCCGCAGGATGGCATCATGCGGCTCGAAGATCAGGAAGCGAGAGCGCTTCCGGACTTCCTTCTCCGCGTACAGAAGCATGCGGCGCACGTTGACGCGATCGAGAGCGGTCGGGAAGCGCTGAAGCGTCTTCTGACCCCAGATCGTCGGGCCGTCCTGCGGGAAGTCCACGATGGTGTTGACGGCGTTGTCGTCGGCGTAGAGCGAGTCACGCACGCTCTGGTAGGGCAGGAACTCAGTCTCCTTGACCCATTCCAGCTTGCCGCGACGCAGGCCTGCCGGTGCGATCCAGGGCCACGCGATACCGTCCGTGCGAGCATAGACGGCGAGAGCGGAGCCGGAAGGCGGCAGCCAGATGTCGTCGTTGTTGTAGGAGTCGAACTCCTTGATCCACGGCCAGTAGAGAGCGCCGTAGCTGGAGTTGAACTTCACGTTGTTGAGCGGGTGCTGGCCGTTGTGCCACTTGCGCACCTCGATCGGGGTAAGACCGAAGGGCGGGTCGACGATGAACATGCAGTCCTGGCGAATCTCTTCGCAGATGATCTTCATGGTCTCGATGACCAGCGTCGTGGAGACGCCGGGGACAGCGACCTGGTCGATGTCGATGGCTTCGGGCTCGGCGATCGCGTACAGACCCGTGGAGCGTTCGCGGCTGCCAGCCAGGAGCACAGCCTGATCGAGCGGATCGGCGGGGATGCCGTCCGTGCCGGATTCGGGCTGCGAGGTGTCCAGGCTGCCGAGGGTGTAGATGCCCGGCTTGGGCAGATCCTCGACGTTGGCGACGTCCTCGAAGGCGATGTAGTCGGAGAAGCCGTTGACGAAGCGTTCGATGTAGTAGAACGCCTGGGTTCCAGTGGCGTCTTCGTCCTTGTGGAGGCCGTTGTAGTTCTCCACCGCGGTCTCGCGGTGCAGGACCTGAACGTCGATCTTGGCGGTGTCGGGGTTCACCAAGATGGCAACCTGAGTGTAGTTGCCTTCGGTACCCGGCGTAGCTGCGTAGACGCGGAAGGTTGTGACGCCGGTGCTGTTGAGAGAACCGATGACCTTGTTCGTGATAAGCTTGGCGGCGTCCGGGGTGCAGTCGACAGCAGAAGTGGTGTCTTCGTACACGTCGGGAGCGGTGCCCGTGACGACGATGTTGTCGAGGCCGAGGATGGTGGCCGCCGTCGAGGACGGGCGAACCAGAACCTTGGCTTCGGGACCAGTGAAGTACCAGCCGGTGAACGATCCGCCGGACTCGGTCTCGTAGGTCGAAGCGATACCGGCCACGACGCGAACCGCGTCACCGGAAGCCTCGAACCAGAAGCCGTTCGGGGAGTTCGGGGAACCCGTCGCCTGTCCGTTCAGCCAGTCGACCAGCTCCTGAGTGGAAGCCACGTCGATGTTCTGACCGTCCGAGTCGGCGGGGAGGTAGATGGTCTGGGTCACACCGTCGATGGAGGTGTCGCCAGAGCCCCAGACGACCACGTCGACGCGCAGGTTGCGGTAACCGTCAAGGTTCCACTCGCCCGCGGGGCCGGAGGGGTTGCTGGGGTTGAAGAATGTCTTGGTACCCGTCTTGATGGCGCGGCCCATCTGCGTACCGATGTCCAGGGTCAGGTCCGGAACGATGTCCCCTGCGACCGTGTTGGAAGGGACATTGGAGCCGGAGTCATCGGCGGTGTAGAGGTTGGCGCGGGAAGAGGCGATCTCCAGGGAGCTGTTCGGACCGTTGATCTTCGAGCGGAAGACAAGGCGTGCGCTGAGACCCGAACCACAGTTGGTGATCGTGAAGCCGTCGTCCTCGGTCAACTGGGCAGCCAGGAGACTTTCGAGGGAGTTGGCGTTCAAACCACCTGCATTCGTCAGGGACGCGAAGGTCGTGTCTGCCGGGATTTTCAGCTCACGGATGAACGTGTCGCCGTTGACCCGCAGGCGGATGTAGCGGGCGGTGGAAAGCGATTGGCCGATGCCGCCCCAGGTTGCTTCACTCACGCCGGACACGATGGTCGCGTGGCGTCCACCGGAGGGGACATCGACATACGCTTTGCGGGCGTAGTCTGCGCTGCCTTCATCGTCCTGACCAGCGCGAACAACGACGAGGTCGTTGCCTTCACGGAGGTAGTCGATGCAGGCGTAGAGCAGGTAGGAGTCCACATCGGGGTTCGGGCGACCAAAGATGCGAATCAGATCGTCCACGTTGGAGATCTTCGTCGGTACGTTGATCGGGCCCTTCGACGCGAATCCAATCAGCGCCGTCCTGTTGAAGCTGGCTCCCTGATCATAGGCCGAGAAGTCCTTCTCCATGATGCGGACGGACGGGGAAATCTTTCGGGAATTGGGAAAACTCGTTGGCATGGTCGCACATCCCTTTCGTCAGATCGTCGGGTCTTCGTTATTTCAATCCGCGCACCATGAAAGGGTGCGATGATGAACCCTGGTGAGCATCCATGCCGATGGGTAGATCGGCAGTATCAACTCGCCACTATCTACGAGATATGCGACCGATTTTCCTCGGACCCCCTACTGGCCGTCCTCCGCGGGCATCATTTCGACCTTGATGAAGCCGCGCTTCTCAAGATCCCAGATGTAGTTGGTGATCTGGGAGCCCTGGAGAACCACCCTTTCCCGGCCCTTGAGGGTCATGGGAATGAGCTGGTTGTGGATGGGGTCTCTGGTCTGGATCTGGATCAGAGAGAACTTCTTGTTGTGGATCTCGTACCTGGCGTTTTCGTCGACGACGGGCACGGTGCAGTCTCGCTCTGCCCAGTATTCACGTTCTTGGCTATTCATCAGAAGCTCCTACCGAATGGTCTTACGAAGGAGTAGGGCGTTCGATACGAATTTCCTGATCGCTCTGAAAGCCACCATGGGGATGGGTGGGGTCTCCGATGCCCATGTCGATGCGGACCGTGTGGACAGCCTTCCTGCGGACCAGGGGCTGAGGCAGCCAGGTTTGAGCAAGCATGGAGATTGTGGCCGTGTAGAGGTGAACCCTCTCGGGATCCTTCTCGTCGGCGAAGTTGGTGTCACAGCCCTCGAAGAGCACCTGGGTGGGTCGGGGCGAGTTTCCGATGCGAATCTCGAAGCTCTGGGAGAAGCGCTGGAGGGAGATCTCCAGGAGCTGGTTCATGTCCTCCACGTACCTGGTCATGATCGTGAGCTGGTAGCCACGACTGATGGGGATACCGGTTGACATGCCGAAGACCACGTCGTCGGGCCTGCGCTCGGTTCCCTTGAAGTCCCACCACTTGGCTTCGTGGAAGATGTACCTCTCAACGTCGAGGGAGATCGAACCATTCGGGATGATGGCACAGATGGGGAGGCGGACCCTGGAGTACTGGTTCGGGTCCTGGGCAGCGCTCTCGCCGAAGACGGCGTAGACGATCTTCTCCATCGTCCCGAAGACCGTGGGGACCCTCATGGGAACCCCTCCCTGATCAAGGATCTGGAGGTCTCCGAAAGCCAGGACCATGGAGCGGTCGAGCTTGGTGAAGAAGTTCTCGTAGCGCTTGAGATAGTTCGGGTTGATCTCGGCGGTCTGGGCAAGGAGGCCATGCTGGATCGAGTCGGCCAGCAGACTGTACTCGTACTTGCTGGGCGCAGACAGCTCTTCCCGACCCGGATCCTTGAATACCCGGTCGACGCGAGAGCCTTCAACTTTGATCTCCTTAGCCATAGTCCGTTACCTGATCGTGACTCCGCCCTTCTTGCCCTGGCGATAGGACTCGCGTCCAAGGCCAGTGGGCGAGGGGTCGGTGATGGTCGCCTGGTACTTCTGAGTCATGACAGCGATGCGGTGCTTGCCCCACAGCTTGCGGTCTTCGCCCTCGATATTGACGTCGACCTTGGTGATCTCCCAGAAGACACCGTCCGTGCAGGTCTTGATGAGGCTGCCGATCCTCGGCATCTCACCGACCTTCTCCAGGAAAGTAGCCCGGTTGAAGCTGAAGGCCAACAGCTCCTCAGAGCTGAAGCCAGCGCCACCGGCCATCCACATCCATTCGGGGTGGACTGGCTCCCAGTGAGCCATGAGCTTGTAGAGCTTCTGGGCGTAACGCTTCTCGCGCTGCTCGCCGTAGAACTCATCAGCGTTACCGTCGACAAGGACTCGGTAGTATTCGATGGGTGCGCCGCCCAGGTCGATCGACTCCTGGTCGATCTCGTCCATAAGCTGGTGATCAGGGTTCTCCGGATCGAACTGTGCCGCAGTCGAGCAGTCAGGGTTGTAGGGGGTGCCGTCCAGGTTCCTGATCATGTCGTCGTCCTCTTTCTCGTCGTCCAGATTGACAGCGAAGAAGGCGTCTTGGTCTTCTCTGTCGGAGTCCTCTTCCTTGACCCTGGCCCTGCCCTTGGGCGGGGGAGGAGCTGGTTGAGGATCCTCTTCCGGGGTCACCGGCCTTCCCCATTGCGAGTCGGGGATGTCCGTATGTTCCTCGGCAATCTCTTCTATCTGGCCGCGAAGATCGAGTCTTCGATCATAGGCGGTGACAGGAACTGTCCTGGGAACCCCGAAATTGTCGGCATTGAGCCAGTATCCGCCATCCCCCCAGCGTTCAGGAGAGACCTGGCCGAACATGAGGGGGTTAGGCCCCGCGAGCTTGTACGGCTTCTTACCTTGACGGATCATTACCCGACTGTAGGCAACATGTGATCGATGCCGTATTCAGACCTCAGAGACTCACTCAGGCGTTCCTTCTCCTGTTGAGCCTCAGCCAGAAGAGCCTGACCATCAAGCGAAACGCCGCCGCCGGGGCTGACGTAGCGATCATACTTCGACCTGATGCGTCCGAGGATCTCTTTTGCGTGGGCCAAGGCGTAGTCCTTCATCCAGGAAGTCGTCTCTGGCCAGTCACGCATGCGCTGGAGGTAGTTGACCACGACGGTCATGTTGCCGTTCCTTGGCGTGGGATAGATGATGAGTGTGTTGCTGGAAGCAATCTCCCAGCTCGGCTCACCAGAACTGATGCGCGTGAACAGCTCCTGGTAGCTCTGCACCAGGACCCACTCGCCGAGGTTGGCGTGGAAGTAACCTCCCATGCCAGCAGCACCGTATCCTCGGGTACCACTGCCGGTCACACCACCATAGGAGCCTCCTGGGTAGTAGAACGACCCAGTGAACGGGATGGACAATCCATCTGCGGATCCAATGCCGAATGCACCTCCGAAACCACCTGCGCATTGTCCACCTGGACGGAAGTCGACGCGCCTGATGATGCCGACATCGCAGGGGAGTTTATAACGCCCCTGACCTCCAACGGTCTGGAAGTAGTAGTTGTCGAAGGCGGACTTAGGAGCATGCGCCTCAAAGCGCTTGAGGGCTTCATCTACGCACAGAGTGAGCTGCTGGCGGTCGAGTTCGACTCTTACCCTCGGAGCACCAAGGGACAGCAGCACAAAGTCAGCGATCTCTTCTCGGATCGCCTCCCTGTTCGGCCTCGATGACAAACACTCCTCATCGCGATAGTGCGTGAAGTTCTGCCCCTCTGGGAGGATGGGCATCTCATGTTCGCCAACGACGTAGCCGTCTGTAAATGGCCCGCAAGCAGGTTCAGGCATGGTGAGTTACCTCCACGATGGAGACGGTTCGGTTCGTGGTGAAGCCTCCAACTTGGTAACTATGCCCGAGAGCTACTGAACGGCGTCGAGGTCGTCTTCCTTCTGGGAAGCTCCCTTGCCATTCTTCTTCTTCGAGTCGGCCAACTGCTTGGGCGTGACCCGCGTCATCTTCCCGGTCGCCGGGTCGAAGATGTTGATCAGCTCGGGGGTCTTCGCAGCTTCCTTCACCTCGGCGCTGTCGTCCTGGACCGCGATCAGGCGGATCGCGCCAGTGCTCTCCAGGGCCTTCTGGTGGTAGCTGTCTCCGGTGAAGACGCCGCCGGGATCGATTTGGCTCTTCGGAGGGGTGTCGAGACTCGGCTTCGGGAGAATGATGGTGGAAGACGAGATGTTGCGGAACATCATGCTGCCGGTACCGGCCTGCTTGTCCTCGCGCTCCTGCCTCTTTGCGTCGCGTACTCGTTGGCTCATCGTGCTATCCTCATGGGGATTTGGTATCTTGGACAAGTTGCTCGGGACAACCCACCCAGCAGGCTCGAAAATCGAAACCCACGATGTAGCATAGGATGTACGATGAAGAAATCCACGCACCCCCTCCGGAGGACCCAATGACCCAGAAATACTCTCAGGAGCTGGTCGACGAGATCAAAGACATGGTCGCCGACCGCATGGCCGAACTGAGGGCCATGAACAGAGAAACCTTGAGCGCCGAGTACCTTCGTGTCGTTGGCGTAGAGGCCCATCCCAGGTGGCACCTGGACATGATGGTGAAGATGATCGCCCGATTCTACCAGGGCGACCTCTGGAACGAGAAGACGGGAGACATCCCGGTCTCCATTCGCGAACGCGACATGAAGTTCTGGCTCAGCGAGGAGGCTTACTTCGTTTCCAAGCCAGCGCTCAAAGAAGAGCAGGCCCAGCCGGTCACGGCCAAGGCCAGGAAGAAGAAGCAGCCCCTCGGACCCCAGGGACTCCCTGGATCCCGCGGCACGGGCCTTCAGAGCAAGGCCAGGAACCTCGAAGACGCAACCCTTGTCCTGGAACGAGCGCCGAAGACGCAGGACGCAGATATTCTGGCAGCCGAACAGATCATCCAGAAGGCACCGGACAACAGGCTGGAATACTCGGTCTTCGCGCAATACTGCAAAAAGAAGAAGCTGAACAAGCCGCCCCACATGTTGGCGCTCCTGATGAAGCGCGAAGGTATCATCGACCTCCTGTATCCTGAAGAGCCTGAGGCACCTCCGCCTCCGCCTCCGCCTCAGGAAGAAGAGGAAGAGGGCATGACCTTTACCGAGGTCCTGGAAGGCGTAGAGGAAAGCAAGCAGAGGCTAGTCGTGGAACCAGTCTGTGTGGACTTCGGCACTGATGAAAAGGTGTCGGACTACGACTGAAGCGGGATCGCGCAGGTCGAGCTGTCGCAGTTCTCATCGAACCAGCCCTGGGGCATTTCCACAGCGTAGCGATACGGCTGGCTTGGCTTGTACAGAGCTACGCCTGGCTGCATGTCGATGACCTCGATGATGCACATCCCCTCATCCAGGAGAGCAATCGAGAGCGGGATCTCGACGTTCTTCATCGTGTACGGAGTCATCACGTCCTCGTCGTACACGAATACGATCCCATGATGGGTCGGACATGACTCTCTGAACATGAACCCCTTGGCGCGGTCCTGCTCATTCTCTGCTACTTCGAGTGTGGCGGTGGCTCCGCCGAGGGTTGCTTGTACGGTTCTCATGGCGTGTCCTCCGGGGTATCTACCTCGGCAGACAGGCGCTCCGCGATCTCCTCAAGCACGTTCCCGTGACAGGGGCGAGGAACACAGAAGCAGACGAGCGTCTTCCCGGCAAGCCGGGCGACCTTTTCCCTGAACTCCTGGTTCTCCACGACCTCTTTCTCCAACCAGGCTCGGTAGCATTCAATGGTGTCGCCTGGGCGGCTGTGAATCTTCCCGCACACAGAACAGGTCTCTCCCGTCTTCACCGGGTTTCCGAACTCGCCGGTGAACCCGCGCCCAGCCCTGCCGATATAGACGAACTCCCTGGGCCAGTCTCGCTGGCTCAGCGACTTCAGGGTGGGGTTCTGATGCAGGTTGACGACCATTATTCCATGGCTTCCAGAGCGGTGCGGAGCTTGTTCAAAGCCCGGTCGTTCATGTCACGCTGCTGCATGTACTGAACGACCTCCCTCAATGGTATGCCAGAGTTGACGATCAGACGCAGGAGCGCAGCCAGGACCTGGGCCGCTGACTTGGACCTCTTCTGACTGAGGCTGGCTGCCATGGTCTCGCAAGACTCGGAGAGTTGAACCTGGTCATCGCAGCTCCTCACAACATCTTCCAGACAGGCCATGATGATCGCAGCATCCTCCCGCTCAGGAGCCAGATGGCGCGAGGCCTCCATCTTCTTGATGATCTCAGCGATGGCCCCCTGGCGATCGATCAGGATTTCCTCACCGCCTGGGCCCTCGATGGGATCCTCGCTGATGAACTGAGTGGCCTCTCGCATCAGGCGACAGGCATCTTCTCCCGAAATGAGCACCATGCCCTTCCTGATCCCGTCGCTTCCTTCCCAATAAAGCTGCTGGAAGAAACCGTGGGGCGGAATCTGGTTCAGTACGTCATGCACCGTGCTCTGAATGATTTGTCTGGCGTCCAATGTAACCGAAGTCCTGTGCGATGGTCTTGAACATTCATAGGACACCCGGTCGCTATTTCGCCTTGAAGAAGTCCTTGAAGCTTTCGTCAGTGAGCTTTGCCTTAGATGACGTCTTCTTCGTCTGCTTCGCGGGCAGCTTGGCGAGCATCATACTCACCGGCCTGATCGGCTTCCCGTTCTCGTCCTTCAGGGTCACCGTGTCCTTCGGGAGGTTGTCTAGGTCGAACCACTCCCAGTCGTCGTGTTCCCAGTTCAGCTCGGGCTCCCAGTTGTCGTCCTCCACCATGTAGTGGAACGTGGTGTAGACGAACTCCTCGTCCTCTTTGGCGTAGCGGTTTTCGTTGGGAGAGCGGTGGTCGTCACCGCTGATGTAGTCATCGGGTCCGAGAGGCGTTCTGAAGACGAAGGTCCTGCCGGTGAACTTTCCCTTCGGCATGGGGCCGCCGCCGCAGGCTTCTTCCTGGGTCTCACGAATGGCTGACTTCTTGGGATCTTCCTTGTAGTCGACCTTGCCCCCATTGATCCCCCAGGTACCGGAGTTCATGGTGCCACTGCGGTGGAACAGGCAGACCTTGCCGTCTGACTTTCGCTGTAGAAGAATGCCTGATGCTTCCAGGCCCCAGAACTTTCTCGCCATGATTCACGCTCCTCGGAGTCTTCAGTAACTACGCACCGGTTCCGAGGATGGCTGGGTGGATCACGACTCTCTTGCCGTCCCAGTTGCCCGAGAAGTGACCGCAGGGGCAGCAGTCCATGCAAGTGCATCCAACGTACATGCCGTCGTCTTCGTGACCAACGTCGGCGTGAGGACAGTCTTCCCTGTGGTAAAGAGCCACGCCCTGCCCTGGGAAGATGGGCTCCTTGTAGCGAGCGCAGAGGATGACGTTGTTCCTCACCCACTTCTCGAAGCACTCGGGACACATCGCGCTGGCATTCGGGACGATGTCTACGCCTTCTACCGAAAGTCGATACTTGGACACCCGGCTTCTGTGGCCGCACTGGTACTTCTTCTTGAAGGGGAGGATACCCATGAACTCCAATCCTGTAGGCCCCGCGGTCTTCATCTTGATGAGTTTGATGTTCATATCGGTCCTAATCAGCGGGGCGGTCTCCCGCCCCGCAGGTTGATTCAATCCCAGTACAAGAGGATAAGGAGATCGCGGTCGTTGATCCCATCGATCTCGCTCTGCTTTGTCTCGGGCATGGCCTTCTTGATCATGGTGATCGCCTGTGCCTTGGCCTCTTCGAGGTTTTCTTCTCTGAGGAGGGGGAGCGTTGTCAACGAACCAGGTACCGAGGAGCTTTTGCCTCGCGGCACCGAGCAGCTCTTCTTCCTTGGCAAAGTCCTTCCTGGGAGAGACGATCCAGTCAGACTTCGCCATGATCCGGTCGGGATCTTCGTAGGGAAGCGCGTTGTCCACCACCACGATCTACCGCTTGTCAAAATCGGTGTCGCCGTTGGGGGTCTTGCCGAAGTTCTTCGTGGTGGTGAAACGCACGAGGAGGTGGGCCGAGGCGTCACGGTCCCAGAAGTCGGGCTTGTACATGAAGCCACCGCGCTCCCGTCCAGCCCCGTCGACGACCCGGTTGTGCATGTAGTGGTCGGTCCGCTTCACCGACCAGCCTTCGGGAAAGGTCGTGGGCTGAAGATACCGATCGCGTTCGCTACCCTTTTCCTCTTCGTGGAAGACAAAGCCGAGGGCCTGCCAGATCAGGGGATGTTCGCTACGCTGGCGTGCGAAGTCCTTGCGCGAGATGGTCCTGCACTGGTTGGCCCTCCCCATCTCGTCTACGATCTCGTTGATCGGCTGACCGCCCATGGCTGTTCCCAGCATGAGGAGACCGGTGAGGTGGGTGTCTTTCTCAGTCCTGCGTTCCATCGTGAAGCTCCTTGTTCTGAAAGATGCGGGTCTTGGAATTCTTCTCAGCAACATGCACGAGCAGCAGGAAAACCAGGCGGCGCTGATCTCCCTCCACTTCGATCTCTACCCCGTCTCCCACCAGGTTGTATGGCAGCATGACCGGGAGGATGTATGTGCCACGGCACCAGCGGATCTTGATGCGGTCCTCGGGTTCGAGAATCGCCACGATCGAGCGCCAGACCTCCTCGGTCTGTACGTCCTCTACGGCCAGGGCCGCGGAGTTGGGAAGCGTGCCACCCTCGTTGTCGAGAATGACGTGCTCTACCTCGATGCGGTGGTAGACGGTGTTCGCTACGAAGCAGGTGATCAGGGAGTACTCACCATGATAGCTCTGGAAGACGACCTTCTCAGCATCTTTCAGGCATTGAATGTCATCTGCTGTAAGGTGGAATTCCATGTGTATCTCCTGTTGATGTGGATTCACTATATCCTACCCCTTTCCACCCTGACTGACCTACAATAGAGGACCTGACCGAAGAGGAGAGCCGATGAACAGTATCAGCACCCCTGAAGAATCGACCATGGGGAAAATCAGGGTCCTCGACCCCATCCTCCAAGCTGGTCTTCCGACGATCAGGCTGGCCGTCGAATTGAAGACGAAGGCGAACCCGAATGCGCCCGTTTCTTTGGATGAGGCCCTGGAACGAGCTGGCGAACTCAAACTCTCCGCGGTCAACCTCAGGACCGAGTGTCCACCAGGCCAGAAGATGCCGACCGGCTTTCATAGGGAGATGCTCGGGGTGCCAGGTCACCCGATGGACCTCCACTACGCCTCTCACTCACTCCACCAAAGGTTCAGAGAGTACAATGCCAGGGGTCTGCGCATCGCACTGATGGAGTCCTCTTCGGTAGACCACTGGAATGCGATCGCCGGAGTGGTCATCCGCTTCGGTCGTCTGGTCCTCGCCGGGGAAGTCAACCTGACCCCAGGGCTGACGCACCGGGAAGCCATAACCTCAGGGAGTGCGGACCCTTCTATGATCAGGGACATCGAGACGTCCTGGTTCGGCCATGATCGAGCCCGTCTCTACCGGATCCTCAAGAACGCCGGTCAGATCGGGGTCTTCTACGAGGTCATCTGCATCGACGACAGTCCCAGGAGGATCCTCTTCTACGACGTCGCGAAAGACACCACGAAATCCCACGGATATCCCCTCAAGGGGGCCTACACCGACAGCGTCCGTGGATTGGAGGCTATGGTTCGTGCACGAAATCAAGACCGCCATCATCCCCACGACCCTGAGTAAGCTGGAGTGGCTCCGTGTCACCCTGCGGGGCCTGAAGCTCCAGGAAGGTGTCCAGATCGAGAAGGTGTACCTCGTGGTGGACCTGAAGAGCTGGGACTCGAAAACCCCTGTCAGAGACGTCCAGGAGATCCTCCCAGAGGGCCTGAACATCGGGGTTGAGATTCTCAGGCCTCCCATCAAGACCAAGCGGTCCCACCAGGCCGTAAATAAGGCCATCAAGGCCATCAACGACCTGGGGAATGAGCGCGTCCTCGTCATGGACGATGACTACTGGTTCCGAAGGACTGACGATCTCGCGAGACTTCTGGAGCACTCAAGGCCTGGAGTATTCGTCACCCCCCAGGCTTTCGATGAGGTGAGCCTGGAGGAGAAAGACCACTGGCTGCCTGAACCAACTGCGGAAGGTATCGAGATCCGATACTTTACGCACGCGAATCCTGATGCCAAGCGTGTCGTGTGCGACCTCTCTGAGAGGGGCCAGCACCCCATGTGCGGCCACCCGAAGGTCTTCTTCACCGAGGACTTCATGGCCGAGAAGGGCTTCGATGTCCCCGCCTTCCAGCACTACTGGTGGTGTGACACGGACATGTACTACCGGCTCAAGAAGCGCTTCGAGTTCGTCCAGGTACCCATTGAGACCTGGCACATGGACCATCCCAGGTACCACTCTCAGATGTTCCAGAAGCCGAACGCCCGCCGCTTCCTGGAAAGGCATCAGGCGATCGGGGAGATTGCTGGTCCGCACCTGGAAGCCGCCAACAACCAGTTGATGGAGTAACCGTGCAGACCTGGTCCCTATACATGGACACCGACGAGATGGCTGAAAGGGCCGCTCGGGACACGGTGTACAAGGGAGAAGTCCACCTCATCTGGGTGGTCTGGGGGGAGAAGCATATCCGGGAGGCCCTCGCTGGTGCCAGGGTATGCCGCGGGTGGAATAAGTACGCGAACCCCAATACCAGGTACTTTGTCTACATCCTGGACGACTGGCACAACATCCCCAAGGATCTCCTGAAGAAGCAGCGCCAGCATGGCATCGAGGTCATCGAAAGACCCGACGCTTTGCCTACCAACCCGGCTCTTTTCGATCTGGACCGGGTCAAGATCATGGCCGAGCACGATGTCCCGACCATGTATGTGGATACCGACCTCTACATCCTGTGCCCCCTGCCATTCGCCTCGATGGGTCCTGGGTTGAAGACATTCGGGATGGGGTTGGCCCGCATCGGATTCGGCTGCAACCAGATCCACGGGATGGTGGACGAGGTTCTCGACTCTGAGTCCAGCATCTACTACACCGATTGCGGCCTGGAGAGGAAGCGCTTCGAGGCCCCGCATCAGTTCTGGCCCTGGATCAGGATCAATATGGGGCAAATCTGGAGTGGGAGACCGGAGCTGGTGCGCGAGTTCTCAGCCACCTTCGAGGAGATGAACGCCCTCTTTGCCCAGACCGGCTACTTCGGGGTGGGGGAGATGATTTTCACGGCCATGCACAATGCGGGGTGGATCCCCGAGCACGAGTTTGACTGGCGCAATGGCTGGAACAAGATCTGGCCGTTCATAGATAAAGTCGAGGCGCACTTGGGCGTCATCGAAGCCGACAGGCCCCAGAGAGCCCATGGGGTTTACCCCGTAGCGCACCACGATATTCTGCATGTAGGCCACTTTGGTGTCCAGACACACCTGGGATGGACTGAGGCTCAAAGGCCGGTGCAGATGGCGGTTCTGGATGATGACTCGATTGAGCTGCTGACCAGATACGTCAGTACGAGGAAGGCCTTCCACCAGGCACTGTTCCCCTCCCTACCCTCCTGATTATTCCCCTCATGAGACCTCCCGAAAGGGGGGTCGGAAGATTTTCTGAGCCTGTCCGCGTAGATAGTGGCGAGTAAGATGTGGGCCCCAACTTAGGCCGCGACCACATCGAACCGCCAACTCCGTCGTCCAGCAGGGCGAGGAATGAATCAGAAAGTCAGGAGTCAATCGCCATGAAGGGTTCCGCACTCAAAAAGCAAGAGCTGATCAACCTGCTCGCACCTCGCGTTCCTGCTGACCAGGTATCCAAGGTCGAAGCAGCCATCACAGGCATGGTCGATCAGCTTCGTGAAGAAGTTGCTGCCGAAATCGGTGGCCCTTCTGACGTAAGCATTCGCGAAGAAGTCCAGAACCTCACCGATGCTCGTGACGAGGCCGCCGAGCGTGCACGTAACGCTGAGGCTGAACTCTCCGAGCTGCGCGAGGCCGTCGACAGCCAGATCAAGGCGGCCAAGAACGCCGTCCGCGAAGAGTACCAGGAAGAAGTCGACAGCCTGAACGAGCGCCTGGAGGCGATGGAGACCGAGAAGGACCAGATCGCCGCCCAGATCCGCGAGGATGCCGAGAAGGAACTCGAAGCGTTCAAGGGCGAGATCACCGCGAAGGTTTCCCGCTTCATGGAAGGCAAGATGAACGGCGTCTACGATCGTCTCCAGGAGACCATCGCGAACGACCCCACCGCCCTCCACGAGAGCAATGTTTTCCGTCAGATCGCCGAACTCGTCGGCCAGCACCAGTACGATGAGACCGCTGGTGCCGTCTCCGACAGCAAGGTCGAAGCGATCAATGAAGAGGTCATCGGCCTGCGTGCGCAGGTCCGTCACCTCGAAGCCCGCAACTCCCGTCTCACCGCTGAGAACAAGGTGATTCGCGAAGGTAAGGGTACCGAAGAAGTTTCCAACAAGGGTGGTCAGCTCGAAGAGACGCCGACCTACTCCGGAAAGGCCGACACAAAGCCTTCTGCTGGCATGGCCGACAAGGAAGGTAACGCCGAGACTGGCGACCAGTACGAGCCCGAGGGCTCCGTCAAGCGTCACCAGTACAAGACCGGCGATGCCTCCAAGAACGACAAGGCCAAGACCAAGAACGAAGGCACGTCGGAAAGTGAGCGAGTGCGCGACCTGTTGAGCGAGGCTTTCACCGCGTCCGAGGAGTCGGGCGACGCCCAGGGTGAAGGCGCTGGCTGGATCAGCTCCGTCAAGGAGTCCCGCCGTAATCGCAGTGAGCGAGCTGGTGAAGTCGAAGGTCAGGGACTCGGCATTCAGGCCGAGGACGTGATCCGCGAAGACGCTGGCGGAACCAAGGGCAAGAAGCTCGACGAAAGCACGATCGTGCCGGGCACGAGCACCACGCGGAGTGAGTTCGCACAGCTCGCCGGAATCTCTGCCGACGCTGAGTAACCCACGAAGCACCCTCACCCATTGGGTGATCTGAAACCAAGACTCTCACAGGAGCACAAGTACCATGAATGCACTGCCCCAACTGAACAGCCAGTACAAGAACGATGCAGCCCTCTGCGTCGAGCGCTGGCAGCAGGATGGTGGACTGCGCGGCCTTTCCTCCAAGACGAAGCGTAATCGCGAGATCCGTGAGTCTACCGCTGTGATGCTGGAGAATCAGTACCTCCAGATCGAGCAGACTGCCAACTCCACCGGTTCCGATGACATCGCGGTCTTCCGTCGCATCGCTCTGCCGATGGTTCGCCGGTTCTTCCCGCAGCTCATCGCCCACCACCTCGTCGGCGTCCAGCCGATGACGGGTCCCCAAGCCCTCATCTACTACATGCGCTTCCGCGCAGGTATCACGAAGGGCAACCAGGCTGGTGTTGACAACGCCGCAGGCGACGTCAAGTGGACGAACACGTCCGCTGACAACAGCTCCGGCTGGGACGCCGCCTCCCTCCAGCAGAAGCAGGACGGCACCGTCGTGCTGCCGATCTGGTACAGCCATCAGCACGTCTATCGCGAGACGACCGACGCCTCCGCCGGTGGTACCACGACCCGCACCTACCAGCTCGCCAAGACCCCGGTCCTGACGAACGAAGTGGTTGCCGGTCCGGTCGATGTCGCTGACATTCCCATCCTCACCCTCAACCAGTCCTACACCGCTTTCGGCAAGATCTACGATGGCGCTGTCCTCGCCGGTTACTTCTACGTCATCGGCACGACCGTCACCGTCTCCGCCATCGCTGGTGTGACGAACAGCCCGCAGTCCGGTACGTTCACGACCGCCGGTGTCCTCACGATCACGTGGGACAACGATCCTGGCGCTGACACCCAGCTCCAGAACGTCGTGTACGAGTACAACCTGGAGTGCCAGTCCGACCTGCCCCGCGTGACCCTCGTCATCGAGGACCACACGATCAAGGCCAAGACCCGCAAGCTCCGCGCTGACTGGACCAACGAGGCCGCCCAGGACATCCGCGCCCAGTACAACATGGAAGTCGAGACTGAGTTCACCCAGTTCATGGCTGAACAGATCAATCTCGAAGTCGACCGCGAGATCGTGGAAGACCTCCGTGCGAACGCCGGTACGGTCGCTGTCTGGGACTTCGCCACTGCCCTCGGCGATACCGCCAAGGAAAAGCAGGAAAGTTTGTACATCAAGATCGTCGAAGTCTCCAACCAGATCCACAAGAAGACCCTTCGCGCCGAGGCCAACTTCATCGTGACGTCTCCGGAGATCGCGGTCCTGCTGTCCACGGCCACCGCTGGCTTCGCCGCCGCACCGACCGATGACTGGGAGTCCAGCGTCGGCATGCAGTTCCTCGGAACCATCAACGGTCGCTACCGTCTGTTCAAGGACCCGAACTTCCCGCGTGACCAGATCCTTCTGGGCTACCGCGGCGACTCGTCCTACGACGTCGGCTACTACTACTGCCCCTACGTCGCCCTGGTCCAGTCCGGCACGCTCGTCAACCCCGACACCGGCTGCCCGACGAAGATCATGATGACGCGCTACGCAAAGGTCATGCTTCGCGAGGGCACGCGGTTCTTCGGACGCATCTCCGTCCTTAACTTCTTCCTGTAAGAAGTTCGGGACCACCCCTGACGGAATCCTGGCCCGCCCTCTTCGGAGGGCGGGTCTTCTTTTATTCTGTAGCTTACAGCTCGATCGTGATTCCTGCTTCTGGGTAGGTCAACTCAGTGAGTTCAGCATATCGTTCCGCAGCTTCTCCAGCACGGAGGGGTCAACCTCGTGTCCTGCCACCACGGCCATACTGACGGGAATGACCCTGGGCTTGCCGTCCGGACCACGCTTGTAGCGTTCGTCCTTCAGCGTCCTGGTGTGAGCCGCACGAAGATGGAGACATGGCGAGGCCCTGTGGGTGGCGTGGCGCTTGAACATAAATGCCCGCTCCTTCTTACAGGGCAGGAAGCCCATGCACTGCTTCTTGGGTGGTGCCCCAGGCTGGAGAGCCTCAGGGAACGCAGAAGCGTACAGGAGGGCCCTCAGCGCCAGCTTGAAGTGAACCTTCTGAAGGGCGATGTCCGAATCTTCGATCGGAATGTGAGACTGAGCGTGGGTCCTCGGGTCATCCCACCACTCGCCGTCCAAGGCCTCCTGAAACCTTCCCTCGGGAATGATGTAGCGATAGCGCTCATCGCCACGGGAAAAGGTTACCTCCAGGAGGATGGTCTCCATGTCCTGTGTCTCGGCGTCGTTTGAGTAGAACTGGTCAGGGGCCACTTCCATCCCGGCCAGCTTGTAGAAATCGGAGAGAAGCTGCCTACGCTTGCCCAAGGTCAGCTTCCTCACCAGGGTGCCGCCCAGCTTCTCTCCGAAGCGGTTGGGGTACGACAGCATGATGGGGTCTTCGGTGTCCGGGATGTCAGACAGCTTCACCCGCTCGAACTTGCTGCCAATGAGGAAGTCCACCAGCTCCTGGTTTTCCAGAAACCAGATGACCCCACGCTGCCGCCAGCACCACTCGAAGAAGAGGATGTCCCTCGCGACGATGTCCTGGGCGTTATTCGCCGCTCGCAGCCCCTCCCCGAAGATCCAGTTCGGATCAGACTCGGGGAAGTGCTGGGCGAGGTACTTGAAGTAGGGCTTGTAGAAATGGTAGCCGGGCATGGTGAATCCTAACGCTTCTGAAGCTTGTAGAGGGACCTCGACCTCTTCTTGTCTTCTTCGTCCCAGTTGCTGCGGAACCAGTAGAAGTCAGGAGTGCCATTGTCGTAACCGAAGAAGGTCCCAAGGATGTTCGCAGCCAGGAAGTGGCTCCTGCCTTTCGGGCCGTTCTCCCGGACCATCTTGTTCATGCAGTCGAAGATTTCATAGTCCTCGGCGAGATCCCTCAGCACTGAGGCGGTCACGACCTGGTCGCCGAAGTGATTCCACCACAGTTCGGTGAACCTGGTGATCTCCTCCATGGTGGCTCCGACCAGCTTGCCTGTGCCGCTCTTGTCGGCCACGTTGGTGAAGACCATCGTCTTTTCCACCGATTTCGTACCGGGGTCGCGAGGCTCTGTGGAGAGCGAGTCCTTCTTGGGAGGATTCAGCTTGGGATAGGTGGGGTCCGTAGGAATCGGGAAGATGTCCTTGCAGTGTTTCTTCTTGCCGTTCTTCCCGTTCTCCAAAAACGACCACAGAACCTGCTGCACCAGATCGTACTCTTCTTCCTCGTGGTTCTCACACCGGGTACGATTGGAGAGAGTTTCCTTGCAACGAATCACTTGAGAAACTGCTCTTTCAGAGATATTGTGCTTCCCGATCAGCGCCTTGGAGACTTCATCCACCACCCCGTCCGTCATGATCTGGACGAAGACCATAAGCTTCTCACGCTTCTGGGTGTACCATGCCCGAACGATCGGCGCGTTGACGTGATAGGTGTGCGCACCGCCGCGACGGAGATAGATGAGGTGCTCGACGATCTTCACCGCCTCGAAATGTTGCTTCAGACAGGCGTTCTTCTGTTCCTCAGTGAGGTTCCGCTTCGCCCTGAAGCCTGAATCCACCCTGGCCGCGAGCCCCTTCAGCTTCTTGTGGCGAGAAGACTCGTAGTTGATGTCGTTGGGATCATCGCTCCAATCATCTTCCTCGTCTTCGTCCTCTTCCAGGACAGTGGCTTGAAGACCTTCCTGTAAGGCCTCCTCGCGACGACCTTCCTCTTCGAGAACCTCTTCCTCACACGCCTCGAAAGAATTCTCGGGCATGGGGGAGCGAGCCTCGACTGCCGGAGGGACCTCTTCGCAGATGTAGCGGATGATCTTCATCTCCAGCGAGTGGTTGCCCAGGTGGATCTTTCGCAGCGCCCTATGCCCCTGGATGATGCGTCCATCGTCGATTACGATTTGACGCTCAGCGGCGTTGGGGGATGGGCATCCCCAAAGGCGCTGATACCAAGGGGCGTAGGGGGCTTCACCGAGGAGTTCTTCTGCCTTTCTCCGGTCGATGACCTCCCTGGTAACCTGCTTCGTGGTGGTCGTCTTTCGCACGATAACTGGACTCGACTGCATGATGCTTCTTCCTTTGTTTTGATCAGGTACTGGGAAAGTGCTCCTGTACGAACACGATAGCATCTTCTCTCGTGCTCAGCTCGCCTTCGAGCTGCTCGTCTTCCACCCTGGTCAGGATTGTGGAAAACAAAGGCCCAGGCTTGTAGCCAAGTTCGATCAGATCGCGACCACCAATCAGCGGATCGGGCCTGACGGGCTCATCTGCCAGGACGAACTCTTCCCTGGCCTCTTCCAGCCTGTGGAGAGGGCTCATGTCGCCACTGGAAGACAGGATGTCGCTCTTGCTGAACGTGAGCAGATCTTCACACTGTTCGTCGCCCAGGAAGCGCTTGAATGTCTTCTTCTTCCACCCCTCCACGCCGGACAGGGGAAGCATGTGGCGGTAGACGAGGCGCGTGATAGCTTCCTGATCTTCCAGCGAGAACTTGAAGCGCTGCACGATCACGCGGGCCATGTCGGCACCGACGATCGCATGCTCGTAGAAGTGGGGGATACCGTCTTCGCCGATGCTGAACGTCTTTGCCTTCCCGATGTCGTGCAGGAGAGCCACCCAGCCGAGAACGGCGCTGCGGCGCTCCAGGTTCTTCACGCAGAGCAGTGTGTGGGTCAGTGCGTCGCCTTCGGGATGATGTGGGCCCTGATCAGTGATCTTCGCCAGATCGGTGACCTCGGGGAGGAGGTGCTCCATCAGGCCGGACTCGACCATGAGCTTCATCGCGTCGAAGGCGCTCTCGTGCATCAGCATGCGGGTGATTTCCTCACGCTGGCGCTCGGCGCTGATGCGCGTGATCGTAGGAGCCAGCTCGACCATCGCCTTCCAGGTTTCGTCCTCGATCGTGAGGCCGAGTCGGGAGGCAAAGCGAATAGCCCTCAGAAGACGCAGGGCGTCCTCCTGGAAGCGCTTCTGGGGGTCGCCCACGCACCGGAGGAGACGGGCGCAGAAGTCAACCATCCCGCCCACGTGATCGATGATCGCCCCTTCTGGGGTCATGTACAGGGCGTTGATGGTGAAGTCCCTGCGGGCCGCGTCCTCTTCCATGGAGCCGAAGACCACGTCCTCTGGACGCCTGCCGTCCATGTAGACGCCATCACGGCGAAACGTGGCGACCTCGATGGCTTCATCGCCCGCGGGCACCAAGCACACACCAAAGGAGGCTCCCACGAGCTTCACGCCCTGGAAGATCTGACCGACCTCATCCGGCGTAGCCGAAGTTGCGACGTCGACATCCTTGGTGGGTCGATCGAAGAGGTGGTCGCGAACACAGCCACCGACCAGAAAAGCCTGGTGGCCCTTGGCCTTCAAGGCCTCGATGATGGGGAATGCGGTTTCGATGGATTGCATGGAGCTGGCCTTCTCGAACTGTTTCCGAGAAGCTGCTCCAACCAACGCAGGGGTGTCAAGACTAATTATTCGTCTGATTACTTTCCTTAGGGAAGCCAGCCTCTTCCATGGCCTGGCACCAGAGGTGGATGACCATGATGTGAATCTCCTGGATGACAGGTGTCTCCAGAGAGGGGGCGCGGACCACTTCATCAACGAAGCCCAGGCCATGGCGAGGACAACGGTCGCTGGTGAGGAGGATCGTCTTGATACCCCTCGCATTCGCGTAGGCGAGCGCGTTCAGGACGTTTTCGGAGGTGCCACTGGTGCTGATGCCGACCGCCACCTTAGCGATCATGTCGAACGCCATAAGCTGGTACCTGAAGATCTGACCAAAGGAGTAATCGTTCCCGATCGCGGTGATGTTCCCGCAGTTGGACCCCAGGTCGATGACCGGCCTCGGATGCTTCCCGTCGTCCAGGAACCTCCCGACCGAGTCCAAAGCGAAATGAGCTGCCTGAGCGGCGCTGCCGCCGTTTCCGAAGGCCACGATCAGGTGACTCTTCCGAACGGCCCCTGTGAGGATCCTGGAGGCTTTGGAGACCTGTTCCAGGAAGTCGCCAGTACCACACAGCCCGATGGCTTTCTGGCGTTTTTCGTATTCCTCGTGGATGTTCATGCTACTGCCTCTTTCTTGAGAGCTGGAGGGGTCACTCCCTCGGGGAGAGTGTCATCCCATACGACAAAGGTAGCCCGACGCCTGGAGTAGCGGTAGCGCGACTTGATCCGGCTCTCCATGAAGGACAGGATCGCGAACTTGAGCGCCGCGTAAGTGGGCATCCCCGAGATGAA
>Ga0100403_1000379_pt1 | contig 43276 bp, 61 predicted proteins | sample CryGeymet201501t_FD_83663 | JGI IMG/M metagenome (GOLD analysis project Ga0100403, IMG submission 83663) | Groundwater microbial communities from Crystal Geyser aquifers in Utah, USA - Crystal Geyser metaG 2015-01t | ecosystem: Environmental > Aquatic > Deep subsurface > Groundwater | place...
AGCAAAAAAGCGCGCCAAAATTCAGCAAGATTTTGAACAGGCGATTGATGATCTGGAAGGGCAAATCGAACGCTTGAGGTTTACTCGCGGGGCTCCAGAAGACCCCAACGGGCTGGCTTTCCGAGCAGGTAAATCGCTGATGAATATAACCTACATGGCCAATATGGGCGGGGTTGTGCTCAGCAGTATTCCTGACTTCGGTGGGCTTGTGCTGCGGAATGGACTGATAAACACCTTCCGTCATGCCTTTCTGCCGATGATCAAAGACCTTCAGGCGTTCAAAATGTCGGCAAAAGAAGCTCAACACGCAGGCGTTGCGCTTGACCTTGCGCTCGGAACTCGGGCCGCAGCCATGCACGACGTTTTTGATGAGCTCGAACATGGGACTAAATTCGAGCGTGGCCTGCAATGGGCTTCGAATAATTACGGCTACTATACCTTGTTCGATGGTTATAACACTGGTGTTAAATCCATCGCCGCCGCACTCATCAACGCTCGAATGATGAAGGCATTGCAGGATGCCAGTGAAGGTAAGCTTGGAAAAGCAGAAGCCGCATACCTTGCCGCAAACGGTATTGATGAGCGAACCGCCACTGACATGTGGAAAGAGATCGTAACTACTCCAGGAGCTGCAGTAAATCGCAACGGAGTTTATGTTCCTAATACAATGAATTGGGGGGCTGCGGCGAGAAAAGCAGCGGATGAGGCAACTAATCCTAACGAAGTTCGTCGCCATTTGCTTGCCGCCGAACGAGGCACCGAACTCGCTCGAGCTTATCAAGCCGCGCTTGGTCGACAAGCTGATGCTTGGATCGTAACCCCCGGCCTCGAGCGCCCGTTGTGGATGGATAAGAATATTTTCTTCCGTATGATCGCACAGTTTCGCTCTTTCACTTATTCTTCTCACCAAAAGACTTTGATCGCTGCGATGCAAGAGGCGAAGATCGGCTATAAACACGACATAGGCAATATGGCTAATGTCATTTCTGGCGTCACAACCATGCTTGCGTTGGGAGCGCTTTCATATTATGCTTACGCTAATATACGAGGTGGTGACACGCTGAAAAAGATGCAGAAAGCCACTCCAGGTGAGTGGGCATTTCAAGCAGTCGCTCGGTCAGGTTTGCTTGGTATTCTAGCCGAGGTTCAAAACCAAGCCATGAACGTCCCCGCCTTTCGCGGTGTGGCGTCTTTTGGCACTGATACCGACACAAAACCATTCTTCGCCGATCCGCTGATCAAAGCACTAGGACCTAACGTAGAAACCGGACGAGATGTTGTCAAGGCCTTGGGCCTGTCCGGTGCCGATCCAGGTAAACGCGTTGAGTCTCTCCGTGACCTTATGCCACTACAAAACTTTACAGCTCTCGGTTGGGCGTTTGACGCAATCGAAGAGTATGGTAAAGATTTCGTTGGAGCCAACTGATGACAATCTCTACCACAACGACTGACTTCATCTACACCGGCAACAATTCGGCGACAGAATTTGCTGAGGGCCCGTTTGCTTTTGTGCGGAGTCAGGTGGAGGTCATTCTTCGTGACACTGTGACGAATACGGACACGTTGCTGACTCACGGGGTTCATTACCAAATTTCAAATCTGGGGGAAGTCGATGGGGTTACTGTTACGTATCCCCTGAGTGGAAGTCCCCTGTCTTCCACTCAAAAACTCATTGTATACCGTGCAATGAATTTTCTGCAACCGACGCAAGTTTTGAACCAGGGCGGCTTCAACGCCAGCTCGATCGAAGATCAGTTCGATCGCGTTGTGATGATGCTGCAGGAACACCGCACGCTGCTTATGCGGACGCCTCGGTGGAAGCATTTTAGCACCGTTGCTGATGTGCTTCTTCCCGAACCCTCTGCAAGTTCCTATCTGCGTTGGAACCCCGCAGGGACCGGCCTGATGAATGGTCCTCAGTCAGCTGTTCTTCTGAACGGAAACAGCGATCCCTACGAAAACGTCGCATCGATGCTGGCAAGCACGACTAACATGATTGGCTATCATGTCAAGGTAGCGGGTTACGAACGGCCTGGCGACGGCGGAGATGCTGTTTACAAAATCGTTGCAGCTGGAACTTACACCGCAAATCCATATGGCGGTGTTTTTGATCTGACCGGCATAGCTGGCCAAGCGGTTTTGGCAGATGGGCCTTACATTAAAGGCGAATGCTTTGGTATCGTCCTTGATGCCAACGGACAAGCGCAAGAGCGTTCTGCCAACTTCAACGCTTGGATCAAGTATCTCGACAGTCTTGATGACACATACAAAGCCGATGACGGAGAAACTCTCACCGAGCTGTTGACCGGCGGCTATCGTGGCGTTTTGAATACTGACTTTACCGCCAAAGATATGCTGGCTTTGACTGGTGAGTCTGATACAAACGTCAGTAACTTGTGGCTTTACCTTAACTGCAAAATCATTGCAGTTGCGGGTGGAACTCTCGAAACACATACTCATACTCGTCCCATTCCTTTGATCCATTTCAAGGGTCGCAATTGCAAAATTGGTTGGCCTAAGCTCGAATGCGAGATGCTTTGCGCTGGCATCAAAGCCAAGGTTGATTTGGGGAATACTCATTGGAACCTCGAAATGCGAGGTTTCCATCGTTATGGCCTGTGGTTGACTGCCGCTAATGACTCAACTTGGTGGGATCCGATTATCAAGCAGTTCTATCGTGATCCTGATTGGATCAGGAACGGTGTGAACACTGATGATTGGGATGAGTGGAACGGGGATTGTGTGGTCATTACGACCAAAGATCGCCGGATCATCGGGGGTCAGATTGGCTGGAGCGGACCTTGTGTTCGCATTACTGACACAATGCCCTCTAATGCTGCTGAACGCATCCCAGGTCGTAACTGCTATTGGTGCGGACTGTCGGCCAGCTCCAATTACATCGACGGCGACAACGGCGGTGGGGATTTCATTTGGGATAATCCGCACTTCATGCAGCCGGTAAACGCATCTGGTTGGTCTGGTGGTCCTCGCTACGGCGCTTTCGCTGACTACGATATGATGAGTGGCGATATGATTATTCGCCAAGTCGATACGCCTATTGGCATCTTGTCATTCTGCAAGGTTTCAAACCTGACTTACTTCGATCGCCTTGATAACGATGGGTGCAATCACTATCTGTTCGGCGCTCAGGTTGAAATTACCAACGAAGCTAATGGTTCGACGGTGAACGTCAGTTCGGTATCGACTTCGCCGAACCACATTCTTGATCCGCGCATTCGTGTCTTTGCATCTCGCGGCGGAGCAGGGGGCGCGCGGTTCCCTTTCATGGCCTCAATGGCGCGTTCTCGCCAGATGACGCTGACGTTTGAAAATGACTACTGGACTCACCAGACCGCTTTCACAGCTGGCGGTTTGGTCGACGGCCATGCCTTCTTGGCTAACCATCAAGCTGCGATCGAGGCCCTGGCTGATATCCAGCAAAACGTTCGTTATATTCCTGCAACCGGACTTGCAGACGTAGGCGATGGCGTTCACTTTACTGGAGCTTCGCTCGTAACGCTCGGTGAAGGTCACGCGGATCAAATCATCCGGCAGTTGATGCGTAACCCGTCGACTGCGCCAGTGTGCTTGTTGTCCAAGGGGCAATCAAACTCTGTTGGACACGTTGCTGCTAAGAATGGCGATCACACAATCCAACCGGGTGTTTATGTCTGGAATGGCACCCTGAACGACGGGGCTGGAACAGCCTTTATTCCGGCTGAATATGGCGTTGCGCCCTTCAATCGAGGAACGGATCCGTGGGCAAACAACATTGCACTCAGCGCCGCCAACGAAATCAAACTCGCAACAGGTCGCGACGTTTACATTATCGTGATGGCGAAGGGCGGAAGAAACGCTGAATGCTGGGTGCCCCCAGCTGTTAACACTGCCAATGGCTGGACAGCGGATGAAGACTTTACTGCCTTCATCGAAGCGGAACTGATCAAAGCGCTTCCCCTGATCCCCGGCCGCAAGCTGATTGCGCCTGATGCACTTCTGTGGCAACAAGGCGAAGCAAACAGCGGAGACACGGTTACAGTTTACAGAAACAAACTGAAGGCCATGCTGAATTGGCTGGTGGGACTTTCTTATTTCAATCCCTCCATCAGCTGGCTGGGCGACCACAGCAAATGGAATGTCGCAAACAGGGCTTCTGGAAACTACACCGGATCCGTGCAGGACCGAGGTCGACTGACGGCTGGTGTTTACACGCCAACTGTTTATGCCGCAGGCGATCGGTGGCTTGCGCAAGGCGCCGTTACGGTTAACCCCGGCGGTGTAACGGCGGTTGATGGTCAGCTTATCTATGCCCTGACTGACACACCAGCTGGGGCCGGAGATTGGCTTGTTGTAGATGCTGACAGCGCACCGGTGCGGTCGGGAGCTCGATGGGAACTCAACGTCAAACCGACTGTGTATAACTATTATCCTGCCGACGATGAGGACGGCATTGCACAAATCAATGATGAGTCTCCTGGCGATAAACTGACTCGTAAGATGCAAGTGGCCGGGGCAACGATGACAGAAACGCTGAATGGCGAGTCTGATATCGTGCAGATTGATACATCAAACTATCGCTTTAAGAGCGGGCTGGTTATCGGAACAAACAAGTCCAACCTAGCCAAACTCGTCGATCCGCCTGTTACTCCTCTCGACAGCTCTGCAATACACCCTGATGTGAGACAAACCGTGTCGCCTTGGCTTGAAGGCAACGGCAATCCGCTTTACCGTATTCAGGATTTGGAGGATATCAGCGTCACAGGGCGGTTTGTGCAGTCTGCTGCTGGGGGCTTTCCGTTCGCTGTTCGGGGTCCACTGAACTTCTTCACCGCATTTGCTGGGAGCATCGACACCGATGGTTTCGGCATGACGATCAAGCCGTCTTTGGCCTTGGATGGCTGGGCTGAGAACGGTGTGGTTTATGGCTGGCGGATACAGGGCATAGCCGCTACAGCTGCAACGGGTATCTCTTTTGATGGAGACTCTCGGAATATAGTCGCTGCTTTGAACGTGGTGCGTCATTTGCTCCGCACCGGCAACAAGGCCCACGCCTATGCCATTGCCGGACTGGCAGGGACTGACACGCCAAACGCTGACAGCGAGAACATCGTTCTTCTCGGTAACGTCGCCGACGATATAGTCGGCAATCTCTATCACATCGAGGACGCTGTTCCTCGTATTGTTACCGCATTTGGTGTTGCTCGGCGGATCGAAAAAGGCATTGAGATTATCAACGATGCCGGTTCCCTGTTGCAACTCCACATCGGCAACATGATTGCAGGGCCAAGCGTCTCGGCAATTGATGCAGTCGGCACCGGCAACATGAAGGACAGTGTATTCGCTTTCAACTTCCTGGACGGTGCTGGCGTTGCCTCTTCGGATAACTATGCGTTTTCCCTCGGGCAAGTAGGCACCAAAAATATCCTTCTGTTCGGGAATGTTTATCACGAAACTACAAATCCTCTAGGCGCGTTTTGGTCAAACGCTGCCGGTCCGCTCAACTTGCTCGGAGAAACCTTCGACGGAGTAACGGGCATCTGTATGAAGCTGGATCGCAATCTTATGGTTGCGACTATCGGCTACTGCATGTTCAACGGCGGAACCTACGGCATCAGTGCGACAGCCAACGCCAAAGCAGCCCTGACTGATCAGCGCAGCATCTATGTGCAGTCGACCAATACTTTCGAAGGTGTCGCCACGGCAGTTGTGGACAAGGCGAACTCATCCGGCTTGATTGGCGATCAGCGAGCCAATGGAACTGTGATCGGCAATACCGCTTCTGATGAGGTGTTGTTCATTGCACAACGAGCAGGTTGGATCACGGGGGTTCAAATCGGCTACCTCAGCGCTGCGGCTGGTGCGACTTCGGGCACATTCAATCTGATCAAATCAAACACCGGCGGTTCGACTACGTTGCTCAGCAAAGCCGTCTCGCATTCTGTGGCTCAGTATGGAGGGACTCAGTATTCCTCCGAGCACGCAGATTTGACCAACAGCTTTGCTCGGGGAGATATCATTCGACTGACCTGCAACGGCGGCGGTGACAGCGCTCGGAAGGCGCTTGTTCAGCTTGACTTCTTCTACTACGACAACGGCTCGTAAGGACAACCCAAATGATGACTAAACCAATTGAATTTTGGTTGGCTTTATGCGCCGGGGTTCTGATTGTAATTGAGCGCCATCGAGAGAAACCGATGTTATCTCGGGCAGCAATCGCGGGAGCATCTGGTTGTATGGGGGCCTCACTTGCCCCCGACTTTGCCTTGTGGACTGGTCGAAGCGAAACTATTGGAGTTATGCTTATCACAGCTTTAGGTTATCTAGCAATGGATATCGGCACAGCTGTGATTTCCGATACTACTCTTTGGAAACGGCTCGTCGAAAAACGACTCGGAAAGGAGTGACATGGAAAAGACCAAAGAAAGACTCAAAACGCATCGCGGTATGTTTGTCATCATTCTCGTGCTGCTGTTCTTCTGGCTGATTTCTGATCGCAAGTTCGATCACAATCTCAGCGTTAAAGACTGGCGAGAACAGTATAAAGACGAAAGGAATGTAAGATGATTAAGGTTTCGGATCAAGGACTGCTGGAAATCGCAGAACACGAGGGCATTGTGCCGGCGCCTTACAAGGATAGCAAAGGCATTTGGACCTTTGGCATCGGGCATACCGCAGGCGCTGGCGGACTCGATCCGCGTGAAATGAACAGTCGAATGCCGAATGACGTGGATGCGGCTATTGTCAGGGCTTTGCAGATTTTCCGCGAGGATATCGCCAATGTCGAGAAGCGTATCCAGGCAGTTATCAAAACGCCGCTCAAGCAGCATCAAATCGACGCACTCGCTTCTTGGGACTTGAACACCGGCGGTCTTACCTGGAAACACAAGACCACCAAAAAGCCTTGTCAGCTTGTGCAGCAGATCAATTCTGGCAACCTTTCCGCCGACGGTTTCATGGGCTGGCTTCGGCCGATTGAGATCAAAGGGCGTCGAGAAGAAGAACAGGAGTTGTTTCGCTCGGGGGACTACAGCGCAAACGGAGACCATATTGCGGTTTGGGAAACCGACGGAAAAGGCAATCTGCGTCGGATTATGAAAACGATCAAAGGACGTGATCTGCTGAAAGTCATGAAGGCAGCGACTGTGGTTATGCCTACTGAAGTCGGCGATGAGCATCAAAGCCTGTGGGATCGGCTTTTGGAGAAACTGCGATGATGTTTTTTCGTTGGCTCGCTTCGTTTTTAACGAGCGGCTTTCTCGATCGAGTACTCTCTACGGTGGACAAACGCATCGAAGCAGAGACTGACCGGGAAAAAATCAAAGGCGAGATCATCAAGGAACATTACTCAACCCGAGCTGACTGGATGCGTTCCGGCGGCTTCTGGCTTTGCATGATGTTCGCGGTTCCGTTGGCTTTCTGGTTTACGGCTGTTGTGATTTACAGCATCTTCTGGTGTAAGCTTTGTCTGTATCCTCAGCCGTGGTCGATCGCCGCTTTGCCCCCACCGCTTGATGATTGGGCAGGCATGATGATCCTTTCAATCTTCGGGGTGGTCGGTATCCACCAGTTCAAAAAAAAGGAAATAAAATGACTATTACTGTTGAACGTATCGGCAAAGGGGCAACAGCCTTCACCTTCTCAGCTATCGCCAACGGCGAAGCAACCGATGTGCTGGAAATGAAAAACGGCATAGGACTGGCAGCCTCGCTTCAAACAACGGGAACCTTTGACGGCGGAACAGTTACGCTTGAGGTTTCCAACGACGGCGTAACTTTCTATGACTGGAAAGATATCGAAGGCACCGCGATCGGAATGACCGCAGCTGGTTATGCCGAGTTCTGTGTGGCGGCTCGTTATGTTCGGTTGGGACTCGCGGGTGGAGCAGGGGGCGCGATGGTCGGCATCATCGTGGCACAAGGATGAAAGATTTCACTGTCATCGCTCGACGCAGGGGCCGGAGACTCAGAGGGTCTGTTGCGCTTCTTGTAATCAACACTATCGGTCCGCAAAATGCGTCAGGTGCGGTGCCGGTTGATTACACGATCAACTCCAATGACAGCGGAGTGCAAGTGCTGCTGAGCCTTGCGTCTACCGCTAATCCAGTTGCTTCGAATTTCGGAGCAGACAGCGGGGGTGGTGCAGCTGCTGGGGGTTATACTTATCTCGGTACTGTGGCGCTGACAGTCGGTGGTTCAAATATTCCCTTGGCAATCCCCGACGGATTGCAGAATGTTTTTAAGCTGCATTTTCTGCCAACTGGCGGTGGCGATGCAAATGTAGTTTCTTCGGCGTCAGTGAGCATCGACACAACTGACAGCGTTTTGTCGCCGGTGTCCTTTGCTGACAATAGCGCAGAAGGTGTCAGCTGGGGATTTACCCCTGACGAAGATAGCGCTGCAATTTCTGGTTATCGTGTCAGCGTTTGGCCAGATGGCACTGACCCCTCGGATGCGCTGATTGCGAGTGGCACCGGGGCAACGGCAACAGCTACTGGCACAGCAGCAGGAACGATTGGAGAAAGCGGGACTTTTGCCTCGCTTGGTGCGGGCACCTATCAACCAACGATTTACTACAAGGACCCTTTCGGAAACGAAGTCTTTGCGACTTATGCGGACGTGACGGTGGCGGCTCTTGTGACATTTGCTGTAGAGCGAGTCGTCGCGGACTATCTCGGCAACAACGCGGTTACTAGCACCAAGACGTTCTCGATCAATCTTCTGGGCTATGATACCGGCACCTTGATCATGGTTCCTTACGGCAACGAGGATTTCCTGGTTGGTGGGACGCTGCAAGGCAACGCGATGACTGTCGAGCAAATCTCGACGGGCACTGCAGGTGGTGCGAAGGCATCCTTGTTAACCTATGTTTTAACTGCACCGGGAACCGCGACTGAAAGTCTTGTTCTCAACGTCAATACGGCACAGCAATATAACGTGGTCGATGTGTGGGCTGTAAAGGGTGGCCAGATCGTAAGTAAGAACTACCAGGAGAAATTGGACGGCACTTCGTTCAGCGTTCCCGTCACTCCAGACAATGCTCAGAATGCGATATTCGCTTTTGTCACTGGACGACAGCAGCCAGATACCGCTTTCACTTGGAGTAACCTTACTGAAATTGACGACGAGCGAGTCGCAGCGGGTAATAATGCCTATATGTCTACTGGACTTGTGGAAAACGTTCCTTCAGGTGTAGCGTTCGCTGTGGCCGGTTTTCTCACTGGCTCTTCTTTCCGTCACTCAATGATTGCCGTCGCAATCACTCCCCTCTGAGGTAAACTATGGCAAACTTCGTCTTTAATTACTCTGATGGTATCGAAGAGGTCACCGAGTCTTTTAACGCTCTTGGTCTACGTATGGCGATTTTGGCTGACCCTACTGAACCAGACAGCGTGGCGATTGTCTCGCAGCCTGCCGTTGGTCGGGCCATTGCCCGTGAGGATGGGCGCGTGGGTATCGACCTGCTGGATCATGACCCAGATGGCGATATCGTGGTGGTCTACGATAGGACGAAAGCCGGTGTCACTCAGCGGGTTACGGCGACGGTCACGGTAGCACCGGCCATCAAGCTTGGCGGATGGGGAAGAGCGAACTACTACAAGCTCGAAACTGACCCTACGACAGACAGGATTATAAAAGAACCTGGCGAGACCACTCGCAAGGTTCACATTACGGCTTCCAGGGCCGAACTGGACGCAGCCGCCATCGAGGCCATGGAGGTCGGCTACTCTAACGTCTCGGCTGCTTCCGTCGGGGGCGCATGGCTGGCTGCGAACAAGGCTCAGGGCGGTGCCAACTATTATGGAGAGACCCCGGAGCTGGCGCTGAACCAAACGCTCGGAACGGCGCTGTTCGAAACCCTTGCTGATACGCTCGAAACCTCCCCGTGGATTTTGTTTGAGCGGGGATATGAATATCCGACAGACTCAAATCTGTTCCGCTCGGCCATCGGGGAAAGCAAGTTGCATCCGATTGTCCAGACCTCATATGGGACAGGTGCCTTCCCGCGATATACGGGGCCGGTTGGCCCATCGGTGACGACAGGTGCTCCGACCAATATCGTTGTGCAAGATCTTCGGTTTAACGCCATGTTCCTGTGCAATGATCCGTCATGGCTCATCGTGGATAACTTCTACACTGGATGTGAAGAAGGCGACGATGGCATGAGCTTCACTTTCTCAGCGTTCAAGCGCGGGATTACCATTCGGAATGGTGTTGTTCTCGATGCGTGGAGAAAAGGGCCGACCAAAACTCAGGTGCCGGATTGGCACCTTCAAGACGACCGTGTTTCTGGGATTTATCTCTCTGGCATCTATAATGGCCTAGTCGAGAACCTCTTCATCGCCCACACAGGATGGGAAGATGGATACAGGGCGGACGGCAATGCTGCCTTTCCGCAGCCACCCTCTGACCGCAGTCACAATATTTACGAGCAAACCGACTGCTTTAACATGACCAAGCGAAATCTGCTTCTGACGGATGCTGCTGGAAACTCAATCCAAAATCGGGCTAACGGAATAGCACAGAGGATCGTAACTCTCAACTGCAACACGGGTCTTACAATGGGACCTGGGGTTCATGAGGCAGGTGTGTCTTATGGAACGCACGGTTTAGTTACAGAATATGTGCAAACGCACGCGGGCGGACGAAACGTCTGGCCACGAATGGACGGAGAGGTTCTATCGCAGAAGGATTTGGGTGCGCGCGGTTGGGGTGTTGTTTTTCAGGATAAGAACCTCGCGCTTGATCGTGTTGTGATGATTAACGCCGACCCTGGGTCTATTCCAGAGATGACTTCCAGCACGGATATTGGCCCCGTTGGTGATCTTCCCGATGGAGTCACTGATCCTTACGCGGAGAACACATATGCTCCTGATGGTAGTGCTACTACTATCCTAAGAGCGGGCTATCAATTCGCCAGATGGGGCGAGGGTATCAATGGAACCTTTGGCGTTGATGGGATCGACAGCGGCGTCTTGAACGACACCAAGATTAGCGTTTATGCGGACGAGAGGTTCTCTACCACAGGGTCGACGGCTGAAAGTTTTATTGCAGCAGTCAGGGCAATCGACGTGGAAGACAAGCCTTGGAATGAGGCCATTGCGCTGATCAATTGGACCTTGGCCCGCCTCGGGCACACAGTCCCAAATCGCTCTCTTCCGGCTGACGTTCATTTCCTTCCGCACCCCGAAGGCTTCACCCCTGGCTTTCGGTGGGACATAGAACTTGACTGCTCCACGGGCGATCTGCCGGGAACCGTGGCCGGTGACAGCATGTATATTGATGGTCACTATACTGAATGGAACGGTACCCCGAAGAACAGCATTGACGAGGTGCATTTCGGGGTGGGCGGATATCTGGCCGTCCTCGGAGGTGCTCTGCGCCCGACTGGACAAGTTGTAACTTCCGCCGGCGGCAATACCCTTGAGGTGGCCCAAGGCGCCAAATTCGATCTGGAAACGCTGAACGCGACGGCCGGAAACCTGATCGCCGACGTGACAGAAGCTCGTCTTTTGATCACTGGAACGGTCAGCGGTGTCGATCTGGTGGCCAATTACAAGGCCCGTGTGATTGTCGATGAAAGCGGAGAGCTGACCACAGATAGCGCGACCATCTATGGCAAGGGCATGGTCGGCTTCGACGGCACGGCTGGCGGAACGGCGACGATTAACCTGACCGGCACCACAACCTTCAAGCCGACTGTCGTTCTGCCAGTTGCTGGCCTATCCGGCGGTCCATCTGGTTATTCCACGGGTTACGATATTGCACCGAAGCTTGGCGCTGTCGTCACCGGTCTGACCTCGGGCGCTACTGGTGTTGTGGTCGATCTGATCTTCAAAGGTAGCCGAAAGGCTAACGTTGCTTTGAAGAACGTCTCTGGCGTCTTTGTAAGTGGGGAGACCTTGCAGGCTGACTGCGAGGCCGGGCCGGTTCCTACTTTTGATGCAAACAGCTTCGGCACTGTCGAGTCCGCTCCTGTCGTGACTATTGGCAAGATCAGGGAGGCGCTATTCGCTGCGACAGCTGTTAATTCGGTGGTCAATATGAACGATGATATCGAGGTGGAAACCAACGGTGTTGCGGCAGGAACCTACGACCTGATCGACGTGGATAGCCTGACCGACAACGGGGCGACCCTGCCGTCTGGCGTGGCTGTGGTGGGCAACAAGCTGGTGCTGACGGTCAGCTGACTCATTTCGGCACCGCCTTAGCTAAAGGCCGATAAACATATCCGCCTTTTTCTAGCTGCTTTTTAATCAGCTGCCCCCGTTCCATCATCTCAATCGTAGTGTTGATTTGATGGACGGGGATACGCTCTTGTAAGAACTGAACTAGTCGGGGTTCAGCGATCGGCTTATTCTCTTTCATGTAAATTGTGTAGAGGTAATGCCATGCTTCCTCGATGTTCCGACCAGCGCCGCCGGACGACATGGACTTGAAGATATCCGGCATAAAGAACTCAGCCTCGATCAGGGTGTCAAGCGCCTGCTGGAAATCAGCAACGGTTATCTCGTAGCGAAGGTCCATTGCGGCATAGATCATGCAAAGCTTGAGCAAGTGGACTAGTCGCCGTCCGTTGTAATACATCAGCTTGGGATGATCTGGGGTCGGAACCCCTCCACCGAAGTGCCAGTTCTTGATGAGGATTTTCACCTCTTCCTGGAAGAACATCTGGCCATACATGTTGCCGATCTTTTGCAGCTTCTTCTTCAACGCGCCGAACCGCTTGGTGTCACCTTCCTCGTCTTCATCTTGAAAGGGGTCTTTGAGTTGTTTGTCGGCTGTGAATACGATGATTGTGCGAGAGGTGAAGCCCTGATCCCAAGCGCCCTCTGGAAGGAAAGAGTTGAGGTAGGACGGAGTACAGGCGGTGAACATATTGATTTGCGGGTTTTCGATTTCGATCTCAAGCTTATTTGTCCGGCGCTTCTCTCCGTAAGCCTTGCAATCGTAAAGGTCAGTCAGTGCGTTCATCATCGCCTTGTCATATTCGGGTAGAAAGTTACCAAGCTCATTGACGCAGAGGGTCAATGAGTTATAGGTGATTACGTTCTGTTTGTCCTGGGGACGAACTATCTTCTTTTCGCAGTCAGCGAGCTCGTCAACTAGTGAGGCTTTAGTGACAGAAGTAGGCGCGAGGTGCTGTTCTTCAACACTCGCAAGTAGGTCGCGGACACGCCAAGTGACCTCTGTTTTGCCAACCGCTGGTGGAGCGCATAGAATGATGTAGAGGTTAGGAAACAGGTTAGACCCGTTGGTGCGAACCCACACCTTGCGCTCCAACGCTGCGCCGACGGAGAAGATCGCGCCCCATTTTCGGAAAAGCTCTGGTGAAGCGATGTGCTTTGTGGCATCTAGAAAATCCCCGATCCATGTCATAGATAGTCCTTGAAGCGCCGTATTGGGGCAGGACGATTACGCTCGTCCGCTTTGCCTTTCCATTTTACAAGGCCATACGGATTTACGTTGGGGTTATCGTAGTCATACTTCCCCCAATTCCATCCGATCTGTGCCTCGAGCGGAACGTGGAACATTCGACCGCCTTTAAGCTCTTTGTTGACTTGCATTACATTGAGGATTTCGGGGATAAGATCAGCGTGTTCAGAGTAGGGGATTTGGAAGAGGATGGAGTCATGAACTTGAAGGAGCGGTTGAACTACGGTAGAGGGGAAGTGGCGATATACTTGAAGCAGACCCCGGTCGATTTCCTCACCGGTAGAGGATTGTGGATCGTAGGCGATGGCAGCTCGCCAAGTAGAAGCGTCATTGCCTCGTCCAAAGAAGTGACGGCGACGGCCGAAGAGGTTGTAGAGAACTCCAGTCTCTTCGATTTTATTGATGACCCAAGCGTGCCAAGCCGGAATGGCCGGGAACTCCTCGAAGTAGTTATCTTGGAACGCCTTGACAAGGATGGTGGGGATGTGAGTCTGGGCTGCCATGTTTGGCGGCTTGCCGAAGTAGTTTGTGCCGTGACCTAGTTTCTTGGCCGACTGACGATAACTGTCTTGCCGATGAAACATGATCCCGTCGCAGAATTTCTTCCACTCGGCGGGGTCTTCGGGCCAAGCGAGGTTGGGCCAGCACATACGGCTGACGGTTGTGTGCAGATCGCCGCCTTCGCAAGCGTCCAGATAGTGCCCGGCAAACTCAGGGCCAACGGCTCCGGTCCAAGACTTTTTGCCAAGAAGCCTTGCGATATCTTTGGCGTCATAGTCATAGAACGTCTCCCAAAGCCTGGCACCGACGTTGCGGGCGTCAGCTTGCTCGAGGTCAATGTTGAGAAAGATCATGCCGGGATCAGCTTCGAAAGGCTCACGCAATGACCGATCGACGTTTTGCAGATTGGTGCCGGAACCGAAGTCTGAATAGGCCGAAGACAGTCGACCGGTGTTTGTTCCTGCGATGTTGTAGCCCGTGCGGATGCGGCTGTCCTCGTCAATCTGGGTGCGTAAGAAGCCAAGAGACTTACTGATCCCCCGCATGATAAGGATCATATTGCAGAACGGCAGAGCAAAGAGGTGGACCTTGAGTTTCTCCAAGGCCTCCTCATTTACTGTTGCTGCAAAAATTCCATTTGAGTTTCGTTTCTTGATTTCTTTGAAACCGAGGCAGGTGTAGAACAAGGACTTGATCTGCATCGGCGAGGCCGGGTTGAAAGGGCCATCAAACAACTCGGTGCAGAGATAATCGAACTTCTCTCGCACCTCGTTGTAGGTTTCAGTCAGCTCTTTGATTTTCTTGTCGCGGACTTCCTTGTTGATGTATACGCCGTGAAGCTCCATCTCCATGTAAGGAGCAAGCTTGTCGAGCGCCGTCGCATAAGTCTCTTGGACTTCGGGATCGGAGTTGATCTCCTCTTGCAAGACGTTGTAGATTTCTGCGGTTACGCAGCAGTCAAGGCCATTGTAAATCCATGACGCCTGATTGGCGGTCAAGGTTTTCATCATGGCCTCGTCGAGAAAGGCGGTGTCGAATACGTCAGCCATTAGCGATAGACTCTGTATGAGGAGCATACAAAAAGACCGGGATAGAGGCTATTTTTGCGAACTCTATTTCGCCGGCTACACCTTTCGACTCCCGCCAACCATCGAGAATGAGAACATAGATGGACTCGGCTAAAGCCAACATGTGATGATTGTAGTTGGCCCAAAAGTTGTAGTCAGTTGGCATCTCATATCTGTGAGCAAGCCAATGACAGTGAACGATTGGACTGTAAATCATTTCTCCCTTTTGTAGGAGTTTGGCCGTAGCCCGTTCGGCAGCCATATAGCGTTGCTGCCTGATGTTAGAGTCTGGGTGAGAGTAGGGGGATGCGAGATAGATCATGGTTTCAAACTCAAGAAAGGAGGAAAGCCATAACGGCGGATAGCGCGATCGGAAAATTCAATGGTCCAGAGATCGGCGGGAACTGTCGTTGACTTGATTGCTTGTGCAAGGTGAGCGGCGATTGTTTTGTTGCCGTAGCCCCTCAGATCACCGCTGCGCTGCATGACGCCTTCGTCCACGCTGACCTCAACCTCGAAGAACCCGCCCTCGGTTGGAAGGACGGGATGAGTTTTCTCAACTATCCGGGTGCGAAGCGTGGCGAGGATCATTTCAAGTCGATCCTGCAAGCGACCGTAGGCAACGGAGGCTCTGGCGGAAAGATAATGTGGTCAAGCGAAAACGAGCGGCGCTCGCCCTTGTGCACGTCGATGCCGGTCAGAAACCAGCCGGGCTCGTAATCGAAGCCGGGGTTTGTGAGGTATTCAAGGCACTCCACGTCGAGCATACGATCGCTTGTGATGCCTTTGTAGTTTTTGTAAGTGAATGAAAGGATCATTCTGCTTTCTCCTCTTTTTTCGGCCGCGCCAGTGCGTCGATCACGGCCTGGGTTATGTCTTCCGCCTGTTGCTGATTATAACAATGCGGAACAACGGCTTGGAAAATCTTCCAGAAGCGAGCGTCTTTCATAGACTGGTTTCCTTTCAGTAGGTAGATGAAGCGCACGTCAGTCTTCCTTCTTCAACGTGCTGTGGTCGTTGCGCATGAATTTCCAGCTGGGCTCGTTAGTGTAGATCGAGCCCAAGAAACCGAGAGACTTTTCAAGCTCGGGCTGCAGTGAGTGGTGCTGGAGCATTGTGTCGCCAAGAAACTTGGGGCATGGTATTCCCATCCGCTTCCAGAAATATTTCATGTCATAGGAAAAGTTTTGACCGATCATCGGGAACTCGGTGTTTATGCGGCGAACCCAGGCCCAGGCGGCTCGTTCCTGTTCGAGGGTTGGCCAGAAATTTCCACTGCTTTTCTCGCGATCGTAGAAAGGCAGGACGATAGCACGAGAGCCGTCTGCAGTGGAGTAACCCACTTCTGTGATATCAAGTCCAATGGTCTCAATGTCGCAAGACAAGAACGGCTGACCAACAAGAAACTCATGGTAGAAGTCCTCGATATCCTGTAGATCGGGGTTCATGTAGATGAGGTGCGACGGACGGCGAAGCTCGGGAAAGAGGCATTCGCGCCGGGTTTTGCTGACGTCAGCTAGGACGATCGGGCGCAGGCCATACTGTCGCATGACAGAGTTGGGGTGCCATGTGGGGATGACCTTGCGGACAAGGCGATCGCCACCAATCTCAGTCGAAAGATCGAAGGTCTCGAGCGGAGACCCTCGATACTTTTTGATCCCCTGCTTTTTGCACAAAGCCCAAAGCGCGACGTTGCCCATTGCAAGGATCACATTGGGCTGTCGGTTACGGATCTCGGTGTAGAGTCGATGCAGTTCGTGCTGGAAATCAACTCGAACATACTGATCGGGCTTGGTAAACAAGGGACGATAGTTGGGGATTGCGGTTGCCTTGGGTCCACAAAAATTTTCCAAACGTCCACCTGCGGGAAAACGATTGAAGACGTTTGTGAGATAGCAGTCGGACTCAGCAATCCCAGCCTGACGGAGTAGACTACGTAACATCCCCCCTGCTGTGCCGGAAAAGGGGGCACTTCGCTGTTCGTCTTGCTCGCTCCACGCTTCGCCTACGATCATTATGGACATGGTATGGTCATTCCGCTTCTCGAACAGACCATACAGCCTGTGTTGCAGATGGTTTGCCGTAGCGGTAACGGGCGACGCCGGGGCAACAGGCTTGGTTAGCAAAGCACCGAATGAAGGACGGACAGCTCCAAAAGCCATCATTGCGAGGATCATCAGAGCTTATAAAGCTATCGCTTTCAAAGGTGACTTCAGTTTTCCCCACAGTAAACATCATCTTGCCTTTGGGTTTTTTCAAGCAATCAACCATCTCACATTCAACAACTATGCCGGGCTTTAGAATAGAGCCGGGAAAACCTGAGTGATCATGATTGTGCCAGTCAGACCAGATCATAGGTTGAGGTTCCTTTTTGCTTCGGCGACGTATTCAGGGTTGAGTTCCAATCCGGCGGAAATTTTCGCACCAAGTTCTTCGGCAACTCGAACCGCCATCCCGCCGCCACAGGTGGGATCAAGCATACGTGTGCTGTCATCGACAAGCATACGCAGGAAGTGAGTGAGCATACCGTGAGGCTTCTCGCTCATGTGATATTCTTTTGTAGTGCTGCCCGAATAGCTGTTGTTGACCGCTCGCACAATGGGCCGATCGCCCCGAGTGCAGAAAAAAGCAGTTTCATAAGTGCGGCGAGGGCCTCGGTTGTGGTCAGGCAACATGCCCAGGCCATCGCTGCGATGCCAGATGAGCGGGAACGGGTCGACTTTCCAGCCACCGAGGTTTTGTAGAATGTCGCGGGTCTCGCCGTAGTAATTCATCGAGAACCAAAAAACCATGTGCGCGGATGAGGCGACAAAGTTGTCCTGTTCTTGCACGAAGGTGTGCAGAAGTTTCCAATAAACATCTGGTGCGTCATCGTATCCGCCGAGGTTCTTGGCTGCCGATTGACCAGACTTGGTTGCGAGAATGCCGTAAGGAAAATCGCAATGAATGAGGTTGTAGGCCGGAGCATGGGGCTTCTTTGCCCACTCGAGGAAGTTGGCCTGAACAATGTAAGCTCGGCGATCGGGCTCTTCTTTTTCTTCCTGCTTCTTCGGGACGATCGGGGCAGCGATATCGGCGACTGCCTTGACGATATCGTGTTTCTCGCTCATGCGCTGGCGCTCGATTTTCCGGCGAGCAAAGTTGAGGGCGTTTGTGTAGGTTGGGGCCTTGGCGACTTCCGGCACGTTTTCATCTCGCATTCGCTTGATGATAAGCGCATCGCTGATGGAGGCTTTGGCCGCACCGAGGGACTCAGCCGTCCTTGTCATGTTCCATTGAGGATTGATGGACAAAGACAGCTGATGAAAGCTGACGATTGCGTCGTTCTGCTCTTGCCACGTGAGGTCACGACGCTTGACGTTTTCTTCCAACTCGATAAGTTGAAGCTGCGTCGGATCAAGCTCGTCAGAGAACTGAACGGTGATGTTGTCGAAGCCCAGATGTTTGTGTGCGCGAAGCCGACGTTCTCCGGCGATCAGGATAAGTCCCTCACGCTGCACGACAATGGGATGGATCAGACCCCGTTGGCGGATGGACTCTGCCAGTGACTCGATATCAGAGAAGTCTTTTCGCTGCCGCTCGTCGGGAACGGTTATGGAATTGACAGGGATTACGGCGAAGTTTCCGCTAGTCATTCGCGAGCTCCGTTAACAGATTGATAATAAGCCGAATGGAGGCACGACGAGTAAGCCGTGCCTCCGCAACCAGAACGCCGTCAACGTAGGCCTGGAGAACCGGACCTGGCTTGACGACGAACAGGATCATGCCTCAGGAGCCGTTGCGCCCAGGTTGTCATACATGACTTCCGGGTTTTCCTTGTCCGGCCGCAGGGTCAGTTCGCCCAGAAACCGACAGCCCTGTGCGTTTGCGAGCAGTTCGCTGACGGTGGAGGTTTCGGGCTGGCCGAGTGCAACACAGGCAAACTGCTTGAAGCGATACATACCTTTCTCGTAGGCAACCTTGTCGACCGCCCCGTCAGAAACGAAGAAGGTCTTGCGCAGCTGAACCTTGGTCACGTCGCCATAGGCGGACAGCTCGTCCGGGTCAACGTCATCGGTCGGGCTGACACACTGGCATACGAAGTCGATGCGATCGCCCTCGTTGCCGTCCTGGTCCTTGAAGGTCGTGACCTCGGGATGTTTGATGACCTGCCAGATATAGTGGCCGATAGGCATGTTCGATGGCCGCTTGATTTCTTCTGCTGCACGATCGAGCGCGTCAGTAAAACGCATGGTAGTCTCCTTGAATTGCCCACGTCTGGGCTGGGGTTATCCCTAGCGACACGTCTGTCGGAGGGGATCAGAGGCCGTTTTGAAAACGGCGAAGGTCTTTGCCGAAAGCGGTTTCGAGCTTGGCAATGTCGGCACGAACCCGAAAAAGGCGCTCATAGATAGAGCAGGGCTGCGCGTCTTCGCCACTCGGTTCTACCGGAGAGGTGTTGCAAGGTTGGGTGCCGAAAGCGTAGTCAGTCATTGTTGCCATTTCTGCCTGAATACTTTTCAGATGCTTCAGCGCTTCTTCGATATCAACGAGAATACTGCCGAAGGACTCTTGCTGAGAGTCTGGTGACTTGGCAGCAAAAAAGTTTAAGTCAGGTTGATATTGTTCCGGCATTTTATTTCTCCTTCAGTTTTGCGAAGATTGTTGCAAGCCCTGTTTCGAGCGGATACTCTGCATCAATCCGCATCGGGGCAGGGTTTTTTAGATCGACCATGCCTGTTGGCATAGTTTTGATCTTACGCTTGACGTTAGCACCGGTGCCGGAAGACTCGGCGAGCAACAGAGTGTTGAAGTTGCGGGGAATTTTCGGACCGAGTGCCTTGCCGATCGCGGAGGCATAGTGCTTAACCGTGCCGTCCTTGTTCTCGGTAATCTCGATGTGTGAGATGATGATGACGTTGGTTTTAAAAAACTCCCCGGTGACGTTCATCAGCAGGTCGTCGATGAGTGACTGCGCAACAGAATACCACTGGCGCGGGTCTTTGACAGTGGGGTTCATATGTTTGGCCCAGCGGAAAGCGGCCTGGCCGAGGTTGGTCAGAGAGTCGATGACCAAGATGACGTTCGGACCCCAGGATGCGGGGTCTGAACCGTCGTCCCATTTCTCCAGCGCGGTCAGGGTGTTGGCATAGGCTTTCGGCGCGCCGACGCTGACTGTGCCTGTTGGCGAGCTTTTCATCTTGTCGCGGAAAGACTGGTATTGGACCTTGGACAGGTCAAGACGCTGTTCCTTGGCGTGGTTAACCAGCGCGTCCAAGCCGCTGTCCAGGTCGATGATGCGCAACTCGTATCCGGCGGCAAGCAGAGAGACAAGGGCTCCCGTTTTGCCGGTGCCAGAAGCGCCGATGAACATGAGTTTGACAAACTCAGAAGAAGTGTGTTCGGTGAGGGATGGCATCAGATTTTCCGTTCGGCTTGGAGGGCTTTAACCAAACGGTCAAGATCCGGGAGGAGGGAAGCAGCGAGCTCGACTGTTTCTTCAGTCGCCGTTTCGAGGTGAGCAATAGCGTAGACCGCAGCTTGCGCGCCCTTTGCCCGACGAATGGCAAAGTTGTGCATCTGGGTTTTTTGCAACAGAGGGGTTTGCATCAGCGTGCCTCCAGGGGATCCCAATTGTGTTCAGTGTAGTCTGCCTTGATGAAATTTTCCCGCACATGCTGAGGGCGAGAACAAACTCGACGGAAAGGGCAACCGCCGTAGTTGCCGCAGCTCGAGGCGTTCATCGGGAACTTTTCCATCTCGGTTGCATGGCGAGCGAGGTTGATGGTCCACAAGGCTGACTCATGCCATTCGGCAATCTGTGACTCGGTGCGGGTTGTGACGCCTCGTCCGAACTCGGTAAAGTTGATCGCGATTTGAGCTGCGTCGATGATGACGCCGTGAACCGGGGACTTGAGGATGACCTTACCGGCCCAAGCGTAGCCGGTCATCTGGTTCGACGGATTGAACTGATCGAAGAAGTAAGGCCCGATGGTTGAGCCCGTGGTTTTCTGGTCAACCACGTAGAGCTTGCCGCCGAAATCGCTAACGCGATCGAGATGGCCGCAATAAAGAATGTCCTCGGAGAGTTCGAGATTGAATGACAGTTCAACCGCCGGGGTTCCGTCTGCGAGGTGATATGTGGTCAGGCCGTCCTCGGTTTCTTCGCCGTATTGCTCGAGATACCAGACAATAGTGCGGATGAGGTTCGGGCGGGTTTTGGCCGCGTGATCGAAGGTCATGGGGTAGCCACCAGCGGGCGACTCATCACGGACCCACGAGTTGATCAGAGCGGTGTGGACAACTGAGCGCATGGCGTCCTCGTGTGATGCACCAGCGGCTTTGTGCTTGTAGTAACCTTCCAGGGCGGATGCGTAAAGCCCGCCAAACAGAAGATGGACGTTTTGCTGCCGAGGCTGGATGCCTCGGATCATTGTGTAGTAGTATTTGCGAAGGCAGGTTTGAGCAAGCTCAAGGGAGGTTGCATCCCAAGCAAACTGAACGCCGTCGCGGAAAGAGCGCTTTTCCATCAGATATCCAACTCGATGTTCAGCCCGCTAACGGCCTTTTGGGCTGCGGTCAGGGTTTTCGTAGCCTTAACGGCGGCCGGGTTGGATTTGTAGGCTGCCCGACGTTCCCTCATGTGAGCGATGATCGCGTCGAGATCCTCTTTAGTCATTTTAAGGGGGTCTTTCATGAACAGGTCGGTGACTTGGCTCATAGTTCTACCTCAACTTTTATGTCGGCGGTTTCGCTTTCGGTCGACTTTAACCGATCAACGTAGGCTGAAATGATGGTGCGGATTACAGTCGAGACGCTGCGACCGGATGCGGAGTAGACCGACTCGAGGTAATCCCAATCACCCTCCCGAAGGTTCAGGGTGTGTTTCTTCAGATCCTCTTTCATTGGATTTCCTGATGATGAACAGGTGGGTGTCGGGCCGGGCTGGGTCTGGCTTCAAGATGAGGTTTGCCAGATCGGGGTCAACTTTCCGCTCAGCGTAGAGGCGCTGTTGCAGACGCCCAACGTCATTGGTCTCGACAAGGACACCGATACGAGCGTTGAGCGCCGCATAGAGAAGCTCAAGCAAAGGGAGCTTAGGCTTCGACATGGACCTCGACCAGCTCCTCGGTTTTCTCGACGGGACGGAAAGTCACCAGCGGGACGATGTTCAGCTTCTCCTGCTGGGTGCCGGAAACGATGCAGGAAAACTCGACGCCATCATCAATGTGAGGGGCGATGAAGGCAGCTTGACCGCGTTCGACATAGCCCATGTGCTGGAAGTTGTAGAGGATTTTGATGGCCGAGGGATCATACTGGTTCTCGGGCTCACGCTCGTAGAAGATCTCGTCTCCTGGCTGGCAAGCCTCGGCCCAGGCTTTGGCGTGAGGGCCGCGAAAATGCATTCCGACGACTCGGACATTCGGAAAGGTTGGTATGCGCATTGTTAACTCCTGTTTAAAAAGCGCCTGCCGAGTGGAGGATGCTGTGTCCACTCGGCAAGCGTCGGCTGCGGGTAACGGAGAAGAAACCCCTCAGCCGATTTCGATCGAAGCGAGCTTTTCCTTCTGCTTCAGGTTCGCCTTGGCGACGCGAACGATTTCCTCGTTCTCGGCCACCTGAGCGATAAGCTCGGCGTATTGCTCGTCGGCGTTGTCGCCCTTCGACTCTTTCCAGGCCTTGATGGTGAGGCCTTTGTCCTTGATCTTGCCGTTGACGTAATCGCGAGCCAGGCGGGTGCATTCGGCCTCGAGCGGCGTCTGCGACTTGCGGCCGGCGCTGACGTTGTGCAGAGTGAAAACGTATTCGGCGTCCTTGGCCGTCACGAGTTCCTGAGCCTTGGTCTTGATCTCGTCAGTCGGGGCCTCGACACCGGCGTCCTTCATCAGCTTGGTGATGGCTGCGCGCACGTTGTTGCCGATGTTTTCAGCGCGAACCTGGTTCAGCGCCTTGGCTTCGGCTTCGTTGAGCGTGTGGCCCGGCGCGTAGGGCTGGTTGACGGTGACTTCAACGCCTTGAACGGTGATCTGCTTTTCGTTTGCCATTTGTGGGGTCTCCTATTTGGCGGGTTCGTGCGGTTAATATAACGATCGGTTGTGGGAGAGTCAATGGTCGTAATGAGGTGATATGGTTGTTTCGACCGACGGTATGACCATATCAACTCGGTTCGAGCGGCGGAAGCGTGGCGAGCCCTGCGTTGGCTTCTGCTGCGGTGATGACCTTTCGGGCAGGCTGGTAGCGGGCGAACTTGTCGATCCTTTGAGGGACAGAAGCTGGTGGCGGAAAGGAGGGTTCGTAGGTATACACATCTCGGTAAAAACCCTCCTCGACACTTCTTTTAACGCTTTCATAAACTTCTTGAAAGGTCAAAGACCTCGCCCTCGGAATTGGGAATGCCTCGGATGTAGCTGTGGGGGCTCCCCAATCAACCTGAAAGTAACGACTAGAGTCGCCCGATAGCATTTTCAGCCTTTCTTCCACCAGCTTTTTCCAGCGGTCTTGCTCTTCCTTACTCGACAAGGGAGTCGTCCTCGAAGCTGTCACTGGAGACATAGGCCAGATACTTTTTGGCTCGCGTCTCGATAACATACTTGAGGTTCGCGTCTTGCTCATGGTCTTTCACCCTGCAGAGATGTTGATTGAGGAACCACACACGATCAAACTCGAGGCCTTTGGACTTGTGACCAGTCATCAGGTGGATACGACCATCACGAGACATGAGGTGTTCGAGGTAGGCGATGGCGTCGCCGATGGTAGCGGTTTGCTCGAAGATGACCTTGATGCAAGCTGCCGTGTCGTGGACCTTGCCCTCAGCGCCATCGCGAGCTTTGGAAAGCTGTTTTTCTTTCCACTTGGCGAGCTCGGCGATGGCTTCCTTGGTCGGGGTCTTGGTCGAGCCGAGCTTGTTCATGATCTTGCTCAGCGGCTTGACCATATCACGGCCCGAGATTTCGGGAAGCAGGCCGACCTTGATCAGTCGAATTGCCATCGAAAACAGCGGAGCGTTGTTGCGGCAGATGATCGCATCGCCTTGCTGGAGCTCCTCTGGCCGCCAGACAACGGGACGGTGAACCTCGCCGTCAATTTGCCAGTCGGGAGACTGCAGGTCGGGTGCTCGCCAAGTCGCGTTGGCGGCGATGTTCTTGCCGCAGCGGAAGGTGACAGTCAGGCGCAGCTCTTCCATGTCGAACATCTGAATGAGGTTCGGCAGGGATTTCGTGTCGGCGCCTCGGAAACCATAGATCGCTTGGAAGGGGTCGCCGACAGCGATGATGCGGTTGCGCTTGACGATCTTGCGCAAGACCAGGTGGTTGAGGGCCGACAGATCTTGAGCCTCGTCGACCATAAGCAGCTGTGTGGTCGGCCAACTGACCGGCGACAGAGCAGGGCAATAGATCATATCGTCGAAGTCCAACGTGCCCTTGAGGGCTTGCTGGAAGGAGATGATCAGTGCGGCTTGGACGAGCTCGCGCTGGAGCTCGGAAGGTTCCATCGGAAGGCTGAAGAAAAAGTCCTCGTCAGAGTCGATGGATTTGTAGGGCGTGCCTTTGCGGAATTGCTCGGGCAGATAGCCGCCGGCTTTTGCTTGCCGAATGATATCGAGAGTATCGGCAAGCTCTTCAAAGGCGATGGTTTTTTCTTCGGGGTCTTTCAGCTCGCCGATGAGCGATTTGACGATCTCGAACATCTTGCGATCGGCGATGTTGGTCTTGCAGCGGATGAAATTGCGCCAAGCTGCGAAGCCGATGGAGTGCAAGGTTTTGGCCTCACAGTTCTTTGGCAGTCGTTCGGCCATTTCGACTGCGATGGCCTTGTTGAAAGCCAGGCAGAGGATCTGAACGCGGGGCAAAGCCTCGGCGATCATGACCAGTGTAGAGGTTTTGGCGGCACCAGCGCGAGCGACGACTGCGAGATTGGCGGCGCTGTTTTGCGCCGCCTCGATGATTGCCTGCTGTTCAGGTGTGGGGGTATGGGTCATTTTGCGGACTCCGCAAGCATGGCGTCGGCGATGAGGAAGGTCGTTTTTGCGACAGCTTCCCAAAAGTCTTTTAAAGCTTCTTCCGGTGTTTTGCCCGGAAGCACTTCAAGGGGGTCGTCGTGCATAGTAGCGCAAATGCCTGCCAGCGCTTGACCGGCATACCACTGACGAAGGGACATGCCGGGGTGAGGAGATGAGTTGGTGTTTTCCGGGTAAGGAAAAGCAGCGTGACCATCGGAACCATCAGTGCGCAGCATCAGAAGTTCACCTCTTCAGTCTCGGCGATTTCAAGGATGCGTTTGTCCTCAATTGCCTCGAAAAGCTTGTCGGCGTTCCGCAGGATGGTGGTGACGAAGTGCTGGGCCTCGACCGAGGCAAGGTGCTCGCCCATGCCTTTGACAGAGGCCATCTGCCGGGCCATGACGCGGAGCTCACGCTGAGCGCGGTTCGGGTAGGAGAGGAAAAGGCCGATGCCGACAGCCTCGGGGGAGTCAAAGCTGACGTAGCGATAACGCTCGTGATAGTAGTGGATATCGGCAGAAAGGTTGTCCTGGAAGTCGTCAGTCAGGTTGATGACAACCTCGCCGCTGCCGTTTTCCCGAAGGTTCACACTCAGAACCTCGGCTGTCGTGTAGCCCAGCGTCTCGCGGCAAAACTTTTCGATCGCAGGGATTTCTGCGAGAAACTCAGTCATTTCCATTTGGAAGGTCTCCGTTGCTGTGTCCGGGCAGAGTTCGCCCGTGGGGTGATTGTGCGTTTTTTCGGCCGAAATGTCAACCGGCGTGATCAGATATCAATGGCGATGTTAAGGCCACCGAGGGGCGAGTTGTCGACTTCGGCTTGCTTGCGGGCTTCATGGCGAAAGAGCTCATCACGGGCCGCTTTCAGAGCATAGTCCCACAACTCTTCTGGCGTTTGTAAAACGACATAGCCGTCTCGCATGATATCACGAGAGGGGAAAGCGATGAAAGCGTCTTTGAACTCGAGAAAATAAATCGCCGGAGCGATGTATTTGCGGCTTCCCGCGAATTGGGCTTCTGGGGTCATAACGATAGCTCCAGTTTGATGATTAGTAGGCCGAGGCAGAAGACGAGAAAGATGACTGCAAGGAAGCGAAGATAGTTAAACATTGGATGGCCTTGTAGAGGATGAGGACGAGAAGAAGCGCGGAAAGCGCCCAACCGCCGACTGCAGGAACGGGCACAAGCGTGGTCTCGACTGGAACAACCGGCGATCGGCAGTCTGTTCCGGTGCTGGTGACGCAGCCGAAGAAGGTCCAGCAGGCATCATCGCCGTAGCGATCTATGCAGCGGATTTCGAAGCCCTTGAGGCAAACCGTGCTTTCAGTGGTGCAGGGATTAGGGTCAGTCCAAAACTCTTGAGTCATCACGTAAGTGACTTCCTCAAAGAGCGAGGGAACGGGGAGGAAGGTTGCAACGGGGACAACGCTCATTTGGAAGTTTCCTTTGCTTCGGCTAACCAAAACTCGTGGTTGCGCCAGGTGAATTTGTATTGTTTGAGCTTGCGGTGTTTGCGGCAGATGGTGTTGAGGTTTCGACAGTCGATGCCGATGACGGCGGCAACTGCGCCTTGAGACTCATACCATTTGCCATCGAGGGCGAGCGGGTGTTTGGAGTGGAAGTTGCGGCCCTTGCCTGCGCGGTGAGTTGTTCCGCGCAGATGTGCTTGTGATATTGCTTGCTGAGGAACGCCGGTTTGGCGAGAGGCCTCAGCTTGTGACTCGTAAGTCACGCCGTCGATCTCAACCGGGACTTTGCGGGTCATTGGCCTTTCCTTTGTCTGTAGTGTCGGTGGGGGTGGCGAGGGCGAGGATACCGGAGGCTATTGCTTGCCCTGCGGCTTCGAGTCCTGCGCGGTATTTTTCTTCGAAACCTTTTTTAGCTAGAGGTCCATTTTGCCGCTGACACTGATAAGCAATTTCTGCACACTCCCGCACCACCGCAGCCCGTTCTGCGCGGCGTGCTTCCTCGGAGGAGGCGAGGGCGGCTTGCAGGCGTGCGATTTCGGTTCTGGCCTCTAGCAGAGAGTAAAACAATGCCACTGTGAGGTTGTTGGATGGAGACAGCCCCATGGGGGTATCGTATCGAAACCACTTAACGGGCCGATCGTTGTTGTTTTCATCATACTGCACAGACCATTTTTCGTCTATCTTTAGGTCTTTCATGTCTGTTGCTCCTTTGCGCGGGCGAGGGCGGCGTCGGCTACGTTTTTTGCATTACTTTGTTCCCATTCCTGCTCTACGCTGGTCATTGGAGCGCATTGTGTTTGGAAACTTTCCCAGCCCTCAATGAAAGCTGCCTTCACCAGTTCAGCGATTAGCTTGTCTTTGGCGGCGACCTCTGCTGCGCGCCTGGTCTTTTCCATCTCGTATGCGTCGTGATACGAGGCCGCTTCTGCTTGCAGTCTTGCGATCTCAGCGTCTTTCCGGGCTGCTTCCTCGGTGCCTGCGTCATAGTGCTGGTTAACGGTCATGGCTGGCCTCATTTTCAGAAAAATTCATCTCAGTCTCCATACTGCTTTATCACGTCATCATCCATTCGGCGCAGTTGCCAATCCGGGCCAAGCTGTGCTTGCAGTTGTTTCGCGTGAGTGATGGTGCCACGCCAAGCCCAAGCACGACTTTGCATATGTTGCTCTGTAGTGAAGTGCAACCACACTCGCAGCCTGTGGTTATACAACCGGCGCAGCTGTGGTTGATGGTTGAGCGGTGCTCCGCGAACTTGATGGTAGCTCATTCTGGTCTCCGTTGGGAGGGGTTTCCCCCTCCCGGCTGGTTGTCAGGCGAAAGGCCGATAGTTATCGCTTTCGGCCAGAACGATGACAAAAACTCCGCGATAGAGCATTCCGAGGCGGCAGTCAAGAATGCGACCGGCGGAAATATCGCTGAGTTCTTGCAGAGAATGCTCCCAAGAATTGATCGGCTTGGCCAGATAGTCCAAAAACACCATCGGCTCGTCTCCACCTTTGGTCAGTGCGAGTTCGGGGTCTTTGTGCACCACAATGTCACCCGGCTCGAAATCGAACCGCTGTTGCAGCTTGGCGTAGTGGCCCGCCAGCTTTTCGATGATCTGTTCCTGCGTCAGCTGGGGTTCTTTTTCTTCTCCCTGCTGCATTCCACCTGCCAGAAAAGTTGCGAGATCCATGTTGTATTCCTTTGCTAAACCGTGCAGAAGCGCACGGGAAGACTGCGGAGCCTTCCGATGGGCTTCTGGGGGGAGGCGAACCTCCCCCCAAAACTGTCAGTCAAACAGATCATCATCAACGGTCTTAGGCACCACGTCGATTTCGTTACCGTCCTTGTCGGTGACTTTGAAATCCCCGATCTCGTAGCGATCGAACCGCAACCAACGACTGGTGCGCTTGCCGGGCTCCAGATTGTGATGGCGAATGACGAGCACATCATAGGCTGTGACGGCGGCTCGGCCCGGAACGAGGGCAGTGACTTCTTCGTTCAGGGCCCTGACGATGTTGCGATACCGATAACATCGCTGACGAAAGTTGATCGCCGCCCCGACTGTCGGAAACGTGACAATCATGCCTGGGTTATCGAGGGCCTTGTTCATGACCTGCTCGCAATCTTGATATGCGGCAGGCGATTTGTTATAACCTCGGGGCATCAGCTGAGCTCCGCCGGGTTGTGAACATACGGCTTGCCGTCTTTTTCGATCAACAGCGTTGTCACGTTCCACGGGTGAACCTTGCGGCGGGTGAGTTTCTGAAACTTGGCGATGGCCAGCCGATGACCGTCGAAGGAGGTTTCTGCTTCCGTTTCGACTGTTTCTTTCGAACCGGTGTAGAAGCTGCGATATTTGTTCATTGGGGGACTCCGAATGTGATGAAGGTGCCGACGGCGAGCAGCAAGAACGGCAGGCCGATCATGAAGGCTGAGATGAGCAGAAACTCACCCAGCCAAACTGCGATGCCGTAGCGGCGGATGAGGTTGAGGTAGGGTTTCATTTCTTTTTTCCTTCATATATTATGAGATTGATTGCAGCCAGTGTTGCGAGCCAGTTTGCCTTTTCAAAACTACCGACAGCAGCGCATATTACGCTCACAACGATTAGAGCGACGAATAAAACTGCGTTCATTCGTGCCGCTCCGTTGTCAACAAGAGCCTTTGCTTGCTCCCGCCCTTTTCCATGAAATCATTAAAGCGAGCGCAGAGGGCTAACCGGCCTGATACTGGCAACGCCATGATTGACATGAAAGCGTTTTCGACTGGATCACGCAAGGCCACCGTGCGCGCACGATGAACCTCGGTGTTGTGAGCATAATAAGACGTCAGTCTGGGCGCCATGTTCATCCCCATTGCTCCTCGGCCAGCCGCACCTCGCGTGGTGGCTTAATTTCAAACACCTCTGCGAAATGCTGATTGAATTCTTCGAGCGCGTCGAGCATGTCGAACGTGTCGTCGTGACGCAGCTTGGCTTCGCCGTAGCGATCTTTACGCTTGGTCATTTTTGGCTCCGTTGATGAGGTTTGTGAGGTCTTCGATTGCCCGCTGATATTGTCCGCGCTTGTATGCGGTGCCTGTAATGCGAGCGGCTTTGTCAAGGATTTCTGCGCCAGAATGGCGGCTGTTCCTCATGCCCGCTGCCAAAAGCCGCAGATGGCCGCGAATAAAAATCGCCATGCCTTGTTCTTCTCTGGTCATTTCAGCTCTCCCAGATACTGCGCCTCGCAAAAGGCGGAACCAAGCAGGTTGAGCTTCACGTCATCCGACAACCAGCGGTCCGGTGTTTTGGAGTTTGATGCACACATTGCGCGCACCCTGAACTCGTTCTCCCCGACAGCTATCTTGCGAATGCCGTCGACAGTCAGCATGTAAATGAACATTTCAAACCTCCATGATTTGCACTGGCACAATTACGCAGTCAGATGCTTTGCGTGACTGGATCGGTTCGAGATGCAACGTCTCGTTAATCTCACCGAAATAGTTACTCACGTTGCGGTGCAGCCTGCCGGCGAGCCAAAAACGCAAGGCCATCTTTGCGGCCTTGCGTGAGGTGAACAAACGCGGCGGATGCGCTGCGGTAAACTCCATGTGAGTTCCTCCGCGACTTCCATTTGGGCGTGGCATATACCAGCCGGTTGAAAGCTGTTTGATTACGAAAAATGTCATTCCGTTCTCCGTTGTTGTTTCTTTCGAGACTTGTCTCGGTGGCAGTCATCATCAGGCGGGGAATGCCAATCCCCACAACGCCTTGCGGCGTTTCGACGGCTTTACTCGTCGCTTCGCATTTCAACCTCCCTTGTTGGCAATCGCCAGACACACTGGTCCCGTGCACCCACGATACCATAAATTGATCCCCGGCACAATCGCGGCATCAAGCCCCGTGGCACGGTCCGGTGTGCGGGTGTATGCGTCTGACACTCGTCGCTATGGTGGGGGATTGGCTAAATCGGACCGTTTTTCAATGTGCCGTTGTCACGGGTGCCGTTGGACCATATCGCCTCATATGTATGTGAGGGGGTGAGGGTGTTCCTAGAATGTTCCAAAAAAAAAAAAATTTATAAACTCATAAAAAACAACAACTCCGAGGTGGTATGGTTCATACACCGCGCGAACGGACCATATCGGAAACCGGGTCAATTTAGCCAATCCCCCACAATACACGCAACTCTCAGGCGCATACGCCAACACACCGGAAACGGGGGCATTGCTGCCCCCGAGGTTGTATCAGAGCTTGATATCAATCGCCATTGCCGCAAGCTCGGCTGCCGCTTTGGCTTCCGCCTCGAGTATGGTCTCGGCTTTGCGCACAATGGAGGCTTTCCAGCCGTCGTCCTGCTTGCCAAAGATCTCCCAAACAGCCGCGTCGCGTTCGCTCGGGGACATGTCTTTGTAACCTTCGACGTGGGGCTTGATCTGGTCGCGAACGATCGAGATGACCTTCTTGTCAACGGTCGAAAGCCCGAGCCCGCCGTTGCCGCGCTCTGCGCCCCAATCACCGGCTGCGAGTTGATCCGCAACCTTCTGCATCAGAGCCTCGCCGGTTTCCGCCACTTTCGGCCCGTTGGCGGCGATCCATTCCCGACGCTCAGCCGCCGTCAGGTTCTTCCATCCGTCATCGTTGCCGTATGCGACCTGTGCCGCACCAGCCGCCGCGTCGGCGATCTTTTGCTTCAGCCCGTGCAACGTGGCTTGCCTGATGATCTCGGGCGACAACGCCGAGGGAGTGATCGTGACGCTTTTGCCGCGCGACTCGACAACAAAAGTATTGGTGAAGTTGATTTGCATTTTCGTTTCTCCGTTAGCTTTGTCCGGTGAACCATTCACCGTAGGGCCATCTATGCACATCCCGCGATGATTCGCAACAACGGATTTTGCCCCCATGCGAGTTTGTTTGTGCCAAAATGTCGCACGCACGGCCTTGCTTTTGCGAATGACTCGCAACAATTTTTCCCCGACTGCCCGTGCCTGCCCACGCAAGGCCACCCCCCGGTTCGCCGACACCCACCCCCCTCCCCTCTATAGACCCCCCTCGCTAAATTTGTAGTTTCAAAACATGAGCCATACTTTCTTTCCCCCTCGCTAAAAATGTAGCGCGAAGCGCTTGAGCCATACCTTTTCCGTGCCATATTGACTCGAGCGTGCGAAGGAGGTAGAATGCAGAGGACCGGCGGAAAAGTGGCCGGAGCCATACAGGAATAGGAAAGTGAGCCTCGAACAAGATATCCTCGCCGCCTTGGGGCCGGGCAGGTTGCCGGTCAAGGTTGAGGCCGAGATTGTTCGGGAGATCACCGACGCCGATATCGCTCGGCTTGTGACTACGCCCGCAGGCACCGCGCCTCAAGAAATCAAAAAGATCACCGAGCGCCATCACATGGTCGCACGACTGCTCGCGGCAGGGACTCCCGAGGGCGAAGTCGCCATTATCACCGGTTACACGCTGTCGCGAGTTTCGGTGCTTAAAGGCTCGCCTGCGATGCAAGAGCTCATCGCTCTGTATAAGAAGGCCGTCGACACCGAGTTCGTTGCGGTCTTCGATCACCTCGCTGGTTTGTCCAAGGACGCGCTGACTGAGCTTCGGGAACGGCTTGAGACCGAGCCGGAGAAGTTCTCCAACAAACAGCTGCTTGAAGTCCTCGACGCAACCCTTGATCGCACCGGGCATCCCCGAGCCAAGGAAGTCAAGCAAGAGGTCAACGTCAACATCCGCGATAAACTCGATGCTGCTCGCATCCGTGCTCGCCGAGCTGCACAGGGTGAAATCATCGAGGCCGACTATAAAGAGTTGCTCAATGGATGAAGAACTGCTCGAGGAACTCGGCAAAAAAGCCTATGATCCTCTCAGCTTTGTCTATTGGGCTTTTCCTTGGGGCGAGCCCGGCAGCGAACTTGCTGAGGAAAAAGGCCCGGATGAGTGGCAGATCTGGGTTTTGACTCAGCTCCGTGATGGCGTCATTGACGTAAACACAGCAATCCTCATCGCAGTCACTTCGGGCCACGGTATCGGCAAGTCCACCCTCGTTGCTTGGATCGTCCTCTGGGCTTTCACGACTTTCCCCGGCACTCGAGGCGTTGTGACCGCCAACACCGAGAACCAGCTCAAAACCAAAACTTGGGTCGAGATTGCCAAGTGGCATCGGCTGTTTCTCGCCAAGCATCTGTTCAAACTCACCGCCACCGCCCTGTTCTGCGTTGACGAAGAACTCGCCCGTGAGTGGCGGATCGACATTGTTCCTTGGTCCGAGCGTAATACGGAAGCCTTCGCGGGTCTGCACAACGCAGGCAAACGCATCTTGATCGTTTTTGATGAGGCTTCCGCAATCCCGGATATCATCTGGGAAACAACCGAGGGTGCCCTCACTGACAAAGACACCGAAATCATCTGGTGCTGCTTTGGAAACCCAACTCGAAACACAGGGCGCTTCAAGTCCTGCTTCCCCGGCGGCAAGTTCGCACACCGCTGGAAATCCCGTGAAGTCGACAGCCGCACGGTTCGCCGCACGAACAAAGACCAGCTTAATAAATGGGTCGAGGACTATGGCGAGGACTCCGACTTTGTTCGCGTCCGTGTTCGAGGGATGTTCCCCCGAACTGACGCACTGTCTTTCATCCCATATGACTTGGCGGTGGAGGCTTCCGCTCGCCAAATACCTGAGCAGTTTGCCCCTTGGGTGCTCGGCGTTGACGTTGCTCGCTTTGGCGATGACCGGACGGTTATCTATCCAAGGCGAGGACGTGATGCTCGCTCCCTTCCCCCTCGCATCTACCAGGGACTTGACACCATGCAGGTCGCCACTCGAGTGATGGAGATGCACTATGAACTCCAGTGCGCCGCAATCTTTGTCGATGGAACAGGCGTCGGAGCGGGCGTTGTGGATCGACTGGCCTCCCTTGGACTCCCCGTCATTGACGTTCAGTTTGCCGCAAAACCCGACGGTTCTAACGTGACCGATCCCGGTGTAGCCTATGGCAACAAGCGAGCTGAAATCTATGGAGCCCTTCGCGAGTGGCTTCGCATCGGAGCAATCCCCGAGACCATAGCGCGGAGCGATATCAATCTCCCTCGCGAAATGGCGATCCCGACTTATTCCTTCAACGGGCAGAATAAAATCATGCTCGAGCCGAAGGACGCTATCAAAAAACGAGGCGAGGCCTCTCCTGACATTACCGACGCCCTTGCTTGCACCTTCGCTTATCCGATCCCTGAAATCCGGGCAATGGCGCCGATGAAGGCCAAAAGCGAGTATGATCCCTACAAGGATTTCTACAATGTTTAAGAAACCAGCTGCTCCACCACCGCCGCCGACCCCTTCCACAACCGCTGATGCGTCACAGGGTCTGACTACCGGACCTCGGCGCCAGTTCAAGCTGCCGGGCGTTTACAGCGCGCAGCCCAATACCATTCAGCGGAGCAAGTCTGGAGGCACTTCGTGATCAGCCTTCAAAAACCGGCAATGGAAAAACTCGTCGCAACTCACCTTGCGATGGACCTGGAGTTTGCCAACTGGCGACCCCACCTTCAGGAGGTTGCTCAATATCTCCTGCCTCGCCGCTACGCTACCCTTGCCGAGAACTCTCCGCTTGCACCTACGCGAGGCAACGGTTCCAACCGTGCCGCTAAGTCGCGCAACAACAAAATCCTCGACAGCACCGGGACCAAAGCCCTTCGTGATCTTGCCGCAGGTATGCTCAATGGCATCACTTCGCCCGCACGGCCTTGGCTTCGCATTCGTGAGATGGGTTACGAGCACTATCGTTCGATCGAGCACAAAGCTTGGTATGAAGAAGTCGCTCGGCGAATGCTTCTCGTTATGGCGGGCTCGAATTTCTACAATTCCCTCGCCATCGTCTATCTCGATCTCGCTGCCTTCGGCTCAGCCTGCTGTCTCATCTACGAAGACTTTGACGACATTATCCGCTGCTATAATTCTCCACTCGGTGAGTTTCGTTTCGGTGTTGATCATCGCGGAGTTGTGTGTCGATACAGCCGCACATTTGCCCTCACTGTCGAAGAGACTGTGAAAAAGTTCGGTATCGAAAACGTTTCGAAACGAGTGCAGGAAGCACACAAACGGGGCGGAGCTGACGCTCAAAATTACATCACCATCTGTCATCTCATCGAGCCCAACCTGGACGATGATCGTTCCATTCCCTCGCGGTTTGGTTATCGTGAGTTTTATTGGGAAGCGGGAACCAATACCGGACAACTGCTACAGCGCAATGGCTATGGCGAAAAGCCAGGCCTGTTCACTCGTTGGGAAGTTACTGGCAACGATATTTACGGAACCAGCCCCGGCCAAGATGCGCTGCCTGACGTTATCCAGCTGCAACACGAAACCCTGCGCAAAGCTCAGGGGATGGACAAAATCGTCAATCCGCCTATCGTGGTTGAGTCTGCCACGCCCTTCACTCAGGTTGACTTGCTTCCAGGCGGTATGACTCGAGTTGGGTCCGGTGCCTCATTCGGCGCCAAGGCGGTTTATCAAGCCCAACTGCCCCTCAACGAAATGACGGTTGATATCAACTTTCTTCGTATGAGGATACAAGAGACTTTCCACAACGATCTGTTCCGAATGATCTCGAGCCTCGAGACTGTTCGATCGGCGACTGAAATCGATGCAAGGCGGGAAGAAAAGCTTGTTTTGCTTGGTGCTGTGCTCGAGCGTTTCGAGAACGAAGCTCTTGACCCTGCCGTTAAGCGTATCTACAGCATCATGCTCCGCAAGGAACTGCTGCCCGAACCGCCGGAAGACCTCGATCCAACCGCCATCGACGTTCAGTATGTCTCGATCTTGTCCGACGCGCAGCGGGCTATCGGCACCGTCTCGATCGAGCGTTTCACGCAATTCTACGGCAACATGTTGTCTGTCGACCCTGAGTTGAAAATGACCGTCAATATGGACGAAATTCTCCGCGACTATGCCGATCGTCTGAACGTCACAGCCGCTGGTCTCTACAGCCGCGAACAAGCTGCGGAAGCCCGTCAACAGGCGAACGAACTTAACCAAACTCGCGAAGCGGCGCTGGTGGGCAAAGATTTGACTGATGCCGCATCCAACCTGTCCCAAACCGAAGTCGGGGGAGGCCGTAAGGCTCTCGACATTCTTCTCGGCGGATAATGGTTGCGATAATGGAAAGAGCGTGATAAGATGGCGGACAGGACAAAGCGACTTCAAAAGAGCTACGCAAAGCAGGATGAGTTCTTCATAAACGACGGACTGAGGGCCCTCACCAAATCTTACAACGGCCGCAGGTTTATTTGGTGGCTGTTCAGCGAAGCGGGGCTCTTTAACAATCCGTTCAACACGAACGCACTCAGCACCGCTTTTGCGGCAGGAAAGATGGACATAGGCCAGGCCGTTCTCGCTAGACTTCTGGAAGTTGATGATGAGGCCTATATCAACATGCAACGTGAAAATGCGTTGCTGCAGAAGCAACGGCGAGAGGAGTTAAAACAAGGAGAAGAAGATGAAGACGAACTGGATGATTAACTTGCCGCGCATCTATTGGGAAGGCGCGACTGAGGGCACGCCGACACCGGCCCCCGCTCCGACTCCGGCTCCTGCTCCGGCAGCTACGCCGCAGTCTCTCATTCAAGGGGATCAAACCCCCGCAAACCCTACGGCGCCGTCGGAACCCGCTGCCTCGCTCATCTCGCCCGACGCGAAGCCCGCATTCGTGAGCGAACCAGTTTCTTTCAAAGACGAGACGTTCGCCGAAGATATCAAGCCCCTGATCCCTGAGAACTTCGAGGTTGATCCCGAGGGCATGAAAGAATTTTTGACTGGTATCAACAACGCAGCTTCGCGTGCTGATATCGTCAAACACGTCCTGCAGACCTATGCCGATGTGCAGAAGGCGCAGCAAGAGTCCGCCGCCGGAGAGTTCAAGGCGCGGATAACTGACTGGCAGAAGCAGACTCGAGAGCACCCGGAATACGGAGGAGCGAAACTCGATCAGTCTTTGGCCAACGCTAAGCTGGTGGCGCAAACCTATGGGGGGAAAGAGTTTTTCGATTTCCTCGAGGTTACCGGCGCAGGATCGCATCCTGAGATGCTTGCGTTCCTCAACAAGGTGCACAAGGAGATGACCAAAGAAGGAACCCCCCTCATTGCACCTTCTGTTTCCACTGAGCGGAAGTCTTTGGCTGACCGCATTTTCACATCCTCGGAGAAAAACTAAATGGCAACCCTTGCCTCCAATAACCCGACCCTGCTCGATTGGCAGAAGTCGATGGACCCTGACGGGTCGGTCGCTGCTGTCATCGAAATTCTCAACGAAACCAACGAGATGCTTGCCGACATGACCTGGATCGAGGGCAACCTCCCCACCGGCACCATCACGACCATTCGGACCGGCTTGCCCGAACCGACCTGGCGCAAACTCTACGGCGGTGTCCAGCCGACCAAATCGACTCGGGAACAAGTCACCGAGTCCTGTGGTATGCTGGAAGACTACGCCGAAGTCGATAAGGCGCTGGCGGACCTCAACGGCAACATCAACGCTTTCCGCCTGTCGGAAGCGCGGCCGCATATCGAGGGCTTCAACCAGTCGATGCAGCAAACGCTGTTCTACGGCGACACTGAAGTCAACCCGGAACGGTTCACCGGGCTGGCTCCGCGTTACAGCAGCCTGTCCGCTGACAATGCCGACAACATCATCGACGCTGGCGGCACCGGCACTGACAACCGCTCCATGTGGCTGATCTGCTGGAGCGAAGAAACCTGCCACGGTCTGATCCCGAAAGGCTCTCAGGCCGGCCTGCAGATCAATGACAAAGGCCAGGTGACCATCGAGAACGCCGATGGAAGCAATGGCCGGATGGAAGCCTATCGCACCCACTTCCGGTGGGACGCTGGCCTCTGCGTCAAAGACTGGCGCTATATTGTTCGCATCTGCAATATCGACTACAGTCTTCTGTCGGCCGATGCCTCGACCGGCGCCAACCTGCCCGAGCTGATGTTCGATGCAGAAATGCGTCTGCCCTCCATGTCGATGGGCCGCTCCACCTGGTATGCCTCGCGGGATATCATCACTAAATTTGGTCAGCAGTTGACCAACGGGGTGAAGAATTCCACCCTGACGATGGAAAATGTGGGGGGCGTGAAATCCGTCACTCACAACGGCATTCCGATCCGGCGTGTGGACAAGCTCGCCGTTGACGAAGCCCGTGTGGTCTGAGGAGATCTTCAAATGATTATGGACGAACGCAGCGAGTTCTGCGACAAACTCTCGGTTGCAGCCGCAGCCGGCACCGCCCTGGTTGGCGATGTAATGGACCTCGGAGCCAATGTCAAAAACATTGGTCGAGGGACTCAGCTTTATCTCGTGGTGACGGTGACTACCACCTTCACCTCGGGCGGCGCCGCCACGGTCAACATTCAGCTCTGCTCGGACTCGACGGCGGACCTGAACACTTCACCGACTGTGCATTGGGAAACTGGCGCAGTCGGTTTCGCTACCCTGACGGCACGGACTGTCTCGGCCCACGCCAAGCGGTTCATCGTCGCACTTCCGCAGGGTCTGCCTTACGAGCGCTACCTTGGGATCAAGGTCGTGACAGCGGCAGCTATCACTACCGCCGGCTCCATCAGCGCGTTCCTGACGCCGCATCCTGACAATTGGGATGTTTATCCGGAGGGCAATAACTGATGCGTGTTGTCCTCAAACGTCCCGCCTACGATGGATTGCGTTATTTCAATGCCGGCCTGGCCGAAAATTGGGATGACGAAACTCCGCTTCCGAAGGATGCTCGTGAAGCCCTGCCGGGCGAAACTGCCGACACGGCCCTGAAAAAGCCGAAAAAGCAGCAGCCCAAGGCGCTTTCCCAGATCGCGCAGAAGTCGCGTGAAGAACTGGAAAAGGAAATCAGCGCCAAGTTCGAAGCTGAGGCCAAAAAGCAGGCGGATGAAATCGCTGAGCTGAAAGCCAAACTTGCCGAGATCGAGCCGGCAAAAGACGAGAAGAAGGCCAAAATCTGATGGTGAGCACGGTCCTTGACATTTACAACGCTGCCTTGTCGGCCTGTCATGCTAAGGGCCGTGTTTCTTCTTTGACAGAAAACTCTCGAGAACGGGAAGAATGTGATATCTGGTATGATCTCGTTCTCGAAACAGTTCAAGAAGCCGCGTGGTGGCCGTCGAGTAAAGCCACCGAGCGACTTGCTTTGCTGACAACACGAGACACAAACGCAGCCTGGGTCGCAACCGATCCGCTGCCGCAGTATAACTACAAATACTCCTTGCCGACTGGTTATCTTCGAGCTTGGCATCTGACGGATTTCACTCAGTTTGAACTCGGTTACGATGCCACTCGAGAAAAAACAGTCCTGCACAGCAACACTCCGAACGCAAGCCTCACTTATGCGCGCAAGCAAGAGCTTGTCGGCACCTGGACGCCGGGGCAGCGGAATGCGACTATATATGGACTCGCCGGGCACATTGCGGGCGCGTTGACAGGCCGAGGCGAAATCGTCCAAAAGAATTTCAACCTCGCCAATCAGTTGCTTGCCGATGCCCAAGCTGCTTCAATGCCGGTCGGACAGCAACAGTTGCAGTTCATCCCCTCCGTTCTACAAGGCCGAGGCTATAGCGATTTCTCTCACACTGAGGTTCGTTATTACTATCCGATGGGCGGACTGTTTTCTGCGGGAGCTACCCCAGCATGACTGAACCGTTTGTTAAAGCAGCCTTTACTGGCGGTGTTCTTGCGCCGGCTTTCTATGGTCGCTCTGACATGGAGAAGTTTGACCTTGGTATCCGGCAAGGTTACAATTGGTGGGTGGATTATCGAGGCGGGATCAGTGTTCGACCGCCCCTTGAGTTTTGTGATTACATCAAAGAGGATGACAAGCGCGTTCGGCTCATGTCCTTCTCTTTCAACAATGACAGTGCAAACAATTATATTCTCATCTTTGGCGACCGTTACGTTGCCTTTGCTCGTGACGGAGCCTATATCACCGAAACCGCAAAAACAGCTACGATCGCGGCAGGTGTCAACACAACAGTTACTTCAGCTGCTCACGGTTTCTCAAACGGCGACTGGATTAAGCTCTACGGCACGGGATTGCCTTACGAAACGTTTGAGGTGAAATCCGTCACCGCCAATACTTTTCAGCTTACTACGCCGTTTGGCGTTCCGATGAACTCGGTAGGCTATTCGTTTTCTGGCACTTATTCTTTGGCTCGAATTTATATGCTGCCTAGCCCTTATTCGGCGGGCAGTCTTCTTCGCCTTACTACATCGCAATACCGTGATGTGCTCTATATTACATCCAACTCTTATCCGCGAAAGAAACTCATTCGCACCTCAGACGCTTCTTGGGCCTTCGAGGACGTAGAGAACGTCCCCAGCATACCTGCGCCGGTTGCGACTGCCATTACCTCTTCTGTTGCAGGAACCGCTGGAGTTTGCTATGCAGTTACTGCCGTGGACTCAAACGGCGAAGAAAGCCTGTTGTCCAACATCATGCTCAGCGAGACCGTTGTTTTCATGCCGACAACGGCAGGGGAAATAACCTTCACCTGGAACGCAGTTGCTGGTGCAATCAAATACCGAGTCTATCGCTCCCTCTTGACCATCGTGGGCGCCTCCATTACCAAAGGCGAAACCCTTGGTTATCTCGGAGAAACCTTGTCCACTTCATTTGTGGACACAAACATCATTCCTGATTTCACCAAAACTCCACCAACCTATGATGATCCGTTTGCCGACGGCGCTGTTCTTTATATCGACATTACAGCCGGAGGTTCTGGTTACGCGAAAACCGGAACAACTGTCAACCTTAGCGGCGGAACAGGGTTCTCTGGTGAAGTAATTGTAGATGGAGGCGAAATCGTTGGCGTCAGAATTATCAATCCCGGAACTGGATACACCGGAGGTGCCGTTACTTTTTCTGGTGCCGGAACAGGAGCAACCGCCACTCTGTCCGCTTCGCCTGCATCGGGAAACAACCCAGCGGCCTCACTCCTCACGCAGCAGCGTCGTGTCTATGCTGGCACGTCAAACCTTCCCATGTCAATTTACGGTTCTCGTCCGCGCTTCCAGGACAATTTCAACTACGATTATCTCGCAGTAGCAACTGATCCGTTTGATCTGTCGATTGACTCAGAAGAGCTGACGCCGATCAAGCACCTTATGCCGGTTGATCTGGGCTTCATGGTGTTTACTGGCGGCGCAGTCCACCAAGTGCTGGGCGCAAACGATCAATCTATAAACGCAGACAACGCGACGCAGCGGCCTATCACAGATGATGGATGTGCAAACGTCGCTCCGCTTCGAGTTGGCGATCATATCATCTATGTCATTCGCGGATCAGCTGGGGTCAACAGTATTCAGCCAAGCAATCTTCGAAACTACTATGAACTCGCCGACCGCAGTTTGTTTTCCAACCATTACTTCACCGGGGAAAACCGCGTCATTGCCTGGGCTTTTGCAAAGGTGCCTTTCAGGCAGGCTTGGGTGGTTCGCCAGGACGGCACGATGCTGTCTTGCACCTACGTCCCCGATCAAAACGTCTATGCCTGGACTGATCATGGCACCTTGGGGTTTGCTCACTCTGTGGCAACCGCAATCGAAGCCAATGTAAACACTGTCTACTTTGTTGTCGAGCGAACTGTTAACGGCGTGGTGAAAAAGTTCTTCGAGCGGATGGACAGCTACATCATCAACTCAGAAGAAGACATGGCTGCAGTTGATGCTTATACAGAAACGTCGTTGACTCCTGGCGCCGGAACGATTTCGGTCAGCGCCTCTACCGGAACAGGCGTGACTATCACTTCAGCTGATGCGCCGTTTACCGCTGATATGGTGGACAAGCATCTTCGAGTCAATCACGGGCGGATCAAGATAACAGCTTATGTTGATGCCAACAATCTCGTTGGAGATGTTGAGTTGCCCTTGACTCAGCTTTATCCCGAGACTCAATTGCCAATTGCTTCTTCTCAATGGACAATTGATCCCCTTGTTGAAGAGGTTACGGGCCTGGGGCACCTTGAGGGCCTGACTGTAAGTTTGGTCGCCGACGGCGCACAACAGCCTGATGTGGTTGTGACTGACGGAGTGGCTGCACTCACACAACCCGCATCGCATGTTGTTGTCGGGCTCAACTACACCGCGCTGTTTGAAACCCTGCCGCTTTACAGCACCTCGCAAGTAATTATCGACAAGAAAAAGCGAGTTGTTTCTGCCAGTGCTCGGTTGCTCAATGCGCGCGGATTGCAAGCAGCTAGCGGCGGCAGCGACCGGTTTTATGATATAAAAATCAGAACCTTCGAGCCTTTTAATGCTCCGCCAATGAGGGCCAACGGGATTTATGAGTTCCACGTAACTGGCAACTTCATGGAAGATGCTACCTTTATGCTTCGCAAAAACGGCCCTTTTAAAGCGACTGTCTCTGGCTTTGTCCTTGATGTGGAGCCCGGCCTTGATTAGGTATAATGAAACGCAAGGACCAAACTGGTCCGATCGGACTTTCGAGGTCTTTGACAATCAAGCTCGTCTTTTCGTAATCGGCTGCAAGGTGCAGAGCTTGATCGAAAAGAAACTCTATATCGGAATTGATGAGGTAATCCCTCTGTCTTTTTCTCAGCTTCGTAAACTGCGAGGCTTATTCGCCCATGCTTTTGCTGGTTGGAAAGTAACAGCTTTGGTCGAAGAACAAAACACTACAGGACTAGCGTTTGCGCGGTTCTTCAAACTCACACAAACCGGACGGGTTGCCGGAGTCATAACTTTTGAGAGGGATTGCTAATGGCTTTTCTCGCACCTCTTGCCGGAACACTTGCGGGCGCAGCTGCTAATGTTGCTCCTCTGCTTTCTGCCGGAGGCTCGATCCTCGGCACCGTAAGCACGATCAGCGGCTTGAATTACCAAGCAGCCATTTCAGAACGCGAAGCAGCCTTTGCCGAGCGTGAGCGGCTGTATGCACAAGAAAAAGGCCAGATCAACCAACAAGAAGCTGACCTCGCCGCAAAAGCTGAAATCGCGGCTATGGAAAACAAACAAGCCGCGTCGGGCTTTGAGGTTGGTTCAGGCTCGTTTGAACAACGTCGTCGAGTGGCTAGTATTCTTGCCAAACGTGATGCCCTTCGCATTCGCCAAGACGCCGATCGAGAAGCAGAACAGTTGGCTGAAGTTGCTCAAGCAAAACGATCCGAGGCAAGCATGGCAAGGCGCAGCCGCCTGTTCGCTGGCGTCGGCGGTGTTTTCGATTTTGGCACTTCGCTTATCAACGGCGCAGAATTGGCAAACAAACTCAAGGCGTCCGCCATTCGGCGTGATGCAGCAATGGCGAGGTATTCTTGATGGTCGGTGAAGTTCGTCCTAGCAATCGGCAGGTTCTTGCAGACAGCCCTCGTATTGTGCCGGGGGCATTCGGCGAAGGCTTGTCTGACTCTGTGCAACGTTTTGCAAACTCTGCCATGGACTACCGGCTTAGCGAAGACGAGATCCTCAACGCCCGGACTTCTCTGAAGATCGCGCACAAGCAACGGCAAGAAGCGCTGGATCGCTCCAGCACTCAGGTTGAAATCATTCGTGCACGAGCTCAGCTCACAAAAGACTTCGAAGAACTCCGTCGGTCACTTCCGCCAGACTATGCCGGCTTTACAGAACAGGTCGAGGCAAAAACGCGAGCAACCGTCGAGGAAATCAAGAAGAAAATTCCGGAAAATCTGCAAGCGGACTTTGCACCGGATCTCGAGATCTTTACACAAAACTTCATCTCGTCTTCTTACTTGACAGAAATTGAGCAAGGCGACGCAGAATACGCAAGAAAGCTGGACGAGCTCATTCAATTGGGCACCAATCAGGTTTTGTCCGGGGAAGACAACTATGCCAATTG
>Ga0100403_1000380_pt1 | contig 43165 bp, 50 predicted proteins | sample CryGeymet201501t_FD_83663 | JGI IMG/M metagenome (GOLD analysis project Ga0100403, IMG submission 83663) | Groundwater microbial communities from Crystal Geyser aquifers in Utah, USA - Crystal Geyser metaG 2015-01t | ecosystem: Environmental > Aquatic > Deep subsurface > Groundwater | place...
AGGCAGTTCGCTAAATAGTTTTGAGGCTTGGTATTCGGCTGCATACATTACGCATACCAAACCCATTAAAAAAAATCAACCCCTGAGCCGCTTAAGTGCTCAAAAATGCGAAGAATCGCTTAATGAAAATTTACAAGAAAGGAATACACCTATGTTTTTAAAAGGATTCAAACCTGTGAAGTGCATGGCCAAGACAGCGCCCTCTACATTGCGTGAACTCAAGTATCAAGCGGATTTAGCCAATATCGAGTACCAATTGCACACCCATCAGCAGATGCCCAACCTTCTGTCTCCCACTTGGCGCTTTGATACTTTGGTTGCGCTTCGTCTTCGCTTTGGAAAAACGCCGGCTTTTGAAACCATCGAGCAGCAGATTGAAAAACACTACGGGCTCAACGGCCTGCGCCTATTTTTAGCTGTGCGCACTATGGCCAGAGAGATTTATCGCTTGGAGAGCTTGGCCTAAAAGCCAGGTGTTTTGTGAACCTTGAAAATTGAATAGCCCCCTGGTGAAGGGAATAGTAACCAGGGGGAGGCCGTGAGGCTTAAATTTCTAAGAAGCCAAAGCAGCTCTCAGCAGGGATTGTGATTGGATCTGTGAGCGAAAAAGGAAGGTCGATTCCTTCTGATTTCAAGTGCTCACAAATTTTCATCATGTCCCTATCGTGAGACAGTAGGTGGGTGGCCTTTTCAAGCTGTGCCTGAGCGACAATCTTCAGATCATCAGCAATACAGGCTTTGTCTTTCTTGCTGCGCTGATAGTAAATCGAGGCTAATTTGCCCGCCGTTTTAGCATGGTGAATCTCCAAAGCCAAAACCTCAATGTCTCTCGGAATAACATCGGGGTTCCCTTTGACGGCAAATTCAGCCACACAAACGACTGAAGTGAGCATGGGGACGTTGTTTTCTTTGAGCCACTGGTAATACTTGAGGGCTGAAGGGTATTCTGGCGCAGAAGGCTTGGCCAAGTAGATTAAAAAGTTGGTGTCAAAAAAGACCGTGTACTCTGGTTTTTGAGGCGATTTACTCACACAGCCCCCCGAAGAGAGCGAACCCATTCAACAGGGTCTACAACCTGATCAAAGGCATCTGTTTCAGGCGGGATTGTTTCAGACTTATCGAGATTGTAAGGTAAAAACTCGATAAACTTGGCGTTCCTTACTTCTCCGGTATGTAGATGCTGCTCTACGGAAGCAACAAGACCTATTTTTTTATAGAGCAAATTGGTCTTAACTGATGCAAGCACCTTGTAAGAGACCGATACAATCACTTTACCCTTGTTTCGGGTTTCTAAATGGATATTTGGGTCTTTGCCACCAGCGGCATAGACAATACCATAAAGGTAGACCCTGGTTTTGAACCAGAAATTGTTTTCAGGCTGAAGCAATGTGTTTTTATCCAAGAAAAAGGGCTTCTCTGGGTGTCCCTGAGAAGTGTTGATCAGCAATGGCCGATGCAAATCCGCTGTTTTTTCTTTGAGTTTCAAGAGCGCATTTTTGAAACGGGCCGGAACAATATCCAGATTCCGACTGGTGTTGACCGCATTCAGGGTATCTTGCATGTTTTTAACTGCTGCTGAATCATCGGTTTTGAGATCCAGCAAAACACAGCAATCTTTGATGTCCAGGCTGACCTTTTGCCGCTTCGCACTTTTATTGGGGTACAAAAGAGCATATGCCTGCTCGATCATCTCAAGCAGGTCTGGGATATCTAAATCCCCAGGCTTCATATCGTCGATGCGAAGTTGCAGCCAATCCATTTTACGCCCCAATCCGGTTTGCTGTAACACCCATTCTAGCTGATTCACAGGGGATTATCAACATACACCCCCCAAGGGGCCACGCGGGACTACTATGCCCCATTCATTGCCTGCTGATTGTCAATGTTCACTGCCCTCCGTGTTTCACGGTGGCAGGCCACATGCTACGATGGAGGCCAGTAAGCCCTGATAACTGAATAGAGGTGTAGGTGTGGAATTATACTTTTTCTTGGCTTCATGCTTTTTAGCGATCAACCTTTGGATTGCCTACAGCATTGCTCGCTTTGCTCAGAACAAAGTGCCTGATGCTCGCCAAATTATTTATGCCAAAGAGATTGCCGATAGAAGGTTAAAAGCTTACGATACCGCGTTAAAACAAGTATCAAGCCTTTTTGCTTCTGAAACATCTACTGAAAGTGGTGTTTCCCGTAGAAACCCGACTGAAGATGAAGCCCGCTTTATTGATTATCGGGCCGAGCTTTACAACTTGGCCGAACATATCCCCTGGTTTAGCCCTCGTTCCCTTGAGCTTCACGATCAGCATCGTAAAGCAGTGGAGAAACTATTGGCTCTTTGGGCTGAACAATCGCTTGAGAGGCCTGCCCATACGGATGAAGGAAAAGAAGTACGAAAGACGGCCCTTGCTTTGATGCAGTCTCTTGTGAGTGATTATCACCGAATGCCAGCTCTTGACGCCTTTGACGCAGAGCGTGCGCGGAATCCGAAAAATAAGAATCATTGATATTCGCAAGAATCTCTTCTTGTGATTCCTTTACGAGCCGAGCAGACTCCCTGTCACTGTACTTAATCAAGGCGAAAATAGCGGTCAAAGTAGCTATAACAGAAATTAAAGCAAGCATGTTCCCTCCTCTGCTTCCAATGTTTTGCCATAAAACAGACAATCAGAAAAACCAACCCCCCAAGGGGCCACGCGGGACTACTATGCCCCATTCATCCCGCGCTAATTTTCAAGGTTCACCGGCCCGAAGGCCAATGAGCCCTGACAACTGAATAGGGGGGAATCTAAGGTGCTTTGTGTAAGGCCTTGAGTTTACCTTCGAGGTGAAGGATTTTAAACCAGGAGCGAATAATCTCCTGAATCATTTCCAAGCCCAAGTCTACTTCCTCTCGGCCAATTTGGTCAAAGGTTTTCAGTTCAACATGAGCCGCATCATTGCCCAGATATTTGAGCTGCATCATGGCATCAACAAAACGCTGGTGGACAGAGGTTTTGTTAGGTAAATCAAGAATCTTGTGGTGCAGATCGCGACCTTCAGCTCCGACCTCTGCGCAAATCTCTTCGAGCGTTCGGCGAATCATAATGGCCGAAGCTCTGTAACAACCAGCGCCAAAGCACTTTAATGCTTCGGTAAGCAATTGAGTAATCAAAGGTGGTAATCCCTCCGTTTCTATCTCTGGCTCAATATCAGGAAAAATCTCAAGAACCTCAAGAAAGGCGCGCCCAGTCCCCTATTCAGTTGTCAAGGTTCACCGGCCCTCGCGGGCGCGGTTATCTAAATTGTCCCAAACCTCAAAACGCTTATTGTTTGCCTTTGAACAATATTGACGTTTCATCATCAATACTGCCCCAGGCAATGACAAAGAACACATCGAGAGCGCGTCCAAGCTTTTGCAAGACTTCAGCGGTTGGGCTGGTAATATCTTGCTCCAGCTTTGCAATCATGCTGACGCTCACCTCTGATTTCTCGGCAAGAGCCTTTTGTGAGAGGTGCTTTTCTTCTCGTGTGACCTTGAGGCCTTTAGCTGAATAGACACGTAAATCCATGTCTTCAGCATACACAGTTTTTATTGGTTCAGATGTGACAAGTGTAGATAACATATCAATATATTGACTCATTTTTATGATCTATGTCAAGCAATAATGGTAAATTAATTATCAATATATTGATTGACAAAATAAATTAGGTGTGTCAATATATTGATACAAGAACATGAATTGAAAGGAATCAAAATGCCCCAAACTAGCACGGCCCCTGCGGCCAAAGTTTACCCAGACTGGATGATTGACAGTGTCCAACAGTACAAGACCGCCCTCACCGGCGGAGCAAAGGCCGACGATGGCCGGTACTGCCTGTGCAGAGAGTTCGACCGTTATGGCGAATGTGCCCACACAGATTTCATTAAAAAAAACCAATTGGAGGAATCACATGTTTAAACCCACGCTCGAAGAACTCGAAGAAATCCTGGAGCTGCATAAAAAGTGGCTGAATGGTGACGTAGGAGGTGTAAGAGCAAGCCTCGACGGGGCAAGCCTCGAAGGGGCAAGCCTCGTCGGGGCAAACCTCGAAGGGGCAAGCCTCGACGGGGCAAGCCTCGTCCGGGCAAACCTCGACGGGGCAAGACTCATCCGGGCAAGCCTCGACGGGGCAAGACTCATCCGGGCAAACCTCGAAGGGGCAAGCCTCGAAGGGGCAATCCTCGACGGGGCAAGACTCGACGGGGCAAACCTCGAAGGGGCAAACCTCGTCGGGGCAAACCTCGTCCGGGCAAGCCTCGACGGGGCAAGCCTCGACGGGGCAAGCCTCGACGGGGCAAGCCTCATCCGGGCAAACCTCGAAGGGGCAAGCCTCGAAGGGGCAAGCCTCGTCCGGGCAAGCCTCGAAGGGGCAAACCTCGTCGGGGCAAACCTCGTCCGGGCAAGCCTCGTCGGGGCAAACCTCGAAGGGGCAAGCCTCGCAGCGGCCTACTTGCAACCCATTAAAGAAGATATAAAAAATATCTTAAATTCAGCCCCCGCCGAAGTTCAGGGCCTTCTTGATTTGCTCAATGCGGGGAAAATTGAAGGCCGCGTATACGAGGGTGAGTGTGCCTGCTTAGTCGGCTCTATTGCGAAAATCAGAGGTGTTGAATTAGATGCTTTGGGAATCAGAATTGATAGCGATAGTCCTGCTGAATGCTGGTTTCTCGCGATTAATAAGGGTGCTACACCTGAAAACAACCCAGTTGCCGCAATCACAAAGGAGTGGATTGAAGAATGGTTGTCTGCTCACCCCCAGCCAGCTACCGAGGAGGAGCTTCATGTCAACTGATGCATATATCATCCTCATCTTTGCCATGTCTGCATTGGCACTGATGATCTCACTTTCAGACAAGCCTCGCAGGCAAATTACTGTCGTGCGCTTGGTTCAGCCACCGCTGAAGCCATTGTCCGCACCCCCATCAATCAAAACTATTTCAGATATTCAATTACCCTTTGAGGAGGTTTCTCATGTCTGATATCGTCATCCTGATTCTGATTCTCATCTCATTGCTTAAGCTGGCCCAGATTCAGCAGCAGCTCAATTTGCCCTGGATGGCCACACCTGGCGGTAATATGTTGCCCCCTGGCTTGGCTTTTGAGCGTATGAAATTGGTCATTCAGCTCAAGAATATGCTGGCATTGGAGGGGTACAAATGGCAGTAACACGCACAGAACTACAAGGGTTAAAGCAAGAAATGCCCTATAAGGTGCGCAAAGGACCAAAGGGATCAATCCTGGCGTATATTGACGCACGCCAAGCCATGGACTTGCTCGATGAAGTCTGTGGCCCTGAAAACTGGCAATGCGACTATCGCCAAGTTAAGAACGTCGTTTATTGCGGCGTGGGGATCTTCACCGAATCCGGTTGGGTTTGGAAGTGGGATGCCGGAGATGAAAGTAATATTGATGCCGAAAAAGGCGAAGCGAGCGACGCATTTAAGCGGGCCGCTGTGCGTTGGGGTGTCGGTAGATTTCTCTATAGCTTGGGTGATGTCAAAAAACAGCAGTACAAAGTCCCTGCTCCTGCTGCGCCAAAGCCAGCGCCCAAGCCTGCCCCTAAACCTGCGCTCACGGATACCCGTCCCGAAGCCCCTCTCACGGATGCCGGTCGCGATAATCTTACCCGTATCTGCAAAGAAACGGGTTGGACTGGCGACCACTTCAAAGAGTTGCTGCGTGACATGGATCTGACCTGGAAAGGCCTCAGCAATGGCGATGCTGACGCTCTGATTAACTATTTTGTGCATGAGCCAAAACTGCCCCCGATTTAACCCCAAACTAACACCCTGTCTTTAATTTTTAAAAAAAAGAGGTATTTAACATGTGTAAGAAAACAATTTGCTTTATTGAGGTCGGAAAAGGCGCAAACTTCGTTTTGGCGCTTTGCGCTCACGGCTTTGCTTTTGTGCCCCAAAATGCTGCCGCACAAAAGATTCTCAGCGACGAAAACGAGAATTTAGAACAGGTGCTTAAATCTGGCCAACAGCCCCGCGTTTTTGGCCTGGATTTTTCCAAAATTGCCGGGAATATACCTCAAGGAACACCAGTGTCCGAGGGCACTGTTCAGATGCTCTCTGAAGTTCAAGTTCATCACAGAAAAGCGGAGGAATAGCCATGTTTACACCCTCCGTTAAATTGTTGGCCTGGACCCAGCTCCGTCGAGCCAATGATGATTCCCTCGCTCAATCCGCCGCAGATGTGCTTGAAGAAGTTGCTCTGGATGAAATCAAATGGGCCTGGATTCAGGGTGATCTATCCCCCATGAGCGAATTACAAAGCCGTAGCGAAGACCTGCCCGAATCTGAAGCAAAAGTCATCGACCAGACGCAGATTGATCAAATGCTGGTTGAAAGAGACATTTACAGGGAGTTGGCCATGAATGCCAGCGGAAACACTCGATTAATAGCCGGTCTGCCGATCTCGCCTGTCTCACTGGCCGAGAGACCCCGCTGCCAGCCAGGCGTGGCATACAATATCCTGACTGGCGAAACATTCAATATGCACAAACCCGAGGCCTTGGCTGAGGAGGTTGGGCAGGCTCCCGAGATGGGGGAGATCCCCCAGGCCTTCGAGGGGCCAAGAAAACTGGTCAACTCTCAAGCCCTGAGCAAGGCCTTGAAAAAATACGCAGAGAGCCACAGCCTTGCAATGGACACAATGGCAAAAGCCATGGGCTGGAGAAGGGGGCTGGCCAATCTGAGAAGCATTCTCAACAAAAAAGGCAGCGTAGACACGAAGTACGCAGACTTCTTTGTGAGCCTGTTCGGTCAGGGTATTCTGTCGGATTAACAGGCGGGTTTGGGGATGTCTTGAAAAAGGCAGCCCTCGAGCGCGAAGAAAAAGAAGTTGAGTATGCGGCCACCCAAGAGCAACTTCAGCTGCGCAAAGCCGCTGAAGTTGAAGAGATCCGGCTCTTACTCAAAAAGAGATTCCGATGAGAACACCCCGCAGCTGGGCTGAATGCAAAAGCTGTGCAGCCAAAATAACCTGGGTTCGCACGCCAGCTGGCAAAGCGATGCCAATCGACGGGCACACCTACGCCAGCAAGTGGAGCAAAAGCATGGGCAGCCATTGGGAAACCTGCCCCAAGGCCCAACAGCACAGCAAGCAAGCGATGAAGCCTTCTGTCTTTAAGCCAGGAAAGCGAAAAGGAGAAAGCAAATAATGCCCAATTATATTGCTCCTTACGAAGAAAATTTTTGCATTATTTGTGGTGCAGACAGCTGGCGTTACGTAGCCTGCACAACTTGCCGAGAAGAGGCTCTGGCTGATGAAGAAACTATCTATCAGAAGTACATGCGCAAAAGTAAAGAAGTCCAAGCTCGGAAAGAGCAGAAGGGGGAGAAAGGGATCTAATCATGGCCAATCAAAACAAACCGATTCAACTTTCAGAGCAAGAAATCAGCGAGCGCGAGCGCCGGATTGCTGAGATCTTAGTTCAAGTGAAACGGCGGCTAGAATCGAAAAAATGACTCCTCTATTGCCACCTGGCACAAGAATAGGGCTTTTTATCCGCGTTTCGACGGATGATCAAGTCAGGAACGAGTCTCCCGAGGTTCATCTACAGCGCGGTCAAGAGTACACCGATGGACACGGCTGGATCGTTGTTGCCGTCTATCAGCTGGACGGTGTGAGCGGTGCCTCAATGATGAATGAACCCGACACCAAACGGATGTGGCGTGACGTTGAATCAGGTGTTATTGATGCCTTGCTTTTTTCTGCTGTGGCTCGCATGGGGCGCAATATGTTTGATCTCTTTAAAATAGAGAGACATTTGCGAGCTCATGATAAATGGTTGGTAGATACGCGGCGTGGAGTGATTGATACTGATACCCAAGAGGGATTGGATTATTTTTTTCACTCTGCGCACAGAGCGCATTCTGAGAGGCTTGAACTCTCAGCAAGAGTTAAAGCTGGCCTAATTACACGGGCAAAGATGGGGCAATTCGTGGCTTCATTGCCACCTTACGGTTATAAAAAGGTCCCAGCAGCTCAGACTGGCAAAGCCAAAAAGCTGGAAATTGATCCCATTGAAGGCCCAATCAGAGTACTCATGTACGATCTCTACTTGCAGCATCGCAAATTCATGATCGTTGCTGCAGAATTAAACCGGCGCGGGTACCGAAACAGAAACGGGAAACCGTTCAGCCTTCATAATGTCAGAGCTATATTACTGGATTCGTCTGCAATGGGTGTGTATTACTCAAACCGCACAGCGCACAACAATCCAACTGGCAAAACAGAGGCAGACAGGATCCCTATCCCCGTCCCTCAACTTATAGACGGTGAAAAATGGGAGCGCGTTAAGTCTTTGATTGAGAGCAACCTTCCAAAGGTTCGCAGAGCTATCTACCCTTACAGCGGACTTCTGAACTGCATCTGTGGCCCCAAAATGTACACAAACAGCTCAATGAATAACTCAAAGTCTCAGTACCGATATCCACCACGCTACTCCTGTCGCCAATGTGGGAATAGAATCCGTATGAATCTGCTTGATGAAGCCATTGGAGTTCTATTCACTGGCTTTCTGCTTGATGGGGTTCCTGATGGCGTTGAAGTCGAACTCAGTAAAACTGAACAACAACTCCTGGCTCTAAAATCTGAGCTAAAAAATGTTATTGCTGGCAAAAATCGCTGGGCTGATGCTTACCAGGCCGGTGCTCTGGAGCTTGACGACTTCAAAAAGTATCACTCCCCTTTAATTGAGCGTGAGCGTGAATTAACGACCGAAATCAGTTGCCTTGAGCAGGGTCTCAGAACTGATAAAGACCAGTTGCAGGCCCAAGAACAGGCTGTCCAGGTCTTTCAGTCGGCTTCATGGTCAGACCTGACCACAGAGGAAAAACACGCATTGCTGCGTGAGTTTGTGCAATCTATCATTTTGGGCCCAGAGAATATAACCATCAAACTCCTCTATACCCCAGCAGCCTTACAGGTCTCTGAGCCTGGATTGGCCAAACTACACAAAATTATTGCCCCCCGGCCAGATCACCTTGTCATGCCTAATGATCAGTATGCCTGGTCATGGCTTTTGCACAGAGAGCGCAAAGCAAGAGGTGAAGCCACCCGCAAAGTTTCGACTATTCTCGGTATTCATGAGACCACGATCAATCACTGGGAAAAAATGTCTCGCCCCCCAGGCCCCACACATATTGCTAAAATAATGGAGTATCTCGGGTATATACCTTGGGTCAGAACGCCTTATGCTCAGGACACATTGGGGGCCGCATTTAGGACTATCCGTGAGGCACTTGGCGTCACACAGCTCGAACTCAGCAATAAGCTCAGAATATCTCAGGCAGCGATCAGCAAAGTTGAGCGGGGTGAAGTGGTCAGCGTCAAGTTATTAAACAGGATTGAAATGGCTTTAAAAGTGCCTGTAAGGCAGATATACAGAGCTTATCAGCCTGAAAATTAATATCAGTCGTAAAGGGTTAACTATGGCACCTTGGGAATAACCCTTTACGACTGATATTACAAACAGTAAGTGGGGCTCCTATAATTGATGATTTTAACATGTTTCTCCCTGGAACTCGTAGGCAAATCCCTTTGGTTAACTTTAATCAAGTTTTTCTAACTTGTTTAATATCCGCTCGATCGAACGTTCCTGAGATTCAGCAATTACTTTTCTTTCGCGATTATCTGCTTTAAGTTCGGTTAGTTCAGATCTCAATGCGGCTACTTCTTTTGATAGGTTTTCGGTAGCTTCTTTATTATCATCCAGCTTGTCTTTGATGGCCGTTTGAACAAACTGGTTTCCGAGCCAGACAACAGCACCGCCCAAAAGGCCATGGATCCAACTCCAGACAGCTGAAACATCACCACCTGAAACCGCTACTTGTTGGGCTATTTGCTGTTTGTCTGACATGGTTTTACTCCGGTAGATAGGCCGCAACACGCAACCGTATTTCTGAAATTTTTGAAATTAGATTGCGGCCTGGGCAAGCCGTTCCATAGTGATAACCAGGCGCAGCCAAATATTTACCCACATATTGATGATAGGTAATTTTGGCTATGTCTTTTTTACGCCAACCAAAACGTTTTGCTTTGACAGCCAGTGCTTGAACCAAACCATAAATCTGATCAGGCGTTGGCGTTTGGTTTTCAAAATTGCCAGGTACAACCACATTCCAACTTTGGGTATTGGCGCCATAGGTACCATTTGAGATCTCTGTATCTGGAGCATCCTGAACCAATTGCACTTGGCGATCATCGGGAGTCCCAATATCTTGCACGATCAGATTGTAGCCTTCATTGCGACGGGCCCGTTCTTTGATCAGAGCATCAGCCTTGGAATTGTCTGCTGAATGATGGATCACCAGATATTGAATCTGGCTGAGATTGCGCAGTTTACCCATGGGGCAAATCCTCCGGCATGAGTATCTGTTCTGGTTCGGTGTGCTTCATACCCTTATAAAGCAACTTGATAAAACCAGGCAGAAAATCTTCTTTGAAGGCTTTATCTATGCTGTCTGAAAATTTCAGATTTTCATCAGCAGCGTCATACCATTCCAGTACTGCCTTTTCTGCTGCAGCTGCTTTTTCATCTGGGCTGGCTTCGCTCATGTTTACAGACACAGCCTGAACAGTTTCGCTGATGGCCCCCATGATTTCAGGGAGAATAGCCAAAGCCAGAAAAATAAATTGAGGATTCAAAAACATATCAGCCTTCTTTTACCCAGGCCCATTGCCCGGAATTTGTTATTTGCCACTTGTATTTGGTCCAATTCTGGTCTACTGCAAACCAGCCATTGGATTTAAGTTGAGGAAACCCAGGGATGGGGTAAGTGATTGAATAGTCCTGCCACCAGACCAGGTTTTCAGCAACTGTGAAACCATCAATAACGCGCTGGTTCAGATTGCCCTGGAGCCAATAAGCTGTTTTAAAAAGCAGGTAGAGAGAGCGGGGAGGGTTAAACGGCTTACCATCAGAAAATGAGCCACGGCACTCAACAGCTCCGAGCATGGATTTGTAAAATTCAGCCCAGGCTTCACCCTCATTCCCAAATTGCCCAGCCAAAGACAATGCCTGAAGCTGTTCACGAAAAACGCGGGTAATCTCTTTGCGGATATATGCCCCGGTATCAAAAGCACCACACATCATCGCGTGAAAATGCCCTGCTTCGTGGGAAAGGGTCTTTCTGGCATTGAGTAAATTTGTAACCGTCAATTTATTCGGGCTGACGGCTTCGGGTTTATATCCTTCAGGGAATACACCCAAATCCAAACGGTCTTTTGAAAAGAAAAGGCCGGCAGCAATCTGGCAACCTGATGTTTTTAAATCATAATCTTCAAGATTGACTTCGCCAGATGCTCGCATTTCATCGAGCTTGGGGCTGTCCATATGCCAAACTTGGAGATCCAGACCACTCCAATATTCTGGGAAAGGCAGTTGATCGTAAAGCTCTTTAATGTGAGCATCCCAAAAAGCGGCAGTGCCCAGCTCATCGGGGGACTCTCCAATATAAAAGCGGTGAAGCACCACGCCATGGGAGATGTAATGGGCTGCGTATTTGCTCATGCTTCCACCGCCATCAGTCTGGACGCTGCGAAATCAACGGTTCCAGAAGCGTTTTTGGCCTTGCCGATATACTGAACCGCGTCACCCTCTGCCAGGTCAGTGGGCCTGAGCCAATCAACGGTAAAAGAAGCGTCATTCGTCCCAGGGGTGGCCAAAACCTTTTCTGCCACCAGCGTTTCAGCGCCGCCGTTCACGGACTCATAAATGGCCAGGCCCAATTCTGCAGAGGTAGAGCATTTGTATTGCCCGTCCCATGTCACGCTGGTACCGCCAGCACGAACGTGATCCAGAGCAACCTGCGAGGGCTCCCCTTGCCCCCCGTCGGTCAGCTGCGGAAATTCAACGGCAAAGAACTGGGCTGAATTCAGGGTGTAAGTGCTGCTGGTTCCGTCAGTGGTTCGGGCCTTGGCGGTCACGGTATAGGTGCCTGGCGCCAAGCGGCTGGTCGGGATTGCCATCACGAACGGGGTTTTGTATCCGTTGGTGCTGTTTTCCCACTCGCTGTTCAGCTCGATCAGTTGCGTGCTGCCAATGTGCAGGGACAGCCGGATATTGCCGGTGCCAACGGTACGCTGAACATATCCGGTCAGGAACACCACATATTTGGTGGCTTCAGTGACTGTTAGGGTCAGGGAAAAATTATTGCTGCCGTCATTCAAGGTGGCCTGGCTGGCGCTGGAAATCGTGGCAGCCCCAGCTGGGTTGAAGACCTGGTAATCGCCCTGAATTTCGACTGCGACCAAGCGACGCAGGAACAGATTAAGGAAATTGGTGCCCGTGCCTGAGTAGGCCTGAACTGTGAATGTTTTGGAGCCGTTCAGGGAGCCAGTGAGGCGGGCAAAATTCAGCGCATAAGCCGCGCCGATGCCTGTGCCGTTTTGCCAAATGTAATCCCCGTAACCTGTGGACCCGTCGTAAAAGCGGAAATAGTTCTGGACAGCGCCGCCCCCAGCGTTTTGATTCACGCCGCCACAGAACAGCAGCAAAACAGGGTTATTGGTGGGTGAAATCGTCACGCTGAGCGCGTTTACGTCTGTGTAAGAAGTTGCTGAAATCGAACCAGATCCCGATTTGGTATCCATGCCAAAGGCTGCTGTGCTGGCAATTTCAGCCGCCCAGAGCACCCCACTGGCATAATCCAGAGCATAGGAACCGCCCGATCGGCCCTGCATTTTAATGGTTTGGCTGCCGGTGGATGCTGCCCGTTTGTAAAACTGGCTGAAAATTCCGACCTGGCTGTAGCCGGTGAATTCGGTATCTGCTGACCCGTCATGGAAAGCGGTGAAAGCCGTGTCCTGACCACCGCCGTTTGAATCAATGTTTGCAGTGAATCCACACAGCAGGTTATTGCCGCTGGTGGCTATGGGAGAGGTGATAGAAGCCCCTACAACGTCAGTTAAAGACGTTTCGCCCGTGGTGATCGTGTCCGTGATCCCAGTGGCACTTTGCAGCCAGCGCGGATCCCCGGCCCCGTCCAGCTGGGTATAAGATGCGTTGCTGAAATCGTCCATTTTCCCTACTCTGGCAATGGCCCGCTGGGTGCGTGGGCGTTCCAGAATCCAGCGCCCATCACCACTGCCTGAATCTGGCACCATTACAAAGGGGGTGTTTGCCGTGGCTGTTGAGTCCGGATCATAGCGGTACGGGCCGAACCCTGCCACGTTTACGACAAAATGGGCATCGTTTGAGTAGGTGGGCAGGAGGGTCACGTCAATGGCCGTCAATTCAGCCAAAGAAGGCCTTTTCCAGAGTGAAATCGCATTCAGCTGCTCAGGCGTACCTGGCGTGTTCGGTGCCCATGGGATTTCATGATTAAAAGTCATCAGATGGGCATCCTTATATAGTGGTATTTGATAAACCAGCATGTATCTTCATCATTAGACAGCCTGGCTGTTTTATTGGCCGAACGGCTGAACAGTGTGCCGCTGCCGGGGGTGCTTGTGGCCAAGCCATTCCCAAATCCAGCAAACTCACCAAGTTGCAAATTGACTGATTGGCCAACGGTCGGCACATAAAGCAGGGGCTCAGTAGTTTCCATTGTCAAAGTTCCAGGCGTGCCTGGCGTAATTGAGGCAATGCGACTTGCACTTTGGGCTGGGCTGGTACCAATCAAAACAGCATCACCGACGTTAAAGCCAGTAGTGTCTTCTACATCAAAGGTGAGCGTATTCCAAGTGCCAGCGGCAACAGTGGTGGCAGTCGTTAAATTGCCTTCATCAAAGTTGATTTTCAAAACAATCTTGCTGCCAGCGGTGGTGTTTTTGCGTGTCAGTGGCGTATTTCTGAAAATTTCACGCCCCATGGTAGTATCACTGCTGGAAGAAGGTACCGCATTGGTGCCCACAGCCAAATAGCTCAGGATCCCGTCTTCATTGCTGGTGTGGGCATTACACAGCCGGGCCCCTTCGGTATCTTTGAGGTATGCCGTGGTAACAGAATTCCAAAAGTGTGGACCCGTTTTGACCAGCTCCCTGCCGAGCTCACCGCGAAAAATAGCGTCCCAGCAGTCATAAAGCGCAGTTTCAGGAGCCCGCTCCAAACGCGCTTGCCGATCGGCAGTGATCCGGGCCTCCAGGGTATCAGGCCAGGTACCCGTATAAAGCTGCTCTTTTGAAAGCTGCTCCATTTGCTTTGCCCAGATTTCCCAGGCTTCAGCTTCCAGGCGTTTGCGCTCAGCATCAAAGCCAACACGGGCAGATACGTTTTCACGCATAAGCAGAGCAAGCAGTTCTTCGTCAGAGATTTTTGTTTTTAAACAATACGTCTGGTAAAGCCCTGCGTCCTCGGTTTGGTGGTAGAGGTTTTTTTCAAGAATCTTCATACCCTTATTTTGAAGGGGCATAAAGAGGCCTTATTTTAGATTTGGTTTAGGGCAGTGCAGCAGCATGCCAATAGGTGCTGGGATCATCTGCGTCAATCGCGATAATCGGCGGGCCGTAGGGTGTGCCGGGATAGGGGTACCACGGGCCGGGCCCGGCTGTGGATATGTCTGTAGCTGTGAGAGTGTCGCTATAATTCACCACTTCATCAATCGGGTATCCTTCGGTAGCATGCACACAATCTTTGATCAAATACTGTTCACCGAAAATGCGTGAGCTCGTGAGTTTATCGTAATCCCGAATTTTACTTTTGCGCTCGCGCAGAAGCATTTGAAGCAGCGCGTTTTCTGTCAGCTGGGTGCGGTCGGTGAAAGAGAAGTCATAGGAGACCCAGGCAGCATCATCACCACCCCGTGGTGAGGCATAACCCGGTAGCACTTGCCAGGCAATTTCTGCAATGGGCACATTTGCCACCGCGTCATGCTCCGGGGCATTGTGCTGAAGCGTGGATCCTGCGCGTATATTGGGCACATAAAACTTGCGGTTGTCTGTTCTGAAAAACCCGTCCCAACCTTGCAGGCGAACATACAATTCAGCCAGGCGCTCGGCCTCGTCAAACGTAAGAGGCGTGTTGATCCTGATAATCACCTTTACACGGCCAGCGTCTGCTCCAATTTCATTGTTTGCAATTGCTCTGCGTGCTACTTCGTTGAAATCTTCTGCGATTGTTTCAAATTCATCGCCAATAACTTCATACGGCACACCGGCAGCCGTGGCCTCTTTGAACTTTCCGCCGATACGGATATCATCGATGGGATCAACGGTGCTGAGATTATCTTCAATCGTATAGCTGCTTTGGCTGCCTGTGGCCCTGATCGTCATTCCAGGAAAAAGCTGCTGGTACCAGCCTGCAAGATTACTGGTACCCAAAACCACATTGCTGTCATTGAAGAAGTCTGCCAGGCCGGTATTGTAGAGCAACGGGGCCCGTAGCAAAATGCTGTTGCGGTAGGTTTTTTCATTCGGGCTCAAGCTCCAATCGCCGGGATGGCAAAAGCCTGGCAGATCCCGCCCGTTGCCGTATAGATTTGCGTCCGTGATCGTAATTGGTACCAAAAGCGCCTGGCTGGTTTTGAGGTCTAGGCAAATCTTGGTGGGGTCTTGGGTAATGTCCAGATAAAAACCACTGTTGGGGTTATTCTTGAGTACTTCATCAAAGATTTCATCCAGGTACTGGCCAGCGATGATCCTCTCCTCAATCTCATCACCTAATTCGACATTGATGCCCGACGCATCAAGCTCAGGCGCATAGCGGCTGCACAGATCAGACAGCATTCCGCCCTCCTTCGCATTTCGAATAATTTCAAAAATGGGCACACGGTGAAACAGTGCGATCTCATTCACGCAGCTGACTTGGTAGCGCTTTCGCGTCGTTAAATCGCTGTTTTGATGGTAATAAACCGGCTTTACAGCATCTACTTGACCTTTAAAGCGCCAATCGTTACCAATGCGCAAGCGCACCTTTTGCCCTTTGACCGCGCCATACTTGAACGTAATACAGCTGGGCTGTTCAATGTCTTGGGCCACATAGTCCATTGTGCTTTGCTCAAACCCCATGCGTTCACGCCCGCGCGGCAAGCCTTGGGGATCAATGTGCAAGCGTTGTTCATACCAGGTGTTTTGCCAATACAGTTCGAGCGAAAGCTGTAAGGGCAGCTGAGGCTCACTCGGATCCCGCCTGTAGGGATTCAGGGGGTCAAATGCCCCCACAGGGTTTTGCAGTTGCAGGAGAGCAGCAGCAATTTCAGCAGCGCAATCATCGCTCCAATCGAGAAAGCCCATTAAAACAACCTTCCTGCATTGCCAGCAAAAGTGTTATTGGCTTCTTTATTCAAGTCACTGGCTGCTCTTAATGCCGTTTGGTACATATCAAATTCACCGACGATATAATTGCCGGAGATCGTGATCTGAGGGCTGAAGCTGCTGACAGAAGTGCTGGCCACCGGGGGCATCCATGGCCGCAACAGTTCTGGCAATTTGCGCAAAGGTGTGACTACTTCTTGGCGATCGAGCATAACGGGCCCGTATTTATCACCAGAGTACTTAGATTTATCTGGCGTAATTCCACCCCCGGCCAAGCCCTGCATGGCTGAAGTGGTTTCATAATAATAGCCATCAGTACCTGAAATTGTATGAGTGGCATCAGGTGTTTTTGTTCTGGATGTACCAGAGCTCTTTGAGGCCACGCTTTTGGCTGCCTTTTCTTGAGCAGCAAGCAAAGCCTCTGCCTCTTTTCGCGCAGCGGCAATACCGGCAGTGACCTCAGCCCATGCTGGAGCCCAATCGCGGGTGCTTTGCGTGGCCCTGAGAATTTCATCATCAATCGGCCTGATTTTTTTCTCGGCAGCCTCTTGCAAAACATCCAGCTCCAGTTGGAGCTTGTCGATAGATTGCTGCTGCTGGTCAAGCGCCAGCTGCTTGAGATCTATATTCTCCTGAGTGCGCTGGTCATCAGTGTCGTAGCGAGCATCAATCGCTTCAGAAGCGTATTTCTGCCAATTGGCATAAGCTTCGGCCCATTCCTTTTCAAGCTCCAGTTTGCGGGTGCGGGTCAGATCAGCGGTGGCCAGCTCCATCTCAGCAGCCTTGGCCCGAATCAGCTGGGCATTTTGCATTCTTTGCGCGTAATCGGATTCAGAAATCCGCTCGTCAGTGCGCATATTATTGGCTTCAAGCTCTTGCAAATCCGCTTCTTTTAGCAGGCCCTCACGTTTGGTTTTGCCTGAAACAGTGCTCAATCCATCATGTGTGGTGGTATTGGCAATTTCTTTGACGCCCGCCCAAGCCAGTGGATCTGAATCCAGGGCAGCCAAATCAGTTTTGAACTTGGTATTTGCTTTCCCGTCATTGGGATTGTAAACCTTTTTCTCAGCTTCACGTGCTCGGCGGCTGGCATCAAGTAAGCGCTGCATATCTTCCAGCTCAGTCTTGAGCGGCCGCATAGCAATCTGAATAGCTTTAATCTGGTCTTGCATGCTACGGCTATTGAGTTCCAGCTGCTCTTGTATCAAGGTTTTTTGGTTATTCAATCGCTCAGTATATTCCTGCAACCAAATCTCTTTAAGCTTTTTCAGCGTGTCCTTTTCAGCATTGAGCCTGGCTTGGCCAAGTTTGCGCAGGGTATCCGCAAGCTGAGGGCCTTCGAGGTTGTCTCGGGCATCTTCCTCAGCTTCAGAGATCTTCTGAATGGCAGCCTCATAATCCGCAACAGCATCATCCAAACCGGTCTTAGTGCCCTTGGCTATCTCAGACTGAAGATCCAAAGCTGCCGTAGTCGCAGCATTGGCCCATTTTTGAGGAATATCCTTTTCGCCCTTGTCCAAAGTAGATTGAAGCAGTTTGCGCCGTTCATTCATGGCCTCCCACTCTTCAGGACTGAGAGAAGGGTCTTTCATCTTGTCTTCAAGTGTAGCCTGCTCTAAGCGAATCTTTTCACGCAGCAATTCAATCTCTTTTGAAGCCCCTTTGAGCGTGAGATTGATCTCCATTTCGCGGGTCTGAGCAATTTCACTGTTAATTTTTGCTTCATCCTGAAGTCTTTTCAACCTCATATCAGAATCCACAAGGGATAAGCCAGTTTTTTGCTCTTTAATAATGTCGTCCCAGGCCTTTGAATCCCAGTTGCCCGTTTGAACGCCTTGCTTTGTCCAAGCCTCGCTTCTATCAGCAAAACGCTTATTTACAGCATCAATGCGCCGCTGGCGTTCTGCCGCTCGATCATCTTCTTGGCCAGGAGTCAGCTTGGCAGATTCTTCTGCCTGAGTAGTACGAGAGTCTTGAATTGAATTCCAGGCATCAATATTTGCCTGCTTTACTTTTTCAAGGCGCTCCTGCTCAATTCTGAAAAGTTCTACTTGGATTTTAGCCTCAATCTCTTCGCGTTTTTTGGGCAAAGAATCGAAGAAATTATCTACATTGGCTTTTTCTTCAGGGGTATAAGCACCGAACCAACCCGTTGCCGTAATGGAAATGTCTTCACCTTGTTTGGCCAATGCACGCAGTTCAAGTTCTTTGCGCATCTCAATCTGTTCTTTTTCAAGGTCAAAAGTGTCTATACCCCTTTGTTTGGCCATTTCTATACGAGTGGCATGAATTTCAGCATCCATTTGTAGAATGCTGGTCTTGAATTCCTCAGCCTGGTTATGTATTTTTAAGGGATCGCCAAAGAGATTGTCTTTGATGCTTGATGTAAGGCTATCCAACAGCTGAGGGAATGTAGCACCAATACTTGAAAATGCGCCTATGGCGGCCCCAATTCCGGGGATTGCGCTAAACAGATCGCCTTTGATACCTTTATCCGATCCAAAGGATTTCCCAAGGGCTTCACTCAGCTTGCCTGTCCCACCTGGCTCAAACAAATCCATTAAGGTCAGAGCGTTGCCGTTGATGTCTTTGAGGCGACTTAAAGCGCCCTCAAGCCTGTTTGTCCATCCTGCAATATTGCTGCCAATATTTTGGCTGAGCCCTGCCATGTGCGAAAGCGCACCCAGAGTGGCATCAGTCGCGACCATCAGATCTTGCGCCACTTGCTTCCGCACCTGGCGTTCTCTCTCAAGACTTTGAAGAATAAGATCTTTACTCTGAAGCTCTAAATCAAGCTCAGCCCGCTCGCTATCTGTCATCTGCTTTTGAAGGCGATAAACAACCTCTGAAAGCTCTTTGCTTTGGCTGTTGCTCTGCAAGTGAGCCTTGGCCGTTTCAAGCTGGGCCCAAAGCTCACCTGAAATCTGGCTTTGCAATTTACTCTTTTTCTGCAAGGCTTCGGCCTGAATGCGCTCGATTGTCTCCGGATCCTTTTGACCAGAAAGCGACGAACGCAAATCCCGATCAACCTGGCCAAGCTGATCATTGAGACCGTCAAGCTTGCGCTTGTGGGCAAATTGCTCCTTGAGCCGTTCGCGCTCCATGTATCCATTGCGAGCTGACTCTGTGAGAGCAAGCTGAGTCAAAGCGTATTCGTCGGTCGTTTCCTTTTTTTCTCGCTTGAGAAGATCAAGGTGAGCCTGCAACCTTCTCTCCTCATCTCCCTGGCGAATCTCGCTCAACCTCAGATCCTTGTCCAGACCATCGAGCATTAAGCCAGCCTCTGCACGGGCACCCTCAACCAGAATGTCTTCTGTAATTTTGGCCAAACGTTCTCTCTCAGCGATCAAAGCATCGGTATGGGCCTTTTCAGCAACCAGGCGTAAAGCAGCGTACTTCTCTTTGATTTTCAGCTTTTGCGCTTCAGTGGTACCTTCTTCAGCTAAACGCCCCATCTCTTCAGAGCGAAGGCTGGCCAAGGCTTTCTGATGGCTCGCTTGAATATCATCAAAGGTGTCAGCGGTCAGCTGGGCTTTGGCCACTGCAACATCCGCTTCAATACTGAGGCTTTCTTGTGCCCACCGGAGAGCTTCGGCCCGCTGTTTTTTCTGCAATTCAGCAGAATTCTGGATCCCATCAATACCCAGCTGGTTAATTTTATCCTGAATGGCAAAGACTTCTTTATCTGCCTTAACCCAGGCATCGCTGCCTTGTTTGAAGCCGTCACGAACACCTTTCATTTCTTCTAACTGCTTCTTATACAGTTCAGCCTCTTTAGTGAGAGCCTGCTGTTTGAGAATCATCTTTTGGATGTCTTCACCACCACCTGCTGCGCTGGTATTCATTTCAAAGATGCGGGCATGAGCTGCCCGATTGGCATTCATTTCCATTCTGCCAGCGCCTTTGCCATAGCTTGCCATGCCAGTTTTGGGGTCGTAGGCTTCAATATGCCCATAAGTCTTAGTGGCATTAGTGAAGCCAGCCCCACGGTCATAGACGATTATAGAGGCGGCCTTGAGGTTTGCCATGACCTGTTTATAGTTTTGGGCATTGATTTTTACTTCATGAAAGCGTTTTGTATCCTGGGCCAATCGATTGGCCGCATCAGCGGCATGAATCGGGTTATCTCCAGACCTGCCTGTCATTTTGTCGAACATACCACCATCGCCAAAGGTTTCTTTGTACGCTTGGTAAACGGATGCAAAACAACTAGAGCCCGCTCTGCTGACGTTTTCGGAATTGGTGATTAGCTTTTGAGCCTTTGCGTCATCTATTGTTCCAATTTTCTGACTATTGGCTGCCAAAAGTGCGACCTGCTTATCCAACTCCGTTTTGAGCGTCGTCGTTTCGCGTTTGTGTTTTTCAGATAGAGCCTCCACACGCTTTTGAGCTTCTTGGTCAGCCTTGCGATCTGCCTCATGATCTTTGGCATTTTCTGTTCCAGGTGCGTCGGTGGGTTTTTTAGACAGAACATCTGACACTTGTTTTTCAAGCTTTTTATAGTCTTCAAGTGTTTGATGTGCACGTTGCAGCTGATCCTTAGATGCGTCAAGATCTTTTTGTTTGGCCGCAATTTTCTGATTTAAAACAGTAATTTGGGAATCAACTTTTGGTGCTTCGTCAAATTCAGTAAGGCCAGCAGAATGCCCTTTGCCTTGTCGTGTGGCCAACTGCTCCTTTAGATCCGCAAGTTCACGCTCACCTCGCAAAATACTCTTCATTTCATTTTGTTGGCTTTTTATGAGCTCAAGAGAGGCCTGAAGATCCTCGCGAGACATGCCATCTAACTGGCCTGCTTTTATCTTTCGCTGCAGAGCATTCATTTTAGACTGCTGTGTATTTTTCTTACCAGCTTCTTCTGAATAGTTATCATTTTGGTCTGCTTCCGAATTCATAATGCCGGTGACAGTATTTACCCCAATATTGGCAACAGCCCCCAAGGCGAGTCCTGTCCAGCCAACAGGCCCTGACAACATTGCGAGAGCACGCCCCAAAAAAGGTGCCTTTTCAATGATCTGAGACATCATGCCAAGCATTTTGCCACCGGCAAAGACTGTGCCGCCAAGAGCGATTGTCAGCGCGGCCACGCTTGCGGCTAAAAACCCTATCTGAATACCTGCTGCTCGCGCAGGCTCAGGAATACCAGCAACTACATCGAGCAGGCCCTGAAGAAATTTAATACACTCGGCCACAGCAGGAGAAAGGTCTTTTCCGATTGAAATAGCAAGGTTGCTTGCTTTTGAATTTAACTTGGCCAGCTCAGCATTCAGGCCCTGCTGCATGATGTCAGCAGTTTCTTTACTGGCTCCATCGACGTTGTGAAGGGCATCAGTAAGTTTATCCAGCTCTTGTTTTGAGGACTTCATGAGCACTTGGGCAGCGCTCAGTGCTTCTGTGCCGAAGATTTCAGCAAGCATTTTGCCTTTGCCCACATCGTTGAATTTCTTCATTTTCTCGCGCAGTTCTTCAAAGACCTGGCCCAACGGTTTGAGCTTGCCTTGAGCGTCTTGAGTGGTGAAGTTGAGATCATCGAAAATCCGCTTGGCATCAGTACTTGGGTTGACCAGGCTGGTAAGCATACTGCGCATCGATGTGCCTGCCTGCTCACCTAAAATCATATTGTTTCCGAGCAAGCCCAAGATGGCTGTCATTTCTTCAAGACCTTGATTGCTAGCACGGGCCACGGGGGCAACATATTTCATCGACAGCTGGAGAGATCCAAAACTGGTTGCACTGACGTTGGCAGACTTGGCCAATACATCAGCAACGTGCGCAGCGTCTTTGGCATCTAGGCCAAAACCACGAATGGTGCCCGCAATCAATTGGCCAGAATTGCCTACACTTTCGCCAGAGGCCTTTGCTGCTATGGCCACGGCTTCGATTGCATCAGACACCTCTTGGCCCGTAAAGCCCAAACGTGCAAGTTCGGTATCAGCAACGGTCAGCTGAACAGCAGTAAAGCCATAGGCCTCACCCAGAGCCATGGATTTCGCTGTCAGGTTTTCTATCTCACTGCTGGACGCTCCAGAGATTGCTGTGAGGGTATTCACTTCCGCCTCAAGCTCTCCGAATGCCTTCGCACTAAATCCACCGGCAGCAGCTAGGGCCGCCAAGGCGGTACCCGCAATTGCAGCAGCTCCAGTCAGAGCAGATTCCATGTCTTTGAGGCTGCCAGTCCAATCATCGGCCATTTTCTTGCCCGCTTTGCCTGTTTCAGCAGCGGCTTTGGATTCTTTGTCCAATTCCTGTTTGACTGTGGCACTGCTTGAGCGCGTAGTACTGGCGATCTTTTCATTGGCTTTTTTGACTTCTTCAGCCATTTTGCGGGCAGCTTCTGCCTCTTTGAGTGCAGCAGCGGCAGCAGCATCCCAATCAGGCTTGGGAGCATTGGCCAAGGCCCCTTGTTGAACCTGCAAACGCTCCATGCCCGTGGCAGCCTGTTTACTGGCCTGACCAATTTGTACCAGCTGGCCGATATAATTGGCGAAATTGGCTTTGTTTAAATTGGGGTCAAGGTCAGAAAATGCTTTACGGCTGGAAGCACTGAGCAAGTGCATTTCTTTTTGAAGGGCATTCAAGCTGGCAGTCATGGACAATTGCAGAGATTTGGCCTGCTTATCCAGCACAGCAAAGGCCACGCCCACTTGGCCAAGTTCTGCTTTTGCTTGCTGATCAAAGGTCTTTATCTGCGCAAGAATGCCCTCAAGGCCGCGCTTCATTTCGTCAGTTTTGATCGCAATCGTAAATTTTAGATATTCTTCAACAGCATCAGACATGTGGCAAAGCCCCCCTGCTTTGATTGTGCGGGGGGGCTTAGAGGGCTTATTTCAAGTTTATCTAAAAAGGTCTGAGTGTGATCCCATTCTCACATAAGTGAGCTCTGAATCCGGGGGTTCAGTTCCCTTCTTTTTAGGCGGATGATGCAAATAATAAATCACAAGTCGATCAGGTCCAAAGTGAAACTCACGATGTCTCTTCCAGTCACCATTTAAAGGATGATCCTTGAATTCTTTAGGAAGCGACATTCCGGTACTAAGATAAGCAGCGGCTTCTTTATACCGCTCAAAATCCCAGTTTCGGGCTTTACACCGTTCAATATCTTTTTCGAACTGATTGGTAAAAGCAATCTTTATCATGTTAAATTCCGAGAGCTTTAAACGCCTCTTCATGCGAATCAAAAGATTCGAGGTTCTGTCTTTTTTCAGCATCCCGCATAGCTTCTAAAGTTATAGCATTTGGAATTCTGATGTCGAACGGAATGCCTCTCAACATTCTGATTTGTTGATAATACATCCGAATCGCCTCTGATGCGCTAAGCCCTAATTCCTTTAATATTTTTTCTGCTTCGTGTTTTAGCTCAGGTTCAACTCGAACACGAATCGTTTCCGTTGCGGTATTAGTCATTCGATCAGCTCCTTAGGAAAGGGTGCAAACAGACTTTAATATCAAAGTCTGTTTGACTGTACCTCAAATGTAGCACAAACGGGGAACGGAAATCAACGATAAACAGAACTGAAGTTTATACTTCTGCGCCTGGCTTCGTCAGTAATCGCTTTTTCAGGGTTATAGCCCTGTACGCCGTAGATGATGGCCTTCGTCCATTTGTCTGGCAACTCTGGATCATTGGGATCAAGCCCTGCCTCTTGCCATGTAAGTGGCGGCTGATTCAGAGCCATGGGTACACGCCCAACAGCTCGGCCTGTGTCATCTTCAGGCGGGTGCCTTAACCACCATTCATAATCTTGCATAACCCAGCTGTGCCCAGCTGCGTCTTCAAGCAAACGAATTTCACCCGGGGTTAGATCTCGGAGGGCTGCAAAATTGGCAGCCTTTCCACCGGCAAGGCTCCAGAGTCTTCGGTACCAGTATCTTCTGCTCCACCACTCGTATGGAGCTGATCCTGGAGTGCCATCGTCATTTGGCGGGAATAAAGGATAACGCTCTCGCTCAATGCGTTGATATTCTCGATACTGGCGAGACGAAACGAATAAATCAACCGCTTCAGTGGTATAGGCATCCCTTCCCACCATTCGATAAAATTTGCATAGTTTATTTCAACCACCTGGCGTATAACGCCGATCTGTTGGTTGGGTGGGCAAATGCTGAAAAAGTCAGGATCAACCTCTGCGCCTGGGTAGCTGAGCAGAAATGAAACCGTTTCATACACGCTGATTTTTAAGGCATCTGCGCCGGGTCGGTGGACAATGGTTTCAAACAGCTCATTCACATACGTCAAGGGATCAGAAGCGGCCTGCTGTAGTCTCAGCAGTGCTTGGCCACGGTAAAGACCTGCTGACCATTCCTCAATTGCAGGGAGCAGGATAGACCAGTAGTGATCCCCGCCCAATACGGGCAAAAAGCCTTTGACAATCTGCTGGCCCGCGCCAAGGGTAAAAGCCTTTTCACTGCGCAGCGGGGGCTTTGGCTCCCAACCAGGTACATCACGCTCAGCAGCTGGCTGGGCCAAGCGGGCCATAATGGCATCGACTTCAGCTTGATCAGCGCCTTCCGCCAAAAGCGCCGAGTAAATTGTGTCCGTATGCTTCAAAATCGCTTTGCCAGTCTGATCCATAATGTTTCCTCAGTGCTTTGTGAAATTTATCGGTCTTTACTTCATCTGCCAGGTCTGTTTCTTTGCCAATCACCCGGAGAACAGCCCCCAATGGCCGGGGCTTATAACCCAATGAAAAGGGTTTGTTTACAGCAATTAGGGCTATGGGTGTCTCCCCTTCGCGCTGCTTGACTTCGGTGTGAACTACAATGCGCAGGCTTTTGATCCGCCTTTGACCCTCGTAAAACTTCTGCACACTGTCACCCAAGCGATTGCAGCGGGCATCCCATTCCATCCAGAGCACGCTATCAACAGGGTATTTTGCCTTCTGCTTTTGGGCCTGAAACAGCTGGGCCATCTCTGCCTTGATATTTGCGGGATCGTGTTCTGCTTCAGTAGAAAAAATGATTCTGCTGCCCTTTTTAATCTGAAGCAGTTGGTCAACATAAAAAAAATACCCGCCTGGAGCCGGATTACCTAAGATAATGCTCGGATCCGAGGCGAGATGGTCAATTGAGTAGCTGATGATTCCGTCAGCTGCCTCAATTCCCAAAAGGTCAGGAGACTGGGATGGTTCCATACATGCCGTTAATGGTTGATGGCACAATCTGATAAGTATTTCCAGCCCCAGCAGAGAGCTTTGAATACCCCAGCAAATCGAATTCAATCATGGTTTTTTGTTGACCATCATTGCTCATGGACTGGTCAAAACCACTGACAGGCTGACAACGCCAGCAGGTTTGGCGGTTGCTATCACCGTGATTGAAATCATTGGCGATAATGACTTCTCGCAGCAAGGGTGAACCGCCGCCAAGGTCTTGTTCAAAGCCTTCGAGTAAGTAAACAGCAGAAGATGCGGCAGGAATTTCATCCAACTCATAGAGAAGGTAGATCCATTCGTTTGTTTCATCAACCGAACGAATTACTCCACGCATAACTGGAGCATTAGAATTGGTGCGAGGAATCAAAATACGCTTGCCAATATAACTTGCAAAAGCTGTTGCGCCGCCCGTATCCATTTTCAGCTTGCTGGTAGTGCTGCCTGTGGCTGCGGTATTGGCTGTAACAGGAGAAGTGGGCTGTGTATCAACGGTTTTAATGCTGGTGCCATTCCCGACCTCCATGGCCAACAAGTTCAAGTCCTGAATGGCAATATTGAGTTTGCCATTCCAGCCCTTGAGAATGTTCTCCAAAACAATGTCTGTAGCCCCTGCAGTCACAGGAGCCAAATCTGGCTTCAAAGAAAACTTTGTGTCTTTCTGATCAGCCAGGCCTAGCAGACGTTTGCCTGTCAGAGAAGTGTAATCACGACCAGAATTGTACGCATCAATAAAGATACGTCCGGCCGGAATTGCGGAAGGTGCTGTTTGTTCAGGCAATGGCTGAACAGTAGCGAGAGTTTGAGCGCCCATGGTTTAATCTCCTGTAAAAAAAATATTTAGAGTGCAGGTGCTGAGCTCGATGTCGGGCCCATCCGAGCGCACGCGCCAGAACTGGGAGCCATTGAGTTCTATCCTGATGTTACCCGAGGGGGTTGAGGGGTTATCTGAACTTTGGAAATCGAGCAAAGGTATAAGGGCCATGCGTGGATTTGCCTGCTTGAGCTTAAATCCCCAGGCATTGCGCAGCCGCTCGCGCATTTGAATTCTTACCCAATCACTGAGCGAACGGGGCAAGCGCAAATCGAGCTGTATAAGCGTAAAGCCCTCAAGTGTGGCTGGGCCATCTGCCATTTGATGCATGCGCAGCGAGGGTTCAGGCTCAGGTGAAATATTGTCCAGCTCTGTATCCAGAGCAATAGACAGGGCCGTCGCCTCAGTATCTGAAGTAGTTTTGAAAAACAGGGCAGCTGATGCCAGCGTATTTGCTTGGCTCATATCCGCACCCCCCATCCTTGACGCAATGGGCCCTGATCAAGGGGGGTGTTATCCACCAAAATTGAGACTGCCCCAGCAGCTATATCCGCTTTCAATTCCCGGTCTATATCATCACCTTCAAACCCGCTTGGCAGATGACGAAGCACATCACGGGCATGTTCACGAATGGGCCTGACAGATTTGGCCAACATGCCCTCTGGTGGGATAACAATTTTTACCCAACCATCGCCCTTGGTGACTGTAAAGCCTTTTTTACCACCCCACCGAGGGGCTGACCCACGCTCACGCATTGAAATTGCAATAGCTGCCATTTGGGCCCGGCTCACTTCTGACCAGTTGATAATTCGGGTACTGCCCTGATCGACGGCTGCCGCATAACTGACATTGTTCTCAATTGAAATGGAGTACTCCGACTGTAAACGATTGATGCGCGAGCGCAACAATGCCTCTATGCTTGAAATATTGGAAGTGATGATAATACTCATTTGTCGCGCACCAAGGCCAGTTTCCAGCTCAAGCCATCATTGTCGGCAAGTGTGCCAGGTGCAATTGAATAATAATCACTGCCCAATTTATAACGCAGCTGCTGACCTGGCATCAAATCTTTGCCCAACAGTTGCTCTCGTGTGAGCAGACTGCCAGATTGATCCTCGGCAGCAATTTCAATATCCGCATCACCGACACGTGCCAAAGATTTAAGTTCATCACTCCAGCGTTTGGCATCGCCCAAGCGTTCATCAATGGGGATCAGCAAGACTTCTGAATCTGCTAACAAAGCCAAAGCACTGCCCTTAAGCGGATTGGTTCCTGCCAGCGTCGTGGCCCAAACTTCCATTTGCAAAGGCAGCCTGCCACCCAAGTTTTTGCTCTGGGCATTCAGGCTCTTGTATTTTGTTGAGATTTTGGTCTGAAGCCTGCGCTGAAAGGTGGTCATATAATCGCGCGATTCCGCCGCTTGGTTCCGCCACGGGATTGGGTATTGATGTTTAAATCAAGCGAGGTGGCCAGTTGCTCACGCCAAAAGCGGTACATGTCCATGGTTCGCGCCTCGGAATCTTTGGCAAATTTAATACCCTTGGCCTCGTCGATATCAAAGCCCTCGGGCAAAGCTTTGAGCTGCGTACGAAGGTTATTAAGTGTATCAAGATGCTCTCTGACCATAGCCAAATGAGCATCCTCAGAAATAGCATCCAAAGTGGGGTTAACGTAGAGAGTCACATAAGCTGGTGGCGTCTCCCCGCTGCTCCAGCGCAGATGGTCTTTAATTTGAGCTTTTTCAGTATCAGTCAGAGAGCCTGGCATTTTTAAGGTGCCTTCGGTTTATGCCAGCTGCCGAGCTGCATGTCTGGCAAACCAGCGTATTCTTTGTGAGCATCAGGGTGAGGCTCTTGAGATTCTTTTGATTTAGGCGGATTGGCCAAAGGAGGTTTTGAGGCTGCAGCTGAAGCTGCAACCTCACTCTTTTTGGCTTCGGGCTTTTTATCGTCCATGGGAATACTCCTTAATTGATTGGTTTAAACCGGATTATTTTGCGGGCTTTGGTTCAGGAGGCTCAACAGAATCAACTCTGCTGAACCCTTTGCGGTGCTCCCAGCGGCCCTTTTCAGGGCATTTGGGATCGAGATGGGTCTTTTTTTTCTTCACTTGTTCAGTGCGCTTTTCAATGGGCTGGCCTTGATCCATCAGCTGTAAAGCCAAGGGTTCATCCTTGATCTCCTGGCCTTTTTTGTACTTCACCGTGGAGAGCCCGCCATCGCCAACACTGCCCTCGAAATCGTCCTCAGCAAAATAGCGGTGCTTGTCGGCATAGAACTCACCCTCTTTCAACTCAGCTTCTGGCTGGGTTTTTGGTTTCTTTTCTGCCGGTGGCTTTTCCTGTTCGCTCATAATGAAAAATTCCTTTCTTTATAATGGGGCCTGGAATTTAACCAGACCCCAGATGATTAGCTTGTCTGGATAGCAACGCCACGAACAAAGGTGGCATAAATATGCTCACCAAAGTTTTTCAGACTGTCAGTTGTGGCAGCCCGACCCGTGAATGATTTCCATGAAGTTGTAAAAACTTCAGCATTGGCATCCAACGGTTTGCGGATTGTCAGGGTGATATGAGACTCGGGATCGTGAATCTGATTAAACAGAGGCCCAATCTCTTTACTCAAGTGATTTGGCTCACCCTCGTAGTAGTAGCGCTCGGCAATGCCTTGACCAGTCACCAATGCACGACGAACCTTCACGCCACTCGCGTTATTGCTTTGAGCCAGCTGGTGGCTCCAGTCGAAGCGAATGCCCATACATTCGACGTTATTTCCGTAATGGAAATCGTCAGATTTGTACTGGCCACGATAAGCCTCTCTGAAAGATGAATTCTTCCACATTGAGCTAAAGTGGGTTTTATCGCCCAGAAAGTGATACATCCCGGTTTCTTCATGAGGATCGATGCCATTGAGACCTAGGTAGGTACCAGCATCAACAACCGTATCAAAATCGAGCTTGTCACCAGCCTGAATTGCTGCAGGCGATGTGCGACCATTGGGACGCAATTGAGGCGGAGCACTGACTGCTTTAACCAGATCTCCGATTGTAATCGCGTTAATGTTTGCAGTAATGGTGATGGTGCCGGGGATGGTGTCATCAGCATCAACACGGGTGCCCTGTGTAACTGCAGAAATCTGACGCAGCACGGTGCCATCATTTGTGTTTGTGATATAGACCGCAACAGTGTTTGAAGCACTGACAGCTTTGCGCACACCATCTACATAGCTGAACGTCAGACCGTTGGTGTCATACACATCAAACTCAGACAATGTGATAGCACTGTCTGTTTCTGAAGCGTTGGTACAGCCTCCGTGATAAGCCTGGTTTAAAGTGCGCCGATCCTGGAGATCGAGTGTCGCGCTGGCTTTCCCTGCCAACCACTGCAAATCACGTTCAAAGGTGTCAGCAAAGTTGACCATGGCAGCCATGACATTGGTTTTGGTCATGCCCTGAAAACGGTACAACCTGGCGGGCCATTTTTCAGTTTTGGCATAGCTGGCAGTCATACCGCTGTCGATTGAGTCATTGTCAGGGGGAGTTGTGGGGTCTTGATCAGGGGCTCCGTTTTCTTTACGAGCACGCCAAAAGGTTTCCCCATCGTGCTGCGGAACAGAAACGTCATCGAATGATTGTCCATAAATCAGGCGGCGTTTTAAAGCATTGTTAAACGTCCCGATAGCGAGGTCTGACTCAACCGTGTGGTCGAGATCGGTACCTAAATTGTGAATAGATCCTGCCATTGTTCGGCCTTTCTTCCAAGTTTTTTATTCGGCTGGACATCTCGTCCAAAACTTTTGAGGCATCTCGCCTCGGGCTTGTTTAATCTAGCGGCGCATAGCCTGCCAACCGGCTTTGATCAATTTTTTATTTTCAAGGCTGGTTGATGATGGGTCTATTTTTACTTTGCCTGGTGAAGTTCCGCCTCGGCCTTCACCACCTGGCGCCGGGCCCGTGTCGGTGGGTTTGTTCTCACCAAACAGATGGGGCTTAGCCTTGGCCAAGGTTTTGGCAAAATCTGCAGGGGTGGTCTTTTCACGTTCTTCTGCTGGTAATGCATTCCAATGCAGCATCACGCTGTCAATGTCTGCAGCCCCAACAGTAGAAAAGGCCAGCTTTGCTTCCAAGTTGCTACGAGTACTCAACTCAGTTTCATACTTGAGCTTCCAGTCTCCAGCTTCCGCTTTTGCACGTTCAGACTCTGACAGTTCAGCGCGTTGCCGTTCTGTTTCAGCATCTTTCAGCCTTTTGAGCTCTAAACGACGCTCAGCGGATTCATTGTTGACTTTGGCCAATTTTGATTCTGCACTGGTGAGTTTGCCGTGAACACCTAAAAGCAATTCAGCCAGCTTGCCAGGATCGCCCTTGGCAGCAGCTATTTGCTGTTCAAGCTCACTGGGTTCTGGCTTCTCGCCAGTACCAGTGCCTTCAGCGGCATTATTATTTTGATCATTGGTAGCCTCGTTAGAGGCATTATCTGAATTATTGAAAGCAAAAGCCCTCCTTTTGACAGTCTTAAAACTATCATGAAGGAGGGCAAAGGGGGCTTATTTTAAGTTTGGTCAACTGACCAGCGTTTCTTCTATTCTGGGATCAGGATCCCACTCAAGAACTCTAGCACCCATACGAGAAGAGAAATGTTGCATACAATCGTTTGCGGAGCCTACAATGTTCTCGAGAACCATTTGAAGATGGGCCTGAACGCTTTTGTTCGGGCATTCCCACTCACAGGTCTCTTGGTTAAACTCAGCGATATCATCCAGAAACTGAATCTTTGCCACGCATTATCTCCCAAATAAAATCGAAAAATTTCGGATCTCGAACACTAAATAGAGCTGGATTTAAGTACATTTGCTCAAATCCTGTTGCCAAAATCTCAGAGCCTATAGGGGGCTCTCCTGGAAACTTGGGCAAGGACCGCTCCACTTCCCCTTTTCTGGTCACATAATATGACTTGCCTGAATAGGCATCATTGAAATGGTCTTTGCGCGTCCATTCGTCTTTTCCAAAGATTTCCCGAGGATATATTTTGCTCAACTGAACAAAATCTTCTCCCCTTACTCTATTATCGAGGAATTTTAGACTTTCTTGCAAGGCTTTTTTGTCCCAGAGCTCAAAAAAGTGAGTTAATTCATGCACTATCAGATATGTCGGGTTTTTTTCATTAAGATAGAACAGATCTGGATTGTTTTCATTTTCCTCACCATCTCTTTGACCTGCCTGAAATTGTGGGCGTCCCGTTTTTCTAATGATTTTAATTGGCTTTAGGGGCAATCGCCCGCCAAGCATTTGCCCAAATCCTTTAGCTGTAATTTCAGTCTTTTCTCGCAAAGGTTCTAAAACACCAGGGCCATACTGAATGTTTAATCTCGGTGCATCAGGAAGCAAAATTGCATTTCGAAATTTCTCACCCTTAGCGTAGAGCGTAGCCAAATGTCTTTCACCAGCAATGCGGTTCTCGTCGTGCAAGCGATTGTATCGCTGTTTTTCCAAGGTCAAAATTTTTTTCTTTTGCCTATTTTTCTCTTCAATTCTAAAAAGTTGTTTGTCTCGCGCCTTTTCTTCCTTCTCGAAAGCCTTTTGTAGGGCCAATGTTTCCAGCCCTTTATCTTTTATCTGGGCACGTACTTCAGGGCCACTCAATTGGCGCAAATGCCCTGTTGGTTGTGCTTGTAAAGGTGGCGTTTGGGATTCGTCTTGCACATCACGCCCTGAGCGGCTGCTGTTCTCGGACGGCATCTTAGGCTCTCCCTGTGGATGCTTTGCTTCACCAAACGCTTTACCCGACCAATCTGGAGACCATCCAACTTCAACGCCACGATCCCCAAAGTGAGCAGGGATCGATTTGGTGCGCAGCCCGAGCTCAAAGTGTTTCATTAAAATGCCACTGTTGGAGGCCTTGCGCCCGGTTATAGTTTTGTATTCCGCTTTTGCAGCATTGAGAGCTGCCGTGTGGACTTCGTAATACTCCTTTTTGGTCACATTGCGCACAGTGCCAGAAAGTGCCCATGAAAGCCAATGGTTTCGGGTCTTATTGGTTTTATCCACCAGGTCTTTGACCATCAACCAAAACTCTTTTTTGGGGAATTCAAGCTGCATTTGTTTGATCAATTCCACCTTGCCCTGATTACTGGCGCGGGCCGTCTCCATGCGAACGATCAGGTGAAGGTGGTTTTTGTTCTTTGCCTGGCCTTTGAATTGGCCCAAGCGGCGCATTGTTTGCTTAACGCCCTCACCTTGAGAAACAGACTGAGCAATGATTGAGCGGATCTGCTTCTGCTGGAGCTGGTTGAATCCAGATATAGCAATGTTTTGAGTGTTCACCAGGGCTTTGATTGTCTGCTGTGGAATGATTGGTTTGAAGTCTGCGTATTGTGAGGCTGTCTTTGGATCGCCAAAGGCCTGCTCTAACTTCTGCCATGCTTTTTTATCGCGTGGGATCTGCTGATTGAAAACCCTGCGAACCTGTGCACCAAGCAGATCCCCATGTTTTTCTCGCATGGTTTCCATAACGGCCCCCAGCTGGGCATGCACCAGGCGCATGTGCCTGGCAGAATAGGTGTTTTTACCTTCGAGGGCCTTGAGCTTGCCTTCGAGCTCCAAGAATGAATCCTGGTAAACCCGCATCATTTTATTGACGGTGCGGGCCTCTTGATTGGCCAGCCAAGCAGCCTCTTGGCTTACAAGCTCTTTTATATCCATTAATTAGAGTGCGGGCCGTTTTGCAGCAATGCCCGTGCAGCCATCGCAGCAGAGGCAGATTTAGGTAGAATCAAGCGGGTGTTTTCAGCCAGCTTCTTTGCTCTGGCCACACGAATAGCTGACGCCAGGTGCTGCAGCCAAGTGGCAAATTCTGAAATAATCCGCTTCTCTTCAGCCTCAAAGCTGCCAGCTTCAACAGCATCGACAGTATCCATGTTCCAGTAGGTTTCGATACCTGTGGTGCTATCAATTCCAACATAGACATATTCAAGTGATTTGGGGCTGCCAGCGGTTGGGGATCGACGTTCAAAGCGCCAATCGTTTATATTTTTACTGGCATGCAAAAGGTGTTCCATGGAATTCAGCCGAGCTCGTGGGTCCCCAACTTCACCGCGCCGAACGTGAATATTACTCATCGCCATCATCCTCTTTAGGTTCTTTATTTGAAATTTCAAAGGCAGCAGCCTGCATGTCCAGCTGCTGCTGCTGGGATTCCATTTGCTCCTTCTCGATCTGCTCCTCTTCTTCAGCGATGTCTTCGACATTGAAGAAGGGCAAAATATAGCGCCTGGCAGTACGTTTGCTTAAAAACCCGTTCATAACTGCTGATTCAGTATTCTGGAGTTCCAGCTGGATAGACTCAGGTGTAACCGGCAGAAGATTGCCCCAATCAAGCTGTACTGTGAAGGTCTTTAATCCAGTTGGGATTTCTACTTCGGGCAATTTCAATTGAACTTTAAAAGAGCCTTTGACCAGCTTTTCAACGATGTCCACAATTGAATAACCTAAATCGCTGCGGTGACGCATGTTCTCTGCAATTTGAGGCCCCAAGCGCAGCATAAGAGCTTTGCCTGATTGCTCATTGTCTTGAGGTATCACCATGATTCTGGCCGCTTGGTAGAGATCATCTTTGGATTCAGCAATATCTGTTTGAGCTACTTTGTAGCCTTCGGTATCATTGGCAAAGCTCTGGATTGAATCGCCTTCGAGCTCCCACACTGCACCACGTTGAAGGGGCTCGTCATCCTCAGCGTCACCAGGTCGACCAGCGGTACCTGGTCCCTTTGGCTTGGTCAGCAAAACCCGCTGAGGGTCCATGTTTCCACTGACACCAGCCATGATGTTGTTTCGGTATTCGATATACCCTTTGATATTGTCAATCATCTCGTCTGAAAACATAGAGTCTTTAAACTTCACAATCGAAACAGGCACAAAGCCCAGGCCATGCTTCAGCGCGAAAAGAGGCACACCAAAATCTATTTCACCCTGATCATCAAGATCGGTTTTGTCGGTAATTTCAAGCTCCCACTCAATCCAGGCGATTGAGTCAATGCGCTTTTTGTAGAGAAAGGTTTTCTCTTTGCCCATAACCTTGCGCTTAAAGAAGTACTTCTCTTCAAACCATTCCAGCTCACGTGGATTGCGCTCAAAATACCCCCAATCGCACCACAGCCGATCTGGTAGCGTGTAATAGGGATATCCGTCATAAAAGCGCAGCAAAACAGGTTGCTCTTTGAGTGCCAGGCCTTCAAGCACTGCGTCTTCGATCATGTCCTGAAGACGCGAGGCCTTGAGCAATTCATCCAAAAAGGATTGAACGGCTCGCTTTTGTGCCAGGCTGGCTGCGAGCTCGGGATCGTCAACATCATCAAGCGGGTCCAGGCCAGGGAATGGTGCTTCGTCTTTTGTCACCAGCGAGATGGCTGGGAATTTATCTGCTCCGACCAGGTAAGCCTGCTGAGTATGCACCATGATTTTGCCAATGGCAGGTTTAACAACGGGCTTCCAGTTTTTTCTATCAATCTGCCGGCCTAAATCATCATACCGTTGACCCCAAGGGATACGGCGGCAATCCTCGTCAAACAGCTCTGTTTTATAACAGCGCCGGTAATCGATCAGCTGCTCTTGAAATTTGCTGTAGCCAGTTGGTGGGGGAATAATCTCACGGGCTTGGGGTGGGTGAACCTGTACGAGCTCTGACAGTTGTTTCGTGATTGTCATGGGGCCCCCTGTAACTCAGCAGACTCAGACACAACGGTCAGCCAACCCATTTGAGCGGCAGCAATAAACACCCATTGGGTGATGTGATTGTCTGCGATATGGGCAACATGATCACGGGTACCGAGCGAGACAGCTTGGAGCAGTTGCACTGAAAGGCCAAAGAGCTGTTCTTTTTTTAGCGGGGCCAAACTGGAGTGGTAGATCCCCTTGATATTGCCGTTATCATCAACGGATTGTTCGCCGTGAAGGCTGGCAATGCGGCAAACAAAGTCTGAGCAGGTTGCCAGGCCATTTCTCCACTTTGAGCGATGCCATTCACTCACGGTCACATTGTGCAGCGTACCGCCCAAATTCCAACCCTTGGTCAGGTTGATGGATTCCGGCAGGATCATTGTTTTACGAAGTTTTTTCATAGGTTGCACCTCAATATAATTTTGAATCATTAGTAGTTGGCCTTAATCGCCTTGCGGATCGGCTGCTCATCAAAGGGTGGGAACAAGAAGCGCAGCAGGTAGCCCAAGGCATCGGAAATGTGGGTTAAAAGTTTGTCAGTTTTGTCAATTTGGCCCTCTTTTTTAAGGTCTGGCCTAACCTTGCGCATGTCTTGCACCAGGCGTTTGCAGCGCTTGGGGTCAATATAAAGGCGCGGGGCCCCGATGGTTGGGCGCAGGAGAGCATTAACTGCATTGGTCCTCTCGATCACCTGTGGATTGAATGTGATTGTGGGGATTGTCAGACGCTTGCGAAAGACCCGCCCAAGAATGTCTTTTGCTACCTGGTACTCAGAAACAGTTTGGCCATGGCCACCGCTGGCATCGCCATAAAAATGCAATTCGCCTTTGTGGTTGCCGAATTTATGGCCGTCGCATTCTCTCTCAAGGAATGCTTCACATAGGCCAGCCGTGTCGCCGTTTGGGAGTATGAATTCGTCTAAAACCTGAACATCCCAATCCCCTTGGCCATTGTCAAAGAGTTGGCAAACGGCAGCCTCAAGTGGGCTGGTACTCAGGATATTAAAATCTGAGGTGAGGTAGAGTGGGGCATAGGGGTTGTAATCATACTTTTTGACATTATTTACCCCGTCACGATAGGCCCGGTACACCCTGCCAGACTGATCAATGACGATTCGGGCAAAGACTTCTTGCAGGGCCTTGAGCGGGTCAATGGTGCGCAGGAGTGGCAAAAGATAATCTTGCCAATCGAGATGCCTAGCTTCAGTTGAGCTTTGGAAGGTCACACGGTAAAGTTTTTGAGCTTCGGGATCCACCGGGTTGAATTCTTCCCACGTCCAATTGTCGCCGGGTAGATCAGGGATTCCCACAACCATGCCCTGTAGTTTGTGGCTCTTTTTACAGCGCAGGCGCCGCTTCATTTCTTGAAAGGCTGCCGAGGCAGTATCTGCAATTTCATCCAGAGCAAACCATCCTATATTTACCCCGCGGATTCGTTTCCAGCCCGTGAGGGTGCGGGTCAGGATATGGGCAACCTTACCTACACCCACTTTGATCGAAATGGTATTTTTGTAGCCACCCTTAAATTTGCTCGAGGCCTTCCATGATTTTGGTGGCTTGCTGTTGATGACATACTCAAGACCGCTTTCGTCCAGCAGCTCATAGAAATGTGGCAGAGTACTCTGAGCCAGCTGCGTGAACGTATTTGCAGCGAGGAGCCCGGTTGTCTCCCAATTTGTCAGAACTCGGCGCAGCGCGTAGCGGGCTAGAACATAACTTTTGCCGGTACCCACGCCAGCGCACAGCCAGTGGTAACGGTAGGGAGAATTGAGAAAGAGCCAAACTTGCAGACTAATTTCATCTTTGATCGTCGCTGTGGTGGCAACATCAATCTTATTGGCCAATTTTGGGAAGAGCTTTGCATTGTCCTTGCGGGCTTCGGTCAGAGCATCGGCCAAACCATCAAAATCTTCTGCACAGCCCAAATGACCATCGCCACCGGTCCAGGTGTGCGGGTCTTGATTGGGGAGTGCTTTTTCAAGAATACGCCAGAGTGCTTTGCCGCCTTTGCTCTGCAGTAGCTCTGCTGCACTATTCATCATCACGGGCTTCAATGGCAGAAATCAAAAGAGCCATCAGTTCAGGTGTGAGCTCCATACCACCTGGCAGATACACATTTTGCTCAAAGCGCACGGCAGTAATTTCGTCGTCGTCGTCCCGATCTTTTTCGTATGCGCCAAGAAGGCGGTTTCGGTTGACCATGAGACTATCTATGGTTTTTATAAACTCAGGATCCCCAGCTTGAACCCAGCTGACAACAGTATCAGTTTCAATAGATCCTTTGCTGGTTTCTCCGGAGACGCTTGTGCTTTTTTCCATCTCACCCACGCTACGCAACCAGCCGTCCCAGGCTTCACGGATCAGCATGTTGTAACGCTCAAGCTCTTCAGCAATATGGGTCTGCATTTTGAAATCTGTACGCTGTTTGATGATGCGCCTGCGCGCTTTGGTAAAAATGCGCCTGGCAGTTTCATAATTGACGCCCGTTTTTTTTTCGATGTCCCGCCAGCTGTTGCCCATCAGCCGCAAATCTTGGATACTCTGCTCCACTTCAGCGTCAGAAAGCTCTTCTGTGTCTGTTTTTTCGCGTGGGGCCATGTCACACCATTACTGTTCTGGGCTTACTTCAAATTGAAGTACCATGTTGTTTTTCTGCCAATTTGGGCGCGTGTGACAAACTCGATTTTGACAGCTATTATTCACCATGTTCTGATTTTATAACGGGCTTAGACTGCGCTATTTCAGGATCAGGCGGTAACTTTAGTCCTCTGCGCTGAATATCTTTGAACTCGCCTTGATAATAGCTGTCTACTATTTCAGCCAGCCGATCTTCCAGCTCTTGGCCATTGGCTCCAGCGTCCATTTCTAAAGCAAAAAGCAAATCTAGGTGCCTAAGGCTGAGCACATTATCACCTTGGGATTGGCGTCTGATCAGCTCTTTAGCGGCCCAATCCCAATTGAACAACAACCAGGCGCGAAAGCTTTGCCAGACAGTTAAACGCAGGGCCTTTTTTGTAACCCGTTGATTACAGCAAGGGCATTTGGGAGCGGCCAACGGCTTGTATTTTTTGCGGTACCTAAAACCTGGAAATTCAAGTTGACCCATGATTTTTACCTACAATAATCAGGACTATTGCATGTGTAGTAAGCGCTGAAACCAGCATGGTTACTATGTCAATGACGAACAACACTTTTGATTTTGCTGGTATTAACGATAGAATGCTGGTTTCAGCGTTTTTTGTCTTAAACAAAATTTAAACAAACTCCAGAAGATCTAAGCTTTTGAAGATTGGTTATGCTCACTTGTTCAGTAGAATAAAATCCAGCAAACAAGGTGCTGAGATAGCGATGATTGGGTATAAATTGCACCTGTTCGATTATCTCGTCAATATCCAGGTGATTCAAAACCCATTCAGCTGCCAGTTGAGGGTAGGCAAAGGTCTCGGCAAATATGCGCTCCCAAAGTTTTGAATGAGGCTTTTGGGCGTCTTTTTCTGCATGAACTGTAGCTCTGTGCTCAGCGATTAAGTGCAAAGGGATCATCAGATGCCCTTCATCAAGTTGAATACTCAAAAGCTCATGGCTCATGCTCTGATACCCTCCTGACTCCGTTGTTTGGCAATTTCTTTGCGGTAATGAACCAACCAACGGCCATATAGACTGCCTAAGAGTGGTTCGCCAAAAGTATTAAAGAAGGCGTTTTGTCTGCTGGGATGGCATTCACAAGGCATTGCGATATTGCAAGTTCTGGAATGTTGAACAAGTTCAATCTGCTCAAAGGTGAGCTCTTTGGGCATGCCAAATTCAACCCAAATAGGCAAAACAAACACAAAGCTTTTATCCAAGCAAAAGCGGCATTTAAAAGTTTTTTGAGCAAATTTTGCTTCTTTCTGAGATTGTCGCTGCTGTTCTTGGTGCGCTTTTTTCGCTTCGAGCCAGGCCATTTGCTCAATTTGAGAAAGCGCCTCTACGTCAGCGGCGCACATAAATGCGGCATCTTTAGGCTTGAAAGCCTTCTTGGAGACAGTCTTAGACACGACGTTTGGAATGGATTCTGAGATATGGCTAAGGCTCATGTCGAAGCCTCCAATGGGCAAGTGTTCAAATTGGGAACTTGCCCTGTTTGAAGCCTTGCAACCAGATCTTTCCGCTCTGCTCGAAATTTTTCAAAAGGGCTGTTTTCTCTGCGTTTGCGCTCACGCTCAGCCAAAATGGTCTGTTGTTCTTCGGGTGAGAGGGCGTTAAAAGCAGCCTTTTCGGCTGCTATTTGAGCCCGAATTTCTTTCTCTGCCTCGCGTTGGGATTCTCGCTCAGCGCGAAGCATGGCCGCTTGCTCCTCGGCTTTTTTTCGCTTTTGAGCTTCGGCCTGGTGTTCTAGCCAGGATTTTGGTGCCGGCAGATTGTCACGCAAGGCAGCCTGAAAAACAGCGACGGGATTGCGCGGATTGTGATACGGCAACCAATCGAGCTGATTGCGGCAAGCTTCGAGGCCATAATTTTGGCAAAACCTTTCGGCTTGGCTTCGGTTGAGTGGCGAGCCAAGTGATTCCAACGCCAGCATTTTGGCGATCAGTTCTTGGGCATGGGTGGGTCTGTCTTGATCTTGAGAAAAATTATTTTGCGCGTGCGTCGTCGTCGTTTCTTCTAATTTGGTTTTTTCTAAGATCGTTTCTTCTAATATCCTTTCTTCTATATCATGTGGGTTTTCCACACGCGGGTTTTCCACATGTGGATTTTCCGCATGTGGATTTTCCGCATGTGGAAAACCCACACACGGTAATTCAACATACGGGGAATCAATATCATCAAGGTCTTCAGTGACAATCCATTCGGTTCCCGCAAATTTGGAACCGTTCTTTTTTTTGCGTATTTCAAGTAGCCCAAACATCTGAATTTCTTTCAGTATGTTGCGCAAAGAGGCTTCGCCATTTTTAGCCCTCAACAGAAGGTCTTTGCGGTTTACGGTCCAGCCGTCTGGGCGTGAGATGAGATAGGCCCATAAGCCTTTTGCTTCCCACGACAAATTGGGCGATTCTATCACTCGCAGGTCAACAGAATAGTATTTTTGCGTTTTCTTTTTGCGTAGAGTTGTTAATTCTGACATGCTATCCTCCTATGCCCAGCTTGGCCTGTTTTTTGTTTGTGAGAGGCTGCGCTCAACAGCACGTTGGAGTTGCCGTACTTGGACAGATCTGTCCTGTCGCCATGATTTGAATTCTTCCCAGAGGGTATTCTGATCTTTTTCGGCCCGTAGCTTTGCGGCCGCTTTGAGAACTTTTTTGTATACGTTTGCCATAATCCTTACCTCAGATTGTTATTTTTTGTCGAAGCCCGAAGGCCGGGCCAGGGAGCTACCCTGACCCTCAATCATGAGGTACCAGCCGTGGTAGACTGATTTTGTTAGTTTGGGGTACTACCACGTTTTGTTGGTACCTCTTTTTTTTTGCCCGCTGCTTCGGGGCTGATCACAGGGGGCATGCTATGACCAGGCCGAAAGCAGAAAACAAACCGCCGGACCGAATCCCAGCGGGCATACTACTCATATATCACCTAAAAACGCGACAGAAACATCCTTTCTTTTTATTAAGTGGCTAAGACGGGAATTGAACCCGTCACTTAGGCGAGTGAATCCTAAGCATGGCCAGATTTAGCCAAGAAAAAGCCCAGCCATTGCTGGCCGGGCCTGAATTTAATAGTGGAACCAGACTAAATCTACTCTGCGTTTAACCGCAGCAGGGAGAGCAGGAAACGGTAAACCTGCGCTCGCTGGTGGGGTTATCGTGTATCAAATACAGAGTGATTTACCGATGCAAGTGATGAATCAAGCGAATTGGTATTAAGCATTCCTTGCGAACCGCCGTAAAGCTCAATCTGTTTTTCATGAGCCACACATGTGCAAGAGCAAAAACAAATTTACCCGCCAAAGCGGGGCGCAGGCAACTACTATGCCCCATTCATTGCCTGCTAATTTTCAAGGTTCACTCGCTGCAAAATGCAGCATGGAAGGCTCAAAAAGCCCTCTATGCTATACTCTGGCTTTAATTTGATCACAGTTTTTTATGCTTAAACTGATTAGAGTAATAAGCATGAACAAAGAGCAATTCGAAATTTTAATTGACCTACTCAAAAGCCTGTATCCTGTTTTTCTGGCAATAATGAGCATTCTTTTGACTGCGTTGCTTGGCTTCTTTACCAAACGAATTGACTTTGCCAATGATTATTTCAAGCTCATTATTGGCAAAAGACTGAAAGCTTACGAATCGATTGAAAAGCTTATGGGTTTGTTTCTGATTGAGTCCAGAAATCCTGACGGAAAGGTTGTGAATGCATTTCTGCTCCCTGATTTTATTGATCAGGAAACCGGTGAAAGACTTCCTCTTGTGAATTTGCTCGCAAAATTGAACATAGTCTTTTACCAGAACGAACAGTGGCTGAGCAAGGAGTTTGGAGAAATGCTTAAAGTGTTTCTCCAGCTCTGCTCCGATATTGACGGTCCGGAAATCCTTCATTCCAACCTGCAACACAACAGGCTTTTTGAAGATTGCCTGAAAAGAGCGATAGAGCGGAGAGAAGACCTTGATAAAAGCGCCAAATCTGTAATGAAGCAATTCCATAGGGACTTTGCTAGTATTCACGATGTTACGGGGTTCTTGAAAGAAAAGAATGAAAATGTTCATATTATGCTCAGAATAGTGAAATTACTGGAAGCAATAAGACGACTATGGCGAAGCCCATAAGCATTGAAATAGCGAAATCAATCCCACAGATGTAGTGAAACGGGCAAGCTAATGCCACACAGAGTAGCATTAGCAATGTTTGCGCCCAATCGCTCGCTAAAAATTTCATAGCTAATCCCGATCAAAGCGAGACATGGTATTTGGGTCGAAGCTGATGTGGTCGCCATTTTTGTAGGCCTCAAAAGTTTCCTGGCTCACATACCAGGTGTCAATGGACGGCTTGCCACTCTCGCGCTCACCGTAGACAGAAAGAACCCAGTCTTCATCATCCACTTCCGTAGTTGGAACCATGACAATTGAAGTGCTCGATGAACTGCCATTTGTCCCCGTCACGACCATACTTTGAACGCTCGAATAGGTGCGTTCTGGCTGGTGTTCTTTTGACGAAATGACGCCGTAATCAACACCCAGACCGCTGCAACCAATCAGAGACAGTGAGGCAAAGCGAAGTGGAAAAGAGCGAGTAGTCAGGGGCCTGACTTTAATCATTCGTCCCATTTTTTCTGAAAATCGTCGAAGACTTTGTCCATTTTGCGGGAATGGCAATAAATGTCAATACACAAAATGACGGACAGGATTATCGTCAAAACGGACGGAATAATTGTAATGATCTCAAGAGTCAGATTTTTCGACACAAAAAATAGCCTCAATATTTATTGAGGCCACATGTTACGATAGGAACACCAGGTTGGTCCCTGGTGATTGTTATCTGCCCTCAGCTTTCGAGCTGGGGGCTTTATTCTTCCCAATCTGCATAAATATACAAGCCAAAAAACCGCCCAACTTTACCGAGTGTTTCTATGCCTGGGTTTTTTACGATCCCAGACTCCAGACGCTTGATTGTATTGATATCAATACCAGAAGCTTTTGAGAATGCATCTTGGGTTCTATACCCATTCTCAGCTCTCAACTTCTTTATCAGGTCTGGTGAGTACGGTTCAAATCTTGGCATTGTAGTACGAAACACTCCAAAGCGCGTAATAGCGCGCACCTTCTTGTTATCCATTCTACAACTTGTTTCTTGCACTGTCTTGTGACCTCGTTAACATCGATTTTATTCTATTGAACTTAAATTGTCAATAAAATCTTTATTGGCTATTGACTAGTTTACTGTAATAAACTAGAATAATTTTCAGGATAACAAAAACACCCGGCCTCACCAGCCAGAAAGAAGGACCAACATGAAAACCTACGAACAGCGTGTTGAAGACGACCTTGCAGAGATTGAATCTGCACTCAAAACGCTCAAAACAAAGAAACAGGAGCAGACGCTTATCAAAGTGGCGCAAGTCACCCCTGAGCGCATTGCTAAATACCACACCCAAATAAGTCACTGCGATTGCCAAGATTACCAGCGCGGAGGCTCTTACAGCTCTCCCGATCACCGCGATTGCAAACACACAATCAAGCTTCAAGGCGAAGTGCATTTTTACCAAACCCGTCAGCTTAAAATGGGTATTTGGATCTGCAATTGCATCGAATGGGATGAAAGTGGCGAAGGGAATCAAGGTTCCTGTGTTCACACCAAAGC